>JABAHQ010003042.1_pt2 | contig 56343 bp, 57 predicted proteins | sample 7062091 | NCBI WGS metagenome assembly JABAHQ01 (sample SAMN14534359, study PRJNA622989) | marine sediment metagenome | biome: marine biome [ENVO:00000428]; feature: marine pelagic biome [ENVO:01000023]; material: deep marine sediment [ENVO:00002113] | place: India: Gulf of Kutch | collected...
CGGCGTCCACCTCTTCCAGCCCCGGCGCGCGTACCGCTTCCACGAGATCACGCCGCCGATGACGATGTTCGACGACTGGAGCGACGGCGACGACCCGCCATACGGCGCGTCGATCAACTACTGGCTCGGCGCCGCGCCCGAGGGGGAGGTGGCGGTGCGGATCCGGAACGGTGCCGGCGAGGTGATCCGGGAGCTCGAGGGCACGAAGGAGGAGGGCCTGAACCGGATCTGGTGGGACCTCGAGGAGGAGGAATCCCCCGAGATTCGGTTCCGGACGCCGCCGCTGCACGCCGAGTGGATGGAGCTGGGCGACGACGGCTACCGGGAGGGCCCGGGCTCGATCGCGATCCTGGCGCCCCCGGGCACCTACACGGTGGATCTGGAGGTGGACGGCCAGGCGACGACCCGGACCCTGGAGGTGGTGAAGGACCCCCACTCCGAGGGCACGCTGGCCGACATCGAGGCCCAGGACGCCATGCTCCGTGAGCTCCGGGCCGACCTGGAGCGAGGGGTGGCAATGGTGAACCGCATCGAGTGGATCCGGAAGCAGATCGACGATCTCCAGGCCCTCCTCGGCGACGAGACCGGGGCGGCCCAGGTCGACGACCCCGAGTCCGTGCTCCAGGCGGCCGCTGATCTGGACGGCACCCTCATCGACGTGGAGGGACGCCTCGTCCAGCTGCTGCAGACGGGCACGGGCCAGGACGCGGTGCGCTGGCCGGTGAAGGTGATGGGGCGCCTGGCGTACCTGGCCGAGGTGGTGGCCTCGGCCGACTTCCCGCCCCCGGACCAGCACCGGGAGGTCCAGGCCGTGCTCGAGGAGCGCCTCCGGAGCGTGGAGTCGGAGTACGAGTCGGTCCTGGCCACCGAGGTGGCCGACTTCAACCGGATGCTCCGGGAGCTGGAGCTGAGCCCGGTGATCTCGGAGCAGCCCTGAGGAGGAGCGCCCCCGGAGGCGGGGCCCGGTGGCCGGCTCGCCGCCGGGCCCTCGTCGGGCTGGTGGGGCTCCTCGCGGCGACGGCCCCCACCGCCGCCGCGCAGGAGCTCCCGGCCCCCCTTCCCTCTCCGCCCCGTCTCACCGCCTACCTCGTCACCGTGGGCCAGGGCGACGCGGTATGGGAGCGATTCGGCCACAACCTCATCTGGATCCACGACCCCGAGGCCGGCACAGACCAGGGGTACAACTACGGCCTCTTCAGCTTCCGCCAGGAGAACTTCCTCCTGAACTTCGTCCGGGGCCACATGCGGTACTGGATGCAGGGCTGGAGCGTCCGGAGCCAGCTCGCCGGCTACGCCGCCCAGGGGCGCACGATCTGGATCCAGGAGCTGGCCCTGGCCCCGGAGCGGGTGGAGGAGCTCCAGGCGTTCCTCCAGTGGAACGACCGCCCCGAGAACCGCTTCTACCGCTACGACTACTACCGGGACAACTGCTCCACAAAGGTCCGGGACGCCCTGGACCGGGCCGTCGGAGGCAGGCTCCGGGCGCGGACCGCGGAGCCGATCGCCGACGCCACCTGGCGGGACCACACCCTCCGGGCCACCGGGGGCGTGCTGTGGGCGTGGGCCGGGCTCCACTTCGCCATGGGGCCCATGACCGACCGGCCCCTGACCCCCTGGGAGGAGGCGTTCATCCCCATGCTGCTCCAGGAGCACCTCCGGGACGTCACGGTGGAGGGCTCCGGGGGAGAGGCGGTGCCCGTGGTCCGGCGGGAGTGGACCTGGTACCGGGGGCCGGGGCCGGGGTATCCGGACACGACCCCCCGGCACCGGGCCGTCTTCTGGGCGGTGGGCCTCCTCGTCGCGGGCCTGATCGCGCTCCTGGGCGCGCGGAGCTCCCGGGACCGCCGCGCCCGCCTCGCCCTGCGGCTTCTCGCCACCCCCTGGCTCCTCATCTGGGGGCTCTTCGGGCTCACCGTCGGCCTCATGTGGGCGTTCACCGACCACGTGGTCGCCACGGGAAACGCGAACCTCCTCTACGCCGGCCCCCTTCAGATCCTCGTCGCCCTGCTCCCCGGCTCCCTCCTGGGGGGCGAGGGGCGGGCGGCCCGGGTCGGACGCTGGGCGGCTTGGGGCGCGGCGGCGCTGAGCGTGGTCGGCCTGGCCGCCGAGGCGCTGCCGGGGATCGGACAGGTGAACGGAGAGTTCCTCGGCCTCCTGATCCCCGCCAACCTGGCGGTGGCGTGGGTGGCGTGGGCGGTGTGGACCGGGGCGGCGGAGGTGCGGTAGCGGCCGCCCCCCGAGCCCGGTTACGTCCCCACCCCGCTCCGGCTACATTTCGCCGGGCTTCGAGGCCCGCTCCGGCCGACACGCGCATCCCACCGAACCGCCGCCATGGGAAGGCATCCCACCGTCGCCGCCGCCCTCGCGCTGGTCCTCCTCCTCCCGGGCTGTGAGCCCCGGGGAGCGGGGGGCGCCGCGGACTCCCTCTACCGGGGCCGGGTGCTCCAGCGGCCGGTGCCCCGACCGTCGTTCACCCTCACCGACACCCGGGGACGGCCCTTCCGCTTCGGGAAGGAGACCGAGGGGAAGCTCACCTTCCTCTTCTTCGGCTACACCCACTGCCCCGACGTCTGCCCGGTGCACATGGCCAACCTCGCGGCCGTCCTGGGGGAGCGCTCCTGGGAGGAGCGACAGGGAGTGGAAGTGGTCTTCGTGAGCGTGGACCCGGCCCGGGACTCGCTCCCCCGCATCCGCTCCTGGCTCGACAACTTCTCCCCGGAGTTCGTGGGGCTGCGGGGGACCCGGGACGAGGTGACGGCCCTGGAGCGATCCCTGTACCTGCCTCCCTCGGCCGTGGGCACCGACGAGGAAACCGGCGAGCCCTTCGTGGCCCACGCCACCCTGATGCTCGCCTTCACCGCCGACGACACCGCCCACGTGGGCTACCCCTTCGGGACCCGTCAGATGGATCTCGCCCACGATCTCCCCCGGCTCCTCGAGGGGTGGCGGGCCCCGTGACCTGATGGGGTTCCAGTGGTGGTGCGCGGCCCAGCAGCGCCCCTGGAGCTGGGCCTGGCAGCCCTACCCCGGGGTGTGGGCCTTCCTCCTCGCTCTGGCGGGCGCCTATCTCTGGGCCCTGCGCCGGTCGGGGGCGACCCCGTCCGCGGGCCGCCGCGCCGCCTTCGCCGCCGGGGTCCTCCTCCTCTGGGCCGCCCTGGACTGGCCCCTGGGCGCCCTGGGGGCGAGCTACCTGGCCAGCGCCCACATGGTGCAGTTCCTGGTGATCGCCCTGGTGGCCCCCCCTCTCCTCCTTCTGGGCATCCCCGGGGAGACGTTTCGGGGCCTGCCCTCCAGCGGCGGCGCGGGGATCGCCCTCCGGACCCTCACCCATCCCCTGGTGGCCCTGGTCCTCTTCGGCGCGGTCCTGGGGGGGACCCACTGGCCCCCGGTGGTGGACGCGCTCATGGTGAGCCAGCTCGGCTCCTTCGCCCTGGACCTGGCGTGGCTGACCGCCGGAACCCTCTTCTGGTGGCCCGTGATGGCCCCGGTGCCCGAGCGACCCCGGTTCGGCTATCCCGCGAAGATGGGCTACCTCTTCCTCGGCACGATCGTGAACACCGCCCCCTTCCTCTTCCTCACCTTCAGCCGCTTCCCGGTCTACGCGATCTACGAGCTGGCCCCCCCGGTGCCGTGGCTCGGCACCCGGGAGGACCAGGTGGTGGCGGGACTCCTCATGAAGATGGGCGGCGCGGCGATCCTCTGGACCGGGATCACGATCCTCTTCGCCCTCTGGTACCGGAGCCAGGAGGACCTGTGGCGGGAGGATGCCCCGGGCCCGGCGGCGAGAGAGCGTGGTCCCGCGGCGGGAGAGCGTGGCTCCGCCGCGTAGGGGGGTCGCTCGAGCCGGCCTCGTCGGGCGGGCGGGGGCCGTCCCCCTGAAGGGCGTCGTGCTCCTGGCCGTGGCATGGGCCGGGGCGTGCGGGGGAGAGCCCGGCGTCGAGGTGCGCGGCGGCCAGGGGGGCGGGCCGGACGGCGAGAAGCCGCCGGTCCACCGGGCGGGGGGGATCGAGGTCACCGACCCGGTGTTTACCGAGCCCCTCGCCGGGGGCGCCGGCGCCCTCTACCTGGGCCTGGCAAACCGGGGCGACGAGACGGCGACGCTGATCGGGCTCTCGGTGGAGGGCGCCGACGCCTCTCTCCACCGGACCGAGGAGCGGGAGGGACGGACCGCCATGACGCCCGTGGAGGGGATCCCCCTGGCCCCGGGAGCCGAGCTCCGGCTCCGCCCCGGGGGCTACCACGGGATGATCCGCTGGAGCGGCCCGGGCCCCGCGCCGGGCGACACCCTGGCCGTGACCCTGCGCTTCGACGAGGGGCCCGGGCTCACGGTTCCGGCCTCGGTCGTGGGCCACGGCGAGGCCCTGACGCGGCATCCGCCCGAGGAGCCCTGACCGTGCAGTGGTGGTGCGCGGCGGTGAGCCGCCCGTGGGACTGGACGTGGCGGCCCTATCCCGGCGTCTGGGTCCTCGTCGCCCTCCTGGCCGTGGCCTACGGCGTGGCCCTGCGCCGGACCGCGTCGGGACCGGAGGTGGACGCGGGCGCGTCGCGCCTCCGGGTCCTGGCCTTCTCCGGCGGGCTCCTCGTTCTCTGGGGCGGCCTCGACTGGCCCCTGGCCGCTCTCGGGGCCTCCTACCTGGCCAGCGCCCACGCCGCCCAGTTCGTCCTGGTGGGCGTGGTCGCGCCGGCCCTCCTCCTTCTGGGAGTCCCGGAGCGGATCTACCGGAGGATCCCGGACCGCCCCCGCCTCCTCGCCTTTCTGCGGGTGGCGACCCGGCCGGTCTGGGCGTTCATCCTCTTCAACACGTCGATGATCGTCACCCACTGGCCCCAGGTGACCGACGCCCTCATGGCGAGCCCCGCGGGCTCCTTCGTCCTGGACATGACGTGGCTCGCGTCCGGCCTCTTATTCTGGTGGCCCGTGGTGGCCCCGGTGCCCGAGCGGCCCGGGTTCCACCCCCTGCTGCGGATCGGATACCTGGCCCTGAACGCCCTCCTGATCCGGCCTCCCTTCCTGATGATGCTCTTCAGCGAGTATCCGATCTACGGGATCTACGAGCTGGCCCCACCCTTCCCCGGCACCGACCCGGTCTCGGACCAGCAGGTCGCCGCCACCTGGATGAAGCTGGGGACGGCGTGGGTCATGGGGGCGGGGATCTTCGTGGAGTTCGTGCGCTGGGTGCGGAGCGAGGGAGGCGCCACCGGCCCCGAGCAGCCCAGGGCGTCGGAAATCCCACCGGGGCGGCGCCCGTAGGTATCAGCGACGGCCACCTGGAATCGAGCGGCGGCCGACCCCACGACACGCCACAGCCCACGACGTCTTCCAGCCGACGACGTCTTCCCCCCGACGACGAGAGGAGAAGAACCCATGTACCGACCCCATGCGTCCGCCGCGACCGCGACGGCCGCCCTCGCCGCGCTCCTCGCCCTGGGAGCCGCGGCTCCCGGATCCGCCCAGGAGTCGCCCCCCGACGCATGCGCCGCCGAGGAGCACCGACACTTCGATTTCTGGGTCGGGGAGTGGAGCGTCGAGAACCCCGACGGCGAGGAGGTGGGCACGAACGCGATCTCCCGGATCTCCGAGGGCTGCGCCCTCCTGGAGGAGTGGATCTCCGCCCGGGGGATCTCCGGCAACAGCGTGAACTTCTACGACCCGGAGCGGGATTCGTGGAACCAGGTCTGGGTGGGGGGCGAGGGCACGATCCTGCGCCTGGAGGGCGGCCTGAGCGCCGACGGGGCGATGGTGCTCACCGGCAGGGAGGAGCGGGACACCCGACGGGGTCGCGTCCTGGACCGCATCACCTGGACCCCCATGAGCGGGGGACGGGTGGAGCAGCGCTGGGACTTCTCCTCCGACGGCGGTGAGAGTTGGGAGACGGTCTTCCGGGGGATCTACGTGCCCCGGGATTCGCGCTAGCGCCACCCCGCGGGGCTCAGCCGGCCCCTTCCGCCACCGGGCTCCGGGAGGGGGCGGTCTCCTCCGGACCGGTCGACGCCTTCGCCGCCTCCGCAGCGATCTCGGCCTCCTGCTTCTTCGCGTTCATCTTCGAGCGGTAGTAGAGGTAGGTGGCGCCCACCACCGCAAGGAGGAGGGCCTGCCCCGCCAGGGTCTCCGCCACCGGGTACATGCCGAAGAGGAGGCGCAACGCCTCGGCGTCGGGAATCCACGCCACGGGATGGGGAGCGTAGAGCCCCGCCTCCTGGAGGTTGTAGAGGCCCTTGCCCATGAAGACGAAGGCCAGGTAGACCAGGATGACGTTGGTGGCGGCGAAGACCTGCCGCAGAGGCAGGCGTAGGCCGAGCCGGATGATGGCGACCCCTACGCCCAGGATCAGGATCATCCCCGGCACGAAGCCGGCCAGGACCGAAGTGGCTCCCACGTCGAAGAGGAGGGCCTGGTAGAAGAGCACGGTCTCGAAGCCCTCCCGGTAGACCGCCGCGAAGGCCAGGGCGGCCATGGCCAGTGCCGAGCCCGTGCCCAACGCCATGTCCAGCTTCTCCTTGAGGAAGTCCTTCCAGTGGTGGATGTAGGAGCGCTGGAAGATCCAGTTGGAGACGTAGATGAGGACGACCACGGCCAGGAGCGCGGTGATCCCCTCCAGGAGCTCCCGGTTCCCGCCGCTCACCGGGATCAGTGTCTGGGCCACGCCCCAGGTGGCGAAGGAGGCCACGATCCCCAGCCCCACCCCGGCCCAGATCCGGGGGAAGTGCTCCCGGCCCCCCTCCACCTTGCCCAGGTAGGCCAGGAGGGCGCCCACCAGGAGCACCGCCTCCAGCCCCTCCCGGACGATGATGATCAGGGAGTTGATGGCCCCGAACCAGAAGGAGTCGGCCCCCGCCACGGCCCGGTCCGCCGCCATCAGCTCGGAGCGCAGCGCCGCGAAGCTCTCGGACACCTCCTCCGCGGGCGCCTCCCGGGCGATCCGGGGCCGGAGGGAGAGGTGGATCAGCCGCTCCACCCGCTGGACGTTCGCCCCGGGGAGCCGAGCCTCCAGGGGCTCGAAGCCCTCCAGATAGGCGGTCTCGACCCCGGCCAGGGCCTTCCGGGAAGCGCCGGCCCGATAGGCCTCCTCGGCCGCGTCGAGCTGGGAGAGGATCGCCCCGATCTCGGGCATGGTGACCTCACCCCCGGCCGCCGCGCCGCCCGACCCGCCGGCGCCGGCCAGGAGAGCGTCGGGGTCCTCGGCCGCCGAGGCGTCGCTCTCGCCGTCCCCCTCGGGCGCGTGGCTCTCCAGGGGCACCCCCGCCTCCCGGGCCAGCTCCATGACCCGCTCGGTCTGGGTCTCGAGCTCGGCGACCTTCGCCCGGACCGCCTCCGGATCCACCTCCGCAGCGCCCGTGATCTGCATGAGCTGGTGGAAGAGGGACTCCTGGGTCAGGACCGCCTCGGCGAGCTCGGGGTGATCGGCCCCGGTGAGCTGGCCGTTGGTCCCGTAGTACATCTCGATGTACTCCTGGCGCCCCACGTAGAGGTCGAGGACCCGGGAGCGGGAGCCGGCGGGGTTCGAGCGGACCTCCTCGAGGCCCGCGCGGATGTCGGCCATCCACTGCTGGATCCCTCCCGTCGGGATCCCCGAGCCGGGCGCGGCCGCCGCGCCGGGCCCCGAGGGGGCCTCGGGGGCGGCGTCGGGACCGCTTTCCGGGGCATCGGCTTCGCCACAGCCCCAGAGGGCGCCGGCGAGGAGGAGGGGGAGGACCGTGGAGCGTCGGCGCGAAGCGGAAATCATGGTGCCGAATGTGCGAGGAGCGAGTTGAGAACCATTTTCAACTGCACCTCAACATGGTCCTCCGGGGCGCGGGGGTCAAGAGGGGGCGGCCCACCCGGGCCGTCTCGACAGAGATCCCTGCCCGCAGTAGGATTCCAGGCGTCGCCCGACGACCGATCCCCGCACCCGGAGAGCGCCGTGCTTCGCCCGATCCCTCTGCTCCTCGCCGCCGCCCTCCTCTGCCCGCTTGCGGCCCGCGACGCCGCGGCCCAGGGCTCTTCCTCCGACGTCGGCGCCGCGCCCGATGCGACGGCCCCGCCCGATGCGCCCGGCCTGTCCCACGCGACCGTTCGGCCCGACGTGACCGCCCCACCCGACTTCCGGGAGGAGTTCCTGGGCCAGTTCGACGCCTCGGCCCGCAAGCTGGTCGCCCTGGCCCGGGCCATGCCCGCGGAGACGTTCGACTGGCGTCCCATGGAGGGGGTGGCCTCGGTGGCCGACGCATTCATGCACATCGCCCGCTACAACTACTACTATCCCGAGGTCGCCCTGGGCGTGGAGGCCCCGGAGGACGTGGAGTACGAGCGGCTCCAGGGCGTGGTCACGGAGAAAGAGCGAGTGATCCCGATCCTGGAGGCCTCGATGGAGCACGTGCGGAGCCACGTCCAGGCCATGTCTCCCACGGACCTCGAGGCCCCGACCCGCCTCTACGGCCGGGAGGTGGCCAAGTGGTCCGTCCTCCTCCAGCTCGTCACCCACATGAACGAGCACCTGGGCCAGGAGATCGCCTACGCCCGGATGAACCGGGTGGTGCCGCCCTGGTCCCGATGAGGTCTCTGGCCCCCGCCCTGGGGGTCCGGGACGCCGAGGCGGCCCTGTCCTGGTACGAGGCCGTCTTCGGCGCCCGGGAGGTGCTGCGCCTCACCGCCCCCGACGGCACGATCGTCCACGCCGAGGTCGAGGTCGAGGGATGCCTCCTGATGCTGGGGGAGGAGTCGCCCGATCAGGGAAGCACCGCGCCGCCCTCCCTGGGGGGAACCCCGGTGCGCCTGCACCTCTACGTGGACGACGCCGAGGCCCTGGCCTCCCGGGCGGTGGAGCGGGGCGCCGAGCTCCTGATCCCGGTGGAGAAGCAGTTCTACGGCGACCTGTCGGGCCGCTTCAGGGATCCCTTCGGCCACGTCTGGATCGTGGCCACCCGGGTCGAGGAGGTCTCCCCGGAGGAGATGCAGGCTCGCATGGACAGGCTATTCGGGGGCTAGGACCCCGTCCAGGGACGAGCGTGTCGGCGGGCGGTCCCCAGGGCGGGGCTCAGTACTTCGGCTTCGTGGGGTCCACTTCGTCGGCCCACGCCAGGATCCCACCCTCCAGGTTCCACAGCTTCCGGAAGCCGGCCTCCTTGAGCCGCTCCAGGGCCCGGGCGCTCCGTGCGCCGGAGCGGCAGTGCAGGACGATCTCGTCGGAGGAGTCGAGCTCGCTCATGCGCTCGTCGAGCTCGCCCAGGGGCACCAGCAGGGCGTCGTGCTCGGCCAGGTTCACGATCTCCCACTCGTGGGGCTCGCGAACGTCGACGATCGTGATCTCGTCCCCGACCTCGAGGCGGCGGGCCAGCTCGGTGGCGGAGATCTCCGGGACGTCGCCGGCCCCTGCGACGGCCGCCGCGTCCTCGTCGGCGGGCATCCCGCAGAAGGCCTCGTAGTCGATCAGGCCGGTCTGGGTGGGCTCGTCGCCACAGACCGGGCACCCGGGGTTCCGCCGCAGGCGCACCTGGCGCCAGCTCATCTCCAGGGCGTCGAAGATCAGGAGCCGCCCGGCCAGGGGCTCGCCCCGGCCCAGGATCAGCTTGATCGTCTCCAGCGCCTGCAGCGACCCGATGATCCCCGGGAGCACGCCCAGGACGCCGCCCTCGGCGCAGCTGGGCACCAGCCCGGGCGGCGGCGGCTCCCGGAAGAGGCAGCGGTAGCAGGGACCCCGCTCCCCCTCCGGAGTCTCGGCCCCGAAGACCGTGGCCTGGCCCTCGAAGCGGAAGATGGAGCCGTAGACGTTGGGCTTGCCCAGCAGCACGCAGGCGTCGTTGACCAGGTAGCGGGTCGGGAAGTTGTCGGTCCCGTCCACCACCACGTCGTAGGGCTCCAGGATCTCCAGGGCGTTCTCGCTGGTGAGCCGGGTCTCGTGGGTCCGAAGCTCCACGTGGGGGTTCACGTCGGCGAGGCGCTCCCGGGCGCTCTCCAGCTTCGGGCGCCCCACGTCCTTCGTGCCGTGGAGCACCTGGCGCTGGAGGTTCGTGGCGTCCACCACGTCGTGGTCCACGATCCCGATCGTGCCCACGCCGGCGGCGGCCAGGTAGAGCCCCAGGGGGGAGCCCAGGCCGCCGGCTCCCACCAGGAGCACTTTCGCCCCCTTCAGCTTCTTCTGCCCCTCCATCCCCACCTCGGGCATGATTAGGTGGCGGCTGTAGCGCTGGATCTCCTCCCGGGAGAGGTCGGGCAGGGGCTCGGGCGCCCCGGCGTCGGGCGCGTCCGCCTCCCGCGTCTCCTCCACGGTGGCCCCGTCGGCTCCCCCCGCGATGCTGGGCACCAGGACCACCGTGTCCCCCTCGGAGACCCGGGTCTCGGTGCCCTCCAGCTGCCGCACGTCGTCCTCGTTGAGGTAGGCGTTGACGAAGTTCCGGAGCCCGCCCTCGCCGTCGTAGAGGTGGGGCTTCAAGCCGGGGTGGCGCTCCACCAGCCCCGCCAGGGCCTGGCCCACGGTCTCGGCCTCCACGGCCACCCGGCCCTCGCCGGAGGCGTAGCTCCGGAGGGGTGTCGGGATCCTCACGGTCACGCGCATGCTCGCATCACTCCTCGAAGAGGATCTCTTCTTCGTCGAATCTCGAACGATCGTCCCGGAGCCGCCACGCCCGGGGCTCCCCGGGCTCTCCGTCCCGGACGGGGACGATCACGTAGCTGTACCACGGCCAGGCGTGCTCCCGGTCGAACTCCGACGGCCGCGGGGGATGGTCCGGATGGGAGTGGAAGAAGCCCAGGATCACCAGCCCGGTCGCCTGGGCCGCCTCCTCCAGGGCGAGGATCTGGCCGGGCCCCACCAGGTAGCGACGCTCCCGCTCGCTGGCCCGCTCGTTGCGCACCGGAACCGCCCGGTCCAGGCGCCGACCGCCGTCCTCTTCGACCCGGCCCAGGAGGGCGCCGGCGCACTCGTGGGGATACCGGGCCCGGGCCTCCCGGGCCATGGCGCGCAGGGCCTCGGCCGGCACCCGGAGCTCGAGGCGGCCGCGGGCGGACTCGCCCGCCTCCGCCTTCACGCGTCCCTGAGCCACGGCTCCCCCAGGTAGCGCTCCCCGCCGTCGGGGAGGAGCGTCACGACCAGCCGGCCGGCGGGAAGCTCCCGGGCCACCCGGAGGGCCGCCGCCACGTTCGCCCCGCCCGAGACGCCCCCCAGGAGACCCTCCTCCCGGGCCAATCGCCGGGCGGTCTCCTGGGCCTCCTCGGTGGCCACGGTCACCACGTGGTCGGCGAGGCCCGGATCCCAGATCCCCGGCACCCGGGCCGTCTCCATGTGCTTCACCCCTTCGAGGCCGTGGAACGGGGAATCCGGCTGCACCGCGACCAGGCCCAACGACGGCTTCTCCTTCCGGAGCCTGCGGCCCGTGCCCACAAAGGTACCGCTGGTTCCCAGGGCGGCGACGAAGTGGGTGATCCGCCCCCCGGTCTGACGCCAGATCTCGGGGCCGGTGCTCTCGTAGTGGGCCCGGAGGTTCGCCGGGTTGTCGTACTGCCGTGCGTAGAAATAGCGCTCCGGCTCCGCCCGGGCCCGGGCCTCGGCCTCCCGGATCGCCCCGTCCTGGCCTTCGGCCGGGTCGGTGAGGACCAGGGAGGCCCCGTATGCCCGCAGCAGCCCCTTCCGCTCCTCGCTGGCGTTCCGGGGGATGCAGATCTCGCACCCGTAGCCCCGGGCGGCGCAGAGCATGGCGTAGGCGATCCCGGTGTTGCCCGAGCTGGCGTCCAGGAGCGTGCGGCCGGGGCCCAGCTCCCCGGCCTCCTCGGCCGCCCGCACGATCCACAGGGCGGGGCGGTCCTTCACGCTCCCCCCCGGGTTCCTCCCCTCGAGCTTCACCCACACCCCGGCCCCCTCCCCACCGGCGATGCGCCGGAGGGGGACCATGGGGGTGTTCCCGATCGCCGCGTCCACGCCGCCGGTGCGGCGGTACGTGGGGGCGGGGGTCGTGGTCTGCGCCATCGTCTTCCCGGTCTGACTGGGTCTCGAGTGGGTGGAGCGCTGCCCGGAACGCGAAAGCGGCCGCACCCACCGGGGATGCGGCCGCTCGGTCGATTCGCTCTCGGAGCCGGTCAGTCCACGGCCAGCCCCGCGCGGCGGCGCGTCCCCGGTGGCCCGCAGGCACACCGGTCCCCGGGACAGCGACAACAGCCGCAGGCCTCGAGGGGAAGAGCGCTCACCGTGATTCCTCGTCGTCGACTGGTTCGATCGCGGGTCCGTCCGCGCCGCCGGCCCGGATCCGGCGCCTCGCCGGAGGGCCTCCCGCGACGCACCTCCTGAAACCCGGCGACGCCGGTGGAGGTTCCGCCGGGGCGGCGCCGGAGCTCTCTGCGATCGGCTCCACCGTCCTCCCCGTGCCTCCCCTTGACATGTCTGTACTATTCGGTACACTACCTGTCGAACGTTGGACTGTCCAGTACAAAATGGAGACGACACGATGAGCGAGTTCACGAGACACACCCGAGAGACCGCCCCCCCGGAGTCCCGGGAGATCATGGACGCCGTGGAGGAGAAGTTCGGCTTCGTCCCCAACCTGATCGGCCACCTGGCCGACGCTCCCGAGGCGGCGAAGGCCTACGTGACCCTGGACGGCCTCTACTCCGAGACCTCCCTCACGCCCCAGGAGCGCGAGGTCGTGCGGATCACCGTCTCGGTGGAGAACGGCTGCCACTACTGCGTGCCCGCCCACACCGCCGTGGGCCTGCAAGTCGGCCTCGACGAGGAGGCGGTGAGCGCTCTGCGCGACGGCGAGGACCCCTCCGACCCCCGCCTCGCGGCCGTGAGCCGCTTCGTCCGCTCCCTGGTTCGCAACCGGGGCCAGGTCTCCGACGGGGAGCTCCAGGACCTGCTGGACGCGGGCTTCGAGCGCTCCCAGGTGATCGAGGTCCTGGTGGGCGTGGCCCAGAAGACCCTGAGCAACTACGGGAACGCCCTCTTCGGCACCGAGGTGGACGAGCCCTTCGAGCAGTTCGCCTGGGAGAAGCGGGAGCGCGCCGCGACGGTGGCCGCCGACTGAGCGCGCGCCGAAGCGTCGCGTAGGGGAGAGGGGCCCGGCCCCGCCACCGGCGGGGCTGCGGCCCCTCCCCTCTTCCTCCTATCTTCCGACCCATGCCAGAAGGAGCCACCGGGGAGCGCCGCTCCCCCGACGTCCAGGCAAGGTCCGGTGAGCCCCGCACCCGCCGTGGCCGGGAGACCCGTGAGCGGATCCTGAACGCCGCTGCCGAGCTGATCCACGTGAAGGGCGTCCACGGCACCAGCGTGGACGACGTCCTCGAGCGGTCCGGCACCGGGAAGGGCCAGTTCTACCACTACTTCGACGGCAAGGCCGAGCTGATCCGGGAGGTGCTCCACCACCAGATCGGGCGGGAGTTCGATCGGGATCGCCGCTTCCTGGAGCGTCTGGACAGCTGGGAGGGAATCGAGGCCTGGTTCGACCGGATCGTGGAGAGCCAGGTCAGGACCGGATTCCTCGGGGGCTGCCCGATCGGCTCGATCGCCGCCGAGATGGCGGACCAGGACGACGAGCTGCGCCTGGAGCTCACCGAGGCATTCGACCTGAAGAAGGCGTGGCTCCTGGAGGGCCTGAACGCCATGAAGGAGCGGGGAGAGCTGGCGGCGGACGCCGACCCCGAGGAGCTGGCCGACTTCGCCCTGGCCACGATCCAGGGGGGGCTCATCCTGGCCACGACCCGGAAGGACGAGGGGCCTCTCCGGCGCGCCCTGACCGAGGCCCTCCGTCACCTGCGAAGCTTCGAGGAGGTTCCGTGATTCGATTCGCTCTTCGGGCCGGCCGCGCCCGGATTCGCACCGTCGCCCCCGCGGCCCGCGCCGTCGGGCGCGCGCTCGTGACTATGAGCGCCGGCCTGCCGCTCCTGGGCTCCGCGACCCCCGCAGCGGCCCAGCCCGTCGATCCCGCCCGGATCGACGCGGCGGCCGAGGCCCACCGGGGCGAGGCCCTCGAGCTGTACCGGGAGCTCCTCCGGCTCCCCAACGACGCCCACTTCGCCGACGACATCCTCCGGCTCCTGGAGTTCTGGGAGGCCCGCTTCGAGGAGCGGGGCTTTTCCACCGAGCGGATCCCCACCGACGGGGGCAGCCCCGTGCTCCTGGCCGAGCGTCCCCGGGCCGGGGCCGAGCGCACCGTCCTCGTCTATCTCCAGGCCGACGGTCAGCCCGTGGACCCGTCGGCGTGGAACCAGCCCGACCCCTACGAGCCCGTCCTCAAGGCCCGGGGCCCGGACGGGGAGCTGGAGCCGATCCCCTGGGAGCGCCTGGAGGGGGTGATCGATCCCGAGTGGCGGGTCTTCGCCCGCTCCGCCGCCGACTCCAAGGGACCCAACGCCCAGTTCCTGGCCGCCATGGACGTGCTGGAGGCCGTGGGCGCAGAGCCCTCGGTGAGCCTCAAGGTGATCGTGGACACCGAGGAGGAGATGGGCTCGCCCCGGCTCCCGGACGCTGTGCGCCGCCACCGGGAGCGGCTGGCCGCGGACTGGCTCGTGATCTTCGACGGCCCACCCCACCTCTCCGGCGAGCCCACCCTGAAGTTCGGGGCCCGGGGGATCGCCACCGTCACCCTCACCACCCACGGACCCCGGGTGCCGGTCCACAGCGGCCACTTCGGCAACTACGCCCCGAACCCCGTCTTCCGCATGGCCCGGATCCTCGACTCGGTGAAGGACGACGCGGGCCGGGTGACGATCCCCGGTTGGTACGACGGGGTCGAGCTCGACGAGGCCACCCTCGCGGCCCTGGCCCGGGTTCCCGACGACGAGGCCGAGATCCAGCGGGACCTGGGGATCGCCATGATCGACTCGGTGGCGCCCACCCTCCAGCGGGCCCTCCAGTACCCCTCCCTCAACGTCCGGGGGATCCGGGCCGCCTGGGTGGGCGACGAGGCCCGGACGATCGTCCCCGCCACCGCCACCGCGGAGATCGACGTGCGCCTGGTGCGGGAGAGCGACCCCGAGCGCCTGATCCGGCTCCTGCGGGAGCACGTGGAAGGCCTGGGCTTCACGGTCCTGGACCGGGCGCCCACCGACGAGGAGCGCCTCGCCCACCCCCGCATCGCCACCCTGACCCACGAGATCGCCTACGCGGCGTTTCGCACGCCCTTCGACTCCGACCTGGGGCTCTGGCTCCGCCGGGGGATGGAGCGCCTCTACGGCGAGGAGCCGATCCTGCTGCGGACCAGCGGCGGCTCGATCCCGATCTCGCCCTTCGTCACGACGCTCGGGATCCCCGCGGTCACCGTCCCCACGGTGAACCCGGACAACAACCAGCACAGCCCCGACGAGAACCTGAAGGCGGGAGCGTTCCTCGAGGGGATCCGGACGATCGCGGTGGTGCTGGCGGAGCCCACGACCGGGCGCTGAGGGCGTCCGCGGGCCGGGGGACCGGCGCGGCCCGGGGAACGCAGCCGCCCCGCCTCCGACCTGCGGCGGCCGCCCCCCTCAGAACGGATTCACCCGATACCCCTCGTCCTGGAAGAGCAGCAGCGCGGTCATCGCCGAGAGGGCGGTCTCCACGGGCTCGGCGAGCTCGTTCCAGGGCAGGTCCCGTGAGATCGCCGTCTGGCCGCAGAGGATGATGCGGACCCCGGCGTCGGCGAGCTCGTCCAGGAGCGCCAGGTTCGGGTTGTCCGCGCCTGTCCGGGCCCGGTAGGCGGCGTTCCCCAGCAGGGTCTTCCCCGCCGGGCCGTGGACCACCACGGCCACGCGCATCCGTTCCGGGGGCACCCCGGCACGGGCATGCATGTTGAGGAAGCGGGCCGCGGTGTTCAGCCCCGGGTTCACGGCGCCGGGCGACGGGGACTCCACGGCCACCTCGAAGGCGATCCGGTACGCCCGGTCCAGGGGCGTCTCGATGTCGGGCTCCGGCACGGCGAAGGTCCCCCCCGCCGAGCGGATCACGGGCCCGGGAAGGCGCTCCGCGCCCTGGGCGAGGAGCGGGCCGGGGAACGCGAGGGCGGCGATCAGAGCGAGGGAAGCCAGGGGACGCATGAGGCCTCGAGGGTCGGAGGTTCGGGGAACGTCGAGGGAGGAGACTCGCGGCTCGGCTCCCCCGCGACAACCTCCCCGCCCCACGAAACTCGCCTATCGGGAGACGTATTCGCATCACCGAAGGCATCCGTTTCCCGAACGAGCCCCGAACCATGATCAATATCGTCCTCTCCCTGATCCTCGCGCTCCTCCTGGCCGCCCCCGGGGCCGCCCAGGAGAACGGCGAGCTTCCCACCGTGGAACGACCCGTTCGAATCACCGTGGAGCCGGCCGCCGACGCCGTGGCGCCCGGAGACCGCTCCGCCCTCCTCGTCACCTTTCGGGTGCCCAAGTACATGTGGCTTGGCGCCCGGGCCGGGGCCGACCGCACGCCCCCGGGCACGAAAGTACGGATGCAGGAGCACCCGGCCTTCCGCTTCGAAGAGCCCGTCTTCCCCGAGCCCGAGGTCGAGGGGGTCCCCGTCCACCTGGGGGTCACCCGGGTCTACATGGGGGAGGTCCGGGTCGTGGTGCCCTTCACGGTGGCCGGGGACGCCGAGCCCGGCGAGCACGAGGTCACCGCCCGGCTCACGTACACCCCCGGGTTCGACGCGGGCAAGCTCACCACCCACGTGAACGAGCCCCACACCGGGACGGTGCGGGTGGCGCGCACCGCGAGCCGGCGGACAACGAGCCTCCCCGAGCCGGCCACCGCCGACGTTCCCACGGACTTCCGGGTCCAGCCGAAGGAATTCGACGTTCCGGCCTTCGTCGGCCCCATGATGCACCAGTACGAGGAGTCGGCGTTCACCCGGGCGCTCCACTTCCTCTTCATGGACCCGGAGAGCCACGGCAAGACGATCCGCCACGCCGTCTACCCGTTCATCATGAGCACGGAGCAGGAGGGGAAGAACTTCGGCGGGGGGATGGCGTTCCTGAACTCCACGCGGGAGGGCATCATGACCGGCGCCCTCTCCATGCTCGCCTTCGACAACCAGTTCCTGGGGGCGACCCTGGGCTTCGACTTCATCACCTGCCCCGCGGCGTACAAGAACCTGCGGATGAGCGCCCGGATCGGCCTGGAGGAGGAGTACCAGGAGCTGACCGTCCAGTGGGAGGACTTCACCTGGGGTGCCGACGACCGATGGGGCGTCCAGGTCGACGCCCGGGGGATCAACGATCCCCGCTTCCGCTTCTACGGCCTGGGGCCCGAGACCGACGAGAACGACGTCTCGGTCTACGAGCACGAAGAGCTCGGTGCCGTAGTGGACCTCTACCACCTCCCCGTGGACAAGCTCCGGGTGGGGCTCGGCTTCAAGGTCCGCTCCGTGGACGTGGCCCGGGGGATCCGGATCGCCGACGAGGGATTCAGCCCCATTCCCGCCACCCTGGACCGGTTCGCCGGGACCACGGGGCTCGGGGGCAGCGACGTGGTCGGGGGGCGCTTCAACGTGATCTTCGACCAGCGCAACCAGGAGTTCACCCCGTCCTCGGGCTTCTTCGGGAAGGTGACCGCCGAGTACGACCGGATCGTGGGCGACGAGGGCACCCGACCCGTGGACGACTACGGCCGCTTCCTGGTGGACATGCGCCAGTACTTCAGCACCGTGGACCAGAAGCTGACGGTTCTCATGCGGGGCGAGGCCACCTTCACGACGAGCGAGGCGATCCCCTTCTTCGAGCAGGCGACGCTGGGCGGCCCCGAGAGCCTGCGGGCCTTCGACCGGGGCCGCTTCTTCGGACAGCACGCCGTGTTCGGCAGCGCCGAGATGCGCTACACGATGATGAACATGACGATGTTCGGGTACCCGATGGAGGTCGTCATGGGCGGCTTCCTCGACGTGGGTCAGGTCTTCGGCGGCGACACCTTCGGCGACGACTTCCAGGTCAACCCCGGCGGCAGCCTCCGCTTCGTCAATCCGCCGAACGTGGGCTACATCCTGTCCGTCGCCCACGGCGAGGACGGCGTGAACGTGACCGGGGGGATCTCCCTGCCCTTCTGAGGGCGCCGGGCCGGCGTCGGGTCGGGGCCCGGGCTCCGCGCTCCTCGCGGGCGTCGGGGTTCCGGGCGCGGGCCCGGGCGCTCCCCCGAGACGACGCCCCGGGGCGCGGCGGCCCGCCAGCCCCTCGCCGCAAGATCCGGGTTGGCCCGGAGAGGCGTCCGGGGCACCATGGGAGGGAGGAATCCCGACACCCCTCCCGACCCCGGAGGCCCCCTCCATGCTCTTCGAGCACCAGAGCCGCCGCCCCGACGTCGATCCCACCGCCACCGTGGCCCCCACCGCCGTCCTCTCCGGCGACATCAGGGTAGGCCCCGGCTGCCGGATCCTCCACGGCGCCGTCCTCACCGCCCAGGGCGGGCCCGTGACCCTGGGCTCCCGCTGCATCGTCATGGAGAACGCCGTCCTCCGGGGCACGGCGCGCCACCCCCTGGCGGTGGGCGAGGACGTGCTGATCGGCCCCCGGGCCTACCTCACGGGGTGCGTCGTGGAGGACGCCTCCTTCCTGGCCACCGGGGCGACGATCTTCAACGGCGCGGTGATCGGGGCCCGGAGCGAGGTGCGGATCAACGGGGTCGTCCACCTCCTCACCGAGCTCGATTCCGACTCCACCGTCCCCATCGGCTGGGTGGCCGTGGGCCGGCCCGCGGCGATCCTCCCGCCCGGGGCCCACGAGGAGATCTGGGAGCGCCAGGAGCCCCTGGACTTTCCCCGGGAGATCTTCGGCGTGGAGCGGCCGGGCCCGGGAGAGTCGATCATGCCGGAGGTGGCGGAGCGGTACGGCCGGTATCTAGCACTCCACGACGGGGACCGGAGGGTGGATTGAGGGCGGCCGGCGCCCGACGCTCGACGCTCAGCCCACCGAGCCGCGGCTCGACCCGCTCCGGCCGTGCGTCAGCCGGCGAGCTCCCCCAGCGCCGCCTCGGTCTGCTGGTCCGCCGGGAAGAACGTCTCGATGCGAAGCTCCTGGAGGAGCGCGTCCTGGGGCGTGCCCAGGGTCGTGAGGGTGGTGAAGAGGCGCAGCACCCGCCCCTCCACCTCCAGCTCCAGGGGGAGGAGGATCGGGAGCGGTCCCTCCTCGGGCGACGGCGGCGGCTCGGGCAGATCGCCGAGCCCCCGGAGCCGCTCCAGGAGCTCGCCGTAGGCGTCCCGCATGGGATTCGAGCGGGCCTGGGCCTCCAGACGCTCCAGGAGGGTGTGGGCGACCCGGGCGAAGTTGCGGATCCGGGGCCGGAGCCCCTGGGGATGGAAGGTCTGGACGAGAAGGTTCTTCTCCTCCCGGAGCGCCTCGGGGGCGTCGGCCAGGAGCCGCGCCATGAGGGTGCGGTGGGGATCGTTGGCCATGCGCACGTTCCACTCGCTGTCCACCACCACGGCGCCGTAGGGCTCGTGGCTGCGGAGGAGGAAGCGCAGGACGTCGGCGACCCGGGCCACCGCGTCGTCGTCCAGGGCGGAGTCCCGGTACATGCGGGCGTAGCCCGCGGCCTCCAGGAGCTCGTTGCGCTCCCGGAAGGGGACGCCCAGCACCTCGGAGAGGTCCAGGAGAACCTCCCGACCGGGACGGGAGCGTCCCGTCTCCACGAAGCTCATGTGTCGGGGCGAGATCCCGGCCCGGTGGGCCAGCTCCATCTGGCTCAGGCCCCGGGCGTTGCGCCAGTCGCGTAGGAGCTCGCCCACGGGTGGTCGGCCGTCGTCCGCCATCGCTCACCTCCCTCGAGTCCCTGCCCGCTCGTGCCGCCGATTCTTCTGCTCGGACGCGGGCCCGTCGCGTCGTGGCCTCTCGATCCGACCGCGGCGATCCCCACGAAGCTCGACGCTTCGCTTCAGAAAAGAAATTACCTCGCGGGTAATTGATCTCCCTCTGTCGCAGGTCACAACGTTGGGGCGCGAACGAAGGTCCGACTTCACGAGGAGAGGCATCCCATGAACGCCCGCACCACCACCTCCGACTCCGGCGTGGCCGCCGGCCCCACCCGCTTGAGACTGGCCCTCCGCTCCAACGCCGCCTTCTGCTCCGTCTCGGGCGCTCTGATCGCCGCGCTCTCGGCATCGCTCCCGGGGATCCTGGGCGCGGGCTCCGGCCGATTCTACCTCGTCCTCGGCGTCTTCCTCGTCCTCTACGGGATCCAGATCTTCTTCCTCTCCCGCCGGGAGCGGATCCGGCGCTTCGAGGCGATCCTCGTCGTGGCCGGCGACGTGGCCTGGGTGGTGGGAAGCGTCGTCGTGGCCGCGGTGGGGATCCTCACGTCGGAAGGAATGGTCCTGGTCCTGGCGACCGCCGCGGCCGTGGCCGGCTTCGCGCTGTGGCAGGGGCGAAACCTCCCGGCGGCGGACGGGACGCCCCGTTGAGGGGCCGGTCTGCGCCCAGGCCCCCCGGGCCCCGGGACCCCGCGGACGCGCCCGCGACCTCGTTTTCGTAGAGCCCCTCGAGGCGGTTCAGGATCCAGGGGCGGCCCCGTGCCGCGGCCCGGGAAGCCCGGCCTCTCCGGCCTACCACTCCAGGTACGTCTTCAGGAACCCCAGCACGGTGGGCCAGCCGCCGGCATGCTCGTCCCGGGCCTTCTCCGTGGCGAAGGCGGTGTGGACGACCCGGACGCGGGTGCCGGTCTCCGTGGGCTCCAGGGTGATCTCCACCACCGACTCCCGGGCCCCCTCGTCCCAGCTCGGCGTCCAGGTGTAGGCGAGGCGCCGGGGAGGCTCCACGGTCCGGTAGCTTCCGGTCACCTCGAAGCTCCCCAGGCGGGCGCTCGTCCCCTCGAGGCGGTACGCTCCCCCGGGGCGGAGGTCGATCTCGGCCCCGGTGGTCTCGTAGCTCTCCTCGTCGCCCCACCAGAGGGGGATCTCCTCGGGGTCGGTGAGGGCCCGGAAGACCCGCTCGGGCGGGGCGTCGATCTCGATCTCCTGCACGACCCGCAGGGCCTCGACGGCGTCGCTCATGGTCTCTCCTCCGGTTTGGGCGGGATGCCTCCCGCGGATTCGGGCCCGGAGCCCCCGGGGCGTCCGGTGCCCCCGGATCCCAACTCCTCCTCCAGTCGCGTCTTGAGCCGCTCCAGGGCGCCCCTCCAGTGGCGGGAGTAGCGGTCGAGCCAGTCGCGCGCGTCTTCCAGGCGCTCGGGGACGAGGGAGTAGATCTGGTTCCTCCCCTCCTTCCGCCGCTCCACCAGCCGCGCCTCGTGGAGCACCCGCAGGTGCCGGGAGACCGCCGGGCGGGTCACCGGGAAGCGATCCGCCAGCTCCCCCGTGGTGCGCTCCCCGGCCCGCAGGATTCCGAGGATCTCCCGGCGGATCGGATCCGAGAGGGCCCGGAAGACGGCGTCCAGGTCGTCGGTGGCCTTCACGGGCGCGGCTTCATCCGGGGGCTCACTTCCCTCGTCCTCGGCAGCGAGACAATTCGTAACATGTTCGTTACCGTAACGACCAGTTTACGTGTTGAGGCCGGATCGGTCAAGAGGGATCGGACACCGCGGAGCTCGCGACGGGTGGCGCCCGCGCCGGAGGTCCTCAGGCGTCCCCGGGCAGCCGGAACTTCCGGTCCGGGATCCCCTCCACGCAGCCCGTGTCGGCCCGGCGGCCGGGGTCCAGCAGGAACGACCGGATCACCGCCCGCCGGCAGTCGTTGTTCCCCCCGTCGAAGCCGTGGCCGCCCCGGGGAAAGACCACGTGGATGGAGCGGGAGAGGTGCTCGGCCACCCGGGCCCCGTAGGCCGGAGGGGTGACCGGATCGATCCCACCGGAGAGGAGGAGGACGGGCACGTCGGAGCGCACCGGTGTGCGGAAGCCCTCGGGGGCCGGCGCCACCGACCACTCGACGCATCCCTCCAGGTAGGCGCGGATCAGGTACGGACCGAAGAGCGTCCCCTCGCCGTGGCGCTCCACCTCGGCCGGCGATCGGCCGGCGAGGTCCTCGGAGCAGAAGACCGAGAAGTGGGAGCCCATCGTGAAGCGGCTCTCGAGCCTCTCCCACCGGTCCAGGTACCGCTGGGCCAGGGGCCCGGCGTCCCCCTTCAGGGCCCGGCGGACGAGCCAGGGGATCTCCCGGGCGTCGGATCCGTAGAGGATTCCCCGTAGCGTGTAGGCCAGGTCGGCGGCGTCGTAGGCGACGGTTGCCGTGGCGCCGTCGTCGGAGGTCACCCGGACCCGGGCGGGCGTCGAGCCGAGGCGGCGGAAGAGCTCCCCGACGTCGGAGGCCAGGTCCGGATAGGCGTCGCGGCAGGCCGGATTCTCGCCGCACTCGGCCACCAGGAGGTCGAGGGAGCGCTGGGCGTGGTAGGCGTAGTCCAGGGGGACGGCCACGTCCATGGGCACCACCCCCTCCAGCACCACGGAGCGGACGCTTCCGCCGTGGCGCCTCAGGAAGGTCTGGGCCACCCGGGTCCCGCCGGAGACCCCGTGGAGGTCGATTGCTCCGTAGCCCAGGGCCCGCCGGACCGCCTCCACGTCGTCGGCGATCTCGGGGTTGCCGAAATGTTCGGGATTCGCATCCTCGGTGACCTCGGCCCAGCAGCGGGCGATCCGGCCCCGGCTCCAGACGGCGTCGTAGTACGCCTGGAGGGTGGGGGGCCGGGGGCAGGCCAGGGGATGGGAGCGGCCGGTGCCCCGGAAGTCCACGAAGACCAGGTCCCGGAGCTCCCCCGCCGGCCCGAGGAGCCCCGAAACCCCCTCGGCGGAGAGGGTGCTCGCCGAGCCCGGTCCCCCGGCAAAGAAGAAGAGGGCCCCGTTCCTGGGAGAGGGCCGATTCGCCCCGGCAGTCGCGCCATCCGGCGGAGGGGGGACCGCGTCGGCCCTGGGCGGCGACCCCTTCGCCGGCAACACCAGCACGTGGAGCGCGAGCTCCCTACCGCCGGGCCGGCTCCGGTCCTCGGGGATCCGGACGCGGTGGCAGCGGGCCCGGGCGGGGGCGTCCGACCGGCATGGGACCGGACGGGCGCCCGGCACTTCGGGCTTCGCGGCCGGGGCTCCAGGCGCCGCCTCCTGTGCCTTCACGCCTGCGGAGGCGAGGGGGGCCGCGGCGAGGAGGGCCCCGACCGCGAGCCTGGCGGCGATCACGTCCGCGCCTCCCCTACTCCCCCCCTCCGTGCTTCCCGGCCAGGGCGTCCAGGCCCGCCTCGATCTCGTCGGCGGGGACCCAGCGGCCCCGCACCATGACGCCCGCCCGGCGGGTGAGGTTCTCCAGGCCATCCAGGGGGTTCGCCTCCAGGAGGAGGAGATCGGCCCGCTGGCCCGCGGCCACGGTCCCGAAGCTCCCGTCGAGGCCCAGCTCCCTCTCCACGTAGCGCCCCACGTTTCGGGTGCCGCTCTCCAGGATCTCGAAGCGGCTCATCCCCGCCTCCTCCATCACCGCCAGCTCCCGGTGCAGCGAGAAGCCCGGGACATTGAAGAGCTGGGGCGAGTCGGTGCCCATGAGGATCCCCACGCCGCCGTCGGAGAGGGCCTTCAGGATCCGGCGCCGGGCCTGGTGCCAGGGCCCGGACACCGCGTCGGAGGTCGCGGTCCCCCGCTGCGCCCGCCGGCGCCACTGGTCCCGCTGCTCCGGCGAGACGTACTTCATCTCGGGCCGGCCGAGCTTCTCGTCGGCGTCCGGGTCTCCGATCAGGCTCTCCCACAGGTACATGGTGGGCACCACCCACGCCCCGGCCTCCCGGGTCCGCTCCACCACCAGGGAGATCCGGCTCTCGTCCAGGTTCCGGACCATCTCGCCCAGGCTCACGTCCTCGCCGGCGTCCATGCGTGCCCGGACCTCGTCGGCCACGATCGCCTCCACGCAGCCGTCCAGGTGGTCCACCGTGGAGATCCCCGTCTCCAGGGCGTGGAGGAGCCCCACGTCCGAGGGCACGTGGCCCGCGAAGGTGAGCCGCAGCCCGTTCGCCACCTCCGCCATGTGGTCCCACGTGGCCAGGGAGAGCCCGGGGTGGATCTTCTGGAAGTCGTAGCCCGCAGCGTGGTGCGCCCGGACGAGGCGCTCGGCCGCCGCGGGGGTGGGCGCGGTGTTCCCGTTGAGGGAGGGGGCCCCCACGTAGAGGGTCGGGCCCCGCATCTCCCCGGACTCGAGCATGTCGGCCAGCTCGAGCTGGTAGGCGGCGCCCAGCATCCCCCGGATCGTCGTGATCCCGTTGGCCACGTAGAGGAAGAGGATGTCCTCCAGGGCCTCCCGGTCCGGCCATTCCTCGCTGCCCCTGGGGACCGGGGGGACGTGGGCGTGCATCTCCGCGAGGCCGGGCATCAGCCAGCGTCCCTCCCCCTCGATCCGGGTCGCGCCCGACGGGACCATGACTTCGCCCTCCGGCCCCACCGCCTCGACGACCCCGTCCCGCACCACTACGGTCCGGTCCCGGAGCACCCGCTCCCGGTCCATGGGCAGGACGTCCACGCCCACGATGGCGTAGGCGCCCTGGGCGTGAAGAGGAGTCGCCGCTCCGGCCGGGGCCAGGAGCGGGAGGAGGAGCGCCGTGGCCCCGAGGAGGACTCGCTGGAGCGATCCGGCGGCGCTGGAATCGGACATCGTGGACCCGCCTTGCTGGGGAGGTGTGGAAAACTTCGGTGGCGTAGCACGTTACTATAGGCGGATACGAGGCCGCTCCGCACCTCGTTTCGCGCGCCCCGTTCCCGGCGACGCGGCCCACGCGACCCCGGAGGAGACGATCGCCACGAAGATGGACACGATTCACCGGCTGGGCGGATACCGGGAGTACCGCCCGCCCCCGGACCTTCGAGATGTGGTGCAGGTCGTGTGGGTGTACGCGCGCTCCCCGGGCGGGGACCCGGGCTCGCCCGACCCCCGCCACAGGGTGCTGCCGGATCCGGGGGTGAGCGTGGCGTTCCAGTGCCTCCGGGACCGGGACGGGGGCGTCTCGAACCCCCGGGTCGTCCTCCACGGCCCGGTGATGACGCCACGCCTCTTCCGACCCCGGCCGGGCCTGCACCTGGAGGGCGTTCGCCTCAAGCCCGAGTGGTGCCCGGACCTCCTGGACCTGGAGCCCCGGGACCACGCCGACGCGGACCGGGATCTCCGGGAGGTCGCGCCCGGGAAAGCCCGGGCCCTCCCGCACCGCCTGGAGGACACCCGCCACTCCCGGGAAGCGATCGGGATCCTCCTCGACGAGGTCCGACGCCTCCTCGCAGGAGCCCGCCCCTCCCGGGCCACCCTCCTCGCCCACGCCGGCCTCGAGGGGATCCGGGGGCCCCACCTGCGCTCCCTGAACCTGAGCGGTCTCGCAGGGGAACTCGGCGTCTCTCCCCGCCATCTCCGCCGCGTGATCCGGGAGCGCACGGGGATGGGGCCCAAGCGGCTGCAGCGAATCCTCCGTCTCGGCGGCGCGGTCGTGGAGGCCGACCGCCTGCCCCGTCCCTCCTGGGCCCGCCTCGCCGTGGCGTCGGGCTTCTACGACCAGGCCCACCTGATCCAGGAGTTCCGCGACCTCACCGACCGGACGCCCACGCGGCTCCACGCCGAGCGCCGGACCCAGAGCGCGCCCGCCGCGGCGAGCTGAGCCCGGGACAGGCGGCCGGGGTCCCGGTCGCCGCCGGGCTCCCTACCGCCGGCCGAACCCCCGGGTCCGCGCCCTCGAGGTCGTGCCTCGCCGGGCGGCGAATGTCCGAAATCTCCAATACCCCCGGCCCTCCTTCCTCCATCGTGGGAGCCAGGACGCCCCACGGCCGCGTGGGGCTCCGGTTCGCCCGGGTAGGCTCTCCCCGGACGACGACCCCCTCCACGCGAGGAGGAGCGATGGCTGTCGAGCTTCGCGCCGCTCCCCGGCTGATCCCCGTCGTCGCGCTGCTGGGCTGCGTCTCGGCGCCCGGAATGGCCCGAGCCCAGGAGGTTGTGTGGGACGATCCCACCGTCCGCATCGAGGCGGCCGAGGCGGGATCCGAGATCTATCAGGGCCGGGAGGCGCTCCGGGTCCGGAACGGCAAGGTCTGGCTCGACGGGGTGGACCTCCGGGACGGAGCGGTGGAGTTCGACCTGGCCGCCTCCGGCGAGATGGGCTTCCACGGGCTCGCCTTCCGGGCCCTGGACGAGGAGAGCTACGAGCACGTCTACCTGCGGCCCCACCTCAGCGGAAAGCCCGACGCGACCCAGTACACCCCGGTCTTCAACGGGCTGGGCGGCTGGCAGATCTACGCCGGGCCCGGCTACAACGAGCCCCTGGAGATCCCGGCGGCGCGGTGGGTTCACGTTCGGGTGGCGTTCCGGGACCGGAGGGCCGCCCTCACCGTGGACGGTCGCCGGGTGGTCTATCCCCGACTCCTGCGCCCGCCGGCCGCCGGGAGCGTGGCCCTGACGACCTCGGCCGCCGCCGCCCGTTTCGCGAACCTCCGGGTCCACGACGGGACGCCGCCCCCGATGCCGGCCGGCGACGCGGAAGCGGCGGAGGTCCCCCCGGGGATTGTGGCCCGCTGGAGCGTCTCCGCTCCCTTCCCCGAGGAGCGCCTCGATCCCACCGGGACCCTCGACCTGGACGCCTGGCGGAAGATGGCGTGGGACACCGTGGAGACGGGAGAGCGGGGGATCGCCAACCTCGCCCGCCTGCGCCGGCGCACCGACGACGCGAACACCGTCTTCGCCGCGCTCACCCTGCGGGTCGGAGAGGCCCGCCTCCTCCCCGTGCGCTTCGGCTTCAGCGACCGGGTCGCGGTCTACCTCGACGGCCGGCCCCTCTACCGGGGCGACGACGGCTGGAGCACCCGGGACTACCGGTTCCTGGGAACGATCGGGCTCTTCGACGAGGTGATCCTCCCCCTGGAGCCCGGCGAGCACGAGCTCTGGCTCGCCGTGAGCGAGGACTTCGGCGGGTGGGGGGTGACCCTTCAGCTCCCCGGGGACGGGGACGTGGAGGTGGTGGAGCCCGACGGGGACTGATCTCCGCAGGCCGGGGCCTACCGCGCCGCCCGGTCGATCGCGCCCTCGGCCTCCTCCTCCACGGCCCCGTAGAGGATCTCCGAGAGCTCCCGAGAGAGGAGCGGGGGCGCGGGACCGTCGCCGTCCGGATCCAGGATCGCCGGCAGCCCCGCGAGGGGCTCGCCGACGACCACCCGGTAGACGGCGAGGGCCGCGACCAGGGATCCGACGGGCCCGGGATGGAAGCCGTCGGGCCCGTACAGCTTCACCCCCGGGTCACGCCGCCAAACCGTCCGCCACGCCTCTCCCTCCGGAGCGAGGAGGGCCCCGGCCGAGTCGGCCGCCGCCGCGTAGGAGGCGGCGACGGCGTCGAAGGCCGAGAGACGGCTCCGGGAAGGCCACACCATGAGAAGGACGGGCCGCCCGCCCGCGTCCCGGATCTCGTCGGAGAAGCGGGCCGACCACCGGCGCAGATGGAGCTGGTTCTCGGGGAGAGAGGAAGGTCCCTGTTGGAGGAGCACCACGTCGGCCCACCCGGCCCGGATCCCCTCCAGGGCGGACCCCCGGCGCCAGTGGTCCTCGAGGCTGTAGTCGGGAAAGGCGACGGTCCGGACGGCGAGGCTGCGACCCCCGGCATCGGCCACGGCGCGGACGAGGTTCGGGAGGTCGTTGGTGTAGGTGAGGCTGTTGCCCACGAAGAGAAGCCGGAGGTCGGCCTCGGCCGGCCCGGGCCCCGAGAGGCCGGGCCCCGAAGAGCACCCCGGCAGCGCCGCGGCCTGGGCCGCCAGCGCCAGCGCAACTCCCACCGGTCCCACGCTCCACGTCATGGGGGGTCCCCCCTGTCGTCCTGACCTTTCCGGCTCCCCGCCGTCACGTACGGAAGCCCCTTCGGACGGTTACGGAGGGACGAGCCCGGCGGGGCCGACCCGTGGCTGACACCTCGGGGCCGCGGACGCGTACGTACCAACGAACGTGCCCGGAGGATCGACGGCTTGGTGCCGGTCGATCCTCGACGTCGTCCTTCGACCCCGACATCCCGACATGAATTCACGCCCCGTCTTCGCCGCGGCCCTCCTGGCCGTCGTTCTCCTTCCCCTCTCCATCCGTGCCCAGGAGAGCCGCCCGTTCCAGCTCGCCCTCGTGACCCCGGCCCAGATCTTCCCGGACGAGACCGAGATCACGGGCCTCCGCCTGAGCATCCTCTACGGCCGGAACGCGGGGATGGTGGGCGCCGACGTGGGCCTGGTCACCCACACCACCGGCGACGCGACCGCCGTCCAGTGGGCCGGCGTGAACATCGTCGGAGGAGACGCCACGGGGTGGCAGCAGAGCCTGGTCAACTACAACAAGCAGGACTTCCGCGGCCTGGGCCAGGCCGTGGTCAACTACACCGCCGGCGAGCTGACCGGAATCCACGGGGGGGTGGTGAACTACGCGGCCGGCGACGTGAGCGGTCTGCACGGAGGCGTGGTCAACGTGGCCGGCGGCGCCCTGGAGGGCGTCCAGTGGGGCCTCTACAACCAGAGCCAGATGACCCGTGGCTTCCAGCTCGGTCTCGTGAACTTCACCCGGGGGGCCGGCAGCCTCCTCCAGATCGGCCTCGTGAACATCATCAGCGGCAAGGACCGCTTCCCGGTGACGCCGATCGTCAACTGGTCGACCGGGAACTGACGAGCTCGACCCCTCCATGGCCCGCCCCGATCCGAAGCGCCCTTCGGATCCGAAGCGTCGCCCCGATCCGCGCCGCCTCGCGCTCCGGGCCTTCTACGGACTCAGCTGCCTCCCCCTGGCCGGGTTCGTGGCCCTCCGGGTCTACGCGGGAACGCTGGACGGATGGGGGGTGTGGGCGCTGGCCGGTGCCGTCCGCGGTCTCGTCCTCTTCAGCGCGGGGGTCGGGGTCCTGGGCCTGGCCCTGATCGCGTGGCTCCGCCGGAAGAGAGCGCCGGTGGCCGGGGTGATCGTGGCGACCCTCGTGGGAAGCTCGGTCGCCGTGGCCTACTTCGTGACGACCCTCTAGAGCGAGAGGTTCGGGCCGCCGCTCGTCCCTCTCCCCTTGCGTCCCGTCCCCGCCCCGCCGATTATGGACGAAACGTCTATAATCGCTCGGACCCTTTCGTGACCGACCGCCCCTCCCCACCCCTCCACCCCGAGATCTTCGAGATCCTCCTCGCTCTGGCGGGCGGGCCCCTCCACGGCTACGGGATCGTGAAGGCGGTGGCGGGGAACACCGGCGGCGAGATCTCCCTGGCCCCGAGCCTCCTCTATCGCCGCCTCCGCCGCCTCCAGGACGACGGCCTGGTGGCCGAGGGGGAGGAGGCGCCCGGCGAGCGGGGCCCGCCCCGGAAGCAGTACGTGCTCACGCCGGAGGGGGAGGGGGTGCTCCGGGCCGAGGCCCGGCGGATCCGGGAGCTGGCCCGGGCCGAGCGGGTGCGGCTCCTCTTCCCCCGGGAGGGGACATGAGCCGGGTCGCTCGCCTCCCCTCCTCCTCGAGGCCCGGTCGATGAGCGCGGCGGGCCGTGGCCCGGACGAGGAGGGCGCGGTCTCCTTCTACCGCCGGGTCGTGGAGGCGGCCTTTCCCGGGAGCGCCGACCCGGAGCTGATCCAGGACACCGTCCGCCTCTTCGCCGAGATGCGGAGTGACGTGGAGGGCTCCCGGGGATCCGGCGCGGCACGGCGCTTCACGCTGCGGGCCTCGCTTCGGGCCCTCTGGGACGGCGCGGCGATGCGGGCCGCCAGGATCGGCGACGTCCTCGGCGGCGTCTCCTTCGACCTGCGCCTCGCCCTCCGCCAGATCCGGAGGCGTCCCCTGGTGGCCCTGGTGGCGGTCCTCTCCCTGGCGGTGGGGATGGCCGCCAACACGATCCTCTTCAGCGCGGTGAACGGGCTCCTCCTCGACCCCCTGCCCGTCCCGGCCCCGGACCGGATCGTGCGGATCTTCGGGCCCGAAGCCCGGAGCACCCTGGCCAGCGCCCTGAGCCCCGCCGCCCTCGAGCGGCTCGACCGGGAGGCCACGACCCTGGAGGGAGCCGCGGGGGTGGCCGCCTTCAGGGCCGGGGCCGAGGTCGGGGACCGCTCCCTCCTGGTGACCGGGGAGGTCGTGACCCCGAACTTCTTCGAGGTCCTCGGGGCGACCCCGACCCGGGGACGGGGCTTCCGGCCGGCAGAGGGCGAGGCGGGCGGGGGCCGGGTCGCGGTCCTCTCCCACGATCTCCACGAGGAGTGGTCGGAGGGCCGGGCCGACGTGGTGGACTCCACCCTCCGTCTGAACCGGGAGGTCTTCACCGTGGTGGGCGTCGCGCCCCCCGGCTTCGTCGGGACGAACTTCACCCGCCCGATGGATCTCTGGATCCCCCTGGGCGCCCGGTCGGTGGTGGGAAGGGGGCCCGAGGAGGCCATGGGCCCCGAGCCGTGGCTCGGGGGAATCGGACGACTCCGCCCCGGCGCCGGTCGCGAGGAGGCCGGTGACGAAGTGGACCGGATCGTGGGGCGCCTCCACGACGAGCACCCGGACCGGTACGCCGAGGCCGGCTACTTCGTCCTGGGCGAGCGTGCGGGCCTGATCAACCCGGCCCAGCCCGAGCTCGTGCCGGCGGCGGCTGCCGCCGGCCTGGGGGCCGGGCTCCTCGTCCTCCTGATCGTCTGCCTGAACGTGGGCGGCCTGGTCCTGGTCCGGGCCGCCGCCCGCCGTGAAGAGCTCGGCGTGCGCATGGCCCTGGGCGCGGGGCGGGGCCGGATCCTCCGCCAGACCCTGGCGGAGGGCGGCGTCCTCGTCGTTCCCGCGGCCGCGGCCGGCCTCTGGGCCGCGGCCGGGTCGGACCGGGTCCTCACGGCCCTTCTCCCGGTGCTCCGGCGCATGAGCGTGGACTTCTCGGTGGACGGCGCGGTGGTGGCCTTCGTGCTCGGCACCGGGGTGCTGGCCGCGCTCGTCTCGGCGATCGCCCCGGCCCTCTTCGCCGCCCGCCAGAGCGTGGCCTCGCTCATGGGAAGCCGGGGCGACGTCCACGGCGGCCCCCGGCGCCTCCTGGACGGCCTGGCCGGGATCCAGGTCGGGGTGGCGGTGGCGGTCCTTCTCCTCGGCGGCCTCTTCCTCCGGACCCTGGAGTGGTACCAGGACGCCGATCCGGGCTACCGGGTGGCGGAGCGGGTCGCGGTGACCGTGGACGTGGGGCTCCACGGCCTGGGGGAGTCCGAGGGTCGGGTCTTCTTCGACGAGCTGGTCCGGCGCGCCCGGGCCCTCCCTGGGGTCGGCGACGCCGCCCTGGCCCGGGGGATCACCCGGGGCGGACCCACCCTCCGGCTGCGGGCTCCCGACGGCGGGGAGACGGTGCGGGTGGAGACCAACGTGATCGGCCCCGGATACCTCGACCTCATGGGGATCCCCGTCGTGGAGGGCCGGGCCTTCACCCCAAACGACCGCCGGGGCGCCGAGCCGGTGACGGTGGTGAACGAGACCCTGGCCCGGCGCCTCTGGGGCATGGAGTCGGCGGTGGGCCGTGCCCTCCCCGTCCTGGGGCCCGACGGTTCGGTGACGGACCACCGTGTCGTCGGGGTCGCCCGGGAGATCCAATACGGGTCCCTGGCCGAAGGGCCCCGGCCCTTCGCCTACCTTCCCGCCGAGCAGCGCTACTCGGAGCGGATGACCCTCCTGGCGGCCGGCGACCCCGGAGAGGTCGTGCCCCCGGTCCGCCGGGTCGTGGGCGAGCTCGCCCCGGGGCTCCCGATCGTCGAGGCCACGACGGTGGAGGCGTTCGTGGACGAGGACCGCCTCCTGGCCCGGGCCGCGGCCACCGTGGGCGGGGTCCTGGGAGGGCTCGCCCTGATCCTGGCCGCCCTGGGAATCTACGGGACGGTTGCGTTCTCGGTGCAGCGGCGCAGGCCGGAGCTGGGCGTGCGCCTGGCGATGGGGGCGGCCCCGGGGCGGATCTTCCGTCAGGTGATCGGCCGCGGGCTCCTCCTCTCCGGGGCCGCGGGCCTCGCCGGGCTCGCGGCGGGGCTCGGGGCGGCGGCCCTCATCGACGACTTGCTCGTGGGCACCTCGGCCGCGGACCCGGTGGCTCTCCTCGGAGCGCCGGCCCTCCTGGGTCTGATCGTGACCCTGGCCCTGCTGGGTCCCGCCCGTCAGGCGGCGGCCCTCGATCCGGTGGAGGCGCTGCGGGAGGAGTGAGGGGCGGCGGGAAGGCCCCTACCACCAGGGCAGCGACGCGCCGACCCCGTCGAGGATCCCGATTCCGGCCCGGACCAGGTACAACCCCAGGAAGAAGAAGACGAGCCCCCAGAAGATCCACGACCGGTCGGCCTCGCCCAGCACGTCGATGACGCCCCACGCGTAGGTGCCGACCGACAGCACGCCGAGGAGGATCAGAGCCCATCCCGCCAGGATCCCCGCCCGCTTGAGCATGCGATCACCTCGCTTCCTTGTCGGGCCCGCTCCTTCCTCGGCGCCCCGCCCGGCCGCGGATGCTCAGACGGCCTCCTCCAGGAACCAGTCCAGGGCCTGCTCGGAGATCTCGGAAGGGACCCCGTGGCCGCCGTCGAACTCGAGGAAGGTGACATCGTAGCCCCCATCCCTCAAACCGGGCACGATCTCGCTCCGGGTGGTCTCCACTGAGAGCACCGGGTCGTCGGTCCCGTGGGAGACGAAGATCGTGGGCTCGCCGGCCGGCGGATCCGGGCGCACGACGAACCCCGGGGAGTACCCTACGAGGTGGGTGAAGAGATCTCCGTTGACCAGGCCCAGGGAGAGGGCGTAGGTGGCACCGTCGGAGAAGCCGCCCAGGGCGATTCGCTCCGGATCGATCCGGCAGCGCTCGAAGGTGTGCTCCAGGGCCCGATTCAGGAAGCGCACGTCGGGGCCGTACGCGCCACGGATGACATCCCAGGTGACGCCCCGGGAGTCGATGGCCAGGAAGACCATATTCCGGTCCTCGGCCCTCGGCGGATAGCTCTGCCAGTTCTCAGCCGACCCGCCGGCTCCGTGGAGCGCGACGAAGAGGGGCGGGGGCAGCGCGGGGTCGTAGCCCTCGGGCACGTAGAGCAGCCCGTCCCGGGAGTCTCCGATGCCCAGGGACACGAGCCCGCTGGGAGGCTCGGTGGTCGGGTCGCCGGGCCGGGCGGTCAGCCTGAAAGGAAGCCCCTCCTCCTCCTGCGGCCCGGCGGGGATGCCGTCGCCTCCGCACCCTGGAAGGGAGGGCGCCAGCAGCCCGGCCAGACAGCCCTGGAGAAAAAGGCGCCGAGGAATCGGCCGGTCGAGGGGGGCCCCGGATGCACGCTCGAGAAACCACGCCGCGTCGATCTTCATCATCCCATCATACGCCCCCGGATCGGGGCGATTTCTGCTTCGACGGCCGCCAGCTCCCGGGCGACGCGGGCGCCTCTTCTCCGGCGCGGAGAGATTTCGCTCGCCGCGGCTACTTCTGCCCCGTGCACGCCGGGTCCGGCCGATATTCGGCGACGCCGTGCACGACGCGGGGGTCGGGGATCGGCTCGTAGTCCCCCCAGATCCGGACGAACCCGGTTCCCGGCGGACCCCCGTAGCGCCGCGCCCACGCCGGCGCCAGGCCGTGCTCGTTCATCGCGAGGGGGGTCACCGTCGAGTCGGGGATGGCGGCCCAGCGGGCGCGCCACCATCCCTCGATGCCCCAGTCTTCGCCCGCGGGCGTCGGCCACGTCCCGTAGAGGTCGAAGTTGCCCCGGCCGTGGTCCACGCCCAGGAGCTCTCGGGTGGCGTCCCGGTCCACGTGGGTGAGGTCGCCGGGCGAGCCCGTCCCGGGATCCCGGGGCCAGAGGAGGGGCGGCACCCCGACCCAGACGACCTTCCCGCCGGCCTCGAGATATCTCCTCAGCAGGGAGCCGCTCCCGCCCTCCACCACCGGGCCGGGGGCCGCGTCCATGGCGAAGACCACGACGCTGGGCGCCCCGTCCTCGATCCGCGCGTCGAGGAAGGCGTCCAGCTCCGCCGCGTCCGCCACCGAGTAGCCCCGAGCGGAGAGGTAGTCCCGGAGATCCCGGTGACCGCGGTACCACGAGGCCTTCACGTACGCCGAGTCCCAGAAGACGGCGCGGCGGAACGGCTCTCCTCCGCCCAGGGCGTAGAGGCCCCCGTCGTCGCTACCCACGAAGACCCGCCCCCCGTGGGGTACCGGCGACGACTGCGTCCGGCCGCCGGTGCCGAAGCTCCAGAGCTCTTCTCCCGTCTCCCGGTCCAACGCTCGGACGAATCCGGCGTTGTCGCCGACGTAGACCGCCCCGCCGGCCACCCCGGGCGAGGTCCAGACCGACGACGGCGTCTCGAAGCGCCAGAGCTCCCGACCCGTCACGGCGTCCACGGCCTGGACGAAGCGGCCGTCGGAGGTACCCGCGTAGACCGCGCTCCCGGCCACCGCCGGCCCGCCGAGCACCCAAGAGACCTGGTGGTCCGAGCGCCACGCCCGCCGACCGTCGGCGAGGTCGAACGCGTAGAGGTGACCGTCCTTGGAGCCGACGTAGGCGCGGAGGGACGCTTCGATCGGGTCGCGGCCGCCCGTCCGGTCGCGACCGCGTCCCGTCGGCGCCGCTTCCACCGCGGGCGTCGACTGCACGGTCCTGCGGTCGAAGCCGAAGTCACCGGAGAAGAGGAAGCGTCCCTCGGTGTCGAGGCGCCGGAGGATCCGTCCGCTCTCGAGCCCCACGACGTACACGCTTCCGTCGGCGCTGCCCACGACCACCGCGCCGTCCCGCACCGCAGGGCTCGAGCGGATCCGCCCGTGGAGGAAGGTCCGCCAGCGGACCCGTCCCGTGGCCGCGTCCACCGCGTAGAGATGGCCGTCCCCGGAGCCGAAAAGCAGCCGGTCCTCCCAGATCACGGGCGACGAGGTGAAGATGTCGGCGCTCTCGTGGCCCCAGTCCCACGGTACCTCCTCGCCGGTACCGAGCCGCCAGCGCTCCTCGCCGGACTCGGCGTCCACGGCGAAGAAGGTTCCGTCCCTCCCCCCGAAGAACACGAGCCCCCCACCGACCGCCGGCGAGGACGCCACCGAAGAGCCCGCGTCGAAGCGCCACCGCTCCTCGCCGCAGCTCCGACCGACGGCGTAGAGGTGTCCGTCCCCGCTCCCCACGTAGACCGCATCCCCGGAGACGGCTGGAGTGGAGCGGACCGGTCCCCGGGTCGAGAAGCGCCAGCGGAGCCCGCCGAGCCGCTCCACGGGACGGGCCTCGTAACGGCCGGTGCGGGCGGGATCGGCCCGGAACATGGTCGGGTCCGGGAAGGTGTCGGGCCTGGGCACGGAGATTCCCGCGGCCGCAGCGGGATCGGTGGACGCCGCCGGCGTCTCCGGGGGCGCCACGGCTGCGACACCGGGCGATGCCCGAAGCACGAGGATGGCCACGAGAGCGGGGACGAGCGGGGGCATGGCGCCTCCTCCGAGGTCGGGGTCCGGCGGGCGTCGCGAGCGGTCGGAAGGAGGCGCGATCGCCGGCCGGGCTCAAGGGCGCGTGGCCGAGACGGTCCTCTCCCGGGGCCAACGGGATCCGGCCCGGGACGAAGCGGAGGAGCCAGTGGCGCCGAGGGAGCTCCACGGAGGCGTTTCCGCTGAAACGCGGGGGCGGGGGGATGTCTGGTTGGGCGCTGCGGGGTGCCCGCGCCCTAGAGCTCGACGCCCAGCCGTTCCTCGAGCTCCGCTCTTCGGCCCCGGGACAGGCGGAGGGTCTTCCCGCCGGCGAGGACGACCTCCATGTCGCCGTGGGAGAGGGGGCGAAGCTCCCGGATGCAGGCGACCCGCACCAGGGCGGAGCGATGCACTCGGGCGAACCCGTCTTCCTCCAGGCTCGACTCCAGCTCCGAGATCCGGCCCCGGGCTCGGTGGGCGCCGTCGCCGCAATGGACCACGACGTAGTTGCCGTCGGCCTCGATCCACTCGACCTCTTCGGGGTGCAGCAAGCGGATCCCCTCTCCGGTCCGGAGAGGAAGAGGCGCCATGGGATCCTCGGGCGCCTCGACCTCGCGGCTCGCCGGGGGTTCTCCCGCACCGTCGCCCCTCGCCGGCTCTGGGTCGTCCCTTCCGACCCGATGCCCCACCATCACGATCGCCCCGTAAACAACCAGGGCGAGGGGATACCATCGGACCAATCCTTCGAAGGTCTCCGCAACCAGATCGGCGGCGCCCCGGTACGCGCCGCCCGGCAGGAGTCCCGGCACCCGGATCAGGAGATTTGCGACTACGACGAAGAGGGTACCGAAGAGGAAGTGGGCCCCGAGCGCCCGGGCCGCGCCTTCTTCTCCCACGGGAAAGCGGCTCGCCGACGCGAGAACGAGGGGCGTGACCAGCGCCCACAAAGCGAGAATGGGCAGGTGCCGGGTCCACGCCGCGCCCAAGGAGACGGGGTCGCCGTCGATCCGCGCGGCGAGGTATACCTGGAGCCCCGCCACCACCGACACGAAGGACCAGGCCAGGAGCACGGCGCCAGCGCGTCTCCCGTGCGACCGCCAATCCAGGGATGGGCGGGCGAGAGAGGGCAGCGGCCCCGGCAGGCACTCGGACCGGCTCATGTCGTCTCCCTTTCCTGCAGATGCGAAGCGAGCGAGTCTCGGGAAGGCGGATCCCGCTTATTTAGTTACGCGCTCGACGGCGCGGGACAACAGCCCCGGGAGCTCCCCGGGACTGGAGATCCCGCCGGCCGCGCCCGTCATCGTCCGAATCCAGGCCCGAACGCCCCGTGACGCCTGATCGACCCTGGGAGGCCGATCGCCCGCTGACCCCGGCCGCCGCCCGGGCGGCGATCCTCTCCCACTTCCCCGTCGTCGATGCCGGCCGGCTCGAGCACCTGGGCTCGGGCTGGGAGTTCGACGCGTACCTGACGGCGGACGGCTGGGTCTTCCGCTTTCCGAGACGGGCGGAGTACGCGGGGATCTTCGAGCGGGAGAGCGCGGTTCACCGGCTGGTCCGGCCGGTGCTGCCGAGCGACGTCGAGATCCCCCGCGTCGAGCTCATGGGGTCGCCGGGCCCCTATTTCCCCTATCTCTTCGCCGGGCATCGTCTCGTGCCCGGCGTCCCGGCCGACGCCCCCGGGGTCGGCGCCGGCCCCGCTGGGGTGCCGGGGGCACCCGACCTGGGTCGGGAGATCGGAGCGGCGCTGAGCGCGATCCACTCCGTGGCGGAGAGCGGCGCCCTGGCCGCCGGCGTGAAGCCCGACGAGGAGGGAGCGGAGGAATGGCACCGGGAAGCCCTCGAGGCGGCGCCGGCGCTCCGGGGCGTCGCTCCCCACGTCGACGGCGCTCTGGACTGGCTCCGGGCCCTGAAGACCCCGTCGGGCCCCTACGAGGGTCCGGCCCGCCTGATCCACAACGACCTCTCTCCGGAGCACCTCCTCGTGGACCCCGAGAGGGGCCGACTCGTCGGGATCCTCGACTGGACCGACGCCGCCCTCGGCGATCCGGCCCTCGACTTCGCGGTGCTGGTGCCGTGGCGGGGGTGGGAGTTCCTGGGCGAGGCCAGGAGCGCATATCGTGTACCCCTGGATCCCGGATTCGAGCGGCGGGTGCGAGTCCTCGCCCGGGTCTTCTCGCTGGTGTGGCTCCACGAGTCTCGGGAAAGCGGGACGGACGTGGAAAAGCACCTCCGCTGGGTCGCGAACGCCTTCTCCGAGCCGGGCTAGGTGGGCTCGCGTCCCCGTACCACGAACGCGCAGCAGGGCCGGTTCCCGTCCCGTCGGCAGCGCTCCTCCACGGGGGCCCCCGTCACCTCCTCCAGGAGAGTCTCGACCAGCCCGCAGAGCGCCGGATGCCGGCCCACCACCGCCGAGAGGGGACAGCCGTGTCCCTCGAGGAGCACGGAGCCGTCCTCCAGGGTGCGCGTCTCCACGGCTCCTCCGAGCTCCTCCAGGATCTCCAGTGCGGAGCTCAGGGCCTCCTCCCGGGAGGAGGTGGGCCCCCGACGCGCGGCGGCGCCGGCCCCGGCCCGACGTCCCGCGGCGCGAAGCAGCCCCTCCGCGCCCTCCCGACCCTCGCGCTCTTCGAGCTCGGTGACGACGGCGGAGAGCACTTCCGCGTACCCCTTTGGGAAGAACTCCTCGGCCTCGGGCACGAGGCGGTAGATCCGAGCCGGCTTTCCCGCTCCTTCCCGCCGCACCGACGCCGCCTCCACCATTCCGTCCCGCTCCAGCGCCGAGAGGTGGGAGCGAACGGCGTTGTCCGTGACGTCCAGGGCCCGGGCGAGCTCCCCCACGGTCCGGGCCTCACGCCGGAGGAGGGTGAGTACCCGGCCCCGGGTGGTGGCGAGGAGACGTTCGATCCAGCGAGGCTCGGCCATGACGTCGCTCAAGATAATGGATCCGGAGCAGAGTTGCCAATAAAACAAATAAATTATTGACAAATTGTGCTACAGTGATCACATTGACCGCCGTGGGTGGCCGGAGTCGTTCCGGCCTCCGATCCCGAACCAAGGAGCCGACGATGACCTTCTGGACCTGGAGCGTGGTTCTCTTTGCTGCGGCGGCGGTGGGCGGCGTGACGCTCCTCGCCATGCGGAGCCGGAAGCCGGACGTCCCCGTGGGACTGGCCCTGGTGCACGGCCTCCTCGCCGCCAGCGGCCTCGTCCTCCTCGTCCTCTCGGTCCTCGCCGGGGGCGGCTCGACCCTCGTCACCGTGTCCCTCGTCCTCTTCGTGGTGGCCGCCCTGGGAGGCTTCGTGCTCTTCGCATCCCACCTGAAGAGCGGGACCTTCCCCCTGGGCCTCGCCTGGATCCACGGCGGCGCGGCGGTGGTGGCCTTCGTCCTCCTCCTCGTGGGGCTCTACGCCTGAGCGCGAAGAGGATGACGAGCCCGCGACTCCTCGGTCATCCCCTCCACCCCTCCCTCGTCCACCTCCCGATCGGTCTGCTGGTCGGGGGAACGATCTGGGACGGGGTGGCCCTCTGGACCGGAAGGGAATTCTGGTGGCAGGCCGCATTCTGGACCCTGGCCCTGGGGATGGCGTCGGCGCTGCCGGCGGTCCTCACCGGGCTCCTGGACTTCGCGGGGATTGCCGACGACGAACCGGCCTCCGCCCGAGCGTGGCAGCACCTGAGCTCCACACTCCTCTCGGTCTCCATCTACGGGGGAAGCCTCCTGGTCCGGGGTGGGGCGGGCACTGCCGAACCCGGCCGGCTCCCATGGGCGGTCGGGCTCTCCTTCCTGGGCCTGGTGGTTCTGGGGGCCGCCGGTTGGACCGGCGGAGACCTGGTGCTGCGCTTCGGCCTGGGGCGTGCGGACGACGGGGAAGCCGCACCGGCGTGAGCTCAGCCCTGGGGCGGGGGCTCGTTCCAGATGTCCACGTGCCAGCGCCAGAGACCGTCGTCCCCCCGCCGCCAGATCACCACGTACTTCACTTCCACCGGCCCCCCGTCCGTCTCGATCACGGCGTGGCCGATCTCGTACGCCGCGTCGGACGTCAGGGGCACGAGCTCGTCGGTGACCAGGTCCACCGCGCTCGCACCCATCTGCTCGGTCGCCCCGCTCCAGAAGTCGGCGATGGCGGAGCGGCCGGAGATCACCGGCCCGCCCGGGGGCAGGATCGTCGCGTCCTCGGTATAGATCCGAGCGGCCGCGGCGACCATGTCGCCGGCGGCGAAGAGATCCTCCGCCGCCATGTTGGCCTCCTCGATGCCCTGGCGGACGGACTCCGCGTCCGGCGCCGCCTCCTGCTCCACGGGCCGGCACCCCGGGACCCCGACGAGGAGAACGAGGGCGGCGCCGCTGGTGAGAGCTCGAGTCGTTCGACGCATGGGAACCTCCGGGTCCTGTGGAACGATTCGGAAGCACGGGACACGAGCCCGCTTCGAATACCAGGACTCCTGCACGGGCCGGCCCCGCTCCCCCTCACCGACGAAGCTTGTCAACGCGAGGCACGCCGGACAAGGAAAAAATCCTCCCGACAGGGGGCCGGGCGCCTCCCCCGGGCACCGGTGCCCCCCCGGCGAGGCCCGCGCCCCGGGCCGCTCCACCGGCTACCCGCCCCAGACCTCCCCGAGGATGCGCACCCAGTTCGCGCCGATCACCTTCTCGATCACCCGGTCCGCGTGCCCCCGGGCCGAGAGGGCGTCGGCGATGAGCTCCATGCGGCGGTGGTGGTTGAGGCCCTCGACGGTGAAGAGGATGTCGGGGTCCTCGTTGGGCGCGGCGATCCCCCGCTCGATCCGCTCCCGGACGAACTCCCTGTGGGCGGCCCAGTATTCGTCGGAGCCGTCGATCGGCGTGGTGGAGAGGTCGGAGCCGATCCCCACGTGGTCCTCGCCGCAGACATCGAGGGCGTGCTCGATGTGGGCGATCACGTCCCGGGTTGCGGGCACCCGCCCCGGGGTCAGGAAGGGCATGAGGTAGATTCCGACGACGCCGCCGCCGTCCGCCATGGCCCGGAGCTCTTCATCGTCCTTGCTCCGTGGATGCCGGGCCACGGCGTTGCACCCGGTGTGCGTGATCGACACGGGGTTCGACGACGCCCGGATTCCCTCGGCGGTGGTGCGCCTCCCGCAGTGGGATAGGTCCACGAGGATGCGCAGCTCGTCCAGGCGCTCCACGACCTCCCGGCCGAAGCGGCTCAGGCCCGCATTTCCCGGCTCCAGGCAGCCGTCGCCCACCAGGTTGCGCACGTTGTAGGTGAGCTGGATCACCCCGACCCCGAGCTCGTGGAAGACCTCCAGGCGCTCCAGATCCCGGCCGATCGGCGTGGTGTCCTGGAATCCGTACACGATGCCCAGCTGCCCCTCCTGCTTCGCCGCCCGGAGGTCGGCCACCGAACGCGCCTGGCGAAACGCTTCGGGGTAGCGGGCGACGTTCGCCTCCCAGCGGGCGATCTTGCGGACGGTTCCCTCGAAGTCGCGGCCGCTCACCGTGAGGTTCAGCGCGGTGATCCCCGAGTTCACCGCGTTGCGCACCATGCCGCCGTCCAGGGGCGGGTTCTCCGGGTAGTTGAAGTATCCCGGGCTCGCCAGGAAGTCGACGACGAGGGCCTCATCGTATCCGGGCCAGCGACGCCCGGCGGCGGCGAGGCCACCCGGGCCCGCCGAGGGCGCGGCCCCGGAAGCGGACGCCCCCGCCGAGCCGAGGCGCGGGGCCCCGGATCGACTCCTCGCCGACACGACGCCGGGGGCCGCGACCACCACCGCGGCGGCTTTGAGGAACCCTCGTCGGGATAGGGAGTGAAAGTCCATGTCGGGGTCCTCCGTATCACCTGGTGGGGATCCGACGGTCGGGCCGCGAGGCTCGGCCCCGGGGCACAACCTATAGCGGCGACCCGATCGCCGCGCGAACCTTCGCCCGCTCAACAGCACGCCTCGTGCGATCCGATCTCGACCGGGGCCCAGCCGGCCCGGGCAGAGCCATCTCCGACCCTCCGGACCGCCGCCGAGGGCGTGCACGGAGTCGGCTTTCCGCACTCCGGACCGCCGGCCTGCTCCTGGCCGGCCCCTTCCTGAGCGCCCTCGTCGCCGTTTCCTGCGGGTCCAGCCCGTCGGCCTATACCGAAGGTGAGCTCCAGAGGATCGAGCCCGATCACGGGTGGCGCTTCGTCTATGCGGGGATGGAGCGCTGCGTCCGGAAGAGAGGGGACTTCGATCGGGTGGAGTGGTTCGTGGCAGACCAGATCGTGGGCCAGGACGGCGTGGAGAGCGCGGGTATCTGGCTCATCGCCGAAGGCAGGCCCCACGGGATCGCCCTCAGCAGGAGGGTGCTGGACGAATCCGACAGCTTCGTCAACACGATCGTCCAGCACGAGTCGATCCACGAGATCCTGCAGCTCGCCGACCACGGGAGCCCGGTCTGGTGCCGCTGCGACGCCCGGCCCGAGCGCTTCGATCAGTGTAGCTAGCGCTCAGGCACGCGCGAGGGTGGCCATGCCCCCGCCGCCCGACGGCGAGCGCACGCCGCGGCCCGACGACCCACCTCGCGTCCCCCGCGGGCGACGAAACTTGACCGCTCGCCTCTCCCCGACGAATCTTGCCTCCCCTCGGCGTCGGGCAACCCGCCCGAGTCACGCCCCGAAGAGAGCGGAGCCAGCCCCATGACACCCAGGACGATCGAGGAGCTGCACGCCCAGGTCCGCGGGCAGGTCATCACCCCCGACCACGACGCCTACGACGAGGCCCGGGCGGTCTACAACGGCATGCACGACCGCCATCCGAAGGTCGTGGTCCGCGCCGAGAACGACGCCGACGTCATGGCCGCGGTGAACTTCGCGCGGGAGGGCGGCCACGACCTGGCCGTCCGGGGCGGGAGCCACAGCGTGCCCGGCTACGGAACCTGCGACGACGGCGTGGTCCTCGATCTCTCCGCCATCCGCAACGTCCGGGTGGACCCGAAGGCGCGCACCGCCCGGGTGGGCGGCGGCGCGAAGCTGGGCGCCGTGGACCACGCCACCAACGCCTACGGCCTGGCCGTTCCGGCCGGGTTCGTCTCCACGACGGGGGTGGGGGGCCTGACCCTGGGCGGCGGAATCGGCTACCTGAACCGCGCCTACGGCCTCACCTGCGACAACCTCCTCTCCGCGGACGTGATCACGGCCGAGGGGCGCCGGGTCACGGCCAGCGCCGAGGAGAACCCGGACCTCTTCTGGGCCCTCCGGGGCGGCGGCGGCAACTTCGGCGTGGTCACCTCCTTCGAGTTCCAGCTCCATCCGGTGGACGACATCGTGGGCGGCCCGATCTTCTTCGAGTACGAGGCCGCCGGCGAGGTCATGCGCACCTGGAGGGACTACCTGGAGGAGGCGCCCCGGGAGCTGGGGGCCTTCTTCGGATTCCACATCGCTCCGCCCCTCCCCTTCATCCCCGAGGACCGGCAGGGGGATCATCTCTGCGTCCTCGTCACCTGCTGGGCCGGAGACCCCGACCAGGCCGAGGGAGTGCTGGAGCCCCTGCTGAACGCGGGACCCGTGGTGGGCAAGCACGTCGACCGCATGCCCTACCCGGCCCTCCAGTGCGCCTTCGATCCCCTGCTGCCCTCCGGGCTCATCAACTACTGGAAGTCCGACTTCGCCGAGGGCCTGCCCGACGCGGCGGTCGAGGCCCACATCGAGCACGGCCGGGGCGTGCCCAACGTGCACTCGGGGATGCACATCTATCCCGTGGGCGGGGCGGTCCACGACCTGGATCCCGGGGAGACCGCCTTCGCGGTCCGGGACGCCCGCTTCGCCGTGAACATCGTGGGCTTCTGGGCCGACCCGGCGGACTCCGAGGACAACATCGCCTGGGTGCGGAACTACTACGAGGCGGTCCACCCCTATTCGGGCTACGAGGGCGGCTACACGAACTTCATGGGGACCGAGGACGAGGCCCGGGTCAAGGAGAACTACGGCCCGGCCTACGAGCGCCTGGCGGAGCTCAAGGCCACCTGGGACCCGGAGAACCTCTTCCACCTGAACCAGAACATCGAGCCGGGAGGGTAGGGACAGCCGACCGGCCGGCGCGGGGCCGCCGGATCGGGGGCGGGCGACGCGTCGGGACGGGGGGCCCGGGCCGAGGGGCGAACGCCGAGCCGGGACGTGGGCCCGGCGCCGTCCTCAGGACCCGAGCCGCTCCAGCCAGCGGGCCCAGGCCGCGTCCAGGGTCTCGCCGAAGGCGTCCTGGAAGCTGGCCCGGAAGGCGGAGGGGGAGTCCTCGAAGGTGCTCGCACGGAAGAAGGCCCGGATCGGACCGTATCCGTGCGCCTCGATGACCGACTTCACGAAGGAGCCGGCCATCGGGTAGGTCATCTCCGTATCGAAGCGGAAGAAGTCCGGACCTCGCAGCAGCTCCTCGAGGGGCGGGATCCGACCCTCGGACCGGAAGGTCCGGGCCCAATCGTCCAGGGCGGTTCCGTTCCAGCGGGCCTCGAAGATCTCGTCGGCCGGAAAGATCCGGTGCGCCACGGCGATGCCCTCGTTCACGAGGGGTGGCGCCGGGGTCAGCTCCGCGGACACGAGGGCGTGGACGGCCTCGTGGTTGTCGGTCGGCCAGATCGTGTGGAAGCGGTAGGTGCCGACGTCGGCCCAGCCGTTCGTCTCCCGGTCCGTGGCCCAGCGCATGTGGGCCCGGTCCCGGTACTTGAAGTACTCGAGGCGCCGGGAGAGCTCCACGCCCATCCGGTCCTGGAGCCAGACGTAGTAGGCCTCCTGCCACGCCACGTCCACCGAGTCTCCCTCGGCGAAGTGGTAGATCCCCTGATCCGCAGTCACCCGCTCCGTGAGGGGATCCGCCTCTCCAGTGAGGAGCCCGTCGTCGCCGCAGGCGGCGGAGCGCGATCCGCCGCCCAGCGCCCTCAGCCCTCGACGCGCACCGACTCCATGACCACCTCTTCCCTGGGCCGGTCCCGACCGTCGGTCTCCACGGAGCCGATCTCCCGGACCACGTCCATCCCCTCCACGACCTGGCCGAAGACCGCGTGCTTGTCGTCGAGCCAGGGGGTGGCCTTCAGCGTGATGAAGAACTGGGAGCCGCCGGTGTTCGGGCCGGCGTTGGCCATGGAGAGGATCCCCTCGGCGTCGTGGCGCAGCTCGGGGTGGAACTCGTCGTCGATGGTGTAGCCGGGGCCGCCCCGGCCGGTGCCCTCGGGGTCGCCGCCCTGGATCATGAAGTCCTCGATGACCCGGTGGAAGACGACGCCGTCGTAGAAGCCGTCCTCGGCCAGGTCGATGAAGTTCTTCGTGGTCTCCGGAGCGCGCTCCTCGAAGAGCTCGATCCGGATCGTCCCGTGATTCGTCTCGACGACCGCGTGTCGGTTCTCCGGCATCTCAGGGTCCCTCCTCGTCGGTGACGGGCTGGACGGCCTTCAGGACCTCCCGGGTCAGGTCCCAGCGGTTGAAGCCCTGCTCGCCCCAGTCCAGGCCCCGGCGCACGATCACCAGGTCGTGGGAGGGGACGACGATCGTGTACTGGCCCCGGTTGCCGGCGGTGGAGTAGGCGTCGGCGGGCACGTCGGCGCGGTCGTCGGGGACGAGCCACCACTGGCCGCCGTAGAAGTTGCCGATCTCCGCCGTGGCGGGTGCCGGGGTGCGCACGAACTCGATCCACTCCTCGGAGAGGATCCGCTCGCCGTCCCAGACGCCGCCGTTCAGGTAGAGCATCCCGAAGCGGGCCAGGTCCCGGGCGTTCGTGTAGACCTGGCTGCTCAGGATGAAGTCGCCGAAGCGGTCGGTGCTCAGCAGCGTGTTGCGCATCCCGATCCGGTCCAGGAGCGCGCGCCGGGGGAAGGTCAGGTACGCCTCCTCGTCGCCCAGGGCCAGCTTCATGGCGTAGACGCCGAGCAGCGTGTCGTAGTTCTCGTAGTCCCAGGACGTGCCCGGCTCCCGGATCAGCCCCCGGGCCCGGGCGCCCCGGATCGAGCTGGCCCCGGCCCAGTAGGCCAGCCCCGAGCCCGTGGCGTACTCCATCCCCCGGTTGTCCACGGTCATGAGGCCGCTGGACATGTTGAGGACGTGGCGCAGGGTGATCGCCCGGCGGGGATCGGTGGCCGGGTTGTCCTCCTCGGGCAGCCACTCGACGCCCAGGGGCTCGTCCAGGTCGAGCTTCCCCTGATCCACCAGGATCCCGATCAGCGTCACCGCGATGCTCTTCGCCGTGGACCAGGTCCGGGTCCGGGTGCTCATGTCCACGCCCGGCGCGTAGCGCTCGTGGACGAGTCGGTCGCCCTTCACCACCAGGAGGCTCAGGGTGACCTGGTAGGGCGAGGGCCGGTCGAAGGCCCAGTCCGAGGCCGCCTGGAGAGCGGCCGCGTCCACGCCGGGCTGAAGGGAGCGGTCCGCGATCTCGTCCCCGTCGGGCCAGGGGATCTCGGCCGGATCCCCGGGCGGGGGCGGCATGTCGATCTCGGGGAGCTCGTCGATCTCCGCGAAGGTCTGGTCCGGCGCCATGATCACGCAGCCGATCCCCTCCCGGAAGGCGGCCCGCATCACGGGCGGGTCGTGGGGCGCGCCGATCGCCACCGCCCTGCGCTCCCGGTCGATCGTGTAGGGTCCCCCCTCGGGGGTGCCCACCGGGTCGGGGAGGTAGGCGAGCTCCTGGGCGAAGACCCTCTCCAGGCTCCGGTTCGAGGTGAAGAGCCCGTTGCACATGAAGATCGCCTGCTGGCCCCGCCGGATCATCTCCCGCTGGGGATGCCAGTAGTCGTAGCTCTCCTCCTGCTGGGCGGCGAGGCCCGGAGGCACGAGAAGGAGGAGGAGGGCAAGGAGGTTGGCGAAGAGAGGTCTCATGAGCGTGATCCCTGCCGACGGAGGGGTGAGGGCGCGAACCGCGCAGGCGCCGCGCGGCCTGCCGGGCAACGTGCGGCATGGGACGTCGGGCCGCAACGGGAGCCGACGGAGCCGGCGAACCTTCGCCTTCACTCCGCCCGGATGGCGACCAGGGGGCTCACGCGAGCGGCGCGAACGGCCGGGATCCAGGCCGCGGCGAGGGCGGTGAGCGCCACCGTGGACGCGGCGGTCACGAGCACGGCCGGATCCCAGGCGGCAACGCCGAAGAGCTGGCTCCGGAGAAGGGAGCCCGCCAGCGGAGCGCCGAAGAAGCCCACCGCCATCCCCAGGCCGGTCAGGGTGAGCGACCGTCGCAGCACGAGGGAGACCAGCTCTCCCCGGGCGGCCCCGAGGGCAGCCCGAACGCCGAGCTCCCGGGTGCGTTCGGCCACAGCGCTCGTCAGCACCCCGTAGATTCCCAGCGCCGCCATGAGCAGCGCGAGCGCTCCGAACCCGCCCATCACCGCGGCCGCTCCCATGGGTTTCGCCACCGACGACGCCACGTGGTCCCTCATCGTCCTGAGATCCGAGATCGGAACCTCCGGATCCACGTCGCGCACCATCTCCCGAACGCGACCCAGCGCGCTCTCCGGCGACCCGCTGGCGCGTGCCACGCCCCACATGATCCGGCTGGGGCGGCCCGCGTGGGGAAAGTACGCCCGGGGCTGGGGGGCCTCGTCGAGGCCGTCGTCCACCGTGGCGGCCACGACCCCCACGACCCGCGTACTCCCCCGCGAGAATTCGAGGACCCGGTCGATCGCGCGCCCGTCGCCGAAGAACCGCTCGGCGAGGGCCCGGTTCACGATCGTGACGGCCTCGTCCCGGCCGTCTCCCGGGAGAAAGCCCCGCCCTTCCAGGAGCGTTATCCCGGCGGTCTCGAGATAGTCGTGGCTGACCGCGTGGTACTCGACCTCGCGCTCCCGCTCCGGCTCGTCCGAGTCGGGCACCGTGAAGGTGGTGGTTCGGTTCTCGCTGGTGAGCGGCACGTCGCTCACGAAGGCCACGGCGTCGAAGCTCGGATGGGCCTCCATGCGCTCCTCGAGCCGATCGTAGTAGCCGAATACCTCCTCCGCCTCCCGGTAGCGCTCGGAGGGAACCCTGACCTGGAAGACCACGTTCGACTCCACCGCGAACCCGGGCTCGACCGAGGACAGGCGCAGGAAGCTCCGACCGAGGAGGCCCGCGCCGAAGATGAGGACGAGGGTGAGGGCAACCTCGGTCGCGACCAGGAACGAGCGGGCTCCGCCGGTCGCCGGACCGGGGTTTCGCTCCCGGAGCGTCGCGGCCAGGTCCTTCCGGGACAGCCCCACGGCGGGCAGCAGCCCGAAGAGGAGGCCGCTCCCCGCAGTGACGGCCAGCGTGAACCCCACGACCGCGAGGTCGGGCTCGATCCGAGCCAGGGGGTTGAGGTAGGGCGTGACGATCGCCGCGAGCACCTTCTCGCCCCCCACGACCAGCAACATGCCGGCCAGCCCACCCCCGAGCGCTACGATGCCGCACTCGATCAGGAGCTGCCGGGCGATCCCCGCCCGGCCCGAGCCGATGGCGGCCTGCACCGCGAATTCCCGCTCCCGTCCGAGCCCTCGAGCGAGCTGGAGGTTCGCCATGTTGACGGAGGCCACGAGAAGCAGGAGCCCCGCGGCCCCGAGGAGCAGCGCGAGAAGTGGCCGCTGCTCGCCGAAAATCTGCTCGTCGATGGGCACGACGAGAGTGCTCTTCGCCGCTAGATCCTCGGGATATCGCTCGACGAGCCCGCTCCAGACAGCCTCCATCTCCGCCCGGACGGCGTCGACGGTGGCGCCGTCCCGGAGCCGCGCAAACACATGCAGGTAGGGCACGTCCCGGCGATCCGCGGAGGAACCGAAACCGATCGGAAGCCAGAGCTGGGCCGGCGTGAGACCGTTGAACGTGCGAGGATGGCGAAAGCCCCGGGGCATGACCCCCACCACCTCGTGGGGCCGGTCTGCGATCTCCACGCTCCGACCCACGACCGCCGGGTCGGCGCCGAAGTGGCGGACCCAGAGACCATGGCCGAGAACCACCACGGGCGCTGGGGCCGCCGTGTCGGCCTCGAGCGCGTGCTCCTCCAGGAAGCCCGAGCCGAGTGCCGGCCGGACGCCGAGGACGTCGAAGAAGTTCGTGGTGACCACGCTGGCCGGCACCAGGGACGCCTCGCCCGCAGCGGTGAGGACCGCGTTCGTTCCATTGAAAGCGGCGACATCGTCCAGCGTCGTCATCTGGCGCCGCCAATCCTTGAAGTTGGCGGGCGAGACGGTGTTCGGCTCGGAGCTCCCCTCGGGGGTCTCCCAGAGGACCACCAGCTCCTGCGGCTCGGCGTAGGGGAGGGGACGGAAGAAGAACGCGTCGAGCGTGGTGAACACCGCACTCACGGCGCCGATGGCCAGCGCGAGCGTAAGCACGCCGACCGCCGTGAAGGCCGGCGCTCTGCGGAGCCTCCGGAGACCCAACCGAACGTCCAGGCCCAGCGTGCCCCGGAGCACGGGAACGGCGGACAGGGCGCGGACCTCGTCGAGCCAGGTCCGGGGCAGGGTGACCAGAGCGTCGCCGAGGGCACGAAGCAGGATCCGCCTCCGCTCCGCCTCGCCCTCCGCTTCGGCGAGCATTCGGTCGAGGAGATCCCTCGGACGTCGGCCGTCGCGGCGGCGAACGCGCCTGGGATAGCACCGACGCAGCAAGCGGTGTAGGTCTGAGATCAGGCGAGACAGGAGGGACATCAGTGCTCCATCGCCGACCTACCCGGAGCCGTCGGGCTGGAAGCCGAGCGCCCGGGCGTGCTCGACGATCGCGCCCATCACCTCGACCTCCCTCGCCACCCGCTCCCGGCCGGCGGCGGTCAGCTCGTAGTACCGGCGCTGATCCTCGTGCGGGTCGTCGTCGGACGAAGGCGGATCGGTCTCCCGGATCAGCCCCGCGTCTTCGAGTCGCCCCAGCGTGTAGTAGAGTGAGCTGGGCCCCAGCTCGACCTTGCCTCCCGATCGCGCCGACACCCCGCCGACGAGCGCGTAGCCGTGCTGCGGCCCCTCGGCGAGGAGGAGCATCACCTGCAGGTGGGCGGGGCGCAGGCGAAGGGATCGGTCGGTCATGGGAGGAAACCTCCACACTTTGGAATATTCTAAATTTTGGATCATTACTGCTGTGCGCGAGTGGCGATGTCAAGCACCCGGTGGCCGGCAGGCGGTGTCCAGATGACACCGCGGGTCGTGGAGGGGGCATCCTCGGGGTCGTGGCGGGCTCGACCGGGAGAGGCGCGGATCCCGAGCGGCCGGAGCGCGGCGGGCGTGCTCCCATGTAACGTTTCCCCGCCCTCTCCGGTCTCGGTGGGGGAAGGGGAGCGTCGTGGACAGAGGAGACCATGAGCGAGCGCACCGACGAGGCACTCATCGAGGCCCTCCAGACGGGGGATCGGGACGCGGTGGGCCCGCTCTTCGACCGCTACTACGACGAGCTCTTCGCCTTTGCCGATCGCTTCCTCGGCGATCCCCAGGCGGCGGCCGATGTGGTCCAGGACACGTTCGTGCGGGTGCTCCGCTACGGCGAGACGTTCTCCGGGCGGAGCTCGTTCCGGACCTGGATCCTCCGGGTCGCGCGCAACGCGTGCCTCGACGTGGTGGACGCCAGGCGCCGGGACCGGGAGGCGAAGGCCGAGCTGCCGCCGCCCGACCCTTCGCCGCCCCCCGAGGAGCCCGACCCCCGCATCGACCGGCTCCGGGAGGCTCTGGACGCGCTCCCGGAGACACGGCGGGAAGTGCTCGTCCTGCGGCGCTTCCATCACCTGTCGTACGCGGAGATCGGAGAGCACTGCGGGATCTCCGAGGGCGCCGCCCGGGTCCGGGCCCACCGGGCCCTGAAGCAGCTCCGCCGAGAACTCTCGCCCACCCCGGAGGCCTCCAGTGAGTGACGACGCCCTCCTCCAGCGCATCGCCGACGCCGTGCTCGGCCCCCCGGACCCCGAGCGGAACCGGGCCCTGGAGGCCGAACTCGCCGACCGGCCCGAGCTCCTCGACGAGTTCCACCAGCTCCGGGAGGCGTGGAGCGACCTGGCCGACCTCCCCGCTCGGGAGCCGCCGGAGGGGGCCCGGGCCCGGGCCGAGGCCGCCGTGCTCCGGGCCCTGGCGCGACGCACGGAGGCGAAGGGCCGGGAGCCGGGCGCGCGGGCCGCGGCGCATGCTGGCGGCCCCGAGCCCGCCCCGGCCGTCGGTGGCTCCCGCCACCCCGCCCTCCGGGCCGCCGCCGCGCTTCTCCTGTTCATGGCCGGCGCCGTGGCGGGCGCCTGGGCGTGGCCCCGTCTCGGGCCGTCTCCGGACGTCGAGCCCGGCCTGGCCTCCGGCGCAGGCGTTCCGGCTCCGACCACCTCCTCCACCGCCGACGAGCCCCGCTTCGTGCTGCTGATCCGGGGCGGAGCTCTCCCGGGAAACGAGGCGGCGGCGATCCGGGAGATGGAGGGCTGGGTGACCCGAATCTGGAACGCCGACCGCCTCGTCTGGGCCGACCGCTTCCTCCCCGAGCGGGCGGTGTGGGTGGGGGGAGAGCGGCCCCCGTCGGACGAGGCGCAGCCCGTGGGCGGCTTCTTCCTGATCCGGGCTCCGGACCGGGAGGAGGCGGTGCGGATCGCCCGCCAGTCGCCCCACCTGGCCTGGGGAGGAGTCGTGGAGGTGGTCCCCGTGGCCCGGGGGCCCGGGGCCTCGCCGTAACGTCGGGCGGGCCGGGGCGGTCGTTCATGACGCCAGCCGCGGCGTTTCGAGCCCCGCGGCGCGAACCCTCGACCCGGAGAGCCCCATGAGACCGGAGCCCGCCCTCGCCCCGTCGCTTCTGGCCCTCGTCCTCGTGCCCACGGCATCCCCCGCCCAGGACGGCGGAGCGTACGTGGAGATCCCCGAGGCCGAGGAGATCGCCCTGGCCCGGAGCGCGGCCCCCGCCGCCGTCTCCGAGGGCGCGACAATCTGGGTCCTCCGGGACGGACGCTTCCAGATCGCCGTGGAGGGCTCCAACGGCAACGCCTGCATGGTCTCCCGGACCCGTCCCACCAGCCTCGAGCCGATCTGCTACGATCCCGAGGGCGCCCGGACGATCCTGCCCATCGAGATCCGCCTCGTGGAGACCCGGATCGCCCGGGGGGACTGGGACGCGGCGTGGGCCGAGGTGCACGAGGCGATCGAGGCGGGGGAGCTCCCCCTCCCCGGGCGGCCCGCCATGACCTACATGCTCTCGTCGGGGCAGCGGCTGGTGGCCGACGACGGGCGTGAGGTCGGCGCCTGGCGGCCCCACTTCATGCTCTACGTCCCCCACCTCCGGGGCGAGGACGTGGGGCTATTCGGCCCGTCCTCCCAGGCCTTCGTGGCCCGCGAGGGGGAGCCCCTGGCCCACCTGATCACGGTGGCGCCCGAGTTCGTGGATCCCGACCCCGCGCGGTGAAGGGTCAGCGTCGGAAGCCGACGGAGAGGGCGAAGCCGCCCCCCGGGCCGGGTCCCACGCTCGGCTCGTCGAGACGGCCGTCCCTCGGTAGGACGAGACCTCGACGTCGACGATCCGGTCGCGGGGGATGCGCCCCGCCCCGGCGGCGGTCGCCGAGTCGCCTCCCAGGGCGAGAAAGAGCGTGTCGGCGGTCAGCGAGGCAAAGCGCCCGTCGATGGACCAGGGTTGGCCGGAGACCCGGACCCGCACCCGGTCGCGGGCTCCGAGCTCCCGCTCCGCCCCGCCGTTCGTGCCAGGATCCTGGGCGGACAGCTCGGAGGGCGCCGCGATGGCGGCCGCACCCGAGCGTGATCATGGGCTCGCCGACGGAGGTCCCACGCTTCAGATTACGTAGAGAGGGAGATGCCCGGTGCCGCGGGAGCCCGGCCGACCACGACCGCGTGACGAGGGGCATTGCCATTCCCCGTCCGAGTCGCATACATGAGAGCGCAGACTGTCCCCGCCCTCTCTCTCCACCTGGAGGCGAAGGATGAAGAGACTTCTCCGGAGCTGCGTTCTCGTCCCGCTCATCGCCGCCCCCCTGGTCGGGTGCGGCCTCATCTTCGGCGGCACCACCCAGGCCGTTCAGGTCGAGTCCACGCCGAGCGGCGCACAGATCAGGACGCAGCCGGCGACCCGCACCTACACGACCCCGGCGTCGATCGAGCTCAAGAGGAAGAACGTCTACACCCTCATCGCCACCCGGGAGGGGTACAGCTCCGCAGAGTACGAGCTCGACCGGAACATCCGGGGCAAGGCCCTCGCCTTCGACATCATCACCGGCCTCCTCTGGATCGCGGTCGACGCCGCGACCGGGGCGTGGTACGAGCTGGAGCCCAGGGAGGTCAGCATGACCCTCCAGCGCATGGACGAGACCGTCCGGGGACCCGACCAGATCCGGATCGACATCGGGGTCTCGCCGGACGGGAGGACCCTGGAGGTCCGGTCCAGCGAGCCCGGAGTCACGACCCGGCTCGTGCCCGGGCATCCATAGGAGCCCGGAGGGGCGGGCGATCTGGCCACGGCAACCAGGCTAGCTCGCGAGGACGGCGTGTGGCGCTTCGCCCGGGGGATGACGAGCGCGCCGCCTACCGCTCACGAAGCCGCACCCGGGTGATCTCCTCGATCGCCTCCATCACCGCCCGGAAGCCCTCCACCTCGCCAGGGTCCACCTGGCTGCGGATCGCCGCCTCCAGCTCCAGGAGACGCTCGTTGATCCGGTCGGCCAGCTCCCGACCGTCGTCGGTGACGTGGATGAGGAACGAGCGGCGGTCGTCGGGATTGACCTCGCGGCGCACCAGTCCCCCCTCCTCGAGCCGGTCGAGGAGGCTCGTGAAGGTGGACTGCTTGATCCCGAAGACCCTGACGAGCTCGGCGATCGGCGCGGGGGCGTAGCTGCGGAGGTAGGTGAGGAGATGGCCCTCCACCGGGCTCACCCCCAGGTCCCGGGTGTCCTCCTCCAGGTACACGGAGATCTGCCGTGACGCCTTGTGGAGCGGGGAGAGGAAATCGAGGGCCATGTGGGGCTCTGCGGAAAGGGCGTTTGCTACGAAACCGGAATATACGACGGGGCCGGGGGGTCGTCACCACGGACCCCTGTTGACACACCCCCGGCTCCGACGATATATCGAAAGTGGATGATACGAAATCGTATCAACGTCACCCGGGAGCGCCCCATGAGCACGACCACGCCACGGACCCTCCGCGAGGTCGAGGTCTTCCGCCACCAGGCCCGCCTGATCCACGGGGTGGTGCGGATGAACACCGACGGCCTGACCCACCAGGAGAGCCTGATCCAGCCCGAGCCCGGCGGAAACTGCCTGAACTGGGTGATCGGCCACCTGGTGAACACCTACGAGATTCTCCTCCCCGTCGTGGGAGGAGAGCCGGTGCAGGAGGAGGGGGCCCTCGCCCGCTACGCCCGGGGGAGCGATCCCCTCACCGACCCCGCCGAAGCCTGGAAGCTCGAGGATCTCCTCGACGCCTGGGACGAGAGCTCGAAGCGGGTCGACCGGGCCCTCCGGGAGCTCACCGAGGACGACCTGGCCGGTCCGGCGCCCAGAATCGCCGGGGTCGAGGGCGAGGAGACCCTACGGTCGCTCCTCTCCGTGACCCTCTTCCATCAGGGCTACCACGCCGGCCAGACCGGGCTGCACCGGAGGCTGGCGGGCAAGGAGGGGGCGATCCCCTAGGGCAGGGCGTCGGTCACCCGGCCTCTCGCCGGTCGTCGGAGGGAGGGGCGTCGCGGGCCCCAGCGGCCGAATCACCGACGGAGCTCCCCGCACAAACGCCAGAAAGCGGGAGCCCGAACGCTTCCAGCAGATCTCGCACGCCCGTGTGTTCGTACTCCTCGACGAAGCGGGCCACCGCGCGCTTGAACTCCGGCGGCTTCCGGCGGCGGGTGACTCAGACGTCACGATCTCCGATCCGCTCGGCCACGAACCTCTCCAGCGATCGATAGAGGCCCGGCCTCTCCAGGGTGAGCCGGCGAGCCTCGATGTAATCCTCCACCAGCTCGTAGGACGAGCGCATCGCCCCTCCCATATGAAGGATGATCATCTCTTCATCGATGACGCCCTGCATCGCGGCATCGGCCGTGATGTCGTAGTAGTCGATCAGCGAAATGATCGTCCGGTCGACGTCGGCCGCGACCTCGTCGTTCTCGAACACCGTGCCGTCGCTGATCCAGAGGGCGAAATCCAGGCTGGCTCGGTGAATCTCACCTTCCTCTTCCTTCACCGCCATCAAGAAATCGAGGGTGCGCTGGCGACGCTCCGAGGTTCGTCGTTCGAGATAGCCGATGCAGTAGGTCACGAGGACGACCAGGATCGACGCGGAGGTGAGGACGTGTCCCATCGAGAACTTCGAACGCATGATGGCTCCCTTGCCGTGGGGCACCGAATGGTGCGGTTCGGGCGACGACGAATGCGACACGAGCGTGCACGACGGGCGACCCGCACCGGGGATCGGGAACCGCGACGACCGACTACCCCTCCGGCGCCCGGCTCACGTGCCCCGCCTCTTCCTTCTCCGCCCGCCGGCGCTCCAGCTCCCGGGCCAGCTCGGGACCGATCTCCCCGGTCTCGAAGACCTCCCGGCATTCCTCGGGCGGCAGGGCGTCCCGGCCCTCCTGGCTGAGGCCGTAGGCGATCTTCCGGGCGGCGGTGAAGGCGGTGGCGGGCTCGGCGATCGAGTTCTCACGGTCGTGGACCCAGTGGCCGGGGTTGGCCCCGATCTCCGAGGCCAGGGTCGCCCACAGCCTCGCGCCTTCGGTGTCGGGATCGGTCCGGGGGAAGCGCACCGTGCCCACCCGCCGCCGGTGCCCCTCCTCCCACGGCTCGGTCTGATCCCCGGTGGGCGTCCGCTCCTCGTCGAGGTAGGGGATCCAGTAGAGGAGGAACTCGACGTCGGCCTCGGCCTGCCGCCTCCTCCAGTCCCCGGTGAGGCGACGCTCGCCGCCCGCTTCCGGCGTCGGGGCGTCCCGGATCGGGACCAGGGTGAACTTCCCCGCGGTGCCGCTCGCCTCAAGGATCCCGGTCCAGTATGCCTGGACGGCGGTGTCCGAGTGGAAGGTGCGCTGCGCCTGCCCGAGGAGGTGGCCCACGGTCTCGAGCGCCCTCTTCAGGCCCATGCGCTTCCGGAGCGTCAGGAAGAACTCGGTCTGCTCGGCGGCGGTGTCGATCAGGTCCCGCTCGCCCAGGGCGCCGATGAGGGGGATCCCCGCGTCGGCGGCGTCGCCGGTGGCGTGGAGGACGTCGACGAACTCCCGGTGGTCCCGGGTCGGGGCCGAGGGGTCGTTGATGGCGAGGAAGTCGACCCGGTGCCCGCCGCGCGTCTGAAACGCGAGCATGAGCCCCAGGAAGTCCAGGCCCGGCTCCACGTGGGGCGTGCCCAGGCCCGTGGAGACCCGGCCGACGCCCACGTGCTCGGCCCCCGGGTCAAAGAGCCCCACCCCCTTCAGCTCCCCGGGGAGCTCGTCGTCGACCCGGAGCCGCACCTTCCCCCCGGCGATCTGGTACTCGTGGGCCACCCGGTCCCGGACGTGGAGATCCTCGTGACCCTCGAGAAGCCTGCGCTGGATCTCCCGGATCTCGGAGACGTCCTCGGCGATCGTCTTCAGGTCCTCCGCCGTGGGCCGGAAGGGCTTCCAGGGGCCTGGGGCTCGCTCGCTCATCGGTTCCTCGCCGGGTCTAGGACGACTTCTTCGCGTTCCTGGAGATCATCTCCATGTAGTCGGTGAACGCCTTCACCGGCTTGTGGATCCCGTCGGCCCCCCCGCCCACGACCAGGCCGGTGAGGAGCATGTCGAAGCGCTGGACCGCCGGGTCCAGGGGGGAGCCGGCGGGGGTGATCACCAGGTTCTCCAGCGCTCTCAGACCCAGCATGCTGGCCACGAGGCCCAGGGCCACGGCCAGAAGGAAGGCGTAGCGGCGGGTCCCGAGGCTGTAGTCGCGGATCTTCTCCTCGAGATCCCCGACGTCGGCGCCCGCCTCCTTCTTCACCTCCAGCTGGTGCCGGAGCTTGCCCGCCGTGTCCCCCCGGGTCGGGGTCAGGATCACCTCCACGGTCCGCTCGATGAACGCGGCCACGGCCACCAGGGGCGCCAGGACCATCCCGAGGTTCGCCAACCCCTCCTCGTCGAACTCCAGGGGAGAGTAGTCGACCGCCTGCCACATGGCGTACAGGACGAGCAGGCCCAGCGCGATCAGAGCGACGTGGTACCCCGACGGCTTCTCCATCGGCGCCTCCGTGGTGGAGGGGTGGGTGGAATCTCCGACTTCGGGCGACGATCCGAATAAGGCTCACGCCCTCTGGAGCCCATGACGACTCTCCAGGCCAGAGGGCGTGTGCTCGTGCCTGACCCAGCCTTGTC
>JABAHQ010001579.1_pt1 | contig 55985 bp, 47 predicted proteins | sample 7062091 | NCBI WGS metagenome assembly JABAHQ01 (sample SAMN14534359, study PRJNA622989) | marine sediment metagenome | biome: marine biome [ENVO:00000428]; feature: marine pelagic biome [ENVO:01000023]; material: deep marine sediment [ENVO:00002113] | place: India: Gulf of Kutch | collected...
AGGCCAGGGCGAAGGCATGATGGAAGAAGGGATGGAACAGGGTATGAAAGAAGGCATGAGCGCCCAGCACATGGGGTTCTACATCCAGGCCCATCTGCCAGACGGCACACCGGCGGCCTGCGCCGACATCAAGGTGCCCGAGACTTCGTGATAAGCGATCCAGACGCAGCGGCTTAGAGCGGCCCCGGCGCCACGCCGGGGCCGCTTCGTTTACCCGCACCTCCGGCAGATCGAGTCATCGGTTGCCCTCGGACTCCGCCGCGATGCCCAACGCCGGCAGCCGTTCCCGGGTCAGTCGTTCCAGTCGATCGGTCAGCGTATCCAGCTCGGCCTCGAGGGTCTCGATTCGGCGATACGCATCCTCGCCGGGACGCTGATCGGCCGACGAGGTCATGCCGTACAGGTACTCCAACTGGTCGATGAGCATGGTCTCCGGGTAACGCACGTCGCGGTCGCTGACCAGCGCTCGGTGAAGTGTCTCGAGTTCCCTGGCGGCGGCGTCAAAGTCGCCGCCGGTGGGCGCCTCCTCCCCTTCTCCCTGCCCCGCCTCTTTCGCCCGCTCGCGCAGCGTCGCCTGCAGCTCCTCGACGCGTTGCGCCGTGCGGCGTGCCTCGCTCAGCACATCGCGGATGCGCAGGTTCAGTCGCTCCTGCGCCAGCAGATCGGCCGGGTCGACACCGTCGGCGGCGACCCGCGGGTCGATGAGGACGCGGACGGTCCGGGTCAGCGTCTGGCCGGCCACCTGGAGTCGCGCTTCGTATCTGCCGGGAGAGACGAGCGGCCCGCCCCAACCGCCCCGATCACCCGGCTGCCAGGGTCCGGGATGTCTCAGATCCCAAAGGAAGCGATGCATTCCAGCGGACGTCGGCAAGCTCTCGCGACGGCCGCCGCCACGCCAGGGCGACCCACCGCTCTCTTCCTCCGTCTCGCCGTCGGCGCTCGAGTAACGGCGAATCACTTCACCGCGGTCGTCAACGATCTCCAGCGTCATCACGCCTTCCACATCTTCCGCCAGATGGTAGTCGATGAACGCGCCCACCGGTCGGTACTCGGGGTCGGCCGGCGATCGGCGGAAGGCGAAGTACCGCATCCGGTACGCATCCGCAGGCTCGAAAAGATGGATCGCTGCCCTCGCGACCTCCGGGCTCAGCTGACGCAACGGCGACAGGTCGTCCATGATCCAAAAGCCGCGACCCATCGTCGACAGGGCCAGGTCGCCCCGATGCACTTTGATGTCGGTCACCGGCGTGACCGGCAGGTCGGCCTGCAGGCTCTGCCAGTGCGCGCCATCATCGAAGGAAACGTAGACGCCGTACTCGGTCCCCGCGTAGAGCAGCCCCTCGCGTTCCGGGTCCTCCCGGATCACCCGGGTGGGATGGTCGGCAGGAATACCGTTCTCCCCCGTCGTCAGCCGGGTCCAGCTCTCACCGTAGTCCGCTGTCCTATATAAGTACGGCGCCGGATCACCGAGCTGGTAGCGCAGCACGGCCAGATACGCTTTCCCCGCCCGATGCGGCGACGGCTCGATCGCGTCCACCCGACCGCCCGGCGCCAAGTCCGGCGGTGTCACCTCGCGCCAGCTGCGACCGCCATCCCGGGTCACGTGCACCGGCCCGTCGTTGGCACCCGTCCAGATGACGTCGGGATCGTGCGGGTCGACCCGAATCGTGTAGAGCGTCGAGTAGAACTCTTCGCCGGTGATGTCCCGGGTGATGGGCGTCCCCGAGAAGACCTGCCCGTGCGAGGGATTCGCCGTCAGGTCCGGCGAGATCGTCTCCCAGGTTCGACCCTCGTCGGCCGTGCGGTGGACGAACTGCGAGCCGTGATAGATCACGTTCGGGTCGTGGGGCGATATCTCGATCGGCGAGACCCGCTGGAACCTGTAGATGAGATTCGCCGGGTTGTGGCCGTACATGTACTGGCCGCCCACCCAGTACTGCTGCTCCTGCCCCGTTCGGTGGTTGTAGCGGCCGAAGCGGCCCTTGCAGTTGGAGTAGACGATGTCGCGGTCGGAGGGCTTCGGCACCGCCGGACCCGTCTCGCAGCCACCCACCGCGCGCCAGAACGCCTCGGGGCCCGCCGGCGCCCGGTACGGCGGCAGCGCGGGTACGGCGATGGTCGAGTTGTCCTGCTGGCCGGCGTAGAGTCGGTAGGGGAACGCGTCGTCCGCGTTCACCTGGTACAGCTCCGCGGTGGGCTGGTTGTGCTGGGTGGACCAGGTCTCACCGCCATCCAGGGTCACATTGGCGCCGCCGTCGTTCGACTGGATGAACAGGTCCGGGTCCCGCGGGTTGATCCACATGTCGTGGTTGTCACCATGGGGAGTGGACAACCGTTCGAACGATTCCCCGCCGTCCGTCGACTTCCAGAACCGGGTCGAGTTGACATAGACCACGTCGGCGTCGCTCGGGTCGGCATCGACATTGATATAGTAGAAGGGGCGGTCCAGCAGCGGGTCGTACTCGCTCACGAGCCGGAAGCTGGCGCCGCGATCGTCGGACCGATACAGGCCGCCGCCGGGCTCCGCCTCGACGAGCGCGTAGACCCGGTCGGGGTCCGCCGGCGACACCGCCAGGTCCGCCTTGCCGATCAGCTCGTCCGGAAGACCGTTCGTCAGCTTCCGCCACGAATCGCCCCCGTCGGTCGAACGATAGACCCCGCCCTCCCGGGCGCCCGAGATGATCGTCCACGGCTTCCGTTCGGCCCGCCACATCGTCGCGTAGATCGTGGCGGGATCGTCGGGCGCCAGCTCCAGGTCGGCGGCCCCGGTGGAATCCGACACGAACAGGACCCGCTCCCAGCTGGCCCCGCCGTCGGTCGTCCGGTAGACCCCGCGCTCCGGGTTGGGCGCGAACGCGTTGCCGATGGCGGCAACGAACACGACATCGGGATCCGTCGGGTGCACGACGACCGCACCGATCTGTCCCGCAGCGGGCAGTCCGACGAACTCCCAATTCTCGCCGGCGTCCGCCGACCGGTACACGCCGACGCCGGGGATCACGTTGCTGCGTAATCCATCCGACCCGGTGCCCACGTAGATGATATCCGGATCCGAATCGGCGACGTCGATGGCGCCGATGGACCCGGTCGCGAAGTAGTCGTCGGAGACGTTGCGCCAGGTGCGACCGTAGTCCGTCGTCTTCCAGACGCCGCCGCCGGTGGATCCCATGTAGAAAGTGGCCGGCTGATCGGCATGTCCCGCCACCGCGGTGACCCGGCCGCCCCGCGAGGGGCCGACAGCGCGGTACTCGAGGTCCGCGAACAGCGACGGTCGATAAACGATGTTGGGATCGGCTTCCTGAGCGGTTGCCGGGACGGAAGCCAGGAGCAGGGCCGCGCCGGCGGCCGCGAGAACCGTGCGCCCGTTCGTACCAGAGCCTCGCATGAAGTCACCTTCCGCTATGTGGGGGTACTCGTTCGCCTTCAGCTTGCAGGCGCGAACGATCCGACGCAAGCCGCTTCACGCGAGATCCTCGAAAGCACTCGAGGACCGGTTGTGGCGTGGCCGGCCTCGAGAGGTCGGCGGATGACCTTGTCCCGGGCGCCGGAACCCGCTATTTCCCTGTCGTCTCGACCATCTGGAAAGGCGGCCTCATGGACCTCGTCGCTGTCGTCCTCCGTGTGATTCACATCGTCTGCGGCGTGTATTGGGCCGGGACGCTGTTCTTCGTCGCCACGTTCCTGCAGCCGGCCGTGAGCGCGGCCGGGCCCGAGGGCGGCAAGGTGATGCAGGCGCTGATGCGGCGTCGCTACCTGGACGTCATGCCGGCGGTGGCGATCCTCACGATCCTCTCCGGTCTCGACCTCTATCGCCGGGCTTCGGGCAACTTCTCGGCGGACTGGATCGGTTCGCGCCACGGCGTCATCCTGACCATCGGATCGCTGGCCGCCATCGTCGCGTTCGTGATCGGCGTATTGCTCATGCGACCCGCCGCCCGGCGCGTGGGCCCGCTGGTGCAGGGCGCGCAGGAGCTGCCCGAGGGGCCGGACCGGGACGCCCGCCTGGCGGAGGCGGCGGCGCTGCGTCGACGGACCGCGATGAGCGGACGCTGGGTGGCCGGCCTGCTGGTCGTCGCCGTCATCGGTATGGCGGTGGCGCGCTACGTCTAAAGCGGCGGAACAACCGAAATCGAGAACGGTAGAGGGCCGATCATGACACTCGTGAGCGGAATCCATCACGTCACGGCGATCGCCGCCGATCCCCAGGAGAACCTGGACTTCTACACCGGCGTCCTGGGGATGCGGCTGGTGAAGCGAAGCGTCAACCAGGACGACCCGGGCACCTATCACCTGTTCTACGCCGACGCCGACGGCCACCCGGGCACCGATCTGACGTTCTTTCCCTGGGCGCACCTGCCGCCGGGTCGCAAAGGGATCGGTCTCACCGTCGAGGTCGCCCTGGCCGTGCCGCCTGACACGCTTGGGTTTTGGTCCGATCGCCTGGCGGGGTTCGACGTGGCCATCGAAGAGCCGGAGGAGCGCTTCGGCGAGCGGGCGCTGCGCTTGACCGATCCGCACGGGCTCGAGCTGGCGCTGGTCGAGACGGCGGACGAGCGGGAGTTCACCGTCTGGGAGGAGAGCCCGGTGGAGCCGGCGGCCCAGATCCGCGGGCTGGACAGCGTACGCCTCTGGGAACGGGACCTGGCGCTCAGCGCCGACTTCCTGACCGGGGTGCTGGGGTTCGAGAGGCGAGAGTCGGAGGACGGCTGGCAGCGCTATGAGCTGGGCGACGGCGGCTCCGGCCGCCGCCTGGAGATCCGCGAGCTGCCCGGCGAGCGCCGCGGGACCTGGGGCCGGGGGAGCGTCCACCACGTGGCGTGGCGCGTCGCCGACGAGGAGGCGCAGCTCACGGCCCGGCGCGCCGTGGCCGAAGCGGGCCGGCGCCCCACCAAGGTGATCGACCGCTTCTGGTTCAAATCGGTCTACTTCCTGGAGCCCGGCGGCGTCCTGTTCGAGCTGGCCACCGACGGCCCCGGCTTCACGGCCGACGAAGCGGCCGAAGAGCTGGGGGGTCGGCTCATCCTGCCGCCGTGGCTCGAGCCGAAGCGAGACGAGATCGAGGCGGCGCTGCCGGCGCTGTAGCGATGCCCAACATCGGTGACGCGTTGGTCTACTACGTCGTCTTCCTCTTCTCGACGACGTTGCACGAGGCGGCGCATGCCTGGGCGGCGAAACGGGGCGGCGACCCCACCGCCTATCACGGCGGCCAGGTCAGCCTCGACCCGGTGCCCCACATCCGTCGCGAGCCCTTCGGCATGGTGGTGCTGCCCGTGATCTCCGTGCTCATCTCCGGCTGGCCGTTCGGCTTCGCCAGCGCGCCCTACGACCCCGAGTGGGCTCGGCGCCATCCGCGGCGCGCCGCCTGGATGGCGCTGGCCGGGCCCGGCTCCAATCTGGCGCTCATCATCATAGCGGCGCTGCTCATCAACGGCGGTGTGCTCCTGGATCTCTTCCAAGCACCGGAAAGCGTCTCCTTCGGTCATGTCACGACGGCGAGCAGCGGCGGCGTCCTCGACTCCGCCGCCCTGCTCCTCGGCGTCTTCTTCTCCCTCAACCTGGTGCTCTTCGCCCTCAACATGCTCCCGCTGCCGCCGCTGGACGGCAGTGGCGCGCTGCCGCTCCTCCTGTCGCCGGAGACAACGCGCCGCTACCAGAGCTTCCTCTGGAGTCAGCCGGCGCTGGGCTGGATCGGGATCATCATCGCCTGGCAGCTGTTCGACCTCGTCTTCCGCCCGCTCTTCCTGCTCGCCGTCAACCTCCTCTACCCCGGCGTCTCGTACGGCTAGTGATGACGGGAACGTAGATTCTCGTCACCTGCACGAACCAGCGATGGCCTCGAGTTGCACACTCACCCGGGGTTGCCCGCTTACAGTTCGTCCGGCCAATTTGTGAGCCATGTCGGACTCGCTATGGTCCCGCCTGCGCAAAGCCCGCATCGTCCGTGTCCTCGTCGTCTACGTGGCCGCGTCCTGGGTGGCTCTGCAGCTGACCGCGCTGCTGCGCGAGGAATTCCAGCTCCCCCACTGGCTCACACCCGTAGCCGCCATCCTGTTGCTCGTCGGTCTGGTCGTCATCGTCGCCACGGCATGGGTGCAGGCCCATCCGCCTGGCGGGACGCCCGAGCCTGGCAGCCCCACACCGTGGGAGGTCGACCTGGTCGACCTGAAGGAGTCGGTCACCCAGGGGCGTCTGCCGCAGCTCACCTGGGCTCGCGCCATCCTCGGCGGCGTCTTCGTCTTCTCGCTGCTGTTCGGCTTCGCCGGCCTGTACGTGCTGCTCAGCGAGCGGGGACCGGCCGAACCAGGTCCGCCGGAGGCCGACCGGGGAGCGGCGCCGGCGGTCGCGGTGCTCCCGTTCCGCGTCGTGGGACCCGACCTGGAGCTGTGGCGCGAGGGGATGGTGGACCTGGTCTCCACGAACCTGGATGGAGCCGCGGGACTCCGGTCCGTAGACCCGCGGGCGGTGCTCAGCCGCTGGAGCCGAGAGATCGGCGAGGGCGACGCCCCGGACCGGGCCTCGGCGCTCGATGTCGCCCGTCGTATGGAAGCCAGCTACGCGCTGGTGGGCAGCATGGTGGGCTCGGGCCAGCAGGTTCGCCTTACCGCCGATGTGTACGATGTCGGTCGCGGTGAGCTTCTGGGCACGGCCCAACTGGAGGGCTCGCCGGACAGCATCCTGGCCCTGGTGGACGCGCTCAGCATGGAGGTACTGCGGGCCGGGCTCGTGGAAGGCGGGTCCGATCTCCCGCAACTGTCCCTCAGCCGGGTGACCACGAGCTCCATCGACGCGCTGAAGGCGTACCTGGCCGGCGAACAGGATTATCGCGCCAGCCGCTGGGAAGATGCCGCGGCCGATTTCGCTCGCGCCGTCGAGGCCGATTCGACCTTCGCCCTGGCGCTCCACCGGCTATCCAGTTCCTACGGCTGGATAGAGGCGTTCACGCCACGGGTGATCGAGTACAGCCGCCTGGCAGCGCGCTACAGCGATCGTCTTCCGGAGCGTGAGGCGTTGCTCGTGCGCGGGGACGCGGCCTACGATCAGGGACGGCTCGAAGCGATACCGCTCCTCGAGGAACTGACGACCCGGTATCCCGACGACGCCGAGGCCTGGTACCAGCTGAGCGAGGCCTATCTGCACGTCGGCTTCCAGGGACTGCACGGACTCGAGGATTTTCGCAACGCCGCGCGTCGCGCTATCGAGCTGGATCCCAGCTTCGCTCCGGCGTACAGCCACTTGGTGCACGACGCCTTCTATCGGAAAGATCGTGAGGCTGCCGAGCAGCTGATCGAGTCGCTGCAAAAAATCGATCCCACCAGTCCGGAGACGCGAGGTTTCGAACTCGCCTATGACATCCTCTGGGCTGACAGCGCGACCGTCGCTCGGACCACCGCGGCGCTCGACACGGCGGGCTCGGAACCGTTATCTGCTGCCTGGCTCTGCTTTTTATTCCAGATCGATTACACCGACCAGCTGATGCTCGTGGCTCGCGCCCAGATGGCCCGGGACCGTCCGCTGGCGGTTCGCCAGCGCGGTCATGCAAACATGTCCGCGGCCCATCTGTACCGCGGGCGCCTGCGTGAATCGCTGGACGTTGCGAAGGAGACACCGGACTTCGAACTCGCGATCGCGAGGACTCATCTGCTGTATTACCTGGTGGGCTACACGCACCTGCCCACTCCGTCCGACGCGGCCCGCACCATCGCCGTCGATCCCCTTCCCGTCGACCGCTTCCTGATCGGCAGCTTCGCCGCCATCGAGGGCCGCTGGGCCGATGCGGACTCCGCAGTTCGCGAGCTGGAGGCAAGGGCCCGGAACGCGCTATCGCAGGCGGATAGCTCGGACGCCACGGAGAGTCGTGCCTTCGCGCAGGCCCTACGTGGGTACACGGCGCTTCGCCGCGGCGATGGCGAGCTGGCGATTCGCGAGCTGCGGGCGGCGCTCCCGGAGCTGCCCGGCTTGGGCCCGGAGTTCGTGCGCAGCGGGGCACACGAGGTGCTGCGCTTCGAGCTGGGCCGACTCTTGCTGGAACAGGAACGAGCTCGTGAGGCCGAGCCGTATTTCCGCAGCCTGCAGTTCTGGTCTTTAATCGTCGGTTCGCAGGTCGAGTATTACCTGGGCGAGGTCTATGAGGCGCTGGGGGAGCTCGACGCGGCCAGGCTCCATTACGGACGCTTCGTTCGCGCCTGGCAAGACGCCGATCCGGAGCTCCGCCCCCTGTTGGAGCGGGGCCGAAACGCGCTGCAGCGCCTGACCCAAGAGACCGTTTCCGGGGCGAGCCGCTGAGGGTCGATCCACCAGCCGGTCACGTATTCTCGTTGACGGGGCCGGTTGCTTGACGTATCTTGATCTGTCAAGGAGATCCCATGTCGGCGATCAAGATCAGCTCCAAGGTCGACGAATCGGTCTGGAACGAGCTCAAGCAGATGGCCCGGGAGTCCCACCAGAATCTCTCCGGCCTGCTCACCGAAGCGATTCGCGAGTACGTGCAGCGGCGCCGGGTGCGGCCGGTGGTGCTCCGCGAGCTGGAGGATTCCATGGCCGAGAACGAGGAGCTCGGCCGACTGCTGGCCGAGTGAGCTCTTGGCGAGCGATCGCGTCCTATTCCTGACAGTCGATGAGGTTCGGGCGATCCACGAGGCGCTGGTCGCGCGCTTTGGCGGGGTGAGCGGCGTTCGCGACCCCGGACTGTTGGAGAGTGCGCTGTTTCGTCCCCGGACGGGCTATTACGCCGACCTGGCGGAGATGGCGGCGGCGTTGTTCGAGAGCCTGCTGATGAACCATCCGTTCATCGACGGGAACAAGCGGGTCGCGTTCTTCGCGACAGATGTCTTCCTGCGACTCAACAGCTTTAAGCTCGCCGTCGACGCCGACGAGGCCCATGAGTTCCTGATCGATCTGCTGGAAAGGGGTCGTTGCGACTTCGAGCACCTGCTGCCGTGGATCCGCGGTTCGATGCAAGGGCACGGCCGAGCCACTCGCTCGGCACGCCACGAGTGAGGGGGCTGTTCCGCATGATCAGCCGAAGTCAGAGGGCGAGGAGGGCGACGGCAACGATACGGCGTACGGCGTGATCGGATGGCGGGTCACCGACGCCGTGCCGCCTCCATGGCTTTCGACTTGCCTGTGCGTGCGGCGGACGATGGCGGCGGAGCGGGCTGAAGGTCATCATTGATGAGCACACCCGGTTTCGGCTGCACGCGTCGCTGCGCCAGTCGCAGATCGTCGTCGCTGCGCACCCGGGCGTCGGGCCCCGGCGATCCCACCACGAACGAGTCGGCGAAGAGTTCCAGATAGTAGGCGGAGCCCCACGGGTCCGTGCCGTCAAGATCTTGCCCCTGCAGCCACAGCCTCAGCGATCCCGGCTGAGGATAGACCCCCGTCTCGGTCGCTGCCTTCGCCAACTCGGCGGCGATATCATCCAGTGCCCGTTCGGCGGAGCGCCGCTGACCGACCTCGCCGATCGGGCCGGCGAACTGGAGAGCCCATTCCCGAACCCGCGGATCCAGCATCGCCAGGCCGCCGAGGACGAGGAGCAGCAACAAGATCTTCTTCACGTTTTCCTCCTGGTTGCCGGGCCCGGGAAGGCGTCGCGAGCGCGAAGGGAGGGCTAATAACGACCGGCCGGGAGAAGTCGGTCACAACTTCAACGCACGCCAGGGAGCGGGCAATTGTCAAGGGACTTTCATCGCCGGGTTCCGCCCCGGCTCATTTTCCCGATGCTGATCCTCTGTCTTCCTGTCTCGTTGCCTATTGACCGCGCCAACCGCCGGTCACCTTGGAACCATGGGAACTTGCCAATGATGTTTCCGGTTCTCATCTCGCCGGGCCAGGCGATCGCCGGGGGTCAACGGGCGCGCCTCCAGCCGCTCAAGGCCTTGCCGGCACGCATGTTGCACAATTATCCGATCCGAGTAGAGTTGTACGATCGCCCCGGCCGGTACGGACCGGAATCCAGCCGCTTTCGCGGTGGCGACAGGTCGTTCAGGCCGGAAGTACATGCTGATTTGAGTCGAGGTGTTGCAGGATGCGTCATGCCCGCCGTCGTTCGAACCCCCGCAAAGACCGCTCCGCCGCTGCGCGGCCTCCACAGTTCCGCACCCGGTCCACAGGTGCGTCCACCACGATTCCGTCAGAGAACGGTACGGCAGCCGCCAGGCGGCTCGCCCTCCTCGATGCCGCCGACGGCAGCACGCTGCAGCGGCTGAGCGAGACCGTTCGCGAGGAGACCAGCTCGAATAACGGCAAAGGCTCATGCGCCCGGCTGAGCGCCGGCGACGTAGCGTGCACTTGCGACTACTGCGAGCATTTCTGGTCGCGGCTGGCCGAGCGGCTGCGCGGCTCGTCAGAGGAACGCTGACCGACGCGGGCGCCGGAATCCCGGCACTCACTCCCCGATAATCGTCACCGGGTCGACCCGACTCGCCTGTCTGGCCGGTCCGTAGGTCGCCGCCAGCGCGATGAGCGTGAGCACCGCGACGGCGCTGGCGAGGGCAACGGGATCCAGCGTGCTCACTCCGAACAGCAAGCTCTCGAGCGTTCGCGTCAGCAGGGCCGCCCCGACGAGGCCTAGCGCCACTCCCACCAGGGTCAGCTTGAGACCGGCGGTCATGACCAGCCGAACCACATCATCGCGGCGCGCGCCGAGAGCGATCCGGATCCCCATCTCCCGGTAACGCTGCGCGACCAGATGGGCCAGCACGGCGTAGAAGCCGAGGGCGGCCAGGGCGGCGGCCAGGGCGGCGAAGGCCCCCAGCATGACGGCGTAGAAGCGTGAATCGCCCACCGAACGCGCGACCAGCTCTTCCAGCGTGGCCACCTTCGAAATCGGCAAACCCGGATCGATGCCATGTACGACTTGGCGGACTTGGCCGATAAGCGCCGGGGTCGAGATGTCACTGCGTACGACGGCACGGAAGAACGGCTTCGGCTCCTGGACCATGGCGGCATAGTAGAAGGGGTGCGCCTCTTCCGTCAGCGAACCGTGCCTGACGTCGGCGACGACTCCGACGATCTCGCGCATCGTGCGCGGACCGAACCAGGTCGCCGCGCGCTGGCCAAGCACACCCCCCTCCGGGAAGAACTTCCGCACGAAGGCTTCATTCACGATCGCCACCGGCTCACCGGTCGCATCGCCGGCCGTAAATCCTCTCCCCTCGACTACGGGAATGCCAAGCGTGCTGAAAAAGTCGGCACTCACGGCTGACACCTCGACGCGCGCGGGCTTTTCATCCGCTTCGGCGACCCGGTCCTCGATCGTCACCGGCGATGTCATGCGTGTTCCGCCGAACGGCATGTTGCTGGCTAGTGCGACGCTCGTGACTCCCGGCTGCGCACGCAACCGCTCCAGCAACTCCGATTGGAACGCCGCCACCTGCGGCTCCTGACCATAGCGATAGTCGGGCAGCGTGAGCTCGAAACTGAGGACGCCGCGAGGATTGAAGCCTGGATCGACCTGCAGGACCGTGACGAAGCTTTTCGCCATCAGCGCCGCGCCGGCCAGCAGGACCAGGCTGACAGCGACCTCCGCCACCACCAGAGCGCGTCGCAGCCGATTCGTGCCGACACCCCCCGCCAGGGTCGGGCCTCCTTCCTTGAGCGTCGCCGCCAGATCGGCGCGCGAGGAACGGAGGGCGGGCACGAGACCGGCGAGCAGGCCGGTGACGACCGAGATCCCGACCGCGAAAGCCATCACTCGCCAGTCGATGCCGATCTCGTCGGCCCGCGGCAGCTCCATCGGGTTCAGAGCCAGCAGGGTGTCGACGCTCCAGGCCGCGAACAACAAGCCGAACGCGCCACCCACCAGGGAAAGCGTCACCGTTTCCACCAGAAGGCCGCCGGCGATTCGCCACCGGCCGGCGCCCAGCGCCGAGCGGATGGCCAGCTCGCGCCGCCGACCCGTCGTTTGCGCCAGGACGAGGTTCGCCACGTTGGCGCAAGCGATGAGCAGCAGGAGGCCCACCGCCGCCAACAATATGAGGAGCGGCCGGCGGGTCTCCCCGCTGATGAACTCGCGCAACGGGGTGAGCTGGGCGCCCCACCCCGATAAGTCGGGGATGTCGGCGTTCACCGCGTTGAGATCGGCCGCGGCGCTCTCGATACTGGCGCCCGGCGCCAGGCGGCCCAGCCCGACCAAGAAGCGGGCGCCGCGGATCTCCAGCGCTGAGGAGATCCCGCGAAACAGTGGCGTCCACAGCTCCGCGCCTTGCGGATAATCGAAGCCGGGCGGCGCCACGCCCACCACCTCGAAGATCTCATCGTCCAGCCTCACGGTGCGACCGACGATCTCGGGATCGCCGCCGAAGTCCCGGGTCCACAGGGCATGGCCGATGATCACCGTCGCCGGCGCATCGACCTCGTCCTCCGCCGCCACGAACTCGCGGCCCAACTGCGGACGCACGCCCAGGAACGAGAACCAGTTCGCGCTGACCGCCGCCCCTTCGACGCGCCGCGGCTCGCCACCGCTGATCAGCGTGAAGAACGTCTCGCTGTAGGCGGCAAGCCCGGTGAAGCTGCGTTGCCTGGCCCGCCAATCGAGGAAGGTGGGCGGAGACAGACGGTTCGACACGCCTCGCTCCATCATCACCTCGCGCAGCATGACCAGCCGGTCGGGCTCGGCGAAAGGCAACGGCTTCAACAGGACACCGCTGACCACGCTGAATACCGCGGTGCCCGCGCCGATGCCGACCGCCATGATGAGCGCAGCGGCCACCCCATAGCTCGGGCGCCGTCGGAAGAACCTCAAGGCGCGAGCCACATCCTGCCACAGTCGCGGTTTTGTCACGATCCCCTCCCCGGGCAAACGGTCGCAGGTGCCGTGGAGATCCATGGCATCCGCCGTGCCAGTAGAGCCGTGGCGTTGGCCCGCCTGATGAGTGGATATCGGGAGGTACGGTCGGAGCTCAGCCGGACCCCGGTGTTCAGTCTTGGGAACGTCGATTTCGATTTGGCACACCCACGAGCTCGCGCCAGGCCGGGCTATTCCTGGTCCAGACCCGTCGCGCGCCGGGACCAAATCTCGATCCCCACATCCCGCCGCTCACCTCGAGCTGTGGCCTGCAGGCCGGGAGTCCCCAGTAGGACGTGCGTCCCGGCGGCGAGTATTTCGTGATGATTAGCTCTCGGATCAGCGGCGGCCGGGTAATGGTCGTGCTGAACGCGATCGCCGAACCGGTTCGGACCGGGAACGCGGATTGATTCGAGCCCGGTCAGCGATGAACGGACCCTGAAATCACTGCCGATCGTCCGGTCATTCCTCCCGTAAAATCCGCGACGGATCGAGCCGGGCGATCCGCGCCGCCGGCACGAAGCTGGCCGCGCCGGCCAGCAGGGTCACGCAGACGATCACGAACGCCAGCGTGATCGGATCGTGGGGCGCCACGCCCCAGATCACGCTGGACATCCAGGAGGCGGCGAGCGCGGCGATGACCGCGCCGACGGCGAGGCCGACGAACGTGAGGCGCAGCCCCTTGAGACCGACGGTCCACACGGCTCGGCGTGGCGCGGCGCCCAGCGCCATCCGTAGCCCCATCTCCGGCGTCCGCTCCACCACCTCGTTCGCCACGATCCCGTAGAGTCCGACCACGGCCAGCAGCAAGGCGAAGGCGGCGACGATGACCAGGAAGGCCGCCTCGAACCTTGGCCGGGCCAGGGCGTCGGCCATGACCTCCTCCAGCGAAACGATCCGCGCCGGCGGCAGGCCCGGGTCCACATCGTGGATCGCTCTGACCACCGCGGCCCCCAATCCGGGCGGGGCCCCCGCCGTCTTCACCATCCAGCTGGGCGCGAACCAGATGTGGATGCCGCGGAAGAAGCCGTCGCCCGCCTGCGCGGCAGGGATGTAGAGCGTCGGCGCCCGCCAGACCGGCTGCGAGCCGCCCCAACCGGCGTTCGACTGCTGCACGTTGCCGACCACGCCGACCACCTCCCACTCGTGCCGGGCGAAGGTGAGGCGCGAACCCAGCGCAGGCCGGTCCTCGAGGTTCGCCTCGACGAACGCCTGGTTCGGGACGACGACCGGCGGTCGGTCGCCGGCGTCCGCCTCCTCGAAATCGCGGCCGCGGAGGAGCGGGATCCCCAGCGCCTCGAAGAATCCCGGCGTGACGTACACCACGTTGGTGATCCGATACCTCCCCGGCGGATCCTCGACCCCGACGATGCGGAACGGCATGTTCAGCGGCCGCTCGTACGGGAGCGTCAGCGCCACCGCCGCCGCGCTCACCCCGGGGATGCTCCGGATCTCCGCCAGGCTCTCGTCGAACAGCCGGTTGACGGCCGCCGCGCTGGCGTAACGCGCGTCGTCCAGCGACAGCTGCACGGTCATCACGTTCTCGGCGTCGAAGCCCGGGTCGAGACGATCCAGGTGACCGTAGCTCCGCACCAGCAGGCCGGCGGCGAACAGCAGCGCGGTGACCAGCGCCACCTCGGCGACGATCAGCCCCCGACGCAGGTAATGGCTCGCGCCGCCCACCACGCCCCGGGCTCCGCCGGCGAGCACGCCGCGCACGTCGAACTTGCGGACCTGCAGCATCGGCACCAGGCCGAAGAGCAGCGTGGCCGCGAAGGTGAGGCCGACGGCCGCGGCCAGCACGCGACCATCGATGCGGATCGCCTGCCAGGTGTCGAAGTGCGACTGCACCAGCGTCTCCAGACCGCCCATGCCAAGCCGGGCGATACCCAGGCCCAGCAGGCCGCCCGCCAGCCCCAGCACCAGGCTCTCCGCCAGCATCTGTCGCAGGATCGCGCCGCCGCCGCCGCCCAGCGCCTGGCGCGTGGCGATCTCGGTGCGCCGCGCCAGCGCCCGGGCGATCTGCAGCCCGGCCAGGTTCGCGCTCCCCACCAGCAGCATCACCAGTACCGCGCCAAGAAGAATCAGCAACGGCTGTCGCGCTTCCCAGGTCAGCGTCCGCTTGAGCGGCACCAGGCCGTAGCGGCGTTCCGGCGCGTCCTCNNGACGTGGTAGTTCGAGCCGCCTCCCTCCCCCGTCCGCGATGGACGAAGCGGCGTCCAGACGTCCACCGGATGGCTCGAACGGAAATCCTCCGGCATCACACCGACCACCGTGTGAGCCTCGCCCTTCAGCCGGATGGTTCGGCCCACGATCTCCGGGTCCTTGCCGAACGTCCGCGACCACAGCTCGTAGCTCAGGATCGTCACCGCCGGACCGCCCGGAACGTCCTCCGCCGGCTCGAACCCGCGGCCGATCAACGGCGTCACACCCAGCGTGCGGAAAAAGCCCGCACCCACACGCTGCTGCTGCACGTATGCGGCGGCATCATCCGCCGTCAGGTTCACCCCCGACGGCCACTCCGAGTACACGGCCAGCTGCAAGAACTCGGCGCCCTCGCGGATCCGTTCCCAATCGCTCCCGGTCACCGCGTTGGCCCCAGGGTTCGGCCCCAACTCCGCATTGTAGCGCACCACCTGGGCCAGCCGATCCGATTCCGGGTACGGCAGCGGCCGCCAGAGCACCGCGTCCACCGCGCTGTACACCGCCGTCCCGGCGCCGATGCAGACGCCCAGCGTCAGCACGAACGTCGTCGTGAACAGCGGTCTCCGCAGCATGCCGCGAAGCGCGAACCGCGCGTTGCGGAACGCCTCGTCCAACAGCGCCACGCCCCGCGCCTCGCGGCTGCGATACTGCACGCCCTCGCGGCTGCCGAAGCGCAGCCGCGCCTGACGACGCGCCTCCTCGGGGCTCAGCCCCGACGCGATCAGATCCTCGGTGAGACGCTCGATATGAAAGTCCATCTCCTCGTCGAGCTCGCGACGGAAGCGAGAGCCGCGGAAAAGCGCGGCCAGCGCGGATCGTAGGCGGTCAAACATGGGTCAGGCCTCGCTCGGCAGGGTGTTGAGAACGTTGGACACCGCCCGGATCAGCTCGGTCCAGCGGTAGGTCTCGTGCTCGAGACGCTTCTTGCCCTTCCGGGTCAACCGGTAGAACTTCGCCCGCCGGTTGTTCTCCGAGGTCCCCCACTTCGACGCGATCAGCCCTTCGTGCTCCAGTCGGTTCAGCGCCGGGTAGAGCGACCCCTGCTCCAGGCTCAACAGCCCCTCCGATGTCTCCTCGATCCTCAGCAGCACCCCGTATCCGTGGTTCGGTCCCAGCGAGAGCGCCTTGAGGATCAGCATGTCGAGGGTCCCGGGCAGCAGCTCCTTGGAGATCAGCATCGCGTCCTCGAGCCGAGGTTCGAGCTTCGCCGCGCCGGCGCGCGGCGGCGTCCGCTCCAGTATAGCGCCCTTCACCTAGCTTAGCTAGGAGAAGACACTTTACCTTACGCGAGTCACTCATCCCTGGTTTCAACCGCCAACGTTCTGGAGAGATGCAGACGGCCCGCCCGCCCCAGAGGGACGGACGGGCCGACATCCTGGCTGCCTCGGGTCTCCTACTTGAGCAGCATATCGTGCGGTCCGGCCGGACCGGTATCAAACTTGTAGAAGTCCGGCGCGAAGTTCTCGTCGATCTTCATCCCTTCCGGACCCACGTGTATCATCCAGGCGCCGAATTCGACGTCGCCGTCCATCGTGGAGAGAAGCGAGTTGGTGACGTACAGCCGCCTATTGTCTCGCGACAGGCTCATCATGTTCGGCTGCGGGATATCCACCTTGCTGACCAAGGTCGGCTGAAGCGGGTTCGAGACGTCGTACTGGCGCACCTCTCCCGCGCCCCACAGCGAGACGTAGAGGAAACGGTTGTCGTACGAGACGCGCATGTCCGCCGGCACCGAGCCTTCCGGCAACTCCTCGATGACCCGATGGAACTCGAGCTGGTCATCACCGTCGGTGTCCTCCCAGTACCAGACGGTGTTGCCGTAAGCGCAGTTGATGAAACCGCCGTGCGCCCGCGGGCCGTGCAGCCAGCGCACCTCCAGCGGCGTGGCGTCCAGGTGTTCGACCCGCAACACCTCTTTGTTCTTCCAGTCCCAGACCACGACCTCATCGCCGACATCCTCGGGGTTCGCTCCGCCCATCTCTTTCACGTGCTCCGGGTGGGCCCAGCTCGACGTGATCATGCGGTTGATCTGCGGCTTCACGCCCACGTCGTACATGTACTTCGGGACGTCGCTGCCCTCCGCTGGATAGGCCTCGAGAAATTCGCCGGCATCGTTCACCTTGACCAGCGCGGCGGGGCCGCCACCGCCGACCTGGCCCAACATCGACAGCAGTACGCCGCCCGGCACCGCATACAGCGTATGGGGGCCGCTGTAGCCGGTGGGATCGAGGTCGACCGTGCGGATCAACTTCGGGTCCCGGGGATTCGACTCGACGTCGTAGATGAAGAGCTTGTTCGAGAACAGGCCGCCGCCATAGATGCGCGAGGCATCGGTGTTGTAGCCGAAGTGATGAGCCTCGTTGGCAGCCGACCCCGTGGGCGCCCTGTCGATGATCTCGCCGTAGGACTCGGACCCCGGATCCACATCGACCACCGCCAGGAAGTCGCTATCCTTCCCGTCGGCGTCACGCGTCCAGACGTAGAGCAGGGATTCTCGCTCTCCCCGCTCGAGGTTGTCGACGAACACGGACTCATCAGGAGAATCGTAGTTGGGGATGGCCGCGCCCATCAGCCCGGCGGTCCCCACGGCGACGATCCCTAGAGTCAGTCTCATGGTGAGTTTGGACCACATATTTCATACTCCTGGTTGGATTTAGCATTGCGGTTCCTCCCGCTCAGCGGCGGAGGAACTCCCCTTCCATCCCTATTAAGCGAAAAAACGGCGCCCTTCCCGTCATCACCACGATGATGCCTCAGAAGAGCCCGGGCTGGTCAAGACGCCGGCGATCCTTTTATGTTTCTTCGCATGACGGATCCCCGTGCGACCGTCACCTCCTTGCTGGAGAAGTTGAGTGACGGTGACCCCAACGCCATGGACCGCCTCGTCCCGCTGCTCTACGATGACCTTCGCGGGATCGCGCGTGGCCGTCTGCGCCGCGAGGCGACCGACCCCACACTCGCAGCCAGCGACCTCGTCCACGAGACCTTCCTCAGGCTGATCCGCCTCGACGGCATCGAATGGCAGGACCGCAGCCATTTCCTCGCCATCGCCGCGCACGTGATGAGCCAGGTCCTCATCGATCGGGCGCGTCGCGCCAATGCCGCGAAGCGAGGCGGAAACCGGAAGAAGGTCGCTCTCGATGCTGCCCGGCTCGCAACCGATGCCAGAATCGAGAGATCGGTCCAACTCGATGAGGCCCTGGAGCGCCTGGCGGATGAGAAGCCCCGGGCGGCTGGGGTACTGGAGCAGCGCTGCTTCGACGGCTACACGAACGAAGAGATCGCGGAGGCGATGGACATATCGGTGAGCACGGTCGAACGGGACCTCCGCTTCGCCCGGAGCTTGTTGGCCGAGGAGTTCGAGAGCGCCGGCTGAAGGCGGCGGCCCGATGCCGCGAAGGTCGAAACAGGTCCGACGCCTCGCCCGACAACGAACGGCTCGTTAGCGCGATCGTTGACTTTCGGACCGCGCGGCCACTAGGTTTGATAGCACTTCCAGTTACGGGTGAAGAAGCGTGGCACTGCCCCTGGTTGAACCGGGACCTGCGAGGCAAGGAGATCGCTATGTGGTTTGGTTACAAGAAGAGCGTGGCTCCACTCTACAAGGACGAAACCAACCGACGTGCTTTCGCCACCGCTTCCGGCCGCGACCGCCCCAAGGGGGTCGACAAGCTGAAGAAGATGGAGCTGGCTGACGACTCGGAAGAGTCGAAGAGCTGGCTGGCGCGGCTGTTCTCCCGCTCCAAGTAGCCGCGAGCGGACCGGAGGCGACAGCCCCGGGCGGAGGCCATCCGACCGATTGCCCATTCTCGAAAGCGATAACTAAGCGAAGCGCCATTCTGAACCGGCGCTGCGCCAGTCTGCCCGGCGCCCGCTGGCGCGACGGGTGGCTTGCGGTCATCTTATAGCCTTTCGCGTACCCGACCCGCCCTAATCCAAGCGATATGGCCGGAGAACCGAAGCGCTACCAGCAGTTCTTCGCCGAGCTGAAGCGGCGCCACGTGTTCAAGGTGGCCGCCGTGTACGGCGCCGTGGCGTTCGTGGTGATGCAGGCCGGCGACTTCCTGATCCCCGCCCTGCAGCTGCCGGAGACGTTCGCTTCGGGCATCGCCCTGCTCCTGCTCCTCGGCTTCCCCATCGCCCTCGTCCTCGCCTGGGCGTACGAGATGACACCGGAGGGCGTGCAGCGGACCGACCCCGCCACGTCGGGTCAGCTGGCGGAGATCGTGGCGCAGCCCCGGGCCAGCCGCTGGCCGGCAGGGATGGCGGCGCTGGCCGGCGTCCTGCTGTTGCTCGGCGGCGGCTGGTGGGCGCTGGGCCGCGGGACGAGCATCGACCCGTTCACGGTCGAGGACTCTGAGAGCGCCGTGGCGGTGCTCCCCTTCCGAGCCACCGGCGAGGAGCTGGCCGTGTGGCGCGAGGGGCTGATGGATCTGCTGGCCGCCAATCTGGACGGGGTGGGCAACCTGCGGGCGGTGGACACCCGGGCGATGATGAGCCACTGGCGGAACCGGTTCGGTGAGGACGACCCGTCCGCCGAGGCCGCGGTCGCCCTGGCCGGGGATCTGGGCGCCCGTTGGGCGGTGCACGGCCAGGCGGTGGCGCTGGGCGGTCAGGTCCGGCTCGACGCCCGGGTCTACGACGCCGAGAACGGTGACCAGGTGGCATCGACCACCGTCGCCGGTCCGCCGGACAGCATCCTCGGCCTCACCGAGGGGATGACGCTGTCGTTGCTGCGGGAGCTGGGGTCGGGCCGGGACGTGGGCGATCACGGCCGCGCCTTCACCTCGAGGTCGCTGGACGCGGTGCGGGCGTATCTGCAGGGGGTGCAGGCGACGCGCCGCTCGGATTGGGAGCCGGCCATCGAGTCGCTGAAGCGCGCCCTCGAGCTCGACTCCACCTTCGCCATGGCCGCCGCCCGGCTGAGCGAGGCTTATGGGTGGCGTTATTTCGCGGGCCACCCTCTCGCCGTCGAGGCGGGCCAGCACGCGATGCGCTTCGCCGATCGGCTGCCGCCCCGGGACCGTGACATGCTGGCGCTGGACATCCGTTTCGATCAGGGTCGCGCCGTCGAAGCGCTCGACCTGGCGCAGCGCCTCACCAGCCGCTACCCCACCGACCCCGAGGCCTGGTACAAGCTGGGCGAGGTGCACTTCCACCTCGGCTACGTTCTCGGCACGCCGCTCCGCGAATGGCGCGAGCCGTTCGATCGGGCGCTCGCCCTCGACTCGGCCTTCCTGGGCCCGATGATGCACCTGATGGACGTGACCCAGCGGCTGGGCGAGTTCGACGACTTCGCCCGCTACGCGGAGCTTTACTTCCAGTACGACTCCACCAGCCGCGAGGCCCGCTCCCGGCGCCGGGTCCTCGACATCATCCGCGGGACGCCGGAGGACTCGCTGGCCGCCCTGGCGAGCCTGGCGGACGCCGACTACGAGGAGCTGCGCCAGACGGCGCTGGCCAGCTTCGTCGAGCCGGCCCTCGCTCCGACATTCAGCCGGGTGGTTTACGAGATGACCGCGCCGCGTCACCCGGTGCGCCAGCGCGAAACCGGGTGGCGTTTTTGGGTCAACCTGACGGAGATCTGGCGCGGTCGCCCGGCCGCGGCGGACGCCGCGCTGGACAGCGCAGCGGCGTTGGGCATCAACCCGGGCAGCACAGCGCGTTACCGGCTCGCCAATCATGCCCACGGCTTCGGCAAACCGGCGAAGACCGCCGAGGCGATCGCCGTCGGCTACGAGACTGGTCTGTTCAACAGCCCGTTGGGCCGCTGGGCGTTGGGCAGCTACTACCTCTACGAGGGACAACTGCCAACCGCCAGGGCCAGCGCCGATACCCTGCAACTCATCGCCGATAGCCTCAGCGCCGCCGGCGACTCCATCCCCGCCATACGGGCCCGCGGCCTGGCCGACGGGCTTCGCGGCCTCCTGGCCGCGCGGCGCGGCCGCTTCGAGGAGGCCGTCTCGATCCTGCGCCGCGCCATACCTCGATCGAGCGATCTCGGCCAATGGCTCACCGGCAACGACATGCGGTTCACCCTCGGCGTCGCGCTGGCGGAACTCGGTCGCGACGCGGAGGCGATCGACGTGTTGGACGGCGGCTTGAAGGGCGCGGCTTACGTCGACGCGCCCACTTTTCTGCTCCTCGGCCAGCTCCACGAGCGGCGCGGCGAGCGGGAGCCGGCGATCCGCGCCTACTCCCGCGTTGTCGAGTTGTGGCGCGATTGCGAGCCCGAGCTCGTCGAGCAGCGCCAGATCGCCGAGCGCGGCCTGGACCGCTTGCTGGCGGAAGGCCGACCCAGGACCGGCTAGCGCCATAAGCCACGACCCGGCTGCTCTTCGATCCTTCGCTCACCTTGCTTCCTCGGGCCGCACAGTCGACTTTCTCTGCACGTACGAAGGCTCGGAGTCGCGTTCCGGGCAGCGATTGCCTCAACCCTCGAGTTTGTGTGCGGCATCAGCTGACTGACGATATAAACAAACGGCGAATCGAGCCGGGGCCGTGCCGATGAACGGCGGCAGTACGGTCGTCGACGTAGAGCGTCTCGCGCCGTGCACCGGGCTGGCGGATGGGTGCCGCGGACTGGCACGCTCCGTCAGCGCCCGGCGGTCCGGCTGCGCCAGCGATACCAGAGACAGCACCCTGCGGCGAATCGAGCAGCCGCTGAGCGAGCCGGTCGACCCGGCGCACTGGCTGAGCGTCGTTGGGCCACTGCCGCGCTTCTATTGGGGCGCGCGGAATCGCGCCTCGTTCGTCGCCGGGGCCGGTATCCTGGCAGAGCGGCGTGGCGACGATTTCTCGGTCATCGACGACGCCGAGGATGGCCCCTACGGCAGCGGCGGTGTTCTGCGGTTCCTCACCGCGCGGTTCGATCCGGCTGGCACCGCGGCGGCTTACTGGGAACGTTTCGGTCGGATCGTGGTGCGCACGCCGCTGCTGGAGCTGCGCCCCGAGCGCGATGGCGCCCTGCTGGCCGTGAACCTGGCCGCCGGCCGCCCTGCCGATGACGGCGCCAGCGACCCGGCCGCCCTCGCGATCCAAACGCTGCGGCTCGCGGCGACTGCTGCCTCCCAGCCCGCGAACACGCAACCGCTGCCTCTGAAGCTCATCTCGGAAACCGATGAGCGTCAGGCCTGGACGCGCAGCGTACGATCGCTGATCGAAGACATCGCGGCCGGCCGGCTGCGAAAGGCGGTGCTGGCTCGCTCGCTGAGGCTGGTCGGCCGCACCCGGATCGCCAACCTGCTGTCCCACACCATCTGCCAGCCCGCATCCGCGTTCTGCTACCTGGTACAGCCCACCGTGAACTCGGCCTTCCTCGGCGCCACCCCCGAGCTGCTCTATCGGCGCGGCGGTCGGGCCATAGAGAGCGAGGCGTTGGCCGGCACGCGGCCTCGCGGCGCCGATCACGAAGTGGACGAGCGACTGGCCAGAGAGCTGCTCGCCAGCGCCAAGGACGCCGAGGAGCAGGCGCTGGTCCACGACCACATCGCCTCGGCTCTCCAGCCGCTGTGCGAGACATTGGAGGCCGAACCGCAACCGCATCTGGTAAAGCTGAAGGACATGCAGCACCTGCGAACGCGCGTGCGCGGCCGGCTGCGCGAAGGTGTGGGCGATGCCGACGTTTTGACGGCGCTTCACCCCACGCCCGCCTTGTGCGGATCGCCGCGGGAGGAGGCGCTGGCGGCTCTGCGTCGCCTGGAGCCTTTCGATCGCGGGCTGTTCGGGGGCGTGGTCGGCGTACTGGGCGAAGACGAGGCGGAGCTGGCGGTAGCGATCCGCGGCGCGCTGGTGCACGACGACGAGCTGCGGTTGTTCGCGGGGTCGGGGATCGTCGCGGGCTCGGAGCCGGACGGCGAGTGGTTGGAGACCGAGCTGAAGCTCGGGGCGATCGCCGAACTGCTGGGGATCTCGGATGCACGATCAGCCTAACATCAACGCCCTGTGGGGCGCGCTGATCATCGAGGAGCTGGTGCGGCAAGGCGTAGACCGCTTCGTCATCGCGCCCGGCTCTCGCTCCGCGCCGCTGGTCGTCGCCGCCGCGCGGAGCGGCGCCAGGACGACCGTATGGCTGGACGAGCGGGGCGCCGCCTTCCATGCCGTCGGCCTGGCCCGCGCCAGCGGCGTGCCGGCGGCGGTGATCACCACGTCCGGCACCGCCGTCGCCAACCTGCTCCCGGCCGTCGTCGAGTCGGCGATGGACGGTGTGCCGCTCGTCCTGCTCACCGCCGACCGCCCCCCCGAGCTGCGCGACGTGGGCGCCAACCAGACCATCGAGCAGGCGGGTATCTTCGGCGACTACCTGCGATGGTCCCTCGACCTCCCCTGCCCCGACGATCGCGTCCCCGCCCGCATCGCCCTGACCGCCGCCGCCGAGTCGGTGCGCCGCGCGCTGCGCGACCCGGGCCCGGTCCAGCTCAACTGCCAGTTCCGCGAGCCGCTGGCCCCCGACCCGGCCCCATGGAATCGAGACTGCCTGCAGGGAACAGAGGCGTGGCAGGTTTCGGGCCGGCCGTTCACGACGTTCGCACGGACGGACGTTCCCGACCCGGAGGGCGTAGCCGAAACGGCGACGGCACTCGCCGAAGCCCGTCGTGGCCTGCTGGTCTGCGGCGCCGCGCCGTGGAGCGAGCGCGACGCCGTGCGTGAGCTGGCGGACGCGCTGGGCTGGCCATGGGTGACCGACGTGCGTTCGCAGCTGCGATTCGGTAATGCCGCGCCAGCGCATCTTCCGCACCTCGACCGGCTGTTCGGCGGGCAACCCGAGCGCTGGGAGCCCGATGTCGTGCTGCAGGTCGGCGGCTCGATCACGTCGAAGCGCCTGCGCACGTTCCTCGATCGGGGAGATGCCGAGCACCACGTGCTGATCGACCCGCGGCCGGGACGGGTCGATCCCGGCCACCGCGCAACACGGCGCATCGAAGGCCCGCTCGGTTCCTGGTGCCGTGCCCTGGCGGCCGCGCTCCCGGACCGTGGCAATGTTCGCCTCGACGAGGAGCTGAGCGGGCTTCACGCGCGCATCGAGGCGGCGATGGACGAGGCGATCGACGCAGACGGCGGTCTCAGCGAGCCCTGGGTAACTCGCTGGCTCACGCAGCACATGTCCGCCGAGCACGGACTGTTCCTTTCCAGCAGCTTGCCGATCCGTGATGCCGACGACTACGGCGCGTTGAACGGGCCGCCGCTTCGCGTCGCGGCCAACCGCGGCGCCAGCGGCATCGACGGCGTCATCGCGACGGCGGCGGGCTTCGCCGCCGGGATCGGTGGACCGTGCACGCTGCTGATCGGCGACCTGGCCGCGCTGCACGACCTCAACGCGTTGGCGATGCTGGCACCCGAGATCCCGCCGTTGACCATCGTCGTGCTCAACAACGGTGGCGGTGCGATCTTCTCTCTCCTGCCCATCGCCGAGCATCCCGACGTCTTTACCCCGCTGTTCGATACGCCGCACGCGCACAGCTTCGAGGGTGTTTGCCACGGGTTCGGGCTGCGCTATGCGCGGGTCGAGACACGCGCCGCCTTCGCGGACGCCTACGGCGGGGCCGCCGCAGGCGGTCACGCGGTGATCGAGGTCGCCTCCGATATGCGCGCCAACCGGCAGGCGCACCATCGGATCGAGGACGCCGTGCAGGGGGCGCTCGCGGGTTGAACGAAACGCCGCTCGTCCTGGTCCACGGGTTCCTGGGCGATGCAGACGACTGGTCAGAGATCGTGCCTCCGCTGTCACGGGATCGGCCCTGCATCGCCGTGGACCTGCCCGGTCACGGCACGGGGCCCGAACCACCGCCGCCGTCGGCCGGCGCTTTCGACGCCGTGGTTCGGGAACTGGCGAGCCGGCTCGAACGTCAGGGGCTATCGCGCTTCGACCTGCTGGGCTACTCGATGGGCGGCCGGTTGGCGTTCGGCCTGGTCTGCCGCTTTTCGAGCCGCGTGCGCCGCGGCGTGGCGATCGGCGCGTCGCCGGGGCTACCTGACGAGGCGGCACGCGCCGCGCGCCGCGGGCTCGACGAGTCACGCGCGCGCCAACTGGAGGAGGTGGGGCTGGAGCGGTTCCTGGACGAATGGTATTCGCAACCGCTGTTCCGCAGCCTGACTCGCAGTTCCGCGTTCGCGAGCCTTCTCGAGCGCCGGCGGCGCGGGAACGCCGCCGCGCTGGCGGCCATGCTCCGGGCCTTGAGTCCCGCCAGGCAACCGTACCTGGGGGACGCGCTGGCTCGCACGAAGGTGCCGTTGCTGTTGATCGCGGGCTCGCGCGACACGAAATACGTGGAGGGCAACGCTGCCCTGGCCGGCTCATCGCCGCGCATCCGGGCGGTCGCCGTTCCGGACGCCGGCCACAGCGTTCACATCGAGCGCCCGGCAGAGCTGGCCCGCATCGTGGCCAGCTTTCTAGATGAGACAGAGGAGGGAAACGATGGCTGAGTTCGGATGGCAGGAGGCTGCGACCTTCACCGACATCCGTTACGAGAAGTGGGACGGCATGGCCAAGGTCACCATTAACCGGCCCGACGTGCGCAACAGCTTCAGGCCGCTGACCGTGCTCGAGATGCGACAGGCGTTCGCCGACGCGCGCGACGATCCGCAGATCGGTGTGATCATCCTGACCGGTGCTGGCCAGGACGCGTTCTGCGCCGGCGGCGATCAACGCGTGCGCGGTGATGCCGGCTACGTCGATGATGAGGGCGTTCACCGGCTCAACGTGCTCGATCTGCAGCGCGACATCCGGGTCTGCCCCAAACCGGTGATCGCCATGGTCGCCGGCTACGCGATCGGGGGCGGACATGTGCTGCACGTCGTCTGCGATCTGACGATCGCTGCCGACAACGCTCGCTTCGGCCAGACGGGGCCGAAGGTGGGCTCGTTCGATGGCGGCTACGGCTCCAGCTACCTAGCACGGATCGTCGGCCAGAAAAAGGCCCGCGAGATCTGGTTCTTGTGTCGGCAGTACGACGCGCAACAGGCGCTCCAGATGGGGCTGGTCAACGCGGTCGTGCCGCTCGAGCGGCTGGAGCAGGAGACGGTCACCTGGGCCCGCGAGATCCTCTCCCACTCACCCCTCGCCATCCGCTGCATCAAGTCGGCGATGAACGCCGATTGCGATGGCCAGGCGGGGCTGCAGGAGTTGGCCGGGAATGCGACGCTGCTCTTTTATATGACCGAGGAGGGGCAGGAAGGACGCGATGCGTTCCTCGAGAAGCGGAAGCCGGACTTCGACCGCTTCCCGCGCCGACCGTAAGCGGGACGCCGTGGGCTCGCTGCGTTCCGTTTGGGTTTCCGCCGCGCGGCCGAAGACGCTCACCGCGGCCGTCGCTCCGGTCGTGATGGGGACGGCCATCGCCTGGCGCGAGGGTACCTTCTTCGCGACCGCAGCACTGGCCGCGCTGGCCGCGGCGCTGCTGATCCAGATCGGTACCAACTTCGCCAACGACTACTTCGACGGTATCAAGGGCGCCGACACCGACCGCCTGGGCCCCACCCGGGCGACGCAGGCGGGCCTGGTCTCACCGGCCGCGATGCGCCGAGCTTATCTGCTCTGCTTCGGCCTGGCGGTGATTCTGGGCGCCTACCTGGCGGCGCGCGGAGGCTGGCCCATCATCGTCATCGGATCGCTCGCGGTGGCGTTCGGCATCCTGTACACGGGCGGGCCGCGGCCGCTGGGTTACCTGGGGCTGGGCGACATCCTGGTTCTCATCTTCTTCGGCCCGGTGGCGGTGGCCGGCACCCACTACGTGCAGGCGCTGCGCTGGAGTCCTATCGCGCTGGCCGCCGGCCTGGCGCCGGGTCTGCTGGCCGTGGGGTTGCTCACCGTCAACAACCTGCGGGACGTGGCCGGCGACCGCGCCGCCGGCAAGCGAACGTTACCCGCCCGCTTCGGTCCCCGCTTCGCCCAGATCGAGTTCGCGCTCTGTTTGCTGGGCGCTGCCCTCATCCCCGTGGCGTTGGCCCTGCTGGCGCGGGCGCCGGCCGGAAGCCTGGCGGCGACTGCGGTCTGCCTAGCCGGCGTACCGACGCTGATCGCAGTGCTGCGCTGGCGGCCCGGCGCGCGGCTGTCCCGGGCGCTGTCCGGCAGCGGCCGGCTGCTGGCACTCTACGCCCTGGCCTTCAGCATCGGCTGGGTGCTGTGAAGATCGTCGACCTCGCGGCGGCCCGTTTTCACCTGCCGTTGCGCTCGCCCGCCGACTTCGGAGGCGGCCGCCTGACGGCGCGCGATGGGTTGCTGCTGCGGATGGACGGACCCAACGGCGCGCGTGGTTGGGGAGAGGCCGCGCCACTTCCCGGCCTCCACGTCGAGACCCTCGACGATGTGGAGCGCGCGCTGGCCGCCGTGCGCCCGCGGCTGGCCGGTCACGATCCGCAGGAGCTGGAAGAGTTGGGTCGCGCGCTGCACGACGTGCCGCCGACGCTGCGCTTCGCCGTCGAGATGGCCTGGTTGGCGCTGACCGCGCGGGCCCGCGGGACGGCGCCCGCCCACCTGCTGGCGTCGAGTCCGCACGCCAGCGTGCCGCTGAACGCCCTGGCCGCCGGCGCTGACCCGTACGAAATGGCCCGCACCATCCTGGCGCGACCGGACGCCCGGTCCCTTCGCGTTCTCAAGCTGAAGCTGGGACGTGGGCGGCCGCTGGAAGACGAGCGTCGGCAGCTGGAGAAGCTCGCGTCGGCGCTGCCGCCCGGAACGAGCCTCCGGTTGGACGGCAACCGCGGTTACGAGCTCGACGAAGCGACCACGTTGCTGGCGGGACTCGATCGCCGGCGCGTCGAATACCTCGAAGAACCGCTCAGGGACCCCCGGCTACTGCCCCGGCTGAGCGAGCGGACCGGGCTGCCTATCGCTCTGGATGAGAGCCTTCACGATGACGAGTTGAACGGGCTGTGGGCGCACCCGTGCGTGGCCGCCCACGTCCTCAAGCCCACACGGCTCGGCGGCTTCGCCGAGACCCTGCGCCGCGCGGAGCGCGGGCTCCGTGACGGGAAGCGCTGTGTGATCAGCTCGTGCCTAGAGAGCGGGCTGGGGCTGTCAGCGCTCGCCCAGCTGGCGGCCGCCATCGGCGATGCGCCCACCGCCGCGGGGCTCGCCACTTTCCAGCTGCTCGCCGACGATCTCTGCGATCCACCGCTCGCCGCCACCGACTGGCAGCTGCGCACGGACGATTGGATCGCCCAGCCCGCCCCGCGGTTTCGCGACGCCGTATGATCGAGCTGACGCCCGAGGCCGGCGCCCGACAGCTGCGCGACGCCCTGCAGGCGTGCGGGGCTGACGTCTGCTTGCGCTGGCCGTCGCGTACCGCGTCCGCCGCCGAGCTGCTGGAGCTGGCGGACCGGGCGGGGCAGGCGCTGTCCGGCTGCGGCCTGACTAACGGCGATGTCGTGGCCCTCGACCGGCTCGACGCCGCCGACGCCCTGCCCTGCCTGCTGGCGGCCTGGTCCCTCGGCCTGGTCGTCTACCCACTCAGCCCGCGCGAGCCGGCCGCGCAGCTGGAGCGCCAGCTGGACCAGGCCGGGGCCGGCGGTGTCATCGAGCCCGTCGAGAAGCGAACGACAGCGACCGCGACATGGCGCGGCGCTCATGGCCGGCTTCGATTCCGTCCTCGCGAGTGCAACGCGCCGGCGCTCCCCGCTGCCGCGGCCACGCTGTTACGCAGCTCGGGCAGCGGCGGCCAACCCAAGCTCATCGTACATGGCCTCTCCCAGCATCTCACCGCGGCGCGCAGCGTCATCACACCCCTCGATCTGCGGCCTGGCGACGGCTGGCTGCTGTCCCTGCCTCACCATCACGTGGGCGGCCTCGCCATCATCTTCCGCGCTCTGCTCGCCAGCGCCGAGTTGCTGCTGCCCGACCCTGGAGGGTCGTTGGCCGGGACGCTGGCGGCCCTCGAACCCACCCACATCTCGTTGGTTCCCACTCAGCTTTTCCGGACCCTGCGCGACGCGCCGGATCGTCTGGCCGCCCCGCGCCTCGTGCTGATGGGCGGCGGCCCGCTGTCCACTTCGCTGCGACGCCGCGCGCTGGACGAGGGGATCGCGCTGGCCGTGAGTTACGGCTCGACCGAGAGCACGGCGATGATCAGCCTGTCCGCCCGGCCCGAAGACGTGGCGCGCCCCTGGAGCGCCGGTCGCCCCTTGCCCCACCGCGACGTGAGCCTGGTTGAGGAGGGTGAGGAGGGTGAGGAGGGTGAGCTGCGCGTCCGCGGACCGACTCTCTGCCTGGGGTACCTGGCCGCGGGCCGCCTGGTCGACCCACGCGGGGCCGACGGCTGGCTGGCCACAGGCGATCTCGGCCGCATCGACCCCGGCGGGCTGTTGTACGTGCTGGGCCGGCGCGATCGCATGTTCGTCTCCGGGGGCGAGAACATTCACCCGGAAGAGATCGAGGAAGCGCTGGAGTCGATCCCCGGTATCGACGAGGCGGTGGTGGTCGTAGCCGGGGACGATGAGTTCGGCCAGCGTCCCGTCGCCTTCATCGCCTGCGCCACGCCGGCTCCGCGGCGACCGGAGGTCGAGGCCGCTCTGCGAGACCGGCTGCCGAGCTTCAAGATCCCGGACTCGTTTTATCACCTGCCGGCCGCCGACGGCTCGTGGAAGCGGCGACCCGCCGACCTGCTGCCCCTGCTCGCCACGCCCGAGCGCTTGCGGCCTTTGTAGGGTTCGAACCTCCACCGTCCAGGCGCCGGGCCACCTTGCTTCCGGCCATCCCGTATCAGAGTTTCCCTGCACGCCCCAACCCGGCAATCCCCCGTCAGTAGGAGGGAACGATGCGAACGATTCGTCTGTGCAGGACGCTGGCGGCGGCGACCGTCGCCGTGCTCATCGGTCATGCGCCCGCCGTCGCCCAGACGCCGGCCCAGCAGGCGGCAGAGGCCGGCGAGCGCCTGATCCGGGCCCACCGGAGTCTCAACCATCGGATCGACGTGCTGGAGAAGCTGATCGACGATGTGCTCTGGTTCGAGCGGTTGAGCGACGACGCCGTGGTGGAGAAGGTCCGGATCTATGGGCCGCCGTTGGCCAACGAGCCGGACCCGCCGCCCAGCGGGCCGGGCAATCCATTCAAGTTTTACACCTACCTGTTCACGCCGCGGGAAGATTTCGGCGGCCGGGACCTGCCGCTGCTGGTGCTCCCCCACGGCGGCGTGCACTCCGACTTTACCACCTATTACTCGCGGATCGTTCGCGAGCTGGTGGCCCAGGGTTACATCGTCGTGGCCCCCGAGTACCGCGGCTCCACCGGGTACGGCCGCGGCACCTACGAGGCCATCGATTACGGCGGCCGCGAGGTGCAGGACGCCCTCGCCGCCCGCGACTGGGTGGTGGCGAACCATCCGCGGGTCGACGGCGACCGGGTCGGGCTCATCGGCTGGAGCCACGGCGGCCTGATCACCCTGCACAGCCTGTTCGAGCATCCCGACAAGTACGTCGTCGGGTTCGCCGGCGTCCCGGTGTCGGACCTGGTGCAGCGGATGGGCTATCTGGGCCCGGGATATCAAGCGTACTATGACGCGGACTACCACATAGGCCAGACGCCTTACGAGAACCTCGACGAGTACAAGCGCCGCTCGCCGGTCTGGAACGTCGAGAAGCTCGAGCGTCCCGTTCGCATCCACGGGAATGTGCACGACGAGGACGTCAACGTGATCGAGGTCGAGCACCTGATCCAGGCGCTCAAGGCGGCGGACAAGGANNTGGGAGGTCCGCCGGGTGATCTACGACTTCCTGGCCCGACACCTGGATCCGCCGCGGCCCGGCATCGAGCTGGGCCTGCGGGCGAACGGCCGGGCGTCACCCTGATGAGCCGAGAGGGTGACTGCAGATGATCGACCTGCGAAGACGTTTCGACCAGCTCGATGCCCGATTGTGCGCCTGGATGGCTCGCTACGCGATCCGCCTGCTTCGCATCAGTCTGGGCATCGTGTTCCTGTGGTTCGGGTTCCTGAAGTTCTTTCCGAACTTGAGCCCGGCCCAGGAGTTGGCCACGAGAACGATCGAAGTGCTCAGCTTCGGGCTCGCGCCGCCCGAGGTATCCAGGCCGCTGCTCGCCGCCTGGGAATCGGCGATCGGTGTGGGCCTGATTCTGGGCATCTATCTCCGAGCGACCTTGCTGCTGCTCTGGCTGCAGATGCTGGGCACGCTGACACCATTGTTCCTTTTCCCGGGAGAGGCGTTCATTCACATACCGAGCGTGCCTAGCATGGAGGGCCAGTACATCATCAAGAACCTCGTACTGATCAGCGCCGGCATCGTGATCGGTTCGACGGTGCGCGGCGGCGAGCTTACAAACGAGCCGCGAAGGACATGACAGCGAGATCGATCGTCGCGAACGCGCTGGCCGCCACGCTTCTGGCGTCGGCGATGCCGGCGTCCGCCCAGGAGCCCGATTCTCTGCTCGACAAGCTCAGGTCGCCCGACTGGCGGATGCGAGATCGGGCGCTCGCCGAGCTGAACTTCAGGCGGCCCAACTCGATACCGCCGGGTGTCGCCTCCGAGGCGATCGCCCTCCTCGAACGGGAAGCGACGCAGCCGAGGCCGCAGGTCGAGGGCGAGGGCTACGGCGAGTACCTGCTTTCGCTCATAAAGTTCGTGCTGAGCTTCGAGGACCCGGCGTCGCTCCGGGGGATGGCTCTGCTTGGCATTGAAACGAGCCGCCGCGTGCAGGAATTCGTGGCATCCCACGGGTCCGAGAGCTTGCCCTATCTGGATGAGGCGTGGCAGAAAGGACGCCGGAATCTCCGGCATGCCGTGATGGACACCTGGGCCGTGATGCTGAGCTCGCACCCAGACCGTCTGTCGCGGGACGAGCGTCTCGAGATAATGCACCGGCTTCTCGACGCCGCCTCCGAGCACCCCCTCGCCTTCGCCTGGGCCGCAGATATCGCGGATCTGGTCGTCGCGATGCCGGTGCTGGAACGGATCGCGGCCAACGAGCAGTTCGAGATTGTGAGCCGCCGTGCACAGCGGGTGCTGACCGAGCTGCAGCCGCGGCGCCGGGCGCAGACCCGGCAAGCCATCGGAGTCGAGCTGTCGGACTGGTTGGCGGCCATCTGTCGGGATACGCGATCCGGCCCGCGGCAGGAAACGTGCGAGTCTGTGGACGGTCACCTGGCGCGCGCACGCCGTCTCGTGAAAGCCGGCGACGGTCATGCGGCGGCGCGCGCGCTCCGCACCTTCGCCGATCGGGTCAGCTCGGCCCGCGAGGCCGGCGTCCTGACCGATTTCGAGGCGGCGTTGTTGACGGGGAACGCCACCTACCTGGCGGAGCGGCTCGAAGGCTGAGTTCTCCTACAGAGCGCTCCCGATGTGGATCGCCGTCGCCGCGAGAAGCTGGTAGGCGCTCTCCGAAACGTGTCGCCCACGTTGCGCTTCCAGCTCGTTGAGGAAGGCCCTCAGCTGACCGCGGGCCGGCTTGATTCGTCCGGCGGCCATCGATGCCCGGGCCCCTTCCAGCTTGACACGCAGGCTGTTGCAGACGCCAGGGGCGTCGATCCAGTCCAGTCCGCAGACCTGGTCGAGCACCGTCAATCCTCGAGCCATCAGGTCCCCGGGCCCGGATTCGGGTGGTGTCGGCTCGACCCCTACCGTCTTTCCCTCGACGGTGTTGGAAAAGAGCACCGGCTCGGCGTCGGGCGGCCTGGGCGGAACCGGCTCGTACTCGGGCACGGGGAAGAAGCCCCTGGCGTGGTACGTGACGATCGCCGGCAGTCCTTCGGCCTCGAACGACAGCGGCGGCGACTGGGCCCCCGGCGGCATTAGCGGCTCCAGCACCGACCACTGGGCCACCGAGATTCCGCGGTACGCCGTACCGGTAACCCAGCCCGACCGCGGCTCCGGCTGCGAGATGCTGAGAACGGGTGCCGGCGCCTCGACGATAAACTCGAACAGCTCCTCTTCGCTGCTCGGCTCGTTGAAGAGCACGTACTCGACACGTGTCACCCCATCCTCCACATCGACGCTGGATACCTCGACCCTCAGGTCGATGTTGGTTCCCGGAGTGCCCTGCGCGATGGCACAGCCGGGAACGAGAGCGAGAATCGCCAAAGGTGCCAGGGTTCGCATTGCCACCTCGCTAGTAGCGTATGTGATAGTGAGGCTGATCCGTGCCGGTCTCATCGTGTATCGCGCGGTCGCTGGACTCCGTGCTCAGCGCGTTCCATCGAGTCCTGACGTATCGCAACTGCGCGGAGGTCAATGGATTCGGCCCGTGCGTGCGGAAGTCGCAGTCAGTGCCCCTGCGATGCTCATCATGAGCGGGGCTGTAATCGTTATCCAGATCAAAGATGCCACCCTGGACGAGGCTGATGTCGTTGTATTCGACGCGCCGTTCATACCGCGCGTAGAAAGAGTCAGCCAGCGCGCGCAACGCGTCTCTCATACCCTCCGTTGCGTAGTGGCAACCGTCGTGGGTGCTGCAATCACCGATAAGGTTATACGTCGTACCGGTAGGCATCGCCACCAACCCGGGCACCCCCACCGTAATCGTCTGCTCGCCGTCGGCCGCGTCCTCGCTCGTCCCCCGAATCTTCCGATCGCCGCTCGCGCTGCCCGACTGATACTTGACTTTCACAACACCCGACCCCGTGTTCACCGTCGTCTTCGACAGTTTTCCGCGCGCAGCTTCCGTTGTAGGCGGTGCGTGCAGGTGTCCTCCCGTCTGCGGTACGGCTTCCAGCGTCAGCTCGACCTGGCGATTCTGTAACGCGTTGTCGTCCTCGTCCAGCACCTTGACCTCGAGCTCGATCTCCGTCTCGTCGCTTCCGGCATTCGTCGGTGCCACCGACGATTTGTCCCCGACCGTGCTGATCACGACCCTGGTCGAGAGGAGGTCCGCGCACACCCTGACGATGGTCTCGAAGCTAGTCCCGAAGCCCGACGGCGCGCGGTAGACCGCGAACCGGCAGAGCTTGTTATCGGTGGTCGCCGGGGTGCCGGCGGGAATGCTGAACTCGAGCGTCCCGCTACCCTGCACCGTCTGGGCGTGAAGCTGGCCCCCGATATGGAACTCGGTTCGTGCGGAATGGATCTCCAATGTTCCTTCGACCGGTTCTTCGACGCAGCCACTCACGGCCCGGTAGTCGATGACAAATGCCGCATCGGTCGCCGTGACCCGGGTCCCATCTTCACGCACTCGAGTCGCTATCGTCGCTGGCTCGATCCGCGCCTCCATGCCGGGCCCCGAGTACTCGAACTCGCCCCCTGCCGGAATCGCGTTCACCGCCAAGACCAGATCGTTGTAGTCGTTGTCGGTCAGGTCCTCGAAGAATACGAACCAGCACCCGTCGCTCCCCTCGATCCGTTGCAGTGCGGGACCACCCTTCTTTCCCGAGAACAGAAAGAAGCTAATCGGCGAACCGGCCGGGAACGGTCCGAACTGCCACGAGCCGCTGATCGGGTTCCCGGATGCGAGCTGCTGGTTCACGGGAGATGTGATGGAAAGGACATTCTGCGAGGCGGTCTCCGTGAATATCACCGAGATGTGGACCGAGGATTCATCTTCCAGCACCATCCCGCCAGATCCTGCCGAAGCCGTCACGCTCGCGGAGACCCGGGTCAAACTGTTGAGCGCTTCCCCCGCCAGCCCCGCCAAGGTGTCCCAGCCCTGAAGCGTACTTTCTTGCGGAACCGCGGTTGCCCTCGATTCCTCGGTGGGGAGGGTGTCCCGAAAGCAGGCACCCCCAATGAACGTCAACGTCAAGACGATGACACCTGACCGCAGCCAATCCAGTGGGTTTCGCATTCTCGCCTCGCTGCTCAAGCTCGCGAACGACAGTTGGCTTCCGCCGTCGGGTAGCGGCTATGCACCCTATCCTTGATGGGCCGCAACACCCTGGAGGTAGCGTCGGATCTGAATGCCAAACTCATATGCCGGTCCGGACGTCGGTTCCAACGTTCGGCGGCGCAGAATCGTCCTGAGACTGGAAAAGGGCGTAGAAACGATTAGCAAGTAGCATTCCGCATGTCAACGCGCCCCCATGCCGGGTGTGCACCTGGGTCGATCGGCTGGCGCTGCGGCAGCGCGAGCGTTTCCGCGAGGAGGGGCACGCGGCCGACGCCTCGTCTTCCCGCTCCGAGGACACGGACTGAATTCGAGCCAATCCGCATTGACCCGGCGGCAGCGGACTGTCGTCCTTCCCGTCTACCACGATTCCTGTCTTGACCTCCGCTTGATTGCCGGCGCGCAACCTCGTCGCAAAGGCGAATCACCCACAGGAGGTCAGCGGCATGAACAAATTGCGACGATTTGCAGCATGCGCCGCGGCCCTCTGCGTGCTGACAGGAAGCGTGCAGGGTCAGGAGAGTGAGACAGGAGAGGCCCGGCGGTGGGCCATCACCTTGAACATCGGCTGGAGTCCGGGCGAACCGCCGTCCGGGACTCTGGAAGAGGCGATGATCGCCGGCGATCTCGACGACGTGAGCCCCAGAACGTGTATCCTGTTGGTCTGCAGCGGCGACCAGCCGCACCCACAGACCATCGGTTCCCAAGGCATCGCCAGCGCGATCAGCTTGAGCTACCGGGCGAATGGCTGGCTCGAGCTCCGGGGCGTTTGGGCCGGCGGCGGCGAGTACCCGGAGACCGTTGGGTACGGCACCGGCGTCGGTTGGCTCCGGTTGACCCCGTCGCTCCAAACCGTCGCACTCATCCCGGCGTTCCACATCGACGGCGTGATCCACGTCGGGGCCGGCCCAGCGATGAGCCTGGCCACGCTCGATGACAGTGAGGGAGAACGCTACCGAAAGATCGCGCCGGGCGCCGTGCTCAGCGCTGGCCTGCGCTTGCCGCCCGGCACCCGTTTCTTCATCGAGTTCACTGGAGCTTACCGCTACATCGCACCGGTCGACTTCGGCTCCATCGAGCTGCCGGACTCGAGCAGCGACTACCTGCCCGACGTCCGCATGGACTTCAGCCACGCGATGCTCGCGGTGGGCCTCGGGGTGCGCTTCTGATGGGCGTCGCTAGCCGTCCAGCAGGACGAGAGAGATCGATCAAGGGATCCTCACCGGGGCCGCTCATCTGCTCAACCTTGACAGGCGGCCGGCAAGCCGGCATAATGATGAAAACGAGAATCATTATCGTTTGACCCTATCCGTCTGAAACGTGCGATGACGTTCGAGTCCCTCAACAGCGCTGGCTGTACCTGCCGCGGATCCGCTCCGCCGGGGCGCCAGCTGCGGCTGTAAGTCGAGCGTCCAGCTCCAGCCATCGAAGCGGCCCCGGCAGATGCCGGGGCCGCGTCTTTATGGGACGATCGTCGGCCCCGGCCGGGGCCGCAGCGGAAAAGCGAGGTGCGATATGACCGTCGAAACGGCAACCCCGATCGAGCAGCGAGGATACGTTCACCCCGAGGTGCTGGTCTCCACCGACTGGGTGGCGGAACGCCTGGACGACCCCAGGGTTCGGATCATCGAATCGGACGAGGACGTCCTTCTGTACGAGGTGGGCCACATCCCCGGCGCGGTGAAACTGGACTGGGTGGCCGATCTGAACGACCCGGTCATCCGCGACTACGTGGACCGCGAGCGGATGCAGGAGCTTCTTCGGTCGAAGGGGATCAACAAGGACACGACCATCGTGTTCTACGGCGACAAGAACAACTGGTGGGCCACCTATGCCTTCTGGGTGTTGCGGCTGTTCGGGGTCGAGAACCTGCGGGTCATGGACGGCGGCCGCGCGCGTTGGGAGGAGGAAGGGCGGCCGCTGGTCACCGAGACGCCGGACTACCCCGAAGGCGACATCGAGCTGGGGGCGCGTGACGACTCGAAGATCCGCGCATTCCGCGACGACGTGTTGTCGCACGTCCGCGCCGAGAACCCGCTGGTCGACGTGCGCAGCCCCGAGGAGTATCGGGGTGAGCGGCTCCACATGCCCGACTACCCGAACGAGGGCGCGCTGCGCGGCGGCCACATCCCCGGCGCCCGCAACATCCCATGGAGCCGGGCGGTGGATCCGGAGACGCACACGTTCTNNGACGTCGTCGCCTACTGCCGGATCGGCGAGCGGTCGTCGCACAGCTGGTTCGTGCTGACGTACCTGCTGGGCTTCGACAAGGTGCGGAACTACGACGGCTCGTGGACCGAGTGGGGCAACACGGTCCGCGCGCCGATCGAGCGCTGACGAGGATGGACCGCGAGACCGCGATCCTCCGACTGGTCGATCACTACAAGAACCCGCGCTGCAGCGGGGCCATCGAAGACGCCGACGTCAACATGCCGGGCGGCAACCCCGGCTGCGGCGACGTGGTGAACATCTACGTGAAGAGCGACGGCGAGCGGATCGAACGTGCCAGTTTCGTGGGCACGGGCTGCACGATCAGCCAGGCCGCCGCGTCGATCCTGCTCGATCGTGTGAACCGCGAGGAGCTGTCGTTCCAGGACGTGCTCGACTACGAGTACGACGACATGATCGATGAGCTGGGCCGCGACGTCGTCGGCTTCCGGCACCGCTGTGCCACCCTCGCCCTCGGCACGCTGAAGGCCGCGGTGAAGACGATCGAGATGGACGGCAAGCTGCGCACCGCTGGCCACAGCGAGGAGGACATCCGGCGGCTGCGCCAGCAGCTGGCCGCCCGGGCCGCCGGCGCTGGCCTGGTCGTCGGCGAAGACGCCGAGTCGACGAGCCGCGCCGGCGAAAGATGACCATGCTTCGTTGGTCTATACGGGACTGTCGACCAGCTCGGCGTGGCTGGTGAAGTTCACGCGGTGCCCGGAGCGCGATCCGCCGCGCCGCCGGAGGTCTCCGCGTCCGCCGACGGAGCGCCCTCTCTCAGCCATTCACGGAACGACGGCGTGGCCAGGGCGTAGCGCCACTCGGCCAGGACGTCCAGCGCCATGGCTCGGACCGCTCCGCTCGACAACTGCGCGTCGAGCTCGCCCAGCCAGGCCGTCTCGGACGTGCGGGCCAGGAGCCAGGCCTCGAACTCGTCCGGTCCCGGATCCGCCCGCACGGCCGCCTCCATGATCCTGCGCTTGACGGTGATCCCCACGGCGTCGGGCCTCGTGTCCCGCTTGCGGCGACGGCGCCGGCCTTCCGACCCGGCGAGGGCGGCGATCAGCTGGCGGCAAATCTCGGCCGGGCGTGGCTCGCTCCCACTCACGCGGTCCCCTCCCGATCGATCACGCGCACCTCCAGCGCGGCGCCCGGGCCGGCTGGCCGGATGTAACCGCGCTCCATCGCGGCCAGATCGAACTCCAGCGTCTCGAGGTCGGCCAGCAGGAGCTCCGTGAGCGGCCGCGCCTGCAGCGTGGTCAGGCTCTTCAGGTAGCCGCGGCACGTCGCGCAGGTCTCCACCTTGCGCGTCTCCTCGCTGCCCTCGGGCAGCAGTGCACCGAGCTTCTCGTGATCGCTCTCCCCGCAGTGCGCGCAGCGGAGCCAGGTCATCCTCCAGGCCGAGCCGCAGCGCCCACAGCGGAGCAGGCGGGCGCGGTCGAGGCCGCGGATCTCGGCGAGGAGAGCTCGCGCGCCGCAGAGCGGGCAGTGGCCGTGCGGCCAGTGCTCCGGCAGGTCTGCCTTCCGGGCCCGGGCGGCGGCGGCGTAGAGGACGGGGAGCGCCAGGAATCCGGCCACCGCGTCGAGGCCTCCTTCCCGGCCCCCCACGCGGGCCGCGAGACCGGCGAGACGCTCGGCATCGAAGCGCAGAGCGGACTCCAGCACGGCCACCGCATCGGATCGCGATACGGCGCCCGGCGGCGACGCGCTCTCCCCGTCCGCCGTGGCGGCCAGCAGCCGGGTCAAGAGCTCCTGTACGCGACGCCCGTCGACGCCGAGCGTCGCGCCGTGCAGCCGCGGCGCGCCGGGCGGCGCCGCGTCACCCGTGAGCGGAGCGTACCAGCCGTCGTCGGCCGCGTCCGTGGCGATGCGCAGCAGGCGCAGGTAGACCCGCGACTCGGGCTGCCGCTCCTCGATCGCCTTCAATCGAGCGTCCGGTCCGTCCCGAATACCGATTCTGGTCCCGTGCATTCCCGTTTCGACACGGCGCATGGCGTCCGGTAGTACGGCCGCGCGCCGGCGTGGATCTCGACGACCTCGCGTCGGTTGCCGACGTCCGCGCCCGGGTCACCACCCCGGACCCGGCTCGCCTCGGGGCTGCTGCAGCCGAGCGCGCCGACCGCCGCCAACAACGCGACCGCAAGGACGGGGCGTCTCATGGCATCGCCACTCCGGAGCCGAGGGCGTAGATGCTCTCGGACGAGAAGATGATGAAGACCCGGAGCAGAAAGCCGCCGAACAGGACGAGCGCCGCGGCGGTCACCAGGCGACGGTCGACATGGCTCGCGGACCGGGCTTCCAGCACGAAGGGGACGACGATCCCCAGGATCACCACGCCGAGGACCAGGAGCACGCCCCAGGCACTCACCAGCACCCCGGCCACGGAGCCCAGCGAGATCACCAGGACGATCAAAGCGAGGAGCTCCAGGGCCAAGGCGCCCCGGTCGACCCGGGAGAGCCAGTGCATCGACGCGGGATGACCGCCGCCGCGCCAGCGCGACATGAGGATCAGCGCCGCCGCCCCGGTGGACGCGGCGGAAAAGATGAAGACCGCACCCACGAAATTGCTGTCCGCCCAGATCGGCCGGTTGGTCACCGAGAGCAGCACGCCGGTATAGCCTGCGAGGAAGAAACCCAGAAAGCTGCCGATGGCGCCGACCGCAGCGGCCAGCGGCCAGGCGATCGTCGCCTGGCTCAGGCGGCGGACCGGTTCCCAGCGGATCTTCCCCTCTTCGGCCAGCGCGCCGACGGTGGCGAGGAAAGCGAAGAGACCGAACAGCAAGAGCCCCCAGGCGCCCACCGACATCGGCGACCACGCCTTGAATATGAGCTGGCCGGTGTTGTTCTCGATGAGCATGTGCCAGAAGCGGAGCGGCCGCTTCAGGTCGAGGGTCAGCAGGATACCGCTCACCACCGCGCCGGCGAAGGCGATGTAGTAGCCCTGCCGGACCACGGGCCGGTCCTCCGGAGCGCCGAACACGTGCAGCAGCGAGGCCAGGAAGAAGGCGCCGCCGGCGATCCCACCGATGTAGAAGTAGAAGGTGATGTACCACGCCCAGTGCGGCGACGACGTGAAGAAGGTGTCAGGCATGGCCTCCCTCCATTCCCGGCTCCGCGCCGACATCCGCCCCCAGCTCTTCCGCCTCCGACATCCGGCGGTCCCGGAAGCCGAGGATGGCCATGAGCCCCACGACCACCGCCCCCGCCGCCGTCCACAGGCTGCTGGGGACCAGGTTGCGGCTGGGCAATTTCGGATCGCTGGGCAGCCCGTAGACCTCCGGCTCGTCCACCAGCAGGTAGAACGAGTTGAGGCCCCCGAGTATCGTATCGTCCGCACCGTAGAGGTAAGCGCGGTCCTCTCCCCGCTCGTGCAGCTGCTCGACCCGCGCGTTGGCCCGCTCCCTCAGCTCGCTGATCGGCCCGAACTGGATCGAGTCGGTGGGACAGGCTTTGGCGCAGGCCGGCTCGAGACCGTCCTGCATGCGGTCGTAGCAGAGCGTGCATTTCTGCGCCGTGTTCGACGCCGGGTTGATGTCGATGACCCCGAAGGGGCAGGCGGCGATGCAGTCGCGACATCCGTTGCACGAGTCGGACTGGATCACCACGGTATCGAACTCGGTCCGGATGATGGCGCCGGTGGGACAGACCTCGAGGCAGGGCGCCTGGACGCAATGCTTGCACACATCGCTCATCATCAGCCAGCGCCCCTCGGAGCGGTCCTCGCTGAACTGCTCCACGAACTTCACGTGCCGCCAGTTGATGCCGCTGAGCTTCAGCGTATTGTCGTAGCTGTCGCCGCTCATCGAGGGTCGACCGCCGTTCTGCGCCGGGAGCTGGTTCCACTCCTTGCAGGCGACCTCGCAGGCCTTGCAGCCGATGCAGACGGTCGTGTCGGTGTAGAACCCCATCGGCTCGGCCATCACGCCTTCTCCACGTTGCAGACGAACGCCTTGCCCTCGTGAATGCTGACGTTGGGGTCCCCCACCAGGGCGGTCATCTCGTTGACCACATCGCCCGTGACGACGCCCTCCCAACCCCAGTGCCAAGGCATGCCCACGTGATGCACGATCCGGCCGTCGATCTGGAACGCCCGCATCCGCCGCGTGACCAGCGCCTTGGCGCGGATCGAGCCCCGCGGCGTGCTGATGCGAACCCAATCGGTGTTGCCGATGTCCTTCTCGGCGGCGAGTTCGGGGCTCATCTCGATGAACAGCTCCGGCATCAGCTCGGAGAGCCACGGGTTCCAGCGGCTCATCGCCCCCGCCAGGTAGTGCTCGGTCAGCCGGTAGGTGGTGATGATGATCGGATACTCCTCGCTCATCTCGGCCAGCCGGTTGTCATCGCGACGCCAGTACTTGAGCACCGGGCTGTTCTGCTGCGAGTAGAGCGGATTCGCCACCGGCGACTCCGCGGGCTCGTAGTGGGTCGGCAGCGGCCCATCCTCGAGACCCGCGGGGTTGTAGAGCCAGCCCACGCCGTCCGGCTTCATGATGAACGGCTGCGCGCCCGAGTGGGCGTCGAGGCCGATGCCGTTCGGATCGGCGGGCGCCGTGGGCGGCTTCTGCAGCGCGAAGTCCGGCGTGTCGTAGCCGGTCCAGCGGCTGCCGTCCCACCAGACCCAGCGCTTCCGCTCGCTCCAGGGTTCGCCCCGCGGGTCCGCCGACGCGCGGTTGTAGAGCACGCGCCGGTTCGCCGGCCAGGCCCAGCCCCAATTCAGGTGGGCACCGATCGTGCCCGGCGGGTCGGGCTCCTTGTTCTTCGACAGGTTCCGCCCGGGCTCGGGGAACACGCCGCAGTAGATCCACGAGGCGCACGTCGTGGAGCCGTCGTCTCGCAGCTCGCCGAACCCGCCCAGGTGGCGGTCGGGATCGTCCGTGTAATAGCCGCCCACTTCCTTGAGTACCTTCTCCGGGTCCGGCTCGCCCGGGATCTCGTGGGGCTCGTCGGGATCGTAATCCCACACGAGGTTCCTGATCCCCTGATCGCGGGGCAGCTCGCTGTCGGCGTACATCGCCTTGAGCCGCAAGGCGAGCTGGTGGGTGAACCAGGGATCGGAGCGGCAGTCGCCCGGTGGATCGGCGGCCTTGTAATGCCACTGCAGCATGCGCTGCGTGTTGGTGAAGCTGCCGTCGATCTCCGCGACCTGCGCCGACGGGAAGAAGAAGACCTCGGTCTGGATGTCCTCGGTTCTCACCGAACCGTTCTCGACCTCGGGCGCGTTGTGCCAGAAGGTGGCGGTCTCGATGAGGAAGTTGTCCTTGACCACCAGCCAATCGAGCTGGCGCAGCCCCTTGCGCTCGACGCTGGCGTTGAGCGAGGTGCCCGGATTCTGTCCGATGCAGAGCATCCCTTTCACCCGGCCTTCCGCCATGGCCACGAACATGGGGAGGTGGGAGTGATCGCCGATGATCTTCGGATGCCAATCGTAGCCGAAGTCGTTCTCCGGCGTGGCGGCATCCCCGTACATCGACTTCAGGTACGATACGAGGAACTTCGGCATGTTGGCCCAGTAGCCCTCGGCGCTGGCCTCGCTCCGCAGGTAATCGCTCAGCGTCGCGTGCTCCTTCAGCGCCGACGGCGCCGGCATGTACCCGTGGATCGAGTGATACAGGGTCGGGATGTCGGTGGATCCCTGAATCGACGCGTGACCGCGCAGCGCCATGATGCCGCCGCCCGGCCGTCCGAAGTTGCCGAGCAGCAGCTGCAGCAACGCGCAGCAGCCGATCATCTGCGGACCGTAAGTGTGTTGCGTCCAGCCCACGGCGTAAGCCCAGGCCGTGGTCCGCTCGCGGCCCGAATTCGCGAGGATCGTCTCGGCCACCTCGACGATGCGGTCCACCGGACAGCCGGTGACATTCGAGACCATCTCGGGGGTGTACCGGCTGAAGTGCCGCTTCACGATCTGGAAGATGCAGCGCGGATGCTGCAGCGTCTCGTCGCGGAGCGGCTGCCCGCGCTTGAGCGAGCGGATCAGGTCGTCGAACGGCGGACCGCGCCGTCCGGGTGCCGCCGCGCGGTCGGGGCCCCGTGCGTAATCCCAGCTGGACGGGTCGTAGCGGCCGAGGAAACCGTCGAAGGGCCACTCCTCGACGCCGCCGGTGTAGCGCATGAGGCCGGAGAATACGCCGTCCAGCTCCTCGGTGTCCTGGAACTCCTCGCCCACGATGGTCGCGGCGTTCGTGTAATTGACCACGTACTCGCGGAAGAACGGGTCGCCGTTCCAGCGCTCGCTGTTGATGACGTAGTGGATGAGGCCGCCCAGGAACGCGATGTCGGAGCCCGCCCGGATCGGCGCGTGGACGTCCGCCATGGCGCTGGTGCGGGTGAAGCGAGGGTCGACGTGAACCAGCTTCGCACCGGCGGCCTTGGCCTTCATCGGCCAGCGGAAGGCCACGGGGTGGCACTCGGCCATGTTGGAGCCCTCGATCACGACGCAGTCCGAGAACTCCATGTTGCGCGGATAGAGGGTCGCCGCGCCCCGCCCCAGTCGCGTCCCCAGACCGGGGACGCTACTGCTGTGTCATATGCGCGCCTGGTTCTCGATCGGCACCACCCCCAGGCCCCGCATGAGCTTCTGCTGCATGTGGTTCCACTCGTTGTCCAGGGTGGCACCGCCAAGGGCGAAGATCGCGGTCGTCTGGTTGACCCGCGTGCCGTCGGGTAGCTGTTCGAGAAAGGTTTCGTCCCGCGTCTCCTTCACCAGCTCCGCCACGCGGTCCATCGCCCGTTCCAGATCCCAGACCTCCCATTCCGTGGCGCCGGGCGCACGGTGGAGGACCTGGGTCATGCGGTTGGGGTTCTGGTGCAGCTGGTAGATCGCCGCGCCTTTGGGGCACAGCGTGCCCTCGTTGTGCGGGCTCCGCGGGTCGCCTTCGATATTGACGATCTCGCCGTCCACGGTGTGAACGAGCGTCGCGCACCCCACCGAGCAATACGGACAGACCGAGGGGGTCGCCTGCGCGTTCCTGATCCGCAGCTCCTGCGCCCGCGCCATCGCCGGAGTGAGGTCGGTGCCGAGACCGACGAGTGAACCCAGAGCTGTCCCGGTGCCCAGGCCGAGGGAAGAACGGAGGAAATCACGGCGAGAAACGACCATCATACCGCTCCGTGGTTGGGGCTCGCGAAATGCGAACGGCCGGTCGATGCGCGACTTGCCCGCGGCTAGACTCGACTGGCGGTGAATCGCTTCGCATAATAGGAGCTTCGCTCGCAGCGACGCAAGTTTGCTAGGTTGGGGGATTTCCCTATCCCTCTCGCGATCCACGGAGGCAACTCATGACCGCGTGCTGGATGTTCCTTGCCACCCTCGCCCTGGCGCCAGGCGCCGTCTCCGCTGGGGCGTCCGCTCAGACGACGGATACCGAGGCCGCGGAGCTCTACGCCCGCGCGATCACGGCCTTGCTGGGTGAGCCCACGGCGGCGGGCACCTTCTATTTGGCCGAGGACGTACTCGGCGAAGGCAAGCGCACGATCTCGTCGGAGATCCCCGAAGCCGTGGCCGGCGAGCTGGGTGACGCCGGCTATCGCGTGGAGCTCGCGCACCTGGCGGAGAGCGGGCTGTGGGATGTGCCCCAGAGGCAACTGTTCCTGATGTTCGGACAGCTGGAAATCCTGTCCGGGAAAAAGCTGGCCCGCCTGACCCTCTCCGTCGGCAGCGGCAGTCGCCTCGACGAAGAGGTGTCGTTCACGTTCCGCAAGGAAGACGGCCAGTGGGTGCTGGTGGAGAAGGGGCCGCCGGAGGGTGAGTAAGCGGGCCGCTTCTGATGCCTGACGGAACGACACTGGTTTTCTTGCTCGCCGCCCTGGTCCCGCAGACACCCGAGGGCGAGCCGCAGGACACACCGGTCGTGCGACTGGAGACCCTACGCGTCGAGATCAGCCGGCTGGCGGTGGGAGGTGTCGAGGCCGCCCGCCTGCCCTTTCTCTTCTCGTCCCGCTCGCATGAAGAGATCCGCGCCGCCAGCCTGCTGACCCTGGCGGACGCTCTCGACCGGCTGCCCGGGGTTCACGCCAACGACGAGCTGGGCGCTGCCGCACAACCGGACATCACGGTGCGGGGATTCTCGGTGTCACCCGTGGTCGGCCTGCCGCAGAGCCTCAGCGTGTTCGTGGACGGCGTACGGGTGAACGAACCGGACGCGGCGCAGGTCCATTTCGATCTGATCCCCCTCGACGACGTCGAGCGGATCGATCTGATCCGTGGCCCGATGGGCCCCTTCGGGCGCAACACGCTGGCCGGCGCCATCAACATCCTGACCCGGCGTGGCGGCGGGGAGACCCAGGCGGAACTGGAGCTGACGGGTGGCAGCTTCGGTACCGTGGAGGGGCGCGGCCAGGCGTCGGGAGCGTTGGGAGCCCTGGACTACTACGCCTCCGGCCGCTACGTACGCTCCGACGGTTGGCGCGATGTCACCGCGGTGGCCATGACCCAGCTGTTCGCCAAGGCGGGTCGTCGGGGCGAGCGCAGCGACCTGTGGATCTCTTACCGATTCGCCGCGGACTCCATCGAGCAGGCGGGCTCGCTTCCCGCCTCCTGGTTGGCCGGTTCCTTGCCGCCGCAGCACGCCGACACCGACGACCCGCGAGTCATCAACTTCACCGGCGGAGACTACTTCCGCCCACGGCTCCACTTCGTCACCGGGAATTACGCCGTCCAGCTGACGCCGACGGTCGCCGCCCGCGCCAACGCCTTCTACCGTCAGAACGACATCGAGCAGTTCAACGCCAACATCAGCGAGGCGAACAGCCGTGGACTGTCGCACCTATGGTCGGCCGGCGTCGCCACCCAGTTGAGCTACGCACCTCGACCGGAGATGCTGTTGCTCGCCGGCCTCGAGTACGTGCGCGACGACGTGGAGGCGCGGATCTTCGCAGAGCCCAACGCGGCCTCGGCCGACAGCGGCCTCACGACCCATGTCACCACCGCGCAGGATGGATTCGGCGCCTTCGCACAGGTCTGGTGGACGCCCGGAATCCGGTTTTCCGTGCTGGGCTCGCTCCGCTACGACCTGTTGCACGTGCCCTTCCGCGACCTGCTGGAGCCTTCGAACAACGGCGACAACACGTTCCGTCAGCTGACCGCGAGCCTCGGAACGGATTTCGTCCTGTCATCGGGGGCTAGCCTCTACGCCAGTTACGGCCACGGCTTCCGAGCCCCCGTGATCCTCGAATTGGCCTGCGCCGACCCCGATGATCCATGCCCCCTGCCGTTCGAGCTCGGTGCCGACCCTCCCCTCGACCCGGTGGTCTCCGACACCTGGCAGGCCGGGTTCCGCTGGATCGCCAGCGCCGCGCTGCGGCTCGAGCTCGCCGGCTACTGGTCCGAGATCCGGGACGAGATCTTCAACGTCGTCGCACCTCCGACCACGCGGGGGTTCTTCCAAAACCTCCCCCGCACCCGGCGGCAGGGCGTCGAGCTGCAGGCGGAAATCCGGCCCGTCCATCGCCTGACGCTCCATGGCGACCTGAGCTATACGCGCGCGACCTTCCAGTCCCCGGCAACCCTGTCGGCGGCCTTTCTCGACGAGGACGCGGGCGGCGCGGGCGACCCCACCGACGGCCCCCAGCCCCCCAGCGTGGAACCGGGCGATCACTTTCCCCTGATACCAGAGCTCTCCGGGAACCTGCGCGCCTCTTACGCCACGGCCGGGTGGACGCTGTCGGTGGAGGGCTCCTATACCGGCAGCCAGTGGCTCCGCAGCGACGAGGACAACACGCTGGAGGCGGAGAAGCTCGATGCCTATGCCCTGCTGAGCCTGTACGGCCAGCGGACCATCGGGCCGGCGACGCTCTACATCCGGGTCGAGAACCTCCTCGACGCGCGCTACTCGACGTTTGGTGTTCTGGCTAACAACCCCCTGGGGCCCGGGCCGGAGCGCGTCGAGCCGTTTTTGACCCCGGGAGCGCCGCGCAGCTTCTTCGTTGGGGCGCGCTGGCGCTGGTGAGAAGAGAGCTGCGCGCGACGGCGTGGTTAACCGAGTTCCTTGACCGGGGAACAAGACAACCTTAGACTGAGTTTACCCAAAGACCATAAATAATTCTTTGTGTTAGGGTGTTGTCTGCTTAAAGGCTGGCCGCGCTGGGTCATCCATTCGAGGGGGCGCCCGGCGCGGGTGCACCGAGCGGGAGTACCGCATGGCATCTTTGGAGACCCACAATTCGTCGTGGAGGGGAGCGAGCTGGCCGTCGGCCGTCTCGCTGCCTCCGCTAACGACGCCCTGCACCACAGAGCTCACCCACCCCGACAGAATCGTCCACCGAGCAAGAGAGACAGACGTTTTCGATACCGCCGGCCACCGGGCCCGACGTCGTCCCCGGGTGGCGGCTCCATGGAGTAAGCAGAGTAGTAAGCAGACTAGTACGCAGAACCCCTTCGATTTTTGTACACATGACCCGTTCAAAACCTCAAGGAGGCCCCAACCATGAAGAGACGAACGCGATGGATTGGTGTGCTCGCGGGTTGCACGGCGCTCGCCCTCGCGGGGGAGTTGCCGGCCCAGAGCACCGGCGGTTCGAACGGTGACGAGGCGAATCCCGCCATGACGCCGGCAACGCACGAGCTGCTGGTGGCCGGACACCGAGCCAACCCGAGCAACTGGCCGATGTACGGTGGCGACTACGACAACCGCCGCTACTCGCCGCTCGACCAGGTGAACACCGACAACGTCGGCTCGCTGAGCGCCAGGTGGATGTACCAGACGGGGATCGCGAAGTCTTTCGAGACGACCCCGGTGGTGATCGACGGCGAGATGTACATCACCACGCCGTCCGACGGCAGCGTGCAGCGGGTGCTGAAGCTGGACGCGAAGACCGGCGAGGTGATGTGGGACCACGCGGTCCGCCTGGCCACGACGATCTTCTGCTGCGGCCCGAACAACCGTGGCGTGGCGGTGTGGGACGACAAGGTCTACGTGGCCACGCTCGACGCGCGGCTCGTGGCGCTGAGCCGGGCTGACGGCTCGGAGGTCTGGGCGTCGGAGATCGCGGACCCCGAGGCCGGCTACAGCGAGACGATGGCGCCGCTGGTCTACGACGGGAAGGTCATCATCGGAACCTCGGGCGCCGAGTACGGGATCCGCGGTTTCCTGAAGGCCTACGACGCCAACAGCGGCGACCTGCTCTGGACCTGGCATACGATCCCCTCGCCCGAGCAGGGCGGCTGGTGGGGTGACTGGAACACGACCACGCCCTACGGCGAGGAGAACCTGAACCGCGACATCCAGCAGGAGAAGGCGGACAGCGCGAAGTACGCCGACGCCTGGAAGCGGGGCGGTGGCTCGATCTGGATGACGCCGGCGCTCGACCCGGAGAGCGGTCTGGTCTTCGTGACGATCGGCAACCCGTCTCCGGACCTGGACGGCTCGATCCGCCCGGGTGACAATCTCTGGACGGAATCGGTCTGCGCGATCGAAGCGGCGGACGGCGACATGCGGTGGTGCACACAGTACCTGCCGCACGATGTCTGGGACCTGGACGCGGCCAGCCCGGCGGTGATCATCGATTACCACGGCGAGCCGGCGGTCGGTCACGCGGGCAAGACCGGGTGGTACTACGTCTTCGACATCGAGACGGGCGAGATCCTGAACCGCTCGGAGAACTTCGTCCCGCACGAGAACCTGTTCGCCCTGCCGACGGCCGAGGGCACGCGCATGCTGCCGGGTGCGAACGGCGGCGCGGAGTGGTCGCCGCAGGCGTACCACCCCGGAACGGCCCTGGCGTACGTGCTGGCGCTGCATCAGCCGATGCACTACAAGACCCATTACAGCCCGTACGAGAAGGGGGAGCTCTGGCTGGGCAGCGCCTTCGTGGCCATCCCCGGCGAGGAGCAGTGGGGTCGGCTGGTGGCGGTCAGCCCGGAGACGGGTGAGGTGGTCTGGCAGCACGACACCGAGGAGCCGCTGATCGGCGGCGCGCTGGCCACCGCGGGCGGCCTGGTCTTCTTCGGCGAGAACAACGGCAACTTCAACGCCATGGACGCGACGACAGGCGAGCGGCTGTGGCACTTCAACGCGGGCGCTGGCTGCAATTCGGCGCCCATGACCTACAGCGTCGACGGCCAGCAGTACATCGCCGTGGCCTGCGGCGGCGTGTTCCAGACGGACGCCCCGCGGGGCGACGCGCTGATCGTCTTCGGGCTGCCGTCCGGAGGCATGTAACCGAAACTAGCGCTGGAGCGGCCGCGCCTCTGGCGCGGCCGCTCACCACCTGCATTCACAGGACGGAAGGAGACGACCCTGAAGAGACCGTACCGATTACTCATGCTGGGCCTGACGCTGGTCGCGTCGGCTCTGACCGGCGCGGCCGTTGATGGGATGGCCCAGGAGGAGGGTCGGCGGCGGATCTCTCCGGACTGGATGAGCGTGGACGCCGCGAACCAGAGGGTCGATCTGGACATCGTGGCCGGACTGACGACCGTGAACAACGCCTGGAACTTCAACGGCTACGCCGATGGTGACATGACGATCGCCGTCCCGCTCGGTTGGCAGGTGCAGATCCATTTCAGCAACCAGGACGCCAACTATCCTCACAGCGTGGGGATCGTCGAAATCGAGGACCCGATGCCGGTGTCCGGCGATGAGACCACGATGGCGTTTCCGCGGGCGTTCTCGCTGAAGTTCGTCGGTGGACTCTTCGACGAGGACACGTTCGCTTTCAAGGTGAACAGGACGGGGAAGTTCTGGCTGTTTTGCGGCGTGCCTGTCCACGGACGCAACGGCATGTGGGACTACTTCGTCGTCAGCGATGAGATCTCGGAACCCTATGTGGAAGTCCCGGAAGGCTCCTAGAGGCCCGGCGCCCGGCCGCCGGATCGCCGCTACGGCCGCCCTGCTGGGGCTGGTCGGCGTGACGGCGGCCTATGGCCTGAACGAACGGCCGGAGAACGTCGCCGCCCAGGCCAACCCCATCGACTGGGACGGCCACCGCTGGCTGGAGCTCAGCGCGGCGGAAAAGGAGGCCTACCTGAGCGGCTTCCTGGCCGGGGCCGCGGCGGCACAGGCGTACGAGGCGCTGGAGGGCGCGGGGAGCTTCGAGGCGCAGGCGCTGAGGCAACGAATGGCCGGGCTGCGCGCCGAGAAAGCCCTCGTCTTTCCGTACGCGCCGAACCTTTATCACGCGCGGCTGCACGACTACCTGTTTTACGAGAACAACCGTGAACAGCCGCTCTATCAGGCGATCGCCGAACTGAATTTCCAGATCGGTGCGGCGCGGCGCTGAGCGCGTTGGCCGCGTAGTCGATCGTCTACATGAAGAGCGGTTACAATCGAAGGATCGCGAACTGCTTTCATTCAACGGGGAGGAATCATGAAACGACTCGCCACGTTTCTCGCCCTGGCCGGCCTGCTCGCCGTAGCAGGGCCCGTGCAGGCGCAGGAGAGCCGGATGATCAATCCGGACTGCAACATCCTCTGCTCGCCTGTCTTCGTGAACCAGCACAGCGTGATCTTGACGAACCAGTTCGGTGCCGGTGACAACGTCGACAGCGACGCCGACTTCCTCTTCCGTTTGACGACGGCGTTCGGGAGCCAGTTCCGGCCGTTCTTCCTGGTCTTCCTGGTGCAGTGGACCCCGTTCGCCGACCTGCCGGCCGGCGATGGAAAGGCCAATTCGCCGGCGATCGTCTACGGCCCGGGCTTTCACGTGCTGGGGGGCGGCGGCAGCTTCGTCGACATGGGCGCGACCGCCGACATCTTCTCCCTCGACCTCCTGCCCCTGATCGTCTACAGCGGCTCGGCCGAGGAACCGTCGGACTACACGCACAAGCTGGCGCTGGAGGCCGACGGCTTCCTGCACATCGGGAAGATCATCGACCCGAATAACCGGGCGCCGTTCATCCACAACACGAGCATCCACGTGATTCTCGACTATCTGACGGACGCGCTGGGGACGACCATCCCCGACGGATTGGCCGAGGCAGACGAGCCGTCGCGCTGGGTGCTGATCATCGGTGCCACTTTCCCGTTCGCACCGCTTCCCGGCGGTTAATGGCGAGGAAGGTTCACGTAAAATCGCGCTCCCGCCGCCCGTACCCGGCGGCGGGAGCTTTTTGCCGACCGAGGACTCGATGACAAGAATCCCGCTCCGGCTGACGCTCGCAGCGCTGCTCGTCGCCGCGCCGGCGCTCGCGCAGGAACCCGACAGCACCGTCTCGGACTCCGTACCGCTGTACCGTCTGGAAGGCATCACCGTGACGGTGACCCGATCGCAGGAACGGCTCGATCGGCTGCCCTATGCGGCGAGCGTGATCGACCGGATCCAGGAACTCCAGGCGACGCTTTCGCTGGACGAGTCTCTGCTGCAGGTGCCGGGCGTGATGATCGACAACCGCCACAACTTCGCCCTCGGCAACCGCATCTCGATCCGCGGCTACGGCGCACGCTCACAGTTCGGCGTGCGGGGTCTGCGCATCATCCAGGACGGCATCCCGCTCACGCTGCCCGACGGGCAGGCTCAGCTGAACAACATCGACCTGGCGGCGGCGGGCCGCATCGAGGTGATACGCGGACCGGCCTCATCGCTTTACGGGAACGCGTCGGGCGGCGTGATCAAGATCAGGACGGCGTCGCCGCCTCCGGTCCTCTTCCAGCCCGAGATCCGCCTGCTGGGCGGCGGCTACGGGGAGGACCGCTACTACCAGAAATACGACCTGACGGGCGGCGGTCGGTCCGGCGGCCTGGAGTACGTGACGCATCTCAGCCATTTCCAGACCGACGGCTTCCGACTGCACAGCGCCGCCGAGCAGACCCTCTTCAACACCCGCGTCGGCTATCAGCTGAACGAGAGGTCCGAGCTGGAGGTCGTCATCAACTACACCAACACGCCGTTCGCCCAGAACCCGAGCAGCCTGAGCGACTCGCTGGCGCGTGCGGTTCCCGACACGGCGCGGGACATCGTATTGGGGCCCGGCGAGTGCCCGCCCAATCCCGGCTTCGGCGGCTGTCAGAACCTGGGCGAGACCTCCAAGCAAGGCCAGGCCGGCATCACGTACCGCCGCAGGCTGGGACACGCCCACACGTTGTCGTTGATGGGCTACGGCCTGATGCGGGAGCTCGAGAACCCGATCCCCTTCACGCTCATCCAGCTGGACCGGCGGGCCGGCGGCGCCCGTGTCGAGTACCGCTACCTGCCGCTGGACGGCGTCCTCGCCGCCCTGACCGCGGGCGTGGATCTGGACCACCAGGCCGACGACCGGCAGGAGTTCGCGCGGGATGACCAGGGTGTGGGCGCGATCCAGCTGGATCAGGACGAGCGGGTCACCGGACTGGGCCTGTTCGCCCACGGCCGCTGGCGACTCGGTCCGCGGTTGGAAGTAACGACCAGCGCGCGCTACGACCGCGTCCGCTTCCGCGCCGACGATGATCTGGTGACGGCCACGGATCCGGACGACTCGGGCACCCGGATCTTCGAACAGGTGAGCCCGATGATAGGGCTCAGTTACGCACACAGCACCGCCGTCAACGCCTACGTGAACGTGGGCCGGTCGTTCCAGACGCCCACCACCACGGAGCTCACCGACACGCTGGGCGGCTTCAACCAGCGCCTGGAATCGGAGAAGGCCACGAACTACGAGGTGGGGCTGAAGGGAAGCGTCGGCGAGCGGCTGAGCTACACCCTGGCGGTGTTCGTGGCCGACATCGAAGACCAGCTGATCCTGTTCCAGCCCGAGGGAATCGACCGGGACTTCTTCGAGAACGCGGGTTCGAGCGATCACCGGGGCGTCGAGATGGGGCTGAGCGCTTTGTTGGCCCCGGGGCTCACGCTGAGCGGCGCGTACACCTATTCGAACTTCGAGTTCGACCGCTTCCAGAACCAGGACGGCGATTTCAGCGGCAACGAGGTGCCGGGCATCGCGCCGCACCGGTTCCACGGTCGGCTGAGGTACGAGCACGGCTCGGGGCTGACCGGATCGCTGGAGCTGACCGCGTCGGACGGCTTCTTCGTGGACAACGCGAACCAGCAGCGCAACGAGGGCTACGCGGTGATCGACTTGCGGTTGGGCTACCGGGTGCGCCTCTCCGGTATGGAGGCGGCGCCCTTCCTCGGCCTGAACAACGCGTTCGACGGCCGCTACAACTCGTCGGTGGTCATCAACGCGTTCGGCGCCCGGTATTTCGAGCCAGCACCGGGGCGCAACCTGTACCTGGGGGTAGGTCTGAAGACGCGCTGATAGAACCGTATTCGGCGTGGTACGGAGTGGCAGTGAGTCGTGACAGCTCGCGGCGCCGGATCGACGCGGACCAGCTTGTCGTCGCCCTCGGGGACCCGGCCTGGCGATCGCCTCCGGAATGGGATCAGGCAATTGCCACCAACTCTCCGCCTTTCCCAACTCAGCATTTCCGACAGGGGACATCCCGAATGCACCGACGAGCGTTCAAAGGCTAATGGTTCCTTGCGTCGATCTGTAACGATAGTTATTATGCAACGCCACTCAAAATACGAGAAAATGCGCGAGAACGGGCGTTGCACGTTTCAGCGTTCTGGCGCTCTCAGCCCGAAGTCCACACATAATGCGTTCGACGACAGTCGGTAAGGGTCGGACGGACAGACGAGCTAGAGTCACCGTCCTGTCCGGGATCGCTCTTTCCTTTGCTTTCTTTCGCCGCCACAAGTCGCCTTTTCAGGAGGGAACCCGATGTGGTGGACACCAACTGACTCACGCCTTCATGAAACAGGTCGAGTCAGACCAATCCATCGATTCGCGCTACAGGCTGCGGCGCTCGGCCTGACGACAACCATCCTCCCGATGTCCGGATTCGCGGCCACCGGGAACGACGCCGGCCTGGAGGGGCCCGTACCCGCCTTCGCCCGCAAGTACAACCTGAGCTGTAACGTGTGTCACACGCGGGAGCCGCGGCTGAATCCTTTCGGCCAACGGTTCCAGGAAAACGGGTACCAGCTTCCCGGAACCGAGGACGGTGGCACCTCGCTCAAAACGCTACTCGGCGGGCCCGGCCCGCTGGACGGCGCCACGCTGGACGAGGTGACGAATTTCCTGGCCGCCCGGCTGCGAGCCGAGGTGCAGCAGTCGTTCGTGCGGCAGAAGACGGTCTCCGAGGATCCGGATTTTCGCTCCTTCCCCAACGTGGTCAATGTCTTCTTCGCCGGGAGCGCCACACGCAACGTCAGTTTCTACTTCGAAACCGAGTTCGCACCACCGGCGGAGTCCGAGGAGGCCAAGGTCGAGTTCGAGCGAGTCATGCTGATCTTGACCAACCTCGGGCGATATCAACTGGCCAACATCCGGATCGGTAAGATCGACCCATCGGCCTTCTTCGCGTTTCCGACGCATAGGCAGCAGATGAACCCGATCTTCCCCGTAGCGGAATCTGAGGAGTTCCCGCCGGAGATCGCCCGAATCCCGGTGCTGCCGATGGCGTTCGCGGCAAAGATGTTCGGGCTGACCCGCGGTTCGGAGCATCAGGGCGAAGAGGGATTCTCGATCCTCCCGTTCGAGCCGTTCTTTTTCAACGCCCCCGCCACGACGGGAGCTATGCTCTGGGGGCGGCCCTTGGGGGAGCTGTTCCTCTACCAGATCGGGGTGGCCCAAGACGAGACGGCCGAAGACGAGCCAGGCGTGCGTTGGGACCCCTACGGGTTGCTGCGGTTCGACTTTCTACTCGGCCCGTATACGGCGCTGCAACTCTCGGGCTTCTACTACTACGCCAAGAACGCCGCGCGCCCAACGCTGGCACCGATGGGGAACGTGGTGTTCGGAGAACCCGTGGACTGGAGGCGCTGGGGCGTGGGAGCGCGTCTCCACTACCGGTTCCTGGATATCTACGGCACGGTGATCTGGGACGACATCGACGACGTCGTCTTCCCGGGTCCCCCGCTCACTCTCTCGGAATGGGACACCCAGGGTCTGGGCGTCAGCCTGGAGGCAGACTGGGTGATCCATCAGAACTGGTTCCTCGGCGTTCGTTGGGATTTCATGGATCCCGGCGGCCTGGTCAAACTGCCGCCGTTGCTGCAGGGTGAGGACCCGGAGATCAACCAGGACGCCTCGCTGCTGGGAGGGATACTCAAGTTCTATCCCGTTCCCAACGTCGGACTCTACGCCCGCAGCCACTTCAACCTGTTAGGGTCCGTGCAATTCCCCGCCGCGCTGGGCGGAGACGAGCACCCGGCCCGAAACCCGACCGTGATATCAGCCCTCGGCGTCGACATGGCGTTCTGAGGAATCGAAACCGACGGGAGGACAAGACGGATGGATCGGCAACGTATTGCCTGGCTGACGCTCTCCAACGCTGCGCTGGTCGTTCTGACTACCGGCCCCGCCCTGGCCCAGATGCCGATCGAGGTCGCAGCCTACAACGACCGGCCGCCGGTGAACGAGCAGACCATCGCGGAGGGCAAGAGGATCTACGACCTGAGCTGTGTCCACTGCCATGGTACGGCAGGCAGGGGGGACGGACCCGTCGCCTACTTTCTGAATCGGAGCTTCGGGCCTCACCCGCGGAATTTCACCGACGGAGTTTTCAAGTTCCGCTCCACGTACAGCGGTGACGCACCGACCGATGAGGACCTCTTCCGCAGCGTGACGAAGGGGATCCCCGGGTTCATGCCCGGGTTCAACGGGCTGGCTCCGGCCGAACGCTGGAAGGTGATCTACTACATCAAGACCTTCCTGCCGGAAGACCTGCTGGAGTTCGAGCCGGAGGTCGTGGAGATCGTCGGCGAGCCGCTCCCGGCCAACGCGGCGAGCATTCGGCGCGGCTACGAAGTCTATCAGCAGCTCAACTGCTGGGAGTGTCACGGCCCCGGTGGCCAGGGCGACGGCCCGAAAGCCCCGGATCTGGAGGATGACTGGGGGTTCCCGCTGCCTTCGGCCGACCTCACACGGCCAAGCTCGTTCAAGAACGGCAGCCGCCCGGAGGATATCTATCGGACTATCGTCACCGGACTCGACGGCGGTGCCATGACTTCGTTCGTCGACATGATGCGGGGCCGAGAGGAGGACATCTGGCATCTGGTGAATTTCGTGCTGGCCCTCTCACGCTAGGCCTGGTTCGGCTTCCGTAACGCCGACCC
>JABAHQ010000964.1_pt1 | contig 55755 bp, 44 predicted proteins | sample 7062091 | NCBI WGS metagenome assembly JABAHQ01 (sample SAMN14534359, study PRJNA622989) | marine sediment metagenome | biome: marine biome [ENVO:00000428]; feature: marine pelagic biome [ENVO:01000023]; material: deep marine sediment [ENVO:00002113] | place: India: Gulf of Kutch | collected...
GCGCGACATGGAGCTCGGGTTCTGCCCGCGCTGCGCCTTCATCGGGAACGTAGTCTTCGATGCCGCGGTGCATGAGTATTCGACCCGTTACGAGGAAACGCAGGGTTACAGCCCGACCTTCAGCAGGTTCGCACGCGAACTCGCGCGGCGTCTGGTGCGGACCTACGACCTCGGCGGCAAGACCGTGCTCGAGGTCGGGTGCGGTAAAGGCGAGTTCCTGGTCATGCTGGTCGAGGAAGGTGCCGGCCGAGGCATCGGGGTCGATCCGGCGTATCGAGAAGATCGCCTCGAAAGCCCGGCGCTCGAGCGTCTCGAGTTCATTTCGGACTTCTACTCAGAACGCTATGCGCACTTGAAGGCGGACTTCGTCTGCTGCCGCCACACGCTCGAGCACATCGAGCGCACGAAGGACTTCGTGGCGATGGTGCGGCGGGCACTCGGGCAGCAGCGGGGCACAATCGTGTTCTTCGAGCTGCCGGACGTGGTGCGAGAGCTGCGCGACGGGGCGTTCTGGGATCTCTACTACGAGCATTGCAGTTACTTCAGTCCCGGCTCGCTGGCACGAGTCTTTCGCGGTAACGGATTCGAAGTGAAGCGGATCTGGCGCGAGTACAGGGAGCAGTACCTCATGTTGACGGCAACCCCTGCGGAAGGCACGACGCGGCCGAGGCTGGTGGAAGAAGACGATCTCGGAGAGATGATGGCGCTGGTCGAGAGTTTCTCCGAGGCATGCGCTCGATCGCTGTCGCGGTGGCTCGGAGTGCTGGTGGATGCGAAGGCGAGCGGCCGCCGCGTGGCGCTGTGGGGCGGCGGCAGCAAGGCCGTGTCCTTCCTGACGACGCTCGGGGTGCCGGAGGCGGTCGATCTGGTAGTGGACGTGAACCCCCACAAGCATGGAAAGTTCCTGCCCGGTACCGGCCACGAAACGGTATCGCCCCAGCGCTTGCAACGGGAGCGGCCGGATACGGTGATCGCCATGAACCCCGTCTATGTGCAGGAGATCCAGGCCGATCTACAGCGCTTGGAAGTGGATGCCGAAGTGTTGGCTCTGGATTGAGCCGGAGAAAGCCGCCGCATGCCCAAATCGACGTGCCCAGCCTGTGGGGCGGAAGCCGGCGAAGCATTCTTTCGCGTCGAATCCGCACCTACTCTCTGTCATCGCCTATGCCGAACACACCACGAGGCCCTCGAGCAGCCCCGCGGGGCGATCGAGCTCGCCCTGTGCGGATCTTGCGGCCTCGTCTACAACCAGGCGTTCGACCCAGGGCTGATCCAGTACGACGGGGAGTACGAGAACGCACTGCACTACTCCGGGGTGTTCCGTGAATACGCCGAAGGGCTGGCCCGGGATCTGGTGGAGCGTCACGAAGTACGCGGGAAAACCGTGGCGGAGATAGGTTGCGGCGACGGGCAGTTCCTGGAGGCGCTGTGCCGGGCAGGAGGAAACCGAGGTTTGGGGTTCGATCCAGCTTACAGCGCGGATAGGCACGGGACACCAGGCGACGGGCGGATCCGCATCGTGCCAAAGCTTTTCGATGTCGACTCAATGGAGCGTATCGACCTCGGACTGGTTTGCTGCCGGCAAGTGCTCGAACACATCGACGAGCCGTCGGCGTTCGTTCGTCGGTTACGTTCTTCGTTGGGCCACCGGTCGATCCCGGTGTTTTTTGAAGTCCCTTCCGCACTGCACACCCTCGAGAGGCGTGGCTTCTGGGACGTGATCTACGAACACGTGACTTACTTCACCCCGCCGGCGCTGCGAATGTTGTTCGAAAGAGCGGGCTTTGAGGTATTGCGCCTGGCCGAACTCTATGCAGGGCAGTTTTTGGTGATAGAAGCCCGATTGGGAGCGACCGAGCAGAACGCGATAACCCGGCACGCCGAGCTGGAAGAATTCCGTCGCTTGGCTGGCAGCTTTGCACAGCAGTTTGCAGAGCTGCGTTCCGAGTGGCGTGAGCGACTCAAGGAGCTACGCCGTGAGGGACGCCCGGTGGTAATTTGGGGAGCAGGTTCCAAGACCGTGATGTTCCTCAACCACCTGTCCGCTGGAGCCAAGGAGATTGCGTGCGTAGTCGATCGCAATCCCAGAAAGCACGGTTGCTTCGTCGTGGGAACGGGCCAGGAGATCATTTCTCCAGCGCAGCTAAAGGATTTGGCTCCAGACGTTGTCATACTCCTGAACCCGGCCTACGAAAAGGAGGTACGGGAAGATTTGGCAGCGTTAGCACCCCGAGCGGCACTGGAAAGTGTCGCGTGACCATATAGTAATCTCGCTGCACGAACCATCCTCGGATCAGATGCAGGGATACCTGTTTGACTGAGACTATCCATAGTACGAGTTATCCGGCACCCACTCGATGACGCGCGTCCGCACGCTGCAATAGCGGCGCTCTAGGCCGGATGGTACCGGACTCACTACCATGATGTCAGAGCGCTCTTAACAAAAAGGCGAGACCTTGAAAGGCAAATACACCAACCCGGTTCATTTCGCCGTTATGGCCAGTTACCGAACCTTGCTCCGGTTGATCATCGGCCGTTTGGTCTCATGGCGCAAACAGGACAAACCCGAGGAGGGATATACGGTCATCATCGGCTGCCTCAGCTCATTGCCAGCCCTCATCATCGCCAACCTGCGGCGTCTGGCTTGTCAGGAGACGGAGCATCTTCGAGAGGTTCTGCTGGTCGTGGACGGCGATGGGCCTCCAGATCTTAACGAGAGGGTTGCAGGAGCGCTCGGAGCGATTCCTTATCGGATCATCAAATATAGTGCGTTGCAGAGCAGCGTAACCCGGCTCATCCGGTCACCGTGGGTGAATCTTTGGTTGTCTTGGGCGCAGGGCATCGCGGAGACGCAGACAAGGCACGCTGTCCTGCACGATCTCGATGCGATGCTTTTGAAGTCCGACTTCCTAAAACAGCGATATGCCTCCATTCGCAAGTCCCGGGCACATTACCAGGGTGTTAGATATTACTCGGGCAATGGCGTCTGTGGGGAGGACGAGTTGGTCACGACATTCGAGATGTTTTTTGATGTGTCGTTCGTTCGTGCTCGATACAAACCAATCCATCTTTTCAACCATGTGACCTTTCGTCGCGGACGGACGGTCGATTTCGACACCTTTCTATGGGTGCAAGCCCAGGGAGGGGAAAGAGAGATCATCGGGGCAGGACTCGAGGAGTTGGTGCATCCTTCTCAGCTAATATGCCAGTTCGCCTACCACGTCAACGGAGACCGTCGCGTCCCGATCGAGACCCATAATTTGATGCTCTTGCCGTATTTTCTGTTTCTGGGAGGAGAGACTGACCCGATGGCACGCCTCACCGGAGAAATGGGGAATGCGCGTGGCTCCCGCGTCACCTTCTTCGGACGCGATCTGGAGCTCGGCTGTCTCAGGCCAGCACACGTGACGTGGTTGGCGGGACAGGCGAGTCATTTGGAACGAGCGCTCTATGGCGATGTGCGGTCAGAAGTGCGGGCATACCTGGACGCGTTTCAGAATCTCACGGACCGGACAACCAAGAGCCGCCAGGTTGATGCGACCGGATCGGTCGGCGAGATTACGCAGCCCCGGCGAGGATTGGAGGCGGATGGCGGTCGACTCATAAGGGAGGACACGGTACCCGACAGATACTGCCAGTAGCTTGGGAGGCCCACACCCTTCGGGCGTGCCTACGAGATCTTCTGCCCTCATTACACGACTTTACCACCGGTGCGAATCAGGCTTCGTCCTCGTGGAGAGCAGATGGAGGTGTAGGCGCGGTGTCAGAGCGGTGTAGAGGAGTTGTGAGTTCAATGTATACAGGGAGCGTAACGATGTTTGGGCAAGATGAGCTGGGGACGCGTCGAAGCAAAATCATAAGGCGGGTGGGACGGAAGTTGAGTTTCGTCGCGTTCCTCGTACTTATCGGTATCGGGAGCATGTTCCGGGCCAATGTTCTGACAGCTCCACCGCTTTGGGTGGATGAGGCGGAGTCCGCCATCAATGCGCTGACCATTCTCGAACGCGGGGTGCCTGTCGACCGATACCTGGGTATCCCCATCTATGAAAACACGCTTCTTAAACCGTGGCCGGAGCACGCAGAGTACGAGTTCAAGGACCTGAGTTATTCGGCTCGAGGATTGGCCGTCTATCACGGCTGGCTGCCGCTGTATGCGATCGCGGGCTCATTCGCGCTCTTTGGAATCCAACCCGACGCACCCGGCGATCTCAGCTCGCTGGAGCGGGACTTGGCGGAACTCCAGAAGCGTACTCTGGCAGCGCGGCTACCCTCGCTCGCCTTTTCGGTCGTTTTCATGCTCCTGGTCTTCAGGGCCGGCAAGGAGTTCTATGGGCCAGAGGCTGCATGGTCCGCGTTGACCATAACGGCAGTGTCGACCTCTTTCGTGTGGCACGGAATACAGGCACGCTATTATTCGGCGACCTTGATGCTGGCTGCGGCTCTGTGCCTGTTGACGCTGCGTGTTTGGAAGCAGGGGCGCTGGCGAGACTATATCGCTGCGGCGGTTGTGTTCGTGTTGCTCTTTCACACCCACGTGCTGACGTCGTTCATCGGCGCCGTGATGTTCCTGCTCATCGTGCCCGCTCTGTGCGGCCAAAAACGGTCCCTCTGGAAGCTGGCGACGTTCGGTGCGATCTGCGTCTCGGGTACTGTGCCGTGGATGATATACTCCGGCTTCCTGGATCACTTTGGCCAGGTTCCGGGCGCGTGGGCGCTGCTCTCGCTGCCGTGGGATATGGTCGACTATCTCACGGAGCGCGACCGACTCACGTACCTCGCGGTGTGTCTTATCGGGGGCGCTTGGCTGCTGATGGTCCGGTTCTTACCGGCGCGCATACCGGGACGAGTGCGACTGGCCTTTCAAGGCCATGGTCGCGAGTTCTCTCTGCTGTACGGTTGGCTCGTCGTGGGCGTGGTTGCGTTCCTCGCGCTGATTCCCGCGCCCAGCTTCTTCTTCAACCGCCTGTCCGTTGCCGTCGCTGCGCCGGGCATCATCCTCGCCTCCATGTTCATGGGTGCCGCCGCGCGAGCGGTGTCGGTGCGCCGCGGAACCCCCGTAGCTGCAGCCGGATGCCTCGGCCTGTTGCTGGTGGCGGGAGAACTCCAACCTTTGGGGTTGGGTTTGGACAAGGTGACGGCCGAGACCTACTCACCGATCGGATTGTTGAAACAGGTAGGCGTGGAGGGCGATACGCGGGTGTATGCGACACCGAGCGATCAACTCATCCACTCCTTCTACGCCGGCATCCCCGTGCAAAGCGTGGCGCCTGTGCGCAAGCACTTCCTTGACAGCTATGACGGGCAGGTATTGCTCATCGCCAGGCGTGCGCTCGACGATATTCGCCCGGGTGACCCTTTGTTCTGGCGACATCTGCAAGAGCGGGCCCGCGAGGCGGGCATTGCGCTCAGTGACGAGGAGGCCAAAGAGTGGCAAGAGCGCTTGGCTACCTGGTCGCTTCGCAGCGAACTGGTCAGCGAGGGCTTCACGGTACGACCCGCGCCTGAAGAGCTGCCCCAGTATCTGTCAGGTACCGTGACCGAGCAGCAGCGGAAGCTAATACAGGCGCGCGACGACGCCCGGTTGCAAAAGTGGTCTACGGGTCCCATGTTTCGAGGCTATGAGATTGGAGCCGAGTTGACATGGTGGCAGGTGTTCTTCTATCGCTTCGTCGACCCCGAGGGGCGAGGCGGGAAGAGCGTCAACTACGCCCGGAGGATGAGAAACGCGACCGTTTACGTGCCGCCGCGTTCGCGCTGGATGGTATATCAGAGCCCGCCGAGCGGGCAAGGCGCAACTGACGTCGTCCGCGCCGAGTGAATGGTTGCCGAGGTGAGCGTGAAACCGTGCTGATGACGAGGCGCGCAAATCAAGAGACAGCCGCGGTAGCCCTCGAGGTTTCCATTGTGATGCCCTGCCTCAACGAGGCAGAGACAGTTGGTACATGCATCAAGAAAGCCAAGAGTTTCCTCGAGCGAGAGGGGATTCTTGGTGAGGTGATCGTGGCGGACAACGGAAGTACCGATGGCTCCCAAGAGCTCGCGAAGGAGCATGGAGCCCGCGTCGTATCGGTGTCGAGCCGCGGATATGGTGCGGCGCTTTCCGGCGGCATCGCTGCGGCACGGGGGCAGTACGTGATCATGGGCGACAGTGATGGCACTTACGACTTCAGCCGCCTGGATGCCTTCGTGAAGAGGCTCAGAGAAGGCTACGACCTCGTGATGGGGAACAGGTTCAAAGGTGGTATCCAGCCGAGAGCGATGCCGTTCCTGCATCGCTACCTGGGCAATCCTGTGCTCAGCTTCATCGGTCGTCTGTTTTTCCACGGTCGCATGGGTGATTTCTACTGCGGGCTTCGGGGCTTTCGGCGCGAGATTGCGGAAAGGATGAATCTCCGCTCCACCGACATGGAATTCGCCCTGGAGATGGTGGTCAAGGCGTCGATGCTGGGCATGCGCATCACGGAGGTTCCGACTACCCTGTCGATCTCTGGGAGGCGCCGCGCGCCTCACCTGCGGACATGGAAACACGGCTGGGCGAGCCTCCGGTTCTTTCTTCTGTACAACCCCCGCTGGTTGTTTTTCTACCCGGGCACCCTGGTGATGTCGGTCTCCGGACTGCTCGGGCTGTTGATCCTGATCAGCCCCCGAGCGCTGGGAGCGATCATCCTGGATGTGCACACCCTGCTCTATTGCGCAGTAGGCGTGGCGCTCGGCTACCAGGGCATCATATTCTCGGTGTTCAGCAAGATCATCGCGATGCGCATGGGTTTGCATCCACCGAAAGCCCGCTCGAGAAGCTTTGCTCGGATACTGGGCGCGTTCACTGTAGAGCGAGGTCTCATCGGCGGCGGGCTCCTTGCACTCATCGGGCTGGCGATGACCGCGTACGCGCTCTACATCTGGTACCGGACGGGGTTTGGCGATCTGGATCCGTTTCTGGAGATGCGGATTGTCATCCCGGCGGCGCTGCTCTTGATGGTCGGTGTGCAAACGGTGCTCGCTAGCATGCACATGGGCCTGTTGCAGATGCTCGCCAGGGACGGGGCGCAGGATTCCGCTGGCACGCATTGATGTTGACCGTTATCCCTCAGTCTCTGTTGATGGCGCCCTCCTTGGTCAATCACCGATATGCCTCGCGACCGAAGCCGTGAATAGCTTCCCGTTCGTTTGTGACCGCCTTCGCTTCCTTCGTCTTTTGGCGTGAAAAGACCTGCATCCGTCAAGCTGATTCTGGAAGACGGGACAGAGCTGACGGGCGCGGGCTTCGGCGCACGGAAGGCAGTGGCCGGCGAGGTTGTTTTCAACACCGCCATGACCGGATACGTAGAGACTCTGACCGATCCGTCGTACCGGGGACAAATTCTGGTCTCCACTTATCCGCTCGTTGGGAATTACGGCGTGCCGCCACCGAGGCCGTCTGCCAGCCTCGACGGACCTTACGAATCAGACGCAGTACAGGTGTCCGGTCTCGTCGTCCAGCAGTACTCGGACACTTGCAGCCATCACACCGCCTCGAGAACGTTGAGCGCCTGGCTTGCGTCAGAGGGCGTCCCCGCCGCGAGCGGGATCGACACCCGGACATTGACGCGCCGTCTTCGCGAGCAGGGGACCATGAACGGATGGCTGTTGCCAGGGGATATGGACCTCGCCCGAGGACAGCGGCAAGCGCACGCCGTGGACATGCAGTCAGAGGTATTCGAAATCGTAGCTCCAAAGGAACCCCAATACTACGAAGGCGGAGAACTGACTGTGCTTCTGATCGATGTGGGCGCGAAGGACAACATCGTCCGATCACTCCTATCGCGAGGCGCCTCAGTTTTCCGGGTGCCCTGGCACGCTGCACTATCCGAGCACGTTGCACGGGCGGATGGCATCGTCATCGGGAACGGTCCCGGTGATCCGAAGGACCTCGGCCCGCTTATCGAGCAAATCCGCCCGCTACTGAATGGGGAAGGAAAACCAATCCTCGGTATTTGCCTTGGCAATCAGATCCTTGCACTAGCGGCGGGCGCCGATACATACAAGCTGCCCTACGGGCACCGAGGAATCAACCAGCCGGTCCAGGACCTGCTCACCCGGCGCTGCTACATCACCACCCAGAACCATGGCTACGCAGTTCGTGACGAAACCTTGCCGGGGGACTGCGAGCCGTGGTTCGTGAACGTCAACGATGGGACCAACGAAGGGATTCGATCACGCGCACAGCCTTACTTCAGCGTTCAGTTCCATCCCGAGGCGAATCCGGGGCCCGAAGACACGGGCTTTCTGTTCAACGACTTCCTACGTCTGGTCGGTGCGTTGAGGCGTAGCTGATCGCCTCGCTCTCGAAGACTGTCCGGCGTCGCCGGATTCCAACTCTCCTCGGGGCAATACTGACACCTTCGCAGCGAAGAATGAACCATCGGGACATCCAGAGTCGTGGTCCAGTCCAACACGGGACGTATCCGTCTCTGGGATTGTGGCGCCGCTTGCTGCCGAATAGAGTCTTTGTCGGCTTCTATCATATTGTTTCCGCTCAAGCGCCAGCCCACGTTAAACACTTACTGGAGTGCAAGTCACCCGATGAATTTGAAAAGGACCTCCTTTATTTCAAAGAGCACTGCTATGTCGCGAGCCACGAGGAATTGCTCGCACACCAATCCGAAAAAAAATCTCTTCCGCGTCGCACTGCAGTTCTTACTTTCGATGACGGTTATCGAGAGTGCTATGAAGTCGTACGCCCCCTGCTTCTCAAGTACCGAATGCCGTGCACGTTCTTTGTCTGCGCTAATATGGTTGATAATAAGAGCTTGATGTTCAGAAATAAGGTAAGCCTGTGTATAGATGCAACGGACAAGCAAAGTGCGATGGAGAGGCATCAATCAATAGAGAAATTCAATGAGCGCTTCGGGCTACGGCTTCGTGGACGAGATTCGCTCCGGGAATGGCTACTCGGTCTCACTTACAGGGATACGAAGCGGGTCGGAGCGGCCTGCGAGGTATTAGGTGTAGACACTGAAGCCTACTTGAGGGGGAAGAGACCCTACATGACGCGGGACGAGATCGTCCAGTTGTGGCGGGATGGGTTTACGATCGGAGCACATACGTGCAATCATCCTGAACTTTGGCTGCTGCCATGGCTTGAAGCGGTGCGCGAAATCGTTGAGTCATGTGCGACCGTTGTCGACATTACCGGGCAAGAAGCGGTGCCGTTCGCCATTCCGTTTAACGGGCGGACGTTGAGCCGTGATAAATTGGGGGACCTATGGGCGCGAAACAAGCACATCTCCCTGATATTCGACACGAATAATATGAAAAAGGAACGAAGTTTCCTGGTGAATCGCACTGACTGCGATCAACGCTATGGGTTGACCGCTGGAGGTTCCAACATTCCGCAAGTGATGCGTAGGGCGTATGCGCTGGAGCCTCTACGTATGACGAAGCGGTTGCTCGAGCGGTGGGTGAAAAGGAGTCAACTTTGATGGCTACGAGAAGACATGGGGCCTTTCGGGATGGCGTCCGCGGGCCTTTAGAGAAATGGATCTGTCCGCGCGAGGTCTCAGTGATTTTCGGGGCAGTGAGTCAACAGCATTAGGGGTAGAGTCCGGCGAAAAGAACTGAAAGGTCGTAGGTCGGCGGGAGGCGCGACGAGTTAGTGGCGATCAGACGCTGATGGAGTACGGAAGTAGGCCAGCGGCGAGTGCTTACGCGAGTACACTATGATTGCGAGTATGAGATATCTCAAATACGGGTAAAGAGAACAACGAATCGACGGATTAGTGGTGCGGCAGATATTCGAATACCATCCGGTTATCGGCTTCCGATTCATCCCAGGGCTTAAGGCTCGCATCCCATATGAGCGTGGGGGTTATCTGATTCGGGCTAACGCCACTGGCTTTCGCAATGACTTTGAGTTCCAACGAGAGAAGCGCCCCGGAAAACGCCGAGTGCTCCTTTTCGGTGACTCCTTTACAGCCGGCGAGGGGGTTTCCAACGGGCAACGATACGGGGATTACTTAGAAAAATTGGTGCCCGACCTAGAGGTCTATAACTTTGCACTGCCGGCGACGGGTACTGATCAACACTATCTTATTTACCGCGAGTTCGCGAGTGAGATGAGCCATGACGCGGTAATCATCGCTATCTTTGTGGAAAATATACGGCGAGTGGCCTCGCGGTATCGGTACTTCCTGAACGCGGAGGGGAAGCGACTGCTTTATGCCAAGCCATATTACACGTTTGAAGGCGATAGGCTAGTGCTTCGGGGGATTCCGCCTCGAAAGACACCCATAAGCGAAGGGGAATTATCGAGTGGGGAGCGGGGAATGGTCGCGCGAACCGCGCGATTCCCGCGGCTCAAGCGGCTCTACGGTCGGCTACAACGAAGCCCCGCCTTCAGGGGGGTGGTGGTCGACAGCGGCATGAAGGATACCCTACTGAGAATGAGCCGTTACCGTCCCATCACGGAGTACGACGACCCCTCAGGGCCCGCATGGCGACTAATGTCAATGATCTTAGAACAGTGGATTACGGAAAGCACGAGACCAGTGCTTGTTATGCCGATACCGATGTATCATTACGTGATGCAACTGGCTGATCCTTCTCAATATCAGCAACGGTTCCGCGCCACTACAGTCGCTGCGGGAGGTAGGTTTTTTGACCCTCTGCCTGCCTGGATGCAGGTGAAGGCGAGCGAGCGGCGACGGTTCTTTTATCGCGACGGGCATTTAACTCCAGACGGCAATAAGGCGTTGGCGACCGCCATGAAGGGCACCGTGAAGGAATTAGTCTCAGCGTCGGAGCGGAGGAGTCCGTTATGACAAAGAGCGTTTTGGGAATTTCCGCATTCTACCACGACGCAGCTGCTGCCATCGTTCACGGGTCCGAGGTCTTGGCGGCGGCCCAAGAGGAGCGGTTCACTCGGAAAAAGCATGACCCACGTTTTCCTCGCCATGCGGTCAACTATTGTCTAGAAGAGGCGTTTCTCGAAGGTGAGGAGTTGGATGCGGTGGTATTTTACGATAACCCGTTACTCACGTTGGACCGGGTAGTAAAGAACTGTATGCAGGCGGGTGCAAGTAGCGCTGAGCAGTTTGCAAAGGCGTCCCGATCGGTGCTGGGGGTGAAGCTGTGGGTGGAAGAGTATGTAGAAAGAACACTCGGTGGGCTAGGAAAAGCGGGGCGTTTGCTTTACACGGAGCACCATATGGCGCACGGAGCATCCGCGTTTTACCCATCGCCTTTTCAAGAGGCAGCAATCATGACCCTCGACGGAGTGGGAGAATGGTGTACAACTACGATTGGATATGGGGAGGGTCAGAACATCGAGTTGTTTGCGGAGATAGATTATCCACATTCAGTTGGACTTCTGTACAGTGCGTTTACGTACTTTTGCGGCTTTAAAGTTAATTCGGGCGAGTACAAATTGATGGGTCTCGCCCCGTATGGTACGCCCCGGTACGTGCGACTCATCAAGGACCATCTGATCGACATCAAGGACGACGGCTCGTATCGCTTGAATATGGATTACTTCGGGTATGTAGACGGTCTGGTGATGACAAATGACAAGTTCTCCGAGCTTTTCCACGGAGCACCGCGCCGACCGGACTCGCGGATCACTCGCCGGGAAAGGGATATAGCGGCGTCGATCCAGGAGGTGACAAATGAGATAGTGATAAAGATAGCACGCCACGCGAAACGTGAAACGGGCAGCAAGAACTTGGTGATGGCGGGTGGCGTTGCACTCAACTGTGTCTCAAACGGACTGTTATTGCGTGAGGGTATTTTTGATCGGTTGTGGATCCAACCGGCTGCGGGCGATGCAGGAGGCGCTCTCGGTGCAGCACTTCTCGTTAGTCATACGTATTTCGGCGAAGAAAGACGCGCCCGTCGAGATGGACGTGATGGACAGTCGGGTAGTTATCTTGGCCCCGAATACTCGGCGTCCGAAATAGAAGCGTTTCTCGACCGATACGGGTATCCATACGATTGTGTTGAAGACGACAGGGCGCGCGCACAGATCATTGCGCGGGCGCTGGAGGAAGGGATGACTGTCGGGTTCTTTTCCGGCCGGATGGAGTTTGGGCCAAGGGCACTGGGGGCTCGGTCCATACTGGGCGATCCGCGACGAGCCGACACGCAGAGCAAAATGAACTTAAAAGTAAAATACAGAGAGTCATTCCGCCCGTTCGCGCCTGCCGTGTTGGAAGAGGAGGCAGAAGAGTATTTTGAAATTCAAGGCGAGAGCCCGTACATGCTTCTCGTAGTGCCGGTGAGGAAGAGTAGACGTCTGCCTATGGATAAAGGGATGGCTGAGAGCGAGGAGGACATGATAAGGATCGTCAACCAACCGCGGTCAGATCTACCGGCAATTACTCACATTGACTACAGCGCTCGGGTGCAAACGGTGTCGCTTCGTACGCACGAGAAATTTCATAAGGTGATAGAAGAGTTCAGGAGTTTGACGGACGTGGGGGTAGTCGTAAATACGTCATTCAACGTGCGGGGAGAACCGATCGTATGCAGCCCGAAGGATGCATATAGATGTTTTATGCGAACAGGTATGGATTTGCTGGCCCTCGAGCATTGCCTTTTATGGAAGGAGCGGCAACCGGTCCTGAAAGAGAAACAGAATTGGATGACCGAATATGAGAAGGATTAGGAAGAGAAACTTGACGCCGTCGATAGAGGCGTTTTTCGAAGACGAACTCATGCCTTTAGCCAGGGAATTGAAGGCAGAAAAATACGAGTTTTTCCCGAGCAGGCCGAATTACTCAACGAAAAGTTATTGGGCTAGCCGCTCAAGGAGACGAATGAGTCGGGAGGATTTTGAAAATTTGAGTCCTGTTTTGCAGAACCGGATCGAAGAGAAACTCGTAGAACTGTGGCGGTCAGGTGAGCCGAGATCGCTGACGCAGTTGGCTCCGACGCTGGCTGCGTTGGCGCGGGTGCTGCGGGAGGTGGAGGTAGAGGAGAAGGATGTTTCACCATTCATCTATGTGATGTACTGATGGTAGGGGACCATTTTGGGGCACGATCCAGAGTAGGTTGCAAGCGGTCTGTGACGGGCGGTTCGTGAACGTCTGCGTTGGGAGGAATGAAGACATACGGTCAGGGGCGCAGCGTACTTCGGCGTCCGGTTCCATCCCGAGGCGGGTCTCGGGTCCGGGGATACGAGCTTGCAGGCGGATGAGTTGGTGCGCGTACGCGGCGCATTGAGGCGAAGCTAATCCATGTATGGCGCTTATCTGCCAAGGAAGCCCCGACGGGTCCTAGTGCTGGGTTCGGGAGCTCTCCAGATCGGGCAGGCCGGCGAGTTCGATTACTCGGGATCCCAGGCTCTAAAAGCTCTCAAGGAAGAGGGGATCTTCACGGTCCTGGTGAATCCTAACATCGCCACCATCCAGACGAGCACAGAGTTCGCGGACAAGATCTATCTCGTCGACTTGAATCCCGAGTTCCTGGAGCAAGTGATCGTCAAGGAAGAGGTCGATGGCATCCTGCTCTCCTTCGGTGGACAGACGGCGCTGAATTGCGGCGTGGCGCTGCACGAGAGCGGCGCGCTGTCAAGATACGGGATCCAGGTACTGGGGAGTTCCATAGAGACGGTCCGCGATACGGAGGACAGGCGACTGTTCATCGAACGCCTGGCTGAGATCGGCGTTGAAACGGCTCGCAGCCGTGCCTGTGAGAGCCTCGAGGAAGCGCGCGACGCCGCGAGTACGTTGGGATTTCCGGTCATGCTCAGGGGTGCATTCGCGCTCGGCGGCAGGGGCAGCAGCATCGTGCAAACTCCCGCGGAGCTCGACGATGCCTTACGGCGCGCTTTCTCGGGCGGGGTCCGCCAGGTACTGGTGGAGGAGTGCCTGCGCGGCTGGAAGGAGATCGAGTACGAAGTGGTGCGCGATTGCCGGGACAACTGCATCACGGTGTGCAACATGGAGAACGTCGACCCAATGGGTATCCATACCGGAGAGTCGATCGTGGTCGCACCCTCGCAAACGCTCGACGACGAGGACTACCAGGGCCTGCGCTCCATCTCGATCCGCACCATCCGGCACCTGAAGGTGCTCGGCGAGTGCAACATCCAGTTCGCACTCGACCCGAAAAGCCGCGACTATCGGGTGATCGAGGTCAATGCGCGCTTGTCCCGGTCGAGCGCGCTCGCGAGCAAGGCCACCGGCTACCCGCTTGCCTACGTGGCGGCGAAGCTCGCGCTCGGGTATACGCTACCGGAGATCCCGAACGGCATCACGCGACGCACGACGGCGTTCTTCGAGCCGGCCCTGGACTACCTCGTTTGCAAAGTACCGCGCTGGGATCTGGGGAAATGTAGCGGTGCCTCAACGTGCATCGGGAGCGAGATGAAGAGCGTGGGGGAGGTGATGGCCATCGGTCGCACCTTTCCCGAGGTCATTCAGAAAGCCCTGCGGATGCTCGACATCGGGGTCGAAGGCCTCGACCCCGATGCGTTCGAATTCGAGGATATCCAAGCCGAGCTTCAGAATGCGTCTCCGGAGCGCATGTTCGCCATCGCAGGAGCCCTGCGAGACGGTGTGTCGGTCGACGCGATCTCCGCAGCGACCGGGATCGATGGTTGGTTCCTTTACGGTCTCGAGTCGATCGTTCGCATGCACGACCAGCTGATGAATTCGAAATTTCCTGTGTCTGGCAAGCTCTTGGGAGAGGCCAAGAGGCTCGGGTTCTCCGATCGCGGCATCGAGCACCTCACCAAGGCAGCGCGCGGAACAGTCCGCAAGGACCGCGAGCGTCATGAGATTCGACCGCACCTCGCGCAGATTGACACGATGGCAGCCGAGTTCCCTGCCGACACCAACTATCTCTATTCGACTTATCATGCAGACCGCAACGACGTCGAACCGTCGTGGCGCAAGAAGATCATGGTGCTGGGTTCGGGGCCCTACCGCATAGGATCAAGCGTCGAGTTCGATTGGTGCTGCGTCAGCGCCGTGCAAGCTGCGGCCGAGATCGGCTACGAGACCATCGTGGTCAACTACAACCCTGAGACTGTAAGCACCGACTACGATATGTGCGACCGCCTGGTCTTCGACGAGCTCAGCCTCGAAACGGTCTTGGACTTGTGCGAGCAGGAGCAGCCCTTCGGGGTGGTCGTGAGTATGGGGGGTCAGATCTCCAACAGCCTCGCCGTGCAGCTGCACGAGGCCGGCGTCAACCTCCTCGGCACGACCGCGCAGAGCATCGACCGGGCCGAGGATCGGCAGAAATTCAGTCGGCTCCTCGATGAACTTGGGATCGATCAGCCGCGATGGTCACATGTCACGGACGTCGAGGATGCCTCGGCCGTGGTCGAGCGGCTTGGTGGCTTTCCGGTGCTCGTGCGTCCGAGCTACGTGCTCAGCGGTGCCGCGATGAACGTCGCGCGAGAGCCACAGGAGCTGGCGCGGATACTCGCGCGCGCGAAGGATGTGTCACGCGAGTATCCCGTAGTCGTCTCGAAGTTCGAGGTCCATGCGCGGGAAATCGAAATCGACGCGGTAGCGGACGAGGGAGACATTGTGCTCTGGGCGGTTTCGGAGCATATCGAGGACGCGGGGGTTCACAGCGGGGACGCCACTCTCGTGCTGCCCCCGCAGACTCTATACATCGCGACCATTCGGCGCTGCCGGCAGATCACAGCACAACTCGCACGCGCGTTACGTATCACGGGACCGTTCAACGTGCAGTTTCTGGCCAAGCACAACGCGGTAAAGGTGATCGAGTGCAATCTCCGCGCATCACGGAGCTTTCCCTTTGTATCCAAGGTGACGGGGCAGAACTTCGCCGCCGAGGCCATGCGGCGGATGCTCGGCGTCAAGCGGAGAGTCTCGAATCACACCCTCGACCTGGACTACGTAGGCGTAAAAGCCCCCAAGTTCTCGTTCTCCCGAATCGTGGGCGCCGATCCAATGCTCGGTGTCGAAATGGTGAGCACGGGTGAGGTCGGATGCCTGGGTGAGGACCTCCACGAAGCGCTCTTGCACGGACTGCTCGCGACAGGTTTTCGTTTTCCCCGAAAGGGAGTAGTGCTGTCGCTGGGGCCCGTTAGCGACAAGTATTCGTTCACGGACGAGGCGCGAGTCATTCACGAGGAGCTGGGCCTTCCTATCTACGCCACCAAGGGGACGGCAGAGATGCTCGAGGCGGTCGGAATTCCGTGTGTGAGCGTTGCAAAATCGCCCGGCGATGGGTTGAGTGCATTGCAGCTGATAGATGATGGTGTGGTCGACCTCGTAATCAACGTTCCGAGGGAATACGATGAGCAAGGACGTCCGGATGGATATCTCATTCGACGCCGCGCCGTGGATGCGGGCATTGCCATCCTCACTGATCTGCCGCTAGCCCGGGCGGTAATCGAAGCGTTACGATACAAAAAGCAGGAGACCCTGGGGATTGCGCCGCTCAACGACTATCTGGCGCGAGGAGCCTCGGCCCTGGGAACAATGTGAGCTGAGAAGAGGTACGATGGATATTCTGGGAATTTCCGCTTACTATCACGACAGCGCCGCAGCGCTGGTACGCGACGGTGCTATTGTCGCTGCCGCCCAGGAGGAGCGCTTCACCCGCAAGAAACACGATGCGCGCTTCCCGAGACACGCGATCGACTACTGTCTGCGTGAAGGCGGTGTCCGCTTGCAGGAGGTCGATTTTGTAGTCTTCTATGACAAGCCGCTTCTCAAGTTCGACCGACTGCTCGAGACTTATATCGCGTACGCGCCGCGCGGATTCCGCTCCTTCGTCGCGGCCATGCCCATCTGGTTGAAAGAGAAGCTCTACCTCAAGTCCTTGTTGCGCAAGGAACTCGCACTGGTCGGGGACTGCACGGTGAAGGCGCTGCCGAAGCTCATGTTTACCGAGCATCACCAGGCGCACGCCGCGTCGGCTTTCTTCCCGAGCCCCTTCAAGCGGGCGGCGGTGCTGTGCATGGACGGCGTGGGCGAGTGGGCGACGACGTCGGTGTGGCTGGGAGAGGGCAATGGACTGACTTCCCAGTGGGAGATCGATTTTCCCCACTCGCTCGGCATGCTGTACTCGGCTTTCACGTACTTCACCGGCTTCAAAGTCAATTCGGGCGAGTACAAGCTGATGGGGCTCGCGCCGTACGGCGAGCCGAAATACGCGGAGCTGATCCTGGAGAGGCTGATCGACCTCAAGGACGACGGGACGTTCCGCATGAACATGCGCTACTTCAACTACACCACCGGGCTCACAATGACCAATGGCGCCTTTGATGCCCTGTTCGGCGGACCGCCGCGCAAGCCAGAGTCGCCGGTCACGCAGCGAGAGATGGATATTGCGCAGTCGATTCAAAGAGTTACGGAAGAAGTCGTGCTGCGGCTCGGGCGCAGCTTGCACCGGGAGCTGGACGCCGATTATCTGTGCCTGGCCGGGGGCGTCGCGCTGAACTGCGTTGCAAACGGTCGACTGTTACGCGAGGGTCCTTTCAAGGACATCTGGATCCAGCCCGCGGCCGGAGACGCGGGAGGCGCCGTGGGGGCCGCGCTGGCCGTCTGGCATGAGTATCTCGAGAATCCTCGCGAGCTGCCCGAAGGCGACGGCATGCACGGCGGCTACCTCGGGCCGAAATACCCGCACGCCGAGATCGTGCGCTATCTGGACTCGGTCGGCGCGCGCTACGTACGGTTGGATGACGGCGAGCTGCTGCCCCGCGTCGCAGGGCTCCTTGCCGATGAGCAAGTGATCGGCTGGTTCCAAGGACGTATGGAATTCGGGCCACGGGCGCTGGGCGGTCGCTCCATCATCGGTGACCCACGGAGCCGAAAGATGCAGTCGGTCATGAACCTCAAGATCAAGTACCGCGAATCATTCCGCCCCTTTGCGCCATCGGTGCTCGCGGAACGGGTCTCCCATTACTTCGAGCTCGACCGGGAAAGCCCCTACATGCTGCTCGTCGCGCCCGTGCAAGAGGAGCTGCGGATCTCGATGAGCGAGGAGCAGAAACGCCTGTTCGGCATCGACAAGCTGAACGTCCCCCGCTCGCAGATCCCGGCCATCACGCACGTCGATTACTCGGCGCGTATTCAGACTGTCAATCGAGATACCAACCCGCGGTACTACGATTTGATCCGAGAGTTCGAGAAGCGCACCGACTGCGGCGTGCTCGTGAACACCTCGTTCAACGTCCGAGGTGAGCCCATCGTCTGCGCACCGGAAGACGCTTACAGATGTTTCATGCGCACTGAGATGGACTATCTGGTCCTCGAGAACTTTCTGTTGGCTAAGGCAGAGCAACCGAAGTGGGAGAAGGACGAATCGTGGAAGAAGGAGTTCGAGCTCGACTGATGAGCCAAGCTATACACGAGATACCGGAGGCCGATCGCAAAGGTCTGCGGGAGTTCGGCCTCGTCATTGGGGGCATGGTGGCCGGACTTTTCGGGCTGATGTTTCCGTGGCTCCTGGAAAGCCCCGTTCCCGTCTGGCCCTGGGCGCTCGGGGGCATACTCGGGGTTTGGGCTCTGGTCGCACCTGATACGCTGCGCCCAGTGTACCGTCTATGGATGCGGTTTGGGCTGCTGCTCAACCGAGTCACGACGCCCATCATCTTGGGCGTTGTTTTCTTCCTGATCATAACGCCTGTCGGGTTCGTTATGCGGCTTGCCGGCAAGGACCCGATGGCGCGCAGGCTCGACGGCGCCGCGCGCAGCTATCGCGTGGCGAGTCGCGAGACCGACAAGGACAACATGGAGAAACCCTACTGATGCTCGAGCTGATCCAAGATCTTTGGTTTTTCATGCGCGAACGCAAGAAGTTCTGGCTCGCGCCCATCGTCCTCGTGATGTTGCTGCTGGGCGGGCTGATTGTTCTGGCGCAGGGATCGGCGGTCGCGCCATTCATATATACGCTCTTCTAAATAAGTGATCGTAAATGTGCTACACTTGCGCTGTGGCCAATGCGTGTGTGTTCCCAGGGAACGGCTGACAGGCTTCGAGGAACCGACGCACCGCGGCCAGCAACTCCCGCATCGTCGGATGCCGGTGATTACGCGTGACGGTGTCGTGCAACGCCTTCCACAGCCGCTCGATGTCGTTCACCCACGGATGGTACGCGGGCTGGAAGAGGAGTTCGAACTTCGGATTGTTCGCGAGCCAGCGCTGCGCGATGTAGCTCTTGTGGATGCTGTAGTTGTCGACGATGAGTACGATGCGCTGGGCGCGGCGGTAGACGCGCTTCAGGGTGTAGAGCAGGTGGATGAACAGACAACTGTCCTTGCGCTCGTGCTCGACCCACACGAGGCGCCCGGTGCGTGCATGCAGTGCGGCGCCGAAGTAGCGCTTTTGGTTCTTGCCCGGGGTGGGGATGGCCGCCTGAGCGCCCCGGGGCATCCAAGCGGGACCGATTCTGGGGTTGAGGTCGACATCGGCCTCGTCGGCGTAGAAGAGCTCGGTATGCGGGTCGTCATCGGCCAGGGCCGCGGCAATCGCGCGCAGGCGCCGGGATTTTCGGGGGTCGCGCTTGCAAAGGGTGGGTCGGGCACGGCGGTAGCCGAAGCCCAAGCGCTTGAGCCAGCGGCGCACCGTGGTGGCGTGGACCTCGGTTCCCGTGCGCTTCTCGAGCTCGAGGGCCAGCAGCTCCGAGCTCCAGCGGCTGCGCAGGTACCCGAGCTCCTGCGGGGCGGTGTGTACCAGCTCTTCCAAGCGCTCGAGCAGCTCCTCGCTCGCCTTCCACTCTATCCGCCCGCGCGGCTGTGGGGCGATACCCTCTTCACCGAACTCCGTGAACTCGGCCCGCCAGCGCTATACCGATGAACGGGCCGCACACAGCCGATGCGCCACCTCGCTCACCGCCTCCCTCGTCTCCCAGAGCTGCAGAATGGCCAGGGCACGTCTCGCATAATCCTTGTCGTGGGATTTCTGTACCACGCGCTTCAGACGCCGTCTCACACCGCGGGGGATCTCGGTTACACTATGCTCCATCGGGTGGCCTCCTCGACGTTCGGGCCGTTTTGCTCAACCGATCTGATCGTCGAGTGCCACCCGAGTTCCTTCATTTGATCGATATTTCCGCTCCGTTATTTAGGAGCGGGACGAGGCCTGTAGGAGGCGCGTGTGGTCGAGATTCTGGTGATACGCGACCGGTGCTAGAATCCCGCCTGCTCAGCGGTTGATGTGTCGCCCGGGGGCCGGTTGGGCCGAGGAGAGTGGTCGCGTGAAGGCCGCCTTCTCGTACGGAATGGCCGCACTTTCCTCTTCGTTACTCGGGCGGGTGAGGTGGGGGTACCAGGGGACAACGCTCATGTTTTCGCAGCTACGTGAGGAAAGACTCCATGGGATCTCCGATTCTCTCGTCCTGGGACGCCGGAAGAGCCTCTCATTTTCGACACTGCCGATCATCCGCGCGTGCTGCTTGGGGCTAGCGCTTCTCGTTGCGGCGTTGTTGTGCGCGACCTCCGCGTCGGCTCAGGATATCTACAGCTATCGCATCAAGCCAGGCGACGTCCTGCAAATCTCGGTCTGGAAGGAGCCGACTCTTGCGGTCACTCCCACGGTGCGGCCCGACGGCGCGATCTCCATGCCACTCGCCGGCGACATTGTGGCTGAAGGAAGAACGGTCGAGGAGCTACGGAGCCTGATCGCAGATCGGCTGACACCGTATATCTCCGACCCAGTAGTGTCAGTCGCCGTCCAAGAATTCAGAGGCAACGTGTTCTACGTCTTGGGCAAAGTCGCCGAGCCGGGCGAATATATCATCCGCCGCGATACCGATGTGATGCAGGCGCTGAGTTTGGCCGGCGGCACCACCAAGTTTGCAGACCTGGACGACATAAGGATCCTCCGCCGGGAGAACGGGAAGCAATTCGCCATACGCTTCCGCTACTCCGACGTGGAGCGTGGCAGCAAGCTCGACCAGAATATTCTGCTCAGAAGCGGCGACATCATCGTGGTGCCGTGAGGGCGACATCAGAGAACCTGACGAGAAGGAGCATCATTCTGCGGCCGCCGAAGCCCCTACCGAACATTGCATGCGTTTCCGAGCCGGCCGCTTCTCCCTCGACGGAAAGCACACGACACCGCTCGCTTGTCGCTGTGCTGGTGAGCGTAGTGTTCCTCACGGCGGCGCCAGGGCCGCTGAGCGCCGCGCAATATTCGGTTCGACCCACGCTCGACGTCCGACCGGAGTACGATAGCAATCCGCGGCTGGTCACCGGATCGCACGATTCTGCGTTTGGTGGAATTGTCGATGTGGGCGCCGATCTCGAGCGTCGCACGGAGACGACGACGTTGCGGTTGACTCCGTTGGCGCGATTCCGGCGTTTCGACAGCGAGGAAGATCTGGACTCCGATGATCAGTTCCTCGATCTCCAGGCGGTTCAAACCGCACCTCGCTTGATGTTCGGTCTAACCGCAGGCTTTGCTCGCGATTCGACGCTCACGAGCGAGGTAACCACTATTGGTGAGGTCTTTGATCGGCGTCGGCGCATCGCCATCGACGCCACCCCTTCAGTGGGATACGAGCTGTCCCCGCGCTCACGCCTGGAAGCGAGCTACACCTACACGGACGTCGACTACGACAAGGGGCAGTCCGTCGGTTTGTTCGATTTCATGAATCACGATGTCGACATCACGATTAGGTATTCCGCGTCGGCGACAAGCAGCTTCTTGGGCAGAGTCTTCGCCGCGCGGTTCGACTCGGAAGAGGCGATGCAGGATACGGACACGCTTGCTCTCACCGTTGGCTACACGAAGGAGTTTTCGGAAACATTCGAAGGAAACTTTGAGGCCGGGGCGGCGAGCAGTCGAGAGAGAACCACCCCGTTCGGTGTCTCCGTAAAGTCCGATTCGCTTGGCCCCGTGTTCGACGTGAGCTTAGTGAAGGAGTTCGAGAGGACCAGCGTGCGGGTGGGATCGGCATTCATCCGTAGCCCCACGGGTCAAGGGCGTGTAGTCGAGCGCCTCGAGGCGACGGCCAGTATCAACCACGAATTTACACCTTTATGGTCCGCGCAGCTCGACGTCCTCGCGTTCCGAAATCGCGGCCTGAATGACCCGACGGATACGAGTGATGCAGATTTCATCAGCGGAGAGCTAGGAGTCGGTCGGCAACTTACAGAACGCTGGACAATATCGGGCAGCTACCGGTATCGGCGCCGCGAGGAAGAGGTTAGCTCGGCGACAGCGGAGTCGCACGCGGTATTCCTCACACTGAGATATAGGCAGTAGCGGCAGGGACGCGACGTTCGAGAAGTGTGCGCTCGACGCGAGCGGACGACGTGGCTATATCTTGACTCAGTGAGCTTGAGATCAGGTGTTGCACAGCCTGCCTCGTCCTGAGCGGATCCGAGGCTATTCCCTCCAAGACGGCTTCGCCATCGCAGTCAGCAGGGTGACGACCGCGCCTGCGTCGTAGTCTTCACAGCGCTCAGCCTCATGGGCTTGCTTCTGTTTGCTGGCCGGATGTATGGTTGTCTTTATTCTATCTATCGAGCGCGGCCGCTAGTGCGGGACAGGCAACTCTCGAGTGGGAACCGAGCCCCAGCGCCGTTGTCGCCGGCTACGAGGTCCATTACGGGTTGGCGAGCGGTGATTACACCGACAGCGTGGTCGCAGGCAATCAGACGAGCCGCAGGATCACCGGGCTGAAGGCCAGGCGAACCTACTATTTTGCGGTCAAAGCCTACCGCTGTTCGTCGCCGATCTGCAGACCGCTAACGGCAACGACCCGGCCAGGTTGCGCTGGACGGCGGCGGATTGGAACGGTACCAAGTCAAGGCCGACGAGGAGCAGTCGGTCGGCTCGGAGAGGGCCCGCGCCAACGAGGCTGTCGGGTATATCGTGATTCAGTGAGTCCGCGGTCAGGGTCTTGCACAAGGCGTCCCGCGTAGGCCGGAGTCGAGTTCACCTTTCCTTCTCCCGAGACGCCGCCGTCATCGCAATCGAGCAGGATGACGGCCCCGCCGGCGTCGTAGTCTTCACACCGCTCGGCCCCCATGGGCTCTCTTCCGTTTGCTGTTGCCGGTTGTCCCGGTCTCGCCCCTGGCTGCCCTCTCGCCATCACGGCTCGTCGCCACCCGATCCGTCGTGTTGTTCGCGACCGGAACGCTCGCACCCGGTCCTTCGAGCCGAGCCCGAGATGGTACCATACGGAGAAGGGGCTTCTGCTGGAGTACGTCGCAGCCCGGGCGGAGGGTCGCTCGAGTCCGTGACCGTCGAATACACGCCTTGATGAGAGTGAATACTAACCTCATTCTTAAGATTGTGACCGAAGTCACACTCCAGGAGGAGAAAGTGTGATGCCTGTCACACAATGACCCAAGCGACATGCTTATATCTGCCGCTGCCAGCCGGTTACGGTGAATCGGAGAAAAAGAGAAAAACGAGCGACACCTATATCTCATGTCAAAAGTGCAAAACGCCTTTGTCATTTTGTTGGGGTCTCTCGTTATCTCCATTCTATCGAGCCCCGCCGCGAGCGCGGGACAGATCACACTCGCGTGGGATCCGAGCCCGAGCCCCGGCGTGGGCGGTTACCGGGTCTATTACGGCACCTCGAGTGGCAGTTATTCCAGGTTTGCTGACGCCGGCGACCAGTTGAGCTACACGGTGTCGGGCCTCACCGACGGTCAAACCTACTACTTTGCCGTCGCGGCTTACGGTGTCAACGGAATCCGCGAGAGCGGGTTCTCCAACGAGGTGTCGGTGGAAATCCCGAGACGTTTTACTTTCAAAGCTTCATCGTTCGGCACGGGTCCGATTCTCGCGGGCGGTGTGGAAGCGGGGGGCCTCGCCCGCGGTCCAGCCTTTGAGCTGTTTGATTTGACCGGGGCCCTTCTACTCGCTCGATTTGCCCTCAATCCGCGCTTCGTGAGCGAGGTTCAGTTCGACCTGGGCAATCTCGATGCAGATCCGCTGGAGGAGGTCCTGGTCGGTGGGCGTGAGATTGGCGGCCCAGCACGTGGCCCGGCGCTGCAGATCTTTGAGCCCGACGGCACGCTCAAAGCAACGACGTTTGCGTTCAACGCCGACTTCTCGGAGGCTGCGTTTTCGGTAGCGGACCTGGGGAGTCCGGGGATCCTCGTTTGCGGCACCGAGACCGGTGGTCTCGCCCGTGGTCCGGCGTTTCAGCTCTTCGATGGCGAGGGCGCGCTCCTGCGCACTCGCTTCGTGCTCAATGCCGACTTCAGGGAGAGCGCCTGTTTGGGGGCGGACCTCGACGGTCTGGCCGGGGACGAGATCGTGTTCATCGGACGTGAGTCGGGGGGTCTCGGCAGAGGCCCCGCCGTTCAGGTGTTTGGCGCGGATGGGACGCTCTGGCTCACCCATTTCGTACTCAACCGCGACTTCTCCGAGCTACAGGTTTCCGTGGCGGACGCGGGCGGTCGGACCATTGTGGTGGCCGGGCGCGAGACCGGCGGTCTGGCCCGCGGCCCGGCTTTTCAGACCTTCGATAGCACGGGCGCCCTCCTTCAGACCCATTTCGCTCTGAACCCCGATTTCTCGGAAGTAGGGATGGTGGCGGCGAACATCGATGGGGTAGGCAATGACGAGATCGTCATCGGGGGTCGGGAGAGTCGTGGGTTGGCGCGGGGACCGGCCTTTCAAGTCTTTGCAGCGGACGGCACCCTGCGCCACACGCGCTTCACGCTCAATGCCCACACCGTCGATGCGAGTTTCGCCGCCCTCGATGTCGATGACGATGGGGCGAAAGAGATCCTGGTGTTGGGCCGGGAGACGGGTGGTCTGGCCCGGGGCCCGCTGTTTCAGCTCTTCGACGGCGACGGGACGCTGCTGCTTACCCGGTTCGTGCTCAACCCTGATTTCACCGATTTGGCATTTTTCCGCTTGCCCCAGCCGGACGGCACCACGGCGATCGGCATCGGTGGGGTCGAGAGGCAGGGTCTGGCCCGGGGGGCGGCAATCCAGATCTGGGACTCGACCGGCAATCTCTTGGTGAGCGGGTTCGTGCTCAATCCCGACTTTTAAGGTCTCACGGCACACAGGGTCACCGGTACCCTCCGCTCGCGCTGCACCGCTCCTAGCCCGCATTTCTCACCAGCCCACGGCTGCGGACGCGGATCTGCCCGCATCTACGGCGTTGGGAAAAGTGGGGTCAGACACTACTTTCGCTTCCGCTGCCTGCCGTCGTGGCACTCCACACAGGGAAAGTAGTGTCTGACCCCACTTTTCCCGCGTTGTTCAAGAACGCGGGCGGCGGTCACCTGGATCTCATGAGCGCTCGCTTCGTGGCCGCGCGCGCACTGGAAGAGCGTGAGTAGAACGGAGAGTCGTAATGAGCCGGGGAAAGCGCCTTCCCAACCTGCGTCAACGGCGGTTTCGGGGGCTCAACAAGGTTCCCAAGACACAAGCACCCGGTTACTGAGATGCAGAGAGTGCGATCTCCATCACATTCGGTGATGGCGCGATCCGAGAATCTCCGCTATACGTTCGAGAGTAGCCGTAGGAGTAAGTGAGACGGAGAGAAAAAGAAGACTAAGAGCATAGACTCTTAAGTCTCGTTTGAAAAAGGCAAACCACTCGAAAGGGTGGGACGCAAAGCCACTGGCCTGTCTTCCTCTGCGGAGGAACATGGTAGCAGGGCCGCCGAACGAGCAGGGTGCCCCCGAGGGCCCCTTCTGCCGCGCGTCGGCCGCCCTCGGGAGGTACAGGAGTGTACACGCAGCTCGTTCGCCTGTTCGGCTGCGACAGAGCAACCCCGCGCAAAGCCGCGGGTGTCTTCGTCGCGTTCCTTCTCGGCTCGACACTGACCCTTCTCAGCCCCGCTGCTCATGCGGGGACGGCCGACCTGGCGTGGGACCCCAGCCCCAGTGCGGGCGTGGCGGGCTACAACGTGCACGTCGGAACTTCGAGCGGCAGCTATTCCAGCACCTTCGACGCCGGCAATCAGACCACTTTTACGGTACCGGGCCTCACCGAGGGACAGACCTACTACTTCGCGGTCACCGCTTACAACGGCACGGTCCCCGAGAGCGATTTCTCCAACGAAGTCTCCACACAGATACCTTTCGCAGCGCCGACGGCCGACTTTTCCGCCTCCCCCACGAGCGGCGAGGCCCCGTTGGCCGTCACCTTCTCCGAGACCTCCACCGGCAACGTCACCGATTGGAGCTGGGACTTCGGCGACGGCGCGAGCAGCACCGCGCAGAATCCGAGCCACACCTACGCGTCGGCGGGCAGCTACACCGTCTCGCTGACTGTCAGCGGCCCGGGCGGCACCGATACGGCGACCAAGACGGACCACATCCAGGTCTCTGCCCCCGCACCGGGTCCCGTCACCGCCGATTTCACGGCGAACCCCACGAGCGGCGATGCGCCGCTGGCCGTCACCTTCACCGATGCGTCGAGCGGCGACATCGGCGATTGGTCGTGGGATTTCGGCGACGGTGCGAGCAGCACCGCGCAGAACCCGAGCCATACCTACACCGCGGCGGGCATGTACACGGCGAGCCTCACCGTCACCCGCAGCGACGGCGGCGACACCGACACCAAGAACGTCACCATCACCGTCACACCGCCGGCGCCGACGGCGGACTTCACCGCCAGCACGACGAGCGGCACCGCGCCGCTGGCCGTCACCTTCACCGATGCCTCGACGGGCGATGTGGGCAAGTGGCTCTGGGACTTCGGCGACGGGACCACCAGCACCGCCCAGAACCCGACGCACACCTATTCAGCCCCGGGTACCTACACCGCCAGCCTGACCGTGTCGCGCGCCGACGGCAGCGATCCCGACACCAAGAGCGTGGGCATCACCGTCACCGACGACACGCCGGTCGCGGACTTCACCGTCAGCACGACCAGCGGCGACGCGCCGTTGATCGTCACCTTCACCGACACCTCGAGCGGGGATGTGGGCAGCCGGCTCTGGGACTTCGGCGACGGCAACACCAGCACCGCCGCCCAGGCCGCAAACACCTACGACACGCCGGGCAGCTACACGGCAACGCTCACCGTCTCGCGCGCCGACGGCAGCGACCCCGACACCAAGAGCGTCACCATCACCGTGACGTCCCCTGCGCCGGCGGCCGACTTCACCGCCAGCCCGACCAGCGGCGACGCGCCGCTGAGCGTGGCCTTCACCGACGCGTCGACGGGCGACGTCGGCTCGCGGCTGTGGGACTTCGACGACGGCAACACGAGCACCGCTCGGAACCCGAGCCATACGTACAGTGCGGCCGGCACCTACACGGCGAGCCTCACCGTGAGCCGTAGCGACGGCAGCGACCCCGACACCAAGGACGTCACCATCACGGTGACCGAGCCCGCGCCGGAAGCCGCCTTCGGCGCCAGTCCGAGGCAGGGAACCGGGAGCTTGACGGTCGACTTCCAGGATGTGTCCAAGGGCAACGTCACCGATTGGAGCTGGGACTTCGGCGACGGGACGAGCGGTACGGCCACGAATCCGACGCATACGTACTCGAAACCCGGTCGCTACACCGTGAAGCTCACCGTCTCCGGGCCGACGGGCTCAGACACCGAGACCAAACCCGATTACATCAAGGTAGCGTCGGGTCCGGTCACGGTGGAAGCGGGACAGGTGCAGGTGGATCACAACTGGGGCCGCGTCAGCTTCACCGAGAGCTTCTTCGACCCCATCGTGGTGGTCAAGCCCCTGGGCGACGCGGAGACCGAGTCGGCGGTGGTCCGGATCCGCGGCGTGGACGCGACGGGCTTCGAGGTCCGCATCCAGGAGTGGGAGCAGCTCGACGGTGTCCACCTGCCGGAGACCGTGAGCTACCTGGCCATGGAGCGGGGCACCCACGTGCTGGCGAGCGGCGCGCGGGTCGAGGCCGAGCGATTCGACACGGACAGGACCAAGTTCGAGCAGCGCGCCTTCAGCGAGGGCTTCGGCGCCGAGCCCGTCCTTCTCGCCGCGGTCACCACCGAGAACGAGACTGACGCGGTCCTCGTACGGCTCCGCGGGATCAACCGCAACAACTTCAACGCCGAGTTGCAGGAGCACGACAGCGGCTCGCACGCCCTGGAGACCATCTCCTACATCGCGTGGGAGCCTTCCCTGGGCACGGTGGGCAAGCTGAGCTACGAGGTCGCCGGTACCGCAGAGACCGTGGACGGCAAGGGCCATCGCATCGACTATGGCGGCAACTATACCGCCAGCCCCATGTTCCTCGCCGACCTGCAAACCACGAAGGGGAGGGGTTCGGCCAACCTGCGCTGGACCGCGGCCGACGCGCGGGGATTCACGGTCAGGATCGACGGCAACGGGAACCCCCTGCTGAGGATCGAGGGAGGGTCATCCGGGGGCTCCGCCGGCGAGTACACCCTCATCAGGGTCCTGAAGGAGCCGACGCCGAGCAGCCGGCAGTCTCTTTTCAAGGTGAAGAAGCCTGCGGCCGATAAAGGGGCTTCCGTCACCAAGATCCCGAAGGGCGGCTCCGGCAAGGGTCGGGAGCGAGTCGGCTACGTCGCGCTCCTCACACTCGCACCGCAAGCCGACGCCGATAACGACGGCTTGGTGAACGTGGACGAGACGGGCCTCTACGGTACCCAGCCGCACCTGGCCGATAGCGACGGAGACGGCTTATCGGACGGAGACGAGGTGGCCCTGTGGGGCGCCGGGTGGAGTGCGGACGTCGACGCCGACGGTATCGTCAATCTGCTCGATTTCGATGCGGATGGTGACGGCGTCTCCGACGGCACTGAAGTGAAGCTCGGGTCCGATCCCGGCGATCCCGGCAGCACGCCCTGATTGAAGCGAGGATCAACCGCAAAGGCAGGTTTCCATGCGCAGAGCTGATCGAGCGTCGCGTCACGCGACAGCCAAGGTACTGACCATCGCCTCTCTGATGCTGATCGCGGGGAGCGCGTTCGCGGCGCAGGTAGACGTGAGCCGTGTGTGGATGCAGGACGTGGGTGATGGGACCAGCGTGGTTCTGGAGCTCAGCGCCCGGACGCATTACACGGTCTTCACCCTGAGCGACCCGGAGCGGGTCGTGATCGACCTGAAGAACACCCGGTTGTCACGACGCGTGGTGGAGCGCCACGACGCACGCAGGCTCGTGCGCGGCGTCCGCAGTGCGCCGCGCAACGGAGACGATCTTCGGGTGGTGCTCGATCTCCAACGCAGCGCCCGCGCCCGCTACCTGTTGCAAGCCCCGACGGCCGATCGCGGCCATCGATTGGTCGTTCGCTTGGACCCGGCGGTTGCCATGGGGGCGCAGAGGGTGCCCGTGGAGCGGGGGCAGGTGCCCGAGAAGACCAGCGCCGTCGAGCAACAAGCCCCGGCCCCCGAGCCTGCGGCCGAGCCCGACACCATGACCACGCAGACCGCGCGCACCGAACGACCGGCGGCGCGGAGCGCCCCGGCGAGCAAGCCCGAAAATCGGGTCCTGGCGCAGGGGACAGGCTCGAGCCCGGCGCGCGCGCAACGGGAGCGGCGGGCGCGCGGTGACCGGTACAGCGGCGCGTACCTGGGCTTTCACGGCGGCGCCACGCTCCTCAATGACGTCCAGAGCACCTACGACGACGTGCTGCTGCTGGTGCCCGGGGTCGGCACCGATGACACCTTCGAGACCAGCCTCGACATCGGGTTCAACGGGGGCGCCGTCATCGGTTATCGCTTCGCCAGCAGGCTGAGACTCGAGGCGGAGGCGACCTACCGCAGCAACTCGGTGGACGAGATCGACATCCTCGGGGTCGATTTCGATGCGGACGGGGACGTATCGAACTTCGCCGCCATGGCGAATCTGTTCTACGATTTCGACACGGGCACCGGGTTTGTCCCCTATATCGGCGGCGGCGCCGGAATATCCCGCGTTTTCCTGAACGACATCGAGCTGGAGGGCACCAACTTCGTCGATGACGACGACATGGTGTTTGCGTATCAGTTCGGTGCCGGGGTGGCCTATCCGGTGACCGCGAGTGCGAGCGTGTCTCTCGATTACCGCTTCTTTAGGACCGCCGAGCCCGGTTTCAAGGACGTGGACGGGGACAGCTTCGACAGCGACGAGTACGAGAGCCACAGCGTCATGCTCGGGCTGCGCTTTCAGTTCTGAATCTGATCAACCTGCGGCCCGAGCGTGGGCGGCCCCCGGTGCGCTCCGGATGCCCCGGGCGGCCGTCCCCGGTTTCGCGGCGTGCGTCCTCAGCGGCGCACTCGCGCCGCGCTGTGCTGACGGAGGCCCGCCTCGAGCAGGGGTATCGCCTCGCGCCAGTCGGCGACGATGCCGATGTCGGCGGCGCCGAAGATGGGCGCCTCGGGGTCGTTGTTGATGGCGAGCACCGTGCCGGCGCTGCGTACCCCCACGGTGTGGTTGAACTTGCCGCTCACGCCGACGGCGAGATAGAGCCGCGGTGAGATGGCGTGGCCGGTGATCCCCACCTGCCGCGCGCGCGGCTGCCAGCCCTGATCGGTGACCTTGCGCGTCGCCGCCAGCTCCGCCCCCAGCAACGACTTGAGCGACTCGAGCTTCGAATACTCCTGCGGGGGCACGCCGGTGCCCACCCCGATGACGCACGCCGCGGTGGCGAGGGCCTCCAGGCGGTCTTCGCGAATGCGCTCCGTCACGTGCACCCGCGCGCGCGGCTCCAGGGCGAGCGAAGACACGGAGGCCACCGCATGGCGGGGTTCGAGCACGGGCAGCACCCCAGGGCGCACCGTGACCATCTGCACGGGCGACTCGGCGCTGATGGCGGCGACGAGCTTGCCGCCGAAGGCGGGCTTCCACGCGATCAAACGTCGGTCTCGCACTTCCAGCTCGATGGCGTCGCCCGTGAGTCCCGCCCCCAGGCGGGCCGCGACCCGCGCCGCCACCTCGCGACCCCATACCGTGCTCGGCGCGAGGATCGCCCATGGCGCGACGCGCTCGGCCCACCGCGCCGCAGCGCGCGCGGCGTCCTCCGGGACTCGCGCGCCCGCGAATCCGATGGCTTCGTCGATCCCCCACGCGCCGAGCCTCTCGGCGTCGGGCCGCACCGCGCACAATGCGACCGCGCGACCTCCGATGGCATCCGCAAGCACGGCCGCTGCGCCGCAGAGCTCGCGCCCGAGCGGGTCCTGCCCGGGCTCGAGCAAGACCGCCACGGCCGGATCTCCGCCACCGCCGGTGGGTACGGCGCCGCGCGTCGCCGGCGGCGCGCCATCGAGGGCGCCCCGCTCCACGAGGAGCGCCAGGGCCTCGCGGACCTGCGCCTCCACGCTCCCTCGTAGCCGCCGCGGTGCGCGCGGGATCTCCAGGGCGCGTGTGGCGCCCACCCGGGTCGGGCTACCCGCCTGGCCCCAGGGCCCCGGGCCGAGGGCCGCGGCGTTCACGGTGCGGATGTGATCCGCGGCCACGGCGGCGCGCGCCTCAGGCGGGGCTTTGCACGGGCTGCACAGTCGCTCCGCGACCGACAGGACCAGCGGCATGTCCGCGCTCGCGTGCACCCAGCCGTCGTCCACCTCGCAGCGCACCCGAAGCGTGCGTCCGTCGCGCGCGAGCTCGCGCACGCCGGGCAGGAAAGGCAGGTCGAGCAGCTCCGCCAGCTCGGGTCCGACCTGGCCGGTGTCGGCGTCCACCGAGTTGCGCCCCACAAGAACGAGATCGAAAGGTCCGTCGCGCTCGAGCGCCGCGGCCAGCGCGCGCGCGGTGGCCAGGGTGTCGGAGCCCGCGAAGGCGGGGTCGGTGACGAGCACCGCCGCGTGCGCTCCGCAGGCGATGGCCTCGCGCAGCGCATCCTCCGCCGAGGGCGGGCCCAGGGTGTAGACGCTGCAGCGCCCACCGGTCTCGCGTGCGAGCGCGACCCCTTGTGCCACGGCGCGCCGGCAGTAGGCGTTCATCTCGAGCGCCACCCCCTCGCGCACCAGACGCCCGTCCGCGGTCAAGTCCATGGACTCGAAGCGCGGGATCTGCTTGATGAGCGCGGCGATGCGCAGACCGCCGCTGCTTGCGCGCCATGGCGTCATGGGTGCTTACTCGCCCGTGGGGTCGATGGTGAAGGTCCGGACCGCGTCGTGGCGCCCGAGGGCTTCGGCCACGCGGCGGAAGTTTACCCGATTGCCGGTGCGCATCACGGTCTCGTAGTGGAAGGTTCCGGCGTCGGCGTCGTGCCGATAACCCATGTGCACGCACTCGATCTTGTGGTCCTTGAGGACTTTCAGAATCTCGTCCTCCGATAGGACGTTCGGCTGCGCAAAGGACACCTCGAGCTGGGCGTAATTCGAGGTGGGCATGATCTGCTCCAGGTACTGGAACAGCGAGAGGACGAGCAACGTCACGACGGTGCCCGCGAGCGCCGCGGTATAGAAGCCCAGACCATAGATGATACCCAGCGCCGCCGTCATCCAGATGGAGGCGGCCGTGGTGAGCCCGCGCACGGTCAGCCGTTCCTTGACGATGACCCCGGCGCCCAGAAAACCGATGCCGGTCATGATCCCCTGCGCCATACGCGTGGGATCGACGCGCACCGTCTCCATGAACCCGCCCGGCACGAACTGCCATTGAAACGCCGCGAGCAGCATGAGCAGACTCGACGCCGTGCACACCAGCGTGTGGGTACGAAAGCCCGCGGGCCGTCCGCGGTGCAGGCGTTCGAACCCGATGAGCCCGCCGGCCACCACGGCGAGGCCGATGCGCAGCAGAACGACGTCGATGTTGTCCCCGAACTCAGGCATGACAGAACCAGGGTACTCTCAGGCACTACATTTTGACCCAGCCCGCGGCATCAGACACAGTCAGTCAGACACGACTTTTTTGACCGCCGACCCGGCTACGCCTCAGCGGCCCGGGCGGTTGAAGAGCGGCCGGTCCGAGGGCGGGACCTCGGGCGCCGCGCGCTGGCCGTCGAAGCTGAGCTGCCGTCGGTCTGCGCGCGGCTCGGGTCTCGGCTCGTTCACGGGTGCGGCCTGTCCGGAGGTCGTCTCCTCGGGCGAGGGGGCTTGCTCGGGTGGGTTCGGGGCGTCGCGTTCGGTGAGGGGGCGCAGGCTCTCCATCTTGCCTCGGAACTCCTCGGTGATCTGACGCGCCTCGTCCGCGTCGCGCACGGCGCGCGGCGTGATCAGCACCACGAGCTCGGTCCGGCGGCGGTCCCGGGTGGTCTGACCGAACAGCGCGCCGATCAAGGGCAGGCGGCTCAGCAGCGGCAGGCCCGAGCGCGAGAACTGATCGTTCTCGCGGATGAGGCCGCCCAGCACCACGGTCTCGCCGCTCTGCACCGCCACCGTGCTGGTGATGCGGCGCTGCTGGATGGTGGGCGTGAGGCTCTCGCCCGTGCCCGGCGCCACGTCGCTCACCTCCTGGGAGACCTCCATGGTCACCAGGCCGCCCGCGTTCACGCGCGGGGTCACCGTGAGCAGCACGCCGGTGTCGCGAAACTCGATGGTGTTGACCACGGTGGATACACCCGTCGTGGCCTGCTGCTGCTGGGTGGTGACGGGGACCTCGTCCCCCACCTGGATCTCCGCGGTCTGGTTGTTGAGCACCATGAGCGAGGGCGACGAGAGGACGTTCAGCCGCGAGTCGCTCGCCAGGGTGTTCAATACGAACTCCACCGTGCCGGCGGAGTCGGCGATGGCGTAGGAGAATCCGGGCACCTGCGCAGCGAGCCCGGCCGGCGCATTGAGATCGAGCGTCAGCGTGCCTTCTTTGCCGTCCAGACCGTGGTTCACGAACCACTCGAGGCCGAAGCGGAGCTCGTCGGTGAGGGTGATCTCGGCGATGGTGGCGTCGATCAGGACCTGCAGGGGCACGATGTCGAGCTTGCGCAGCGCCGCCTGCACCTTGGCGTACTGCTGCGGCGTCGCCTTGATGAGGAGCGCGTTGTTGACCTCGTCGGCGATGATGCGCACGGGGCTCCTCTCGTCGACGGTGATGCCCTCGCGCGCCGTGCTGCTCACCCGGCCCGGGGACGGCGCGGGTGCGGTGCGGGTCTCCCCGCTCTCCTCGGCGTTCTCCGGGGCGAGGGCCTCGAGCGCGCCGCCGGCCGGCGCCCGCTCGACGGGGGCCTGGTCCTCGAAGACCTGGGTCAACACTTCGGCCAGGTCGGCCGCCTTGCCGTTCTGCAGGTGGTAGACGAACAGTCGTTGCCCGCTGCCGGCGGTGTCGCGGTCCAGGCGCGCCACCCACCGCGAGACCTTCTTCAGGTACGCCTTGCGGGGCGTAACCACCAGCACGGCGTTGAGGCGCTCGATCACCACGAGGCGTATCAGGCCGGCGAGCGGACCGTCAGCGTCCTCGCCGAACACCTGCTCGAGCTCCTCGGCCAGCGTCTTGGCCTGGACGAACTCGGGTGTGAACAGCGCCACCGACATGCCGGCGAGCCAATCCACGTCGAAGAGGCGCACGGTCTCCAGAAGGCGCCCCAATTCCTGACTGGTGCCGGCGAGGATCAAAAGGTTGCGCCGCTGGTCGACGCGCACGATGTTGCCCGGATGCACGTAAGGCGCGAGGATCTTTTCCATCTCGGCCGCGGCGATATGGCGTAGCGGCACCACGCGCACACCGAAGCTCCGCGGCAACGGCGTCTGGGTGTCGCCGAGCTGCGGGGCGACCAGGCCCTGGAACGCCTCCTCGCGCGGCACCACATGGTAGAGTCCGTCGTCGCGAACGAGGGCGGCCTCGTTCATGCGCAGGACCATCTCGAGCAGCGGGAGGAGGGTGTCCCGGGACACCGGCCGGGTGGTCTTCAAAGTGGCGCTGCCCTGCACATCGGAGTCGATGACGTAGTTCTCCTCGAAGACATCGCCCAGGATGAACGACACCACCTCGCGCACCTCCGTGCCCTCGAAGTTGAGGGTGACGTTGCCGGAGGATTCCGCGACCCCGATGGCGTCCCTCTTGCTGTTGGCCGCGGTGAAGGCGTCGGTGCCGGGGCGGTAGAAGGCAACGTCCTCGCTGCGCCGCGTCTCGGAGCCCGAGCGCGTGTCCTCGGGTGCGGCGGCGTCGGCGCTCGACGCAGGCGGGAGCTCGGACGCGCTCTCGATGCGCCGGTAGGTTTCGCTCTGGGTCAGAGTGGTGCATCCCGAGAGCGGGCCGAGCGCGGCCGACACGAGCAGCGCCGCCGCCCCCGCGCGCCATGCCGCCTTGTGCGTTGCAGTCCGGTTGCTCAGCAATTCACGGTCGTTGCGTGTCATGCGGGGGGAGGTACCGCCAGGGCATGAATCGACGCGCCCGGGTGCGTCGCCGGTCGATTCGCGCCTCGTATGGTATGGGGAGTCGAGGGGCCGACCCGCGCCGGTCGGCCTGCCGGGGAAACCCGGGGCTCAACCCAGCGACTGCGTCCCCGCACCCCCCGGCCCCCGTTTCCCAGGACGAAGGCTTATGTCGGCAGAGCGGATCGGGAACTGAAGAGCGCGGCAGCGCCGCCGCAAGCTGGTGAGGACAGCGGGTGAGTCTCCACTTTCAACAAAATACACGAAAAACGTTCTGGAACGCGGCGGTGTAGTCCGCTAGCCTTGGGGTAGACAGAGCCTCGATGTCCCTGGATGAGAACAAGAATCGTTCGAGCGCAGCGGCCCGTTGCGAGGGTGAGCACTCGGGGCGCTCGCTCCGCCGCCACCGGACGAGGGTAATTTTTTTTCCATCGCGTCCGATCTTACGGAGTGGCGGGATGGACGGCTCGAACCCGTTCTTGCGGCGCTCTGCGACCCTCTAAGCCCTTAATATAAGGTGTGTGCGGCGGCCCCGCGGGGAGGAGCGGCCGCTCGGGTGGTCGCCGGTTCAAGCGAGTGCGAGGCGCGCGCCATGCAGGGCTCTTCAGGACAGGATGAGGGTGTAAACCTGGCCGAGCGGCTGGAAGCCTTGTTGCTGCAACGCGGTAAGCTGCGGGCGGGTGATGTCGCGCGCGTGAAGCACGTCCAGCGCGAGCAGGGCGAGGAGCAGCCCTTCACGCGCCTGCTGGTCAGGCTCGGCATGGTCGGAGAGCGGGACATCGCCGAGGTGCTCTCCGAGCTGTTCTCCGTTCCGCTCGCCAAGCCCGACGACTACGCGGACGTCAACGTGCTCAACGGCGAGCTCTCCCAGCGTTTCCTGCGCGAGCACCTGGTGGTCCCCATCCAGGTCAACGGCGATCAGGTGACGCTGGCCATGGCCGAGCCTCAGGACGAGGCCACCCGGCGCGCCATTGCGTTTGCCACCGGCAAGACGATCCTGCCGTGGGTGGGTGTGTACTCCGAGATCGAGAACGCCATCGAGCGGATGTCGGGGGACCAGCGCTCGAAGATGGGGCAGATCCTCGAGGAGGTCGGCGCGGACGAGGATTTCAGCGAAGAGGACGTCGCTCAGCTCAAGGATCTGGCGAGCGAGGCGCCCGTCATTCGCCTGGTCAATCTGCTGATTCAGCGGGCTACGGAGGCGGGCGCGTCCGACATTCACATCGAGCCGTTCGAAGGCCAGCTCAAGGTTCGCGTGCGCGTCGACGGGATCCTGCAGGACATCGAGGCGCCTCCCGCGCATCTCGGCACCGCCGTCATCTCGCGGGTCAAGATCATGGCCCGGCTCAACATCGCGGAGCGCAGACTGCCTCAGGACGGGCGCATCCGTCTGCGCATGCAGGGCAAAGACCTCGATATTCGCGTCTCGACCGTGCCCACCTTGTACGGGGAGAGTGTGGTGCTGCGTCTGCTGAACCAGCAGAACGTGGCCCTCGATTTCAAGTTATTGGGTTTTCCGGCGGACACGCGCAAGTCCCTCTCCGAGGCATTGGCCGCGCCGCACGGCATGATCCTGGTCACGGGGCCCACCGGCAGCGGCAAGACCACGACCCTCTACGCCGCCCTGCGCATTCTCAATACGCACGAAAGAAAGATCCTGACGGTGGAGGACCCGGTCGAGTACCAGCTCGAAGGCATCAATCAGATACAGGTCAAGCCGGACATCGGGCTGACCTTCGCCAATGCGCTGCGCTCCATCCTGCGCCAGGACCCCGACGTGATCATGGTGGGCGAGATGCGCGACCTGGAGACGGCGCGCATTTGCGTGCAGTCGGCGCTCACGGGCCATCTCGTGCTCTCCACCCTGCACACCAACGATGCGGCCAGCAGCGTGACCCGTCTGCTGGAGATGGGCGTGGAGGACTATCTGCTGACCTCCACTCTCACCGCCGTCCTCGCGCAGCGGCTGGTGCGCGTGCTCTGTGACTGTCGGGTTCCCTACGAGGCGATGCCGGAGCTCATCGAGCAGCTCAAGCTGCGCCGCTTCACGCCGGAGGGGCCGGTGGTGCTGCACCGTCCCGCAGGCTGCGACGCCTGCAACGGTACGGGCTACCGCGGACGCACGATCATCCAGGAGCTCATGGTCCTGGACGACGAGCTGCGCCGTCTGGTGCTGCGCGAGGCGGACGCGGGACAGCTTCACGATGCGGCGGTCGCCGCAGGCATGCGAACCATGTACCAGGACGGGCTCCGCAAGGCGGTGGAAGGCATCACCACCATCGAGGAGACCGTTCGGGTGACGCAGGAGATGTGACGAGTTGCCACTCTACCACTACAAGGCCACGACACCCGATGGCCAGATCCTGCAAGGGGAGATGGAGGGCGCCGATCAGGACGTCGTCGTCACGCGCATCCAGCAGTCCGGGAACATTCCCATCCGAGTGGTGCCGGCGGGCGGACGGCTGGGCCTGCGCATCGCATGGCGGGCGCGCGGCCGGGGCAGGGTCTCGCAGCGGCACGTGGCCATGCTGGCGCAGGAGCTCGCCTCGCTGCTGCAGGCGGGGCTGCCCCTCGATCGCGCGCTCGACATCGCACGGGACATCGCGGGCGACGCACCCGGGCGCGAGCTCGTCCTGCGGGTGCAGGAAGCCGTGCAGGCCGGGCACTCGCTGTCCGATGCGCTCGAGACCGAGCGGGAGATCTTCTCGCCCCTTCAGGTGAGCATGGTGCGGGCGGCCGAGGCCAGCGGCAACCTGAGCACCGGACTCGCGCGCCTCGCAGAGTACCTGGAAAAGGCGCGGGCGCTGCGCGAGCGGGTGTTCACCGCGCTCATCTATCCCGCGGCGTTGACGGCGGTCGCCGGGCTGTCGCTGCTCGTCGTGCTGGCCTATGTGGTGCCCAAGATCTCGGAGCTGTTCAGCGATGCCGGCGCGGCGCTGCCGCTGTCCACCCGCATCGTGATCGGTACGTCCGATCTGCTGCACGGATACTGGTGGCTGCTTCTCGGGCTCGTGGTGGCGACCATCCTGTATCTGCGGCGTTCCTTCTCCCGACCCAGCAGCCGCTATCGCTGGGATGCACGTGCGCTGCGCACGCCGATAGTGGGTGATCTGATTCGGCGGCTGGAGACGGCGCGCTTCACGCGCAGCATGGGCACGCTCGTCGTCAACGGCGTGCCGGTGCTCAGCGCGCTCTCGGTCGCGAGAGGAACGCTGTCCAATCGCCTGCTCGCGGAGCGGATCGACGACGCCGCCAACGCGCTCAAGGCCGGCCGGGGGCTGGCCGAGCCGCTGGCGGCGGACGGTGTTTTCCCCACGCTCGCGGTGCAGATGGTCAAGGTGGGCGAGGAGACGGGTCAGCTCGGTGACATGCTGCTGCGCGTTGCGGACGTCTATGATCGCGAGGCGGCCACCACGATCCAGCGGCTGCTCGGCTTGATCGAGCCGGCGCTCATCATCGGTCTCGGCGTCACCATCGGCGGCATTATCATGTCCATCTTGATGGCGATTGTCAGCGTCAACGACCTACCCATTTGAAGCAAAGTTCAACTGTCGTAGTCTGTGATCTGGCGGTATCGGAGTGAGGCCTGACTTGAAATCGCGCAAGTTCTACTCGAAGGAGACCGGGACGACGTGGCTTTCTTCCCTGTCCAGGCTCGTGCCTCGTTCGTCCGCCGCGCGGGATGCGCGCACGCGACGCAGGCCACGAGGCTTCACGCTCATCGAGCTGCTGGTGGTTCTGGTGATCCTGGGTCTACTCGCCGGGCTGGTGGGCCCGCGGGTGATGAAGCACCTCAGTACATCCAAGACCAAGACCGCCAAGCTCCAGGTCGAAGAGCTGAGCGCGGCGTTGGACATGTACCGCCTGGAGGTCGGGCGGTATCCCACCGGGGATCAGGGCCTCGAGGCGCTGGTCGAGCAGCCGCCGGGTGTGGAGAACTGGAACGGCCCCTACCTGCGAAAGACCAAGCTGCCCAAGGACCCGTGGGGACAGAGCTACTACTACCGCATGCCGGGCCGGCACGGTGACTTCGACCTGTACTCGTTGGGAGCCGATGACACCGAGGGCGGTGAAGACGAGAACGCGGATGTCGTCAGCTGGGAATAGTGCGATACGGCGTGCGCGGTGGCCATGCCCCCGAATGCGCGTAGAGCGTACGCGCCGGCACCCGGGCTTCACCCTCGTCGAGCTTCTCGTGGTGCTGGCCATCGCCGCAGCCATGGCGAGCGTGTCCCTGGCACTGTTCTCGGGCGCCATCGATAGAGCGGAGCTGCGAGAGACCGCGGTGGAGCTCGCGACGATGCTGCGACACGCGCGCAGCCGCGCTATCGCGCAGCGCGAAGAGGCGTCGGTGGTGTGCGACGTCGACGAGGCGTCGGAGAGGGCCTGCCGGATCCCCCGCCTCGAGAAAACCTATGCACTGGGGCGAGACCTGCACATCGAGCTCGTGACCGCCCAGCTCGGGCGCCCCGACGACGCGGCGGAGGTTCGATTCTTCCCGGACGGGACTTCGTCGGGTGGCGAGATCAAGCTCTCCAGGGCGGGCACGGGTTACGTCATCCGCGTCGAGTGGCTGACCGGACAGGTGAGCGTTCGTGAGGGGCGGAGGGACGCGCATGAATAAGTGTCGCGGCTTCTCTCTGCTCGAGGTGCTCGTCGCCTTCACCATCCTGGCGACGGTGCTGGGCGTGCTGTTCCAGATCTTCTCCGCGGGGCTCAACCGCGTCGGGCTGTCCGAAGCGTATACCCGCGCGGTGATGCTCGCCGAGTCCGAGCTGACGCGCCTGGGCGTCGAAGAGCCGCTGGTCGCCGGCACGCGCAGCGGGCGCATCGACGACGTGTACCGCTGGCGCACCACCGTGGAGCCCTTCGAGGAGCCCGATACGGAGCCGGCGCCGCGGTCGCTGGGCCTGCGGCCTCATCGAGTCACGGTCGAGATCCGCTGGGGCGAGGGCGAGCGCGAGCACGTCGTGCCCATCACCACCGTGCGCCTGCTCGGGGAGGAGTGAGACGGAGATGCGTTCCCTCGCATACAGGCGCGCACGCGGATTCACGCTGATCGAGCTGCTGATCGCGACGGTGATCGTCTCGGTCATGGTGGTTCTCGCCTTCAATGGGCTGCGCCTGGGGGTGAGGAGCTGGGATGCGGTCAACGCCCGGTCCGAGCGCTCCGAGCAGATGCGCGTCGTCGGGGACTTCCTGCGTCGAGAGCTCGAGCACACCCGAAGGCTGCCCGTCGCCGGCGCGGCCAGGCGCGAAGCAGGCTTCTCGGGGGCCCGCGATGCATTGCGCTTCGTCGCTCCCCTGCCGGGCCGGGTGGCGCTGGGCGGCCTCTACCAGCTGACCCTCGAGGCGCGCCGTCAGGGCCGACGCAAGCACCTCGTGCTCAGCTACGAGCTGTACCAGGGCGAGGGCTGGGAGCGCTTCAGCGACGATCTCTCGGGCGAGGTCATCCTGCACGAGGACATCGAGTCGGTGGAATTCGCCTACTTCGGGGTGGAATCGGCTCAGCAGACGCCGCGCTGGCGGGAGCGCTGGGAAGTGGCGGGGCGGCTGCCCACCCTGATCCGCATGCGCCTGCGGGTGCCCGAAGGCGGAGGGCGGGACTGGCCGGAGGTGCTGGTCGCGCCCCGAGCCGACACCCCCGCGCGCACGGGTTGAGAGCGCACCGATGAGCATGACACCGACACCACGGCGCAGCGAGACGGGGCCCCAGCGACGCGGGCGCCCCCGGGGCATCGCCTTGATCTCGGTGCTGTGGATCGTCGCGTTGCTGACCGTCGCCGCGGGCGGGCTGTCGCAGGAGGCGCGCGTGGATACGCAGCTCGCACGCAACCTCGTCGAGGTGGCGCAGGCGCGGGGCGCGGCCACCGGGGCGCTGGAGCTGAGCGTCCTGCGCCTGTTGAACCAGGCGGCGGACTCGGCGTCCGGGGCCATCATGTACGCGGGCGACTCGCCCCAGGTGCTGCGCGTGGGCGACACCCAGGTGCGTGTGCGCGTCTCCGACGTGGCCGGCAAGGTGGACCTGAACGGCGCACCGCCCGAGCTGCTCGCGGGGCTGCTGAGTGCGGCCGGACTCGCGGAGGACGAGGCGGCCAGCCTCGCCGACGCCATCGTGGACTGGCGGGACCAGGACAATCTGCTTCACCTCAACGGCGCGGAGGACGGCGAGTATCGCCGCGCCGGCAGAGCCTATGGCGCCAAGGATCGCCTCTTCACCAGCATCGAAGAGGTGCAGCTCGTGCTGGGCATGACACCGGAGCTCTACGCCAAGATCCGACCCGCCTTGACGGTGTACTCGCGCCAGACCGGGATCAACCCCCTGGTGGCGTCGCGCCTCGCGTTGGAGGCGCTCCCAGGCGCCAGCGCCGACGAGGTGGAGGCTTACCTGGCGTTGCGCGAGGAGAACGCGCGACAAGGCTTGCCCCCGCCGGCCCCGCCGTTCGGCGACCGACAGTACATGTCGGGTGCGCGCGGGCGCGCCTACACCATCGACATCCAGGCTCGCACCCCCGGGGGGAGCATCGCGCACCTGAGCGTCACGCTGAGAATCACGCCTTCGGGCCAGGGTGTCCCGTACACCGTGCTCGACTGGCAGCTCGAGCCACCGGGCGTCGCGAGCCTGTTCGACGGCTCCGGCGGCGACACCGGGGGCGCACCGGAGAAGGATTCGCTGTGAGAGCGGCACTCGGCAGCTTCCACGACCTGGGCGTGCGCATCGGTGCGTTCTGGCGCTGGTGGAGCGGCGAGCTCGGAGCCATGCTGCCCGGCGCCTTGAGACGCGTCTTCTCGGCGCGCTCATCGCGACTGGTGGTGGACGCCGAGCAGGGCGGGGCGACCCTCACCCTGGAGGGATCCGGCCGCGTTCAGCGGCTCGGAAGCCTCGACCTCGGCCTGGACGCAGGCCTCGCGCAGCAGCTCGAGCCCCGGTCGCGGGCGTTGGTGCGGCGCTCTAAGGAACTCGTGATACGCCTGCCCCCCGCGGACGTGATGAGCACCACCGTGGTGCTGCCGGCGGCGACGCAGGAGAACCTGCGCGATGTGCTCGCGTTCGAGATGGACCGCTACACCCCTTTTCGGGTCGATCACGTGTACTACGACTTCCGGGTTCTGGGGAGCGATCCCGAGAGGCGCAAAATCCGCGTGCAGCTGGTGGTCACCCCTCGACAGCGGTTGAATGGGGTGCTCGAGCGGCTGAGCCGCTGGGGGCTCAAACCCCACGCCGTCACGGTCCGAGAGGAGGACCTCGAGGGGGGACCCGCGGGCGGGGGGGCGCCGATCAATCTGTTGCCCAGGGACCGGCGCCCGCGGCGCAATGGTGCGCGCAGCCGCTGGAACCGGATGCTGGTCGCGCTGGCGGTGGCCCTCGCGGTGGCCGTTATCACGATACCGCTGGTGCGCAAAGCCCGGCTCGTCGACACGCTCGAGAGCGACGTGGCCCAGGCGCGCGTCGCGGCGGAGGCGGCCCAGCGCATGCGCACGCGGCTCAAGGAAACGACGGAGGAGGTGAGTTTTCTCGCCGAGCGCAAGAGGCAGCAACCCGCGGTCATCGACTTGCTGCGAGAGCTCACGCGTCTGCTGCCCGACGACACCTGGCTGCTGCGCTTCGAGCTTCGTGAGGACAGGCTGAAGATTCAGGGTGAGTCTCCGACGGCCTCCACGCTCATCTCCATCATCGAGAGCTCGGAGCTGTTCCGGGATCCGAGGTTCGGCGCGCCCGTCACGCAGAATCCGCGCAGCGGGTTGGAGCGCTTCGTGATCACGGCTCGGGTGGCCGGCCCCGAGGCGGGTGCGCGGGAGCAAGGGGTATGACGAAGACCCTCACGCCCGTGCAAAGCCGACTGCTGGCGGTGGCGATCCTGCTGCTGGCACTGGCGGGCGTCTACGTGCTCGTCGTATGGCCGCTGCTCGCCCAGCACCGTACGTACGACGAGGCGATCGCAGAGCTGACGTACCGGCTGCAGCGATACCAGGGCATGGCGGTACAGAGCGCGGCGCTCAGGGAAGGCTTGGACGAGGTCAAGCAGCAGCAGGCCACCAGCAGCTACTATCTCAAGAGCTCCAAGGCGGCGTTGGCGTCCGCGGAGCTGCAACAGCACGTGAAGGCCCGCGTCGCGGACCACAACGGTCAGCTCGTGAGCAGCCAGGTGATGCCCGATGCGGCTGACGACGCCTTTCCGAGCGTCGCCATCCGGGTGCACATGCGCGGTGATATCAGGAGCCTGCGCGCGATACTGCACGCCCTCGAGATGGGCACCCCGCTGGTGTTCGTGGACGAGGTGTTCATCACGCAGGGGCCGCGCCGCAGAAGCAGGCGCGACGAGCGCGAAGCCAATTCGCTGGACATCCGGTTCAAGGTCACGGGCTACATGCGCGGGGAAAGCGCCTGATGGGAAAGCGTGCGCGCGGCAGCGTGACGACCACGATGAGCCTGGTGCTGTTGTGCGCCGGGCTGGGGGTGCTCGCCTGGGCGGAGTTGGCTCGGGCGCCGGCGCCGGCGGGGCGCACCGCTGAGGTTGCGCCCGGAGAGACGGTGCTCGCCGAACGGTCCGGGCAGGCGATGCTTGCCTTCTCGCCGCTCAGGGACTACGAAGAGATCGTGCGCAGGCCGCTCTTCAACGAGACGCGCGAACCGGACGAGGCGGCGGTGGAAGACGAGACGGCCGGCCCGTCCGTCACGGCTGGGCAGGCCGACCAGCTCACCCTGACCGGCGTGGTCATCAGCGGGGACAAGCTGATCGCGCTGATCAGGGACGGGCGCGCGGGGAGGGTGCACCGCGTGCAGCGAGGCAACAGTCTCGGGGAATGGCGGCTCGAGCAGGTCGAAAAAGAGAGCGTGACGCTGCGCAAGGGCGAAAGCGAGCGGCAGCTTACGCTCTACACGAAAAAAGCGCCCGCAGAAAAACCGAGGCGCGCCGCCAGGCAACGCGCCCGCTCGGAACGGCGTTGATAACAAGAGGCGTCGCCGGCCACGCCGCCGCGAGCCCTTCCGAGCCCGTTTAAGAACGACGTTACCAAACCGATACAGGTTTGGTTCGCGGAGGACTGGAGAGACGGCAACGCCCGGGGAGATCCTGAGCTCGTGATGCCCACGAGCACGCTCATGACTGCGCCGCCGCAAAAGGTGTTTGGTTGCCTGTGCATCGCGTTGGTGGTCACCTCTTGTGCGACGCAGGCCCCTCGCAGCACGGTGGGCGAGGAACCGGGCTCACGCCCGACCGTGACGGCGACGGGGCCCGGTGGCACCAGCGAGCTGGAGCTGCGCGAGCTGCCCGCTGCCCCTGAGACGGGCGATGCGGCTTCGTCCGCCGCACAGCCGGCGCAGGAGCAGCGGCGCCGGAGTGAGCTCTACCCCGGCACCGGTCGGTTCATCGACGAGCAGGCCGCGTCCCCATCGGCCTTCAACCGCAACGAAGACGGCGACATCACCCTCAACTTCGATGGCGCCGACATCGTCGAGGTCGTCAAGACGATCCTCGGGGACATCCTGGGCCGGAACTACACCGTCGACCCGAAGATTCAAGGCCGGGTGACCCTTCAGACCAGCCGTCCGGTGTCCGAGGACGCGCTGGTGAGTGTCCTCGAGACGCTCCTTCAGATGAACGGCGCGGTGTTGATCCGCGAAGACGATCTGTTCCGAGTGCTCCCGGCCGCCGAGGTCTCGGGCACGACCTTGACGCCCACGATACGCCCCGTGCAGGGGCGCGGTTATCAGGTGGCGGTGGTGCCGCTGCGCTACATCGCGGCCGAGGAGATGCAGAAGATCCTGCAGCTCGTGCAGGGCCGGGAGCAGGCCGTGCGCCCTGATTCCAAACGCAATCTTTTGCTGCTCTCCGGGAGCGAGGAAGAGCTCTCCCGCCTGCTCGAGACCATCGCGATCTTCGATGTCGATCAGCTCGAAGGGATGTCCTTCGGGCTGTTCCGGCTCACCTACGTGGATGCGGCCACCATCCACCAGGAGCTCGAACGGATCTTCACCGAGATGGAGCTCCCGGTGTCCGGAATGGTGCGCTTCATGCCCATCGAGCGGATGAATGCGCTCATCGCCATCACGCCGCAGAGCGAATACCTCGAAGATGTGGCAACGTGGATCGAGCGCCTGGACCAGGCGGAGCTCGTGACCGACGTCGACCTCTTCGTGTACCGGGTGCAGAACCGAAACGCGGTGCGCCTGGCAGAGCTGCTGCAGGAGCTGTTCACCGCCGCCGGGGAACGGGAACGGGAGGCGCGGCCGGAGCGAGAGTCACCGGTGGCGCCCCGGATGGCGCCGACCAAGATCGAGCGCGAGGGCGCGGCCGAAGGCGGAGGGGAAGGGGAAGCGCAAGGGGAAGCGCAAGGCGAAGCGCAAGCGCAACGGCAAACGCAAGGGCAACCCTTACCGATGGTGGAAGAGCGCCGCCCGCAGTTCGAGCCGCGCGGCGGAACGGCTTTCGATGTCGGGAACGCCCAGGTCATCGCCGACGAGGAGAACAATGCGCTGTTGATCATGGCGACGGGGGCCGATTACCGGAAGATCGAAAAAACGTTGCAGCGTCTGGACATCATGCCGCTTCAGGTGTTGATCGAGGCCTCCATCATCGATGTCATCCTGAGCGATGAGCTGCGATTCGGCGTCGAGTGGTTCGTCAGGCACTCGCTGGACGGCGCGGAAGGTACGGCGAGATTCGATCTGGGTGACATCGGTATCGGGGCCGCATCCGGTTTCTCGTACTCGATCGTGGATACCGCGGGGGAGTTCGAAGTCGTGCTCAATGCGCTTGCCGAAGAGTCCAGGGTGAACGTGCTCTCCAGCCCGTCGCTGATGGTGCTCGACAATCGGACGGCGGAGATCCGCGTGGGCAATCAGCAGCCGGTGCAGACGCAGACGGCCACCACGGAGGGCGGGGTGATCGTCGAGAGCATCCAGTTCAAGGACACCGGTGTGCTGCTCACGGTGACCCCACGCGTGAACGCCGGCGGGCTGGTCACCATGGAGATCAGCCAGGAGGTCACGGACGTGGGTGAGATCGACGATGCCACCGAGCAGCGCAGCTTCCTGCAGCGAAACATCACCAGCACCGTGGCCGTGAAGAGCGGTCAGACCATCATCCTCGGCGGGCTCATCACGGAGAACAAAAGCGTGTCCGACACGGGCATACCCGTGCTGCACAAGCTCCCGGTGGTGGGCAGGCTCTTTGGAACGACGAGCCGAAGCGAGCGCCGAAACGAGCTGATCGTCCTGATCACGCCGCGGGTGGTCGAGAACTCGCAGGCCGCGCAAGACGTCATCCGCGATTTTCGCGAAAAGATGCAGAACCTCCGGTTCGAGATTCCTGAGANNTGAAAATTCGAACTGAACATGGTCCGCGCGGGAGTGGTCAGGCATCCCGGAGATTGGGCCGCGTGCGGCTATCGGGAGGTACATAGCCCGCGGCAGCGCTACGGCATCCTCGACGTGAAAGCGTTGGTCAACGGGATGCGTCGGTGCGACCCGTTCGCGGGAGGGCCGCCCGAAGGCGGCCCCCTCCGCGGTCGTCGTTTGCGCTCTCAGCCCTCAGGCTTCACCCCACCTTCAGCACGCGCATCATCTCGTGGTCCTCGTGCGAGAGGATGTGGCAGTGCCAGACGTAGCGTCCCGGTTTGTTGAAGTGAGCCTTGATCCTCACCATCTGACCGAATGGTTGAATTGCCTCGGGATCCCCTGGCAGGGACGTGACCATGTCCTTGGGTGCCGTCTCGAAGTATTCCGAGCCGACGCCCGCGGCCGAAAAGTTCCGAATCATGGATATCTCCGGCGCCTCGCCCTCCGTGCCGTTGTGCTGCTCGGTTATCTGGACGCCAGTGATGTCATAATCGAAATTCCATCGATCAAGGATCTCGAAGTTCACCAGGTGGAGATGGATGGGATGCGCGTCCGCAGTGAAGTTGTAGATTTCCCAGACCTCCGTGCTGTCCAACCCTGGGGTCTCGGTGGTCGGCTGGAACCAGGTGTAGGCTGTTGCGACATTCGTTTTGTCGCTTAGATCACCTGACTGTACCGTGCCCAGCAAAGGCTGCAGGCGCCCGAACTCGTCCGTGCCCTCGAAGAGCGCCACCCTGCGGGTCGTGGCGCCGTTGGCCACACCGCCGTAGCCAGGGAGGTTACCGGGGTTGAAGTTATCGGGCACACCGGACAGTGGCACGACGACGTCGAAGGCCATGATGCGGTCTGTCTCGCCGAAAACCTGTGGCCCTGGAATGTCGCCGCCAAACGGCTCGTCACCGCCGATGTTCTTCATGATCACCCGGCTATCGAACGGCACCTGTGAGAAGTCGACCACGATGTCGTAGCGCCCACCGGGCTCGAACACCAGGGTGTCGGTTTGAGCCGGCGTTCCGAGACCCTGATCGCTGCCGATGACCCAGAAAGGCAGCGGAGCGCTTGCGCTGAAATGGTTGGGATCCGTGACGCCGGCGTTAACAGCCACGAACTGGAGCACCATGAAGCGCGAGTCGGAGCCGTTCAGCAGCCGCATCCGGTAGTTGCGCGGCTCGACGTTCTCCTTCGGCCAGATCTTGCCGTTGACNNTCGCCGGTGATGAAGTCGTCGTAGAACGGATCGCCCGGGAACGCCGGGTAGAACAACTCGCCCTTGTCGGTGAACATGCGGTCCTGGATGGCATACGCCAGCTCGTAGGGAAAGGCCGGCAGGCCCAATGGATTACCCGGCAAGCCCGTATCGAACTGGTCGCGCACGAAGTAGAAGCCCGCGAGCCCCGCGTAGACGTTGAGGCGGGTGATGCCCAGGGCGTGGTCGTGGTACCAGAGGTTGCCGGCGGGCACGGCGTTGTTGTAGCGGAAGGTGTTGGTGAAGCCGCCCTCGACGAAATCCCACTGCGGGCCCTTGACCTCTCCGTCGGGGCTGTAGAAGAACTCCGGGTTGCCGTCGAACTGGAAGTCGCTGTTGCCGCCGTGCAGGTGGGTGATGATCGGCACCCCGTTCTTCTTGATGCTGAACTGCCTGTAGTCGACGCCGTTGGCCGAGCTCGCTCCGTGGAGCGAGTAGCACCAGTGCAGGTTGGTATCCACGGGGAGCAGGTGCTTGTTGCCCTGGAGCTCGTTTGCCCAGCGCACCACGGTCTCGTCCGCCCCGCCGGCTGACGTGCTCATCACCTGAAAGGTCTGACCGGGCCAGGACACGGTGTTCGCCCCGTAGCCCCAAACCTTCGTCTTCAGCCTCCTGCCGTTTTTCGGGTCGATGAGGCCGGTCTGCTGCACGGTCTCTCTTATGCGAAGGCTGAAGTTCGGCTTCTGAGCCGGCCCGCCGTTCACGTTGAGATCCTTGAACAGAAAGCCCGGATCGAGCGCGTTCGGTGCCAGCTCTACGAACTTGGGCTGCAGGGCTGGATCGGACAGCCCGGGGGCTGCGGGCACGGCAAAGGCCCGGCGGCCCAGGCCGTACTTCGCGGCGAGCAGCGCGCTCGCGCCGGTCGTCGCGCTCAGCTTGAGAAAGGTTCGTCTGTCGATCATGCGCATCCGGCGCGGGTCTATCCCTTTCCACTTCTTGGACATAGTGCTCTCCCTTTGTTGTGATGGGCACGCCGCCGCGGACCCTCTCGGTGGCGGGGCCGCAACGAACCCCTTCCGAGAGAGGACTGCGGTTGCCCGAGACCAATCCCACGAACGATGTCCGCTCGCGCCGCTAGACGCAGCTAGCGGGGTTCGGCTTTCGCGGGTGGAGCAGGGAAGAGAGGGACTGCTCGAATGTTGCTCGCCAGTGGGCTGTCCGTCAATCGGCCACTAGCCCGAGTTGTTCTGCGACATTGGTCGTAGCCGTTTGTACGTACGCATTTGTGCGTACGTATCCCTAGGGGCATCAGCCGAACGAGCATTGCCGGCGCGCCCGCGGGTGGAATCTTTTGTCGCTTCATGCAGTCCGTATTGCAGGGCGTAGACGATCGCTTGGGACCGCCGCTGAAAACCGAGCTTGCGGAAGATGTTGTTGAGATGCGACTTCACCGTCTTCTCGCTGATGCAGAGCATCCGAGCGATATGCTTGTTGCTGAGGCCTCGGCCCACCAGACCCAGGGTTTCCTCCTCTCGCCGGGTCAGAGCCTCGTCGGTGGCGAGCTGCGCCCGGATCGGCGTTGGCACCGCGCTCTTGTCGAGACACTTCGCCATGATTCGTCGCTCGATCCAGAGCTCGCCCGCGTGCACCGCGCGGATGGCTTTGACGCAATCGGGTATGCTGGTGTCCTCTCGGAGGTATCCCCTGGCGCCGGCCTTGAGCGCCTCGACGATCAGGGCCTCGTCACTGGAGCAGCCGAGGATGGTCTTGGTCGACGGGGTTTCTGTCCCGAGGTGCTCGACGCCGTCGATCCAGGGCATACCGGGCAGCAACGCGCTGACCAGCGCCACGTCGGGACGCAGGTCCCTCGCCATATCGATGGTTTGGCGCCAATTGGCTGCCTCGCCGACCAAATCTATGGTCCCCTCACTGGCGAGAGCCTGACCGAGGCTCTCCCGGCACAGACGCCGCTCGTCCGCGACGAAGAGCCGGACTCTTGGCGCGGGTTCCATTTGGTAACCTCCCCCTTCGGTGACAGCTCACCCTATACCGTGACGGTTTATAAGAACTTGATCAAGCTCAAAAATGCACTTGACTCGTCATCCTCCTTTATTTGGATGAGATAGCGTGAAGGCGAGCCTCGGGCGCTGCGTGCGACCTGCCGACGGCAGACTCCCGCGTGCGATGTCGCCGGTCCTCGGGGTTGCCCAGGAAGGAGTTAAGGCGCGGTTCAGCCGGCAAATGTCAAACTGGTGCGCCGGGTGCGCAGCTATCATCGTGTAGCATCCAAGAAATGGGCCTCGTGAATCCGAGCGGGGCTCTCCGTCCGCGGTACGAAAGAGTGCAGAAACCGTCACGACGGCACGGCGAATCAGGGGACAGGGAATGAAGCGAAGAAGCGGCATCTGTCTGGCAGCTGTCTTGTCGCTGCTGCTCGGCGAGGCCATTCAGGCCCGTGAGATCGTCAGCTACGCCTTCGTGCAGGACGACGCCACCCTGCGGGTGCGCGGCAAGACGATACGGCTCTTCGGAATCCACGTGCCGGAGACCGAGCGCACCTGTCGCACCTTCATCCATCCCGTCCAGTGCGGCTCGCGGGCGGTGCTCGCGCTCGAGTTCAAGATCGGCGCGCGGTTCGTGCACTGCGACACGGTGCGCAAGAACGAGGACGCGAGTGTCACTGCGGTGTGCCGCGTGGACGACGAAGACCTGAGCGCGTATCTGATCTCCCGGGGCTGGGCCGTGGCCCTACCCGACGCACCCTTCGAGTACCACATCCTCGAGAAAATCGCTCGCCACAAGAGTTTCGGCGTGTGGGGATTCCAGGCCGACGTCATCCAACGCTAAGCCCTGAAAGGGTAGACCGGGCTAGAAGCGGTGGGAGAGCCCCCGGGGGTCAGGTCTTGCAATGCCACATTCGAACCGAATCCACCCTGAAGTCCGGCTGGCTGACGAGATGTGGCATTGCAAGACCTGACCCCTCGCGGCGTCGGGCGACCAACGTACGGTTCGCTTACAATCGGCGCCCATGAATCTGAATCTGATCGACGTGGCGCGCGAGCTGGGCGAGCGGGCAGGGCGGCTGCGTTTCCGCGCGCCGGTGACTCACGTCTACAACCCCCTCGACTACGCCTGGGCGCCGCACGAGCGCTACCTCGAGCGCTTCGGGCGCGGGGCGCGGGAGGTGGTGCTCGTCGGCATGAATCCGGGTCCCTTCGGCATGGCGCAGACCGGGGTGCCCTTCGGGGACGTGGTAATGGTGCGCGACTGGATGGGCATCGAGGCGCCGGTGGGCAAGCCCCGGCGCGAGCACCCCAAGCGCCCGGTGGACGGGTTCGCGTGTCCGCGGCGCGAGGTGAGCGGGCAGCGCCTGTGGGGCTGGGCGCGCGATCGGTTCGGTGCGCCGGAGCGCTTCTTCGCGCAGTTCTTCGTCCTCAACTACTGTCCGCTGTGCTTCATGGAGGAGAGCGGGCGCAACCGCACGCCGGACAAGCTGCCGGGCGCGGAGCGCGAGCGGCTGTTCGCGGTGTGCGACGCGGCGTTGGAACGGGCCCTGGCATGCCTCGCGCCACGGTGCGTGTTGGGAGTGGGGCGCTTCGCCACCGAGCGCGTGGGGGCTGCGCTGCGCGGTGCAGGGGTGCGCACGGGAATGGTGCCGCACCCGAGCCCGGCCAACCCCGCGGCCAATCGGGGGTGGGAGGCACTCATGGACGAGACGTTGGCGGCCGCCGGCGTGACGGCGGTTTAGTCCCCCTCCAAGACATTCAGAAGCGCTGCGGTGGGCAGGCTACTGCGGCGCCTCGCCGTTCGCGCGCAGGGGCACGACGAACACCGGCGTGCGCGTGTGCTGCAGCACCTTGTTGGCCACGGAGCCCAGAAAGGCGCGGGCCACCCGCGAGTAGCCGTGGGTGCCCATGACGATGACGTCCGCGTCGACGTTCTCGGCTTCGCGCAGGATGACCGCGGCGGGCTGACCCTGAACGACGCGGATCTCCGCCATCTCGTCCGCCTCGTCGGCGTGCTTGCCGAGCTCCTCCTGGCAGAAGCGCTCCAGTCGCGTGTGAATCTCCTGATGCAGCTGCTCCAACCCCGAGCGCTTGAGCTCCTGGTATTTCTCGTCGGAGATGACGTTGCGCACGAGGCTCTCCCCGGTGGGACCCAGCGGCTCGATCACGTGCAAGAGCACGATCTTCGCGTCGTGGCGTTGCGCAAGGGCGAGCGCATGCCGGAAGACGCGGTACGTCTGGGGCGCGAGGTCGGTGGCGTAGAGGATGGTCTGGATGGTGGGTATCATCGGCCTGGCTCTCCCCCTCGTCGATAATGTGTGCCCGGACCTGGCTGTCAGCCGGCGCTGAGCCGTAGCCGGTCGAGCTCCGGGGGCAGCTCGCTCAGGCTCTCCAGCGACACGGCCCCGATCTCTTCCAGAGCGCTCTGATAGCCGCGGTGTCCGGCGCCGCCCACGACCACCCGCGTGCCTGCGGGAAGCAGCTGTCCCAGCTTTTTCAGCTCCGTGATCAGGCGCGAGTCGTCGGCCGGATAACAAAGACTCAGGGCCACCGCCTGCGCCCGCTTTTCTACCACCGTGAAGACGATCTCGTCCACGGGCACGTTGGGCCCCAAAAAGAGCACGTTCCAGCCCCCCGAGGCGGCGACCACCCCGGCCATCAGCGCGCCGAGCTCATGGGATTGACCGAGGGGCGTGCCCGCCACGAGGGTGGGGCCGGCTTCGCTCAGGTTGCTCTGCACGACCAGGGAGCCGAGGAAGGAGCGCAGGTGAGCGGTGGCGAAATGCTCGTGGGCCACGCGCAAGGGACCGTTACGCCATTGATCGCCTACGTGGCGCATGAGCGGGGCCAGCACCTCTTCGAGCAGCACCGCCATGTTGAGCGAGACCGCCGCGTGCGCGAGCGCGGCGTCGAGGCCCACAGGGTCGAGGTTGCGGATGGCCGCGAGACACGCGTCGAAATGCTCGCGGGCCGAGGCGCGCGCGGGGCGGGCCACGGTGGCGGTTTCGGCGCGGGCGACCGCTTCGCGATCCGCCTCCACCAGCGCTTCGAGCTCCTCGAGGCTCAGATGCGCCACGTCCCCGATGCGGCGTCCGCTGTCGGTGACGCGTTTCAGCAATAACAGCCGCTCGGCGTCGGCGTCGGAGTACAGGCGCCGGCGGGTCTCCGAGCGCTGGGGCGCCACGGCGCCGTAGCGCCGCTCCCAGGCGCGGATGACGTCGGCGCTCAGGCCCGTGCGCCGCGCCACGACCTGGATGGGATGCTTCGGGCTCTCGTCGGGTTGCGTACGTTGCTCCGCCACGGCGTCTCCTCCGCCCTCATTATAGGCAAGCCGTCTGTCCTGAAAACATCATCGACAAACGGTGTCGCAGACGGCGTTCGGCGGCGGTGGGCGGTCCGAGGGGGATCTATCGCGGTGGTGCCAAGCGTTCGAGAGGGCCTGGCAAGGCTCGGCTTGTCCAGGACAAGATAGTGGATCCATCGATGGTGAGTAATTATAACTATCTATAAACATTTACCTTTTTCGGACTGAGCTGGCCTTGGCAGGTCAATCAAGTGCCATATAAATGTAATAGACAAAACGTTGACAAGCCATTGCCGGCCACGTATCGTCTCCCTGTCGCGTGAACGACACCACCCATGCAAGGAGGAACGAAGATGGCTCGAGGTCGACTCGTAAAGACGGGCGTGTTCGGGACGGTGCTCGCCGTTGCACTCGGAGTGTTCTCTGCGGCGGTGACCGCCGGGATGTACGGCGACAAGAAGGCGGGTAAGGATATCGTGGACACCGCGGTGGCGGCCGGCAGCTTCAACACGCTGGTGACGGCCGTGAAGGAGGCGGACCTGGTGGAGACCCTCAAGGGTGAGGGTCCTTTCACCGTGTTCGCACCCACCGATGATGCTTTCGCCAAGATCCCGCAGGACCAGCTAGACGCGCTGCTCGCCGACAAGGACGCCCTGCGCAAGGTTCTGACCTATCACGTGGTGCCGGGCAAGGTGACGGCCGCCGACGTCGTGAAGATGCGCTCGGTCAAGACCGTCGAGGGTCAGTCCATCAGCATCAAGGCCGGTAGTGACGTGATGGTGGACGATGCTCGCGTGGTCAAGACGGACGTCATGGCCAGCAACGGCGTCATTCACGTCATCGACACCGTCATCATGCCGAAGTAACCCTCCCGGGGAGCCCTCCGCTCCCATCGTTGCCGCGGGCACCCCCCCCGCGGCTTTTTTTTGGTGTCAGACATGACTTTTTGCTGACGAGCGCAAAAGTCGTGTCTGGCACTACTTTTCGAAGCCTTCTGCTAAACTCGTTTGTGGAGGTTTTGGAGCAGGAGTGCCAAGGAATGGCGAGACTCCCCCGCTATTTTTTTCCGAATCAGCCTCAGCACCTCATCCAGCGCGGCAATAACCGCTCGGCGATTTTCACCGGTGCGGCCGACTATCGGTTCTTTCTGTCTTCGCTTCAGACGGCGAGCGCAAGACACGGTTGCCGTGTGCATGCGTATGTGCTGATGACCAATCACGTTCACCTGCTGGTCAGCCCCGAGGCCGAGACCAGCATTCCGCGGTTGATGCAGTCAGTGGGTACCCGCTACGCCAAGTATTTCAACTGGCGCTACGCCCGAACGGGGACCTTGTGGGAGGGCAGGTATCGGGCCACGCTCATCGATACCGACGCTTATCTTCTGACCTGTTATCGCTACGTCGAGCTGAACCCGGTGCGCGCCGGCATGGTGTGCGAGCCAGGGGCGTATCGATGGTCGAGCTATCGTTGGCATGCCCACGGCGTGCCGGATCCCCTGATTACGGATCATTTCCTCTACCAAGGGCTTGGTGGCACCGGGGAAGAGCGTCGAATGCGCTACCGAGAATTCGTTGGCACGGCTGTGCAGGAAGGAGAGCTGGAGCAGATCCGCGACGCGACCAACAATTCCTGGGTGCTGGGAAGAGACCCCTTCAAGCGCGTCGTCGAGCGGGCTCTGGGACGGCGCACCGGACGGCTGCCCCTAGGACGTCCCAGAAAGTAGCAGAAAGTAGTGTCAGACATGACTTTTCGCTGCGAGGGGGAAAAGTCATGTCTGACACTACTTCTTGGGGAAAAGTGGTGTCTGACACCACTTATGGGACGATGTCGGCGATGGAGATGGCGACGGAGGTGCCGTCGGCGACGGCGACGGCGTCGCTGAGGCCCTGGAGATCGCCCGAGGTGGCGGTGGCGGTGCCGTTCTTGGCGATGCGCGCGCCGACGACCACGGCGTCGAAGCGCGAGAGCTTGAGATCGGGGAGCATGCTCTTGGTGTCGTCGAGCACCACGGTGATGGGCAGATCGGCGGCGCTCGCGCGCACGATGGCGAGCGGCATGGGCGGCCCGTCCACCGCGCGCGCGTAGATGAAGAGCGGATCGGTGGGCTGGACGCGATGGGCGAGCTCGGGGGCGAGCGAGACCTGCACGCGCAGCGCCACCCCCGCGGCCGGCGCCGGCTCGGCTTGGGCTGCGGCGGGCGCGTCGGCGCCGAGCCGGCTGCGGGCGCGGGCGATGAAGTCGTCGAGCATGCGGCTCTCTTCGGGGCTCAGGCTGCCGAGGCGGCGCAGGCGCTGCCAGCGCTCGAGCGCCTGGGTCATGTCCCCGCTCTGGAAGGCCGCGACGCCCCCGAGCCACAGGGCATTGGGGGCGTTGGGGGCGCGCTCCAGGGCGCGCTCGAGGAGCGCCGCCGGGCGTCCGCTCAGATCGTTGCCCTGCAGGCGCGCGAGCACCTGGGCGAGCCCCACCATGGCCTCGGGATCGTCGGGGGCGAGGGCGTGGGCCTCCCCGAAGGCCAGCCGTGCCTGCTCCAGCCGTCCCTCCATGGCGTAGGCGCGTCCGAGCATGAGCCAGTGCTCGGGGTTGTCGGGCTCGGCTTCGCTGCGCGCCTCGAGGCGCGCGATGAACTGCTCGAGGGAAGGGTGCTCGTCCCCGCCGCCGCCTTGCGCCTGGGCGCTCGGCAGCCCCTGCTGCGGGGAGACGGCCTCGTGGCTGCCCAGCGTCACGTAGAGCCCCACGGCCAGCGCCGGCACCGCCAGCCCCACGACCACGGCGGCGGCGCGCACGCCGGTGGCCGGGGAGCGAGCGCTTTCCTGCCCCTCGGCGGGCACATCGGTGAGCAGCGCCCGCTCGGTCTCGCGGCG
>JABAHQ010016406.1_pt2 | contig 55747 bp, 47 predicted proteins | sample 7062091 | NCBI WGS metagenome assembly JABAHQ01 (sample SAMN14534359, study PRJNA622989) | marine sediment metagenome | biome: marine biome [ENVO:00000428]; feature: marine pelagic biome [ENVO:01000023]; material: deep marine sediment [ENVO:00002113] | place: India: Gulf of Kutch | collected...
GTGATCGACTTCAAGAACACGGTCCTGATCATGACCTCGAACCTGGGCGCCCGGGACATCACCAAGGGAAGCGGCCTCGGCTTCCAGCGGCAGGATCCCAAGGCCAGCTACGAGGTGATGCAGGAGACCGTCCGCGAGGAGATCGAGCGGGCCTTCAATCCCGAGTTCCTCAACCGTCTCGACGAGATCATCGTCTTCCACTCCCTGGACCGGGAGCAGATCGCGGAGATCGTCCACATCATGCTCAGGGACGTGCGTGAGCGCCTGGCCGAGGAGGAGATGACGATCCGCCTCACCGACGCCGCGGTGGACTTCCTGGTGGAGGAGGGCTACGACGAGAAGTACGGCGCCCGGCCCCTGCGGCGGGCGATCCAAAAGTACCTCGAGGATCCGCTCTCCGAAAAGATCCTCACCGCCGAATTCTCCGCCGGCGACGAGATCGAGGTGGACGCCGACCCCGACGGGGACGACCTGATCCTCCGAGCCGCATCGCCCCAGAAGACGTGACGTGACCCTGGCCCACTCCGCTTCACGGCCGATCCCGACGAAGGCCGGCGCGCTCGCGGCGGCCTTCGCGGCCGTCCTGGCCCTCGGGAGCCCCCTTCCCGCGTCCGCCCAGGGCGCCGGAGCTCGGACCCAGACCTCGGTGACCGTCGACTCGATCGCCGTGGAGGGCAACGTGAGGCAGAGTCGGGCCGAGGTCATGGCCGTGGCGGGCCTCCGTCCGGGCACTCCGATCACCTACCGTGACGTCCAGACCGCGGTCAAGGAGCTCTGGAGCACGGGCCAGTTCCGGGACATCCAGGTGCGAGCGTCGGGGGGACAGGCCGGGGCCCCGGTGGTGCTGACCTACCAGGTCGAAGAGCGAGAGCTGATGCGGACGGTGCGCTTTCCGGGTCTCGAGACCGTGAGCGCACAGTCGGTGCGGGACACGGTGGACCTCCGTCCCGGACAGCCGTACTCGCCCCAGAAGGTGAGCCGGGCGATGCGCTACATCCGGTCCGAGCTCTCCGACCAGGGCATCCCGTTCGCCCGCATCGAAGAGCGGCGTCAGCGCGTGGAGGGCGCCGATGGGGAGATCCACCTGGTGCTGGACGTCACCGAGGGGAACCGGGTCACGGTGGCGGGCGTCCAGGTGGAGGGCAACGAGAGTTTCTCCGACGGCGCCCTTTCCGGGGCCCTGGACACGAGCCCCGAGGGCTTCTGGTGGTTCCAGGGCGGGACGTACGACCAGGAGACCTTCCAGTCGGACCTCGAGCAGCGCCTCCCCTCCTTCTACGCGGGCCGGGGGTACCTGGACTTCGAGATCGTCTCCGACACCCTCGTCGTGGATCCCGAGACCGGCAAGGCCCAGGTCGAGCTGAGCGTCGTGGAGGGACCCCAGTATCGGGTGGCCGACTTCTCGATCGAGGGGAACCGCCATTTCGCCACCGAGGAGCTGAGCCGATACTACCGCCTCGACCGCGGCGGGCTCCTCTCGAGGCTGGGCTTCGGGGGAGGGGACGAGAGCGGCGACCGGGATCCGGTCTTCGACCGGATGGCCTTCGAGGAGGCGACCAACCAGGTCCAGCGAGCCTACAACAACGAAGGATACCTGTACGCCCGGGTCAGTCCCTACATCGAGAAGCTCGGCGCCGAAGGAGAAGGATCCCCGAAGGTCCGCGTGGGATGGGAGATCGAGGAGAACAACCCGGCCTACATCAACCGGGTGGCGATCGAGGGCAACGACTACACCTACGAGCGCGTGATCCGGGACCAGATCATCCTGCTCCCCGGAGACGTCTACAGCGAGGACCGGCTCCTCCAGAGCTATCAGAGCATTCAGTCCCTGGGCTTCTTCGAGACGCCGATGGAGCCCCCGGACATTCAACCCGACCCCCAGACGGGTGACGTGGACGTCACCTTCCGGGTGAAGGAGAAACAGACGGGCTCGATCAACTTCGGAACCGCGGTGGGCGGGGGAACGGGGCTCTCGGGGTTCATCGGCTACGACCAGCCCAACCTCTTCGGGCAGGCCAAGCAGGGAAGCCTCCGATGGGACTTCGGGCGCTTCATCAACTCCTTCACGGCCTCCTATTCCGACCCGGCACTCCTGGGCAGCCGGATCAGCGGGTCCCTGACGTTTTTCAACTCGTCGGACCGCTTCTTCCAGTTCGACTCCGGGCGCCGGAAGCGCCTGGGCGGCTCCGTCCAGTTCGGTATCCCGGTGCCCTGGTCGCGCTTCACGCGCTTCATCGCCGGCTACGGCATCTCCCGCACCCGCTTCGATCTCCGACGGGGGGTGGACGACACGTCCCTCTTCGGTCGGCCTCCCGGACTCCAGAGCACCGTCACCCTGGGCCTGAACCGGAGCACCCTGAACCACCCCGTCTTCCCGACGTCGGGGTCGAGGCAACGGGTCACCTTCGACCTCAACGGAGGGCCCCTGGGGGGCGACGGATCGTTCACCCGCCAGCTAATGGAGGGCACCTGGTGGCTTCCGGTGGGCCAGGTCGGCGGGGGATCCCCGGGCTCGCAGGGCATGCGCTTCGCCCTGGGCCTCAAGCTCCGCGGCGGAGCGGTCTACGGGAACGCGGACCGCTTCCCCTTCGACCGCTTCTGGATGGGTGGCGTCCAGTTCGGCGAGTCGCTCCGGGGCTACGACGAGACCTCGATCACCCCCCAGGGCCACTTTTTCGAGGGCAGCCGGGCGATTCGAGACATCGATCGGCTGGGAGACGCCTTCTTCCTGATGTCCGCCGAGTACGCGGCCCGGCTGGGGGGCAACGTGTCCCTCTCGCTCTTCTACGACGCGGGCAACGTCTATACGGATCCCTTCGAGGTGGATCCCACGCGGCTCTTCCGGGGAGCGGGTGTGGGGGTTCAGCTCGTGACGCCCTTCGGGCCGATCGGGCTGGACTACGCGTACGGCTTCGACAAGGACCCGGCCGGCTGGCAGCTCCACTTCCGGATGGGCCCGAGGTTGTAGGGTGGGGACGAAGAAGAGAGTCGAGCCGGTCCCGGGGCGATCCCGGCGCCGACCCGGCCTCCCCCCATCTGACGCATGGGGGCGGGATCACGTAGATTTCGGGGCTGGGTTCCGGTTCCCGGGAGACGACATTCGAATGAAGAAGGACTCGATCGGAGAAGGTTCATGCGCCGTTTGATCTTCCTTGCAGCCGCCATCCTGGTTCCCGCCTCCGCGGCCCCGGTCGGCGCACAGTCCGGCGTCAAGATCGGATACATCAACTCCCAGGAGATCATCCAGGAGGCACCGGGCGCACAGCAGGCCCGGCAGGAGCTGGAGCAGCAGCTCTCGGAGTACCGCGAGGAGGTCCAGCAGATGGGCGAGGAGCTCCAGCAGCTGATCGAGCGGTACGAGCAGCAGCAGATGACGCTCTCCGAGCAGGCGCGCCAGGACCGCCAGGAGGAGATCCGGCAGAGGCAGCAGGAGTACCAGCAGCGCGTTCAGCAGCTCGAGGACCAGGCGGCCCGACGTCAGCAGGAAGTGGTCGCGCCGATCATGCAACGGATCAACGCGGTGATCGAGGATATCCGCCGTCAGGGCGCCTACACGGTGATCTTCGACGTCGCCGCCCAGGGAATCGTGGCCGCGGACCCCGGACTCGACCTCACCGCGGAGGTGATCCGACGCCTGAAGGAGCAGACGGCGACGCCCGGCGGCTGACGCTCCCCTACGCCATACGTCGCTCCCACCACCGGCGGGATCTGCGCGCGCGGCCGCGCCCCCCCTTCTTCAGCGTCCCGCTCATCCAGCGGCCCGGTCCGTGGGCCTTTCCTCAGCCGGTACCCAACCCGGTCCCCTTCGGCCCCCGGACCGGACGATGCCGGATTTCCTCGACGACCCTGGAGGATGGAGCCATGAACCCAGAGCGCGATCGATCGCGACCCGCCGTCACCCTCACGACCGGCGAGGCGGCGGAGCTCGTCGGCGGACGCCTGCACGGAGACGCGGAGCTCGTCCTGGAAGGCGTGGCGCCCCTCGATCAGGCCGGACCCAGGGAACTCGGCTTGTTGGCGACCCGACGCTACCTGAGGGATCTCCCCTCCACCGCGGCGGGAGCCCTCCTCGTCTCCGAGGGGCTGGCGGACGAGGCGTCCCGGGACGAGGCGCCCACGACCCGGGTCGTGGTGGACGACGCCCACCGGGCGCTCCCGGCGCTCCTCGAGCGCTTCCATCCGGCTCCGGAACGGTCCACCGGCGTCCACCGCACCGCGGTCCTGGGCCGCGGGGTGTCCCTGGGCCGCGGGGTGCAGGTCGGGCCCTATACTGTGCTCGAAGCCGGAGTCGAGGTCGGCGACGACGCCCGCATCGGCGCCCACTCCGTGGTGGGCGAGGGCAGCCGGATCGGAAGCGAATCGGTCCTCCATCCCCACGTGGTCCTCTATCCGGGGTCGAGGCTCGGAGAGCGGGTGGTCCTCCACGCGGGAGTGCGGGTGGGCGTGGACGGCTTCGGCTACGTCCAGGCCGACGGGACCCACCGGAAGGTGCCGCAGGTGGGGAGCTGTGTGATCGAGGACGACGTGGAGATCGGCGCGAACTGCACCCTCGATCGCGGCTCGATCGGCCGGACCGTGGTGGGCCGGGAATCGAAGCTGGACAACCTCGTTCACGTCGGCCACAACGTGGAGCTGGGTCCCCGGTGCCTCCTGGTGGCCCAGGTGGGCATCGCCGGCTCGAGCCACCTCGGCGAGGGCGTCGTGTGCGGCGGTCAGTCCGGCGTCGGCGGCCACGTGGTGGTGGGAGACGGGGCCCGGATCAGCGCCCGGGGAGGCGCGGTCCGGGACGTGGAGGCCGGAGCGACGGTCTCGGGGTTCCCGGCCCGGGACCACCGCACCTTCCTCCGGGGGACGGCCCGGCTCATGAAGCTCCCCGATCTCGAGCGTCGGGTCCGGGAGCTGGAGCGCGCGGTGAGCCGCTCGGAAGACGGCGAAGGATCGCCCTCGGGATGAGGGCCCGCGGACCATGCGTTACATTGCCGGGCACGGTGGATTGAGCCACGACGCGTCGGGGGGCCGGGGGCCGGGAGAGCGGCACCCGGAGTTCCTTCCGGACGCCGGAGCGACCGAGGAGCCATGAGCGAGGTGCAGCAGCGGACGCTGGCCGGTGAGGCCGTCGTGGAGGGCATCGGGGTGCATTCGGGCGAGGCCGCGTGTGCCCGGATCGGACCCGCTCCTCCCGGCTCCGGGATCCGATTTCGCCGGACGGACCTGGAGGACGCGCCCGAGATCCCCGCCGACCTGGACCACGTGGTGGACACGGAGCTCGGCACCACGATCGGGAAGCGCGAGGCCCGCATCCTCACCGTGGAGCACCTCCTCGCGGGAATCTGGGCCCACGGGATCACCAACGCCGTCGTGGAGCTCGACGGGCCCGAAGCCCCGATCCGGGACGGCAGCTTCCTCGACTACTTCGAGGCCGTCGCCCACGCCGGGGTGGAGGCCCAGGACGCCCCCGCCCGGGTGGTGGAGGTCCAGGAACCCCTCTCTCTTTCCCCGGACGGAGACGGATCCTACGTGGCGGTCCCGTTCCGGGGCTTTCGCCTCTCGTGCACGATCGAATACGAGCACCCCGCGATCGGACGACAGTACGGATCCTTCGAGCTCGACCCCGACGGGGCGACCTTCGGTCGCGAGATCGCTCCCGCCCGAACCTTCGGGTTCAAGGAGGACGCCGAGGAGCTCTGGGCCCGAGGGCGGGCCCGGGCGTCCTCGGTGGAGAACAGCGTGATCCTCGACCAGAGCGGCGTCCTGAACGAGGAGCTGCGCTTCTCCGACGAGTTCGTCCGTCACAAGGCGGGCGACGTGCTCGGGGATCTCGCGCTCCTCGGGGCACGGGTGGCCGGCCACGTGGTCGCCGACCGCCCGAGCCATCGGGGAAACGTGGCCCTCGGCCGCGCCCTGGCCGAGCACGCCTTCCGCGGGGGGAACGAGCCCGAGATCGACGTGCAGCGGATCATGGAGCACCTCCCGCACCGCTACCCCATGCTGCTGGTGGACCGGATCATCGGCTTCGAGGAGGGGAAGCGGATCGTCGGGATCAAGAACGTCACGATCAACGAGCCCTTCTTCCAGGGCCACTACCCCGGCCATCCGATCATGCCGGGCGTGCTCATCATCGAGGCGATGGCCCAGGTGGGAGGGCTCCTCCTCATGGACCTGGTGGACGACCCCGAGGACAAGGTCGTCTACTTCATGAGCCTCGACGACGTCAAGTGGCGGCGGCCCGTCACGCCGGGGGACCGGATCATCTTCGACGTAGAGTTGGTCCAGTTCCGGCGGAGCGTCTGCAAGATGCGGGGAACGGGCACCGTGGACGGGCAGGTCGTGGCCGAGGCCCAGCTCATGGCCAGGATCGTGGACCGATGACGGCCGGGGCGCCCGGTTCCGGGGCCGGGGTGGACACCCGGGTCCATCCGACCGCGATCGTCGACGGAGACGCCGATCTCGGTGCGGGCGTATCGGTCGGTCCCCACGCCGTCATCGGCCGGAACGTCCGGATCGGGGCGCGGACCCAGGTGGGCCCCGGCGTCCTGGTGGAGAAGGACACCACCGTGGGCTCCGACTGCCGGCTCTTCAAGGGGGCGGTCCTCGGCACCGATCCCCAGGATATGAAGTACGAGGGGGAGGAGACCGAGCTCCGGGTGGGAGACCGGACGGTGATTCGGGAGTACGCCACCCTCAACCGGGGAACGGGGTGGTCCCACCAGACCGTCGTGGGGAGCGACTGCCTGGTGATGGCGTACGCCCACGTGGCCCACGACTGCCACATCGGGGACCACGTGATCCTCTCCAACGCCGTGAACATGGGGGGGCACGTCACGATCGAGGACTGGGCCATCGTCGGGGGGATCACGCCGATCCACCAGTTCGTCCGGATCGGGGCCCACGCCTTCGTGGGGGGCGGAACCCGCCTCCCCCAGGACGCGCCGCCCTACTGCCGGGTGGCCGGAAGCCCGGCGAAGCTTTACGGCCTCAACGCGGTGGGGTTGGAGCGCAGGGGATTCTCCCAGGAGACGCGCTCCCTCCTGAAGCGGGCATACCGCCTCGTCTTCCAGTCGGACCACACGATCTCCCAGGGTCTGCGCCGGGTGGAAGAGGAGGTGACCGGGATCCCCGAGGTCCGCCACTTCGTGCAGTTCATCCGGGAGAGCGAGAGGGGCGTCACGACGTGAGGACCCGGGCCGGATCCCCGAGATGTGCATCCCCCGCGGGATCCGGGGGAGCCGGGCGTTGAAGGAGCCGGTCCCGGGTCGCCCCCTGACCGTGGGGGTCGTGGGGGTGGGAAGCCTGGGATTCCATCACGCCCGCATCCTCCGAGACCTCGAGGGCGTGCGCTTCGAGGGATTCTGGGAGATCCGGAGGGAGCGGGCGCAGGAGGTGGCCCGGACCCTGGGCGTGCGAGCCCGGCCGAGCCTCGACGACCTCCTGGAGCGGGTGGAGGCCGTGGTCGTGGCGGTTCCCACGACCGAGCACGAGCGCGTGGCCCTCGGCGCCCTGGAGCGGGGGATCCACGTCCTGGTGGAGAAGCCGATCGCCCCGAGCCTCGCCGCAGCGGACCGGATCCTCGAAGCGGGGAAAGCGCACGGGGCGCTGGTCGTGGCGGGCCACGTGGAGCGCTTCAACCCTGCGGTGATCGCCGCGGAGCGGTACCTGGAGTCACCGCTCTTCATCGAGTCCCATCGCCTCGCCCCCTTCGCGTCCCGGGGCACGGACGTGGCGGTCGTCCTCGATCTCATGATCCACGACGTGGACCTGGTGGAGAGCCTGGTGGGTACCTCGATACGGGAGATCGCGGCTACCGGCGTCCCGGTGCTCACGCCCAGCGCGGACATCGCGAACGCCCGCCTGACCTTCGAGGGAGGAGCCGTGGCCAACCTCACGGCGAGCCGGGTCTCCCTGGAGCGGATGCGAAAGCTCCGGATCTTCCAGCCTTCGGGGTACCTGAGCCTCGATCTGGACCGGGGAAAGGGAGAGTTCCTCCGGCTGAAGGACGGGCTCCCCCGCTTCGCGGAGCCGGGCGCCACCGACGCCTCGCCGGGGGACGGGCTCGAGGACGTGGTGGAGCGGATCGCCCTGAACGGACACGGAGGCGAGCCCCTGGCCCTGGAGCTCGCGAACTTTCGGGACGCCGTCCTGGGAAGCACCGAGCCCGCGGTGCCCGGCCGGGCCGGGCGGGACGCCCTCGCCATCTCTCTCGCCATCGAAGAGCGGATCATGAGCCATGTCGCTGATCAAAGTCCGGCGTAACCGGAAGAAGAACTGGATCGACACCCGGAAGCCGAAGAACACCCGCAAGCTGGTCATCCTCCTCCTTCTCGTCCTGGCCCTGATCTGGTACCTGGGCTACCGCTTCTGAGCGACGCGCGCTGCGCATCGGGAGCCTGACGGCCATGGCCCGGGCCCCGGTGATCCTCCTGCTGGCGGGCGAGGAGTCGGGCGACAAGCACGGAGCCCGGGTGGCCGGCGCTCTCCGGCGTCGGTGGCCCCGGGCCACCCTGGTGGGCCTGGGTGGCTCGCGCATGGAGGCCCAGGGGGTGGAGCTCCTGGCCGGCCTGGAGGACCTGGCGGTCATGGGCTTCGCCGAAGTGATTCGACGTCTCCCCTTCTTCTGGCGCCTCGAGCGGCGGATCCGGGCCCGGATGGACGACGGCCCTGTGGACCTGGTGCTCGCCATCGACTATCCGGGCTTCAACCTCCGGGCGGCCCGCGCGGCCCGGGAGCGGGGCGTTCCGGTCCTCTACTACATCGCGCCCCAGGTGTGGGCGTGGCGGGCGGGGAGAGCGGCCCGCCTGGCTCGGGACGCCGATCACGTGGCGGTGATCCTGCCCTTCGAGGCGGAGGCCTTCCGGGCGGCCGGCGCCGAGGTCACCTTCGTGGGCCATCCCCTCCTCGACGACGACGCAGAACCGTCCGACCGGAGGACCTTCATCCGGGGACTCGGGCTGGACCCGGACCGCCCGGTCCTGGCCCTCTTTCCCGGCTCCCGGAAACAGGAGATCGAGCGCCATCTGCCGATCATGCTCGAGGCCGGCCGCCGTCTTCGGCAGGAGCGGCCCGGGCTCCAGGTCGCGGCGGCCCGGGCGCCCTCGGTCTCGCCCCGCCGGTTCCGTGACGCCGGCATCCCCAACACGGGCGAGGGAAGGGCGCTCCTCCGCCACGCCCGGGCGGCGGTGGTGAAGTCGGGAACCTCCACCCTGGAAGCCGCTCTGGAGGGGACCCCCTTCGTGACGGTATACCGGACCCACCCCCTCACCTTCTTCCTCGCCCGCCGCCTCGTGCGGGTGGAGCGGATCGCCCTGGCCAACCTGGTGGCGGGCGAGGGCGCGGTCCCGGAGCTGATCCAGACCGAGGCGACCCCGGAGAGGATCGCGACCGAAGTGCGTCCCCTTCTCGACGCCGATTCCGAGCGCCGGGACCGGATGGTGCGAACCCTGGGCCGGATCCGGGACGCGCTGGGAAGGCCCGGGGCGGCGGAGCGCGTCGCCGAGATCGCCGGGCACCTCCTCCGAAACAGGCCCGGCGCGGAGGAGCCGGACGCCCCGAGCCGGGCCTCCGGCGCACGAACGTGAGCACCCACTTCGAGAAGCTCCGCTTCCGGCTGGCCGGACTCCTGGGCCACGGGGTCGTCGGCGGCCTCTTCTCCACCGTGCGCCTCCGTCGCCGGAACCCGGAGGCCTATCTCCGGTCACGCCGCCGAGGAGAGGGCGTGATCTTCGTCTTCTGGCACGATCAGCTCCTCCCGCTGGTCTGGGTCCACCGGAACGAGGGGATCGTGGTGCTGGTGAGCGAGCACGACGACGGCGAGTACGTCGCACGGCTCCTGGAGCGCTGCGGATGCTCCACGGTCCGGGGCTCCAGCACCCGCGGAGGCGCCTGGGGCGCGAGAGGGCTGGTCCGGGCGGCCCGGGAGGGGAAGGACCTGGCCCTCGCCACCGACGGCCCGCGAGGGCCCCGGCATCGGGTCAAGGAGGGAGCTCTCCTCGTGGCACGCCTGACGGGTTTCCCCCTCGTTCCGGTCGCGGTCGCGGCGGAGCCCGCGTGGCGGCTTCCCTCCTGGGACCGGTTTCTCGTGCCCAAGCCCCTCTCCACCGTGGCGGTGCACTGGGGTGATCCGATCCGGATCCCCCGGGACGCGTCCCGAGCCGACCTCCGGAAGCGCGCTCGCGAGCTCGAAGGGGTCCTGAGCGGGCTGACGCGGCGGGCGGAGGAGGTGGCCGGGCGCCGGAGTCCCGACCCTCGACCGGGGGAGGGGAAGCGTGCGCAGGCGTCTTGAGGCCGGGGTGCGACGGTGGTGGGCCGGCGAGGCCGGCGTCGGCGGCGGCGCCCTGTCGGCGGCGGCCGCGCCCCTCGAGCTGGCCTACCGGGGCGCCGTGGCCCTGCGGAACCGGGCGTACGACCGGGGATGGCTTTCCACCGCGGAGCCTCCGGTGCCGGTGATCTCGGTGGGAAACCTCCACGTGGGCGGGTCGGGGAAGACCCCCGTGGCGGCGTGGATCGCGGGCATGCTCGAAGAAGCGGGGGCGGCGCCCGCTCTGGTCTCCCGAGGGTACGGAGAGGACGAGCTCGACCTGCACCGCCGGTGGAATCCGGGAGTCCCCGTCCTCTCCGACCGCGACCGGGCTGCCGCGGTCGCCAGGGCCGAACGAGCGGGCCGCCGCTGCGCCGTCCTCGACGACGCCTTCCAGCACCGCAGGCTCGCTCGGAGCCTGGATCTGGTCCTCATCCCCGTCGAAGGACCGTGGCCCCCGCGTCTTCTGCCCCGGGGCCCCCTACGGGAGCCTTTCCACGCCCTGCAGCGCGCCGACTGGGTGCTCCTCACCCGGCGGAGCGCCGGACCCGAGGACGGGGCCGCTGCGGCGGAGCGGGTACGCACCGAGGTCCCGGGAACCCCCGTGGCCCGGGTGGTCCTGGCGCCGGACGGCTGGCGCACCCTCGACGGCTGGGCGACCACTCCCCCCCGGGGCCCGGTCCTCGCCGTCACCGGGATCGCGCGCCCTCGCATCTTCGCGGACCTGGTGCGCCGCGAGGGGGGAGCGCCGGTGGAGCTGGTCGCCTTTCCGGACCACCACGTCTTCTCCCGGGCCGAGCTTCGCTCGCTGGCGGAGAGGGCCGGGAGGCGGCCCGTAGCGGTGACGGAGAAGGACGCCGTCCGCCTCGGAGCGGATGAGGAAGCGCCAGCCGACGTCAGGGTCCTCCACCTCCGGGTCGAGGTGGAGGAGGGCGAGGGCGCGCTGCGGGACGGAATCCTGGCAGCCGCCCGCGGGACCGCGTCCCCGCCCGCCGGGGAGGTCGGCACAGGGGTGACCGGGAAGGCGCCCGCTCGAGGGGGAGGCCCCGGGTGAGGATCGTCGTCGTCGCCGTGGGACGGGTGCGCGGACCCCTGGCCACCGCCGTGGAGACGTTCGAGGAACGGGCTCGACGGTACTGGAAGCTGGAGACGGCGGAGGTCGACGAGGGCGCCGGCGGCGGGGGCGCGAGCCCGGAGCGAATCCTCGAAGCCGAAGGGGAACGGATCCTGGCCCGCATCCCCGACGAGGGGGAGGTCTGGGCGCTGACGAGGGCGGGGAAGGGGATCACCTCCCGAGGGCTCTCCCGCTTCCTGGAGCGCCAGGCCGTCCAGGCCCGCCAGGGCGTCTGTTTCGTCCTCGGAGGAGCCTACGGCCTGGCCCCCGTGGCGCTCTCGAGAGCCACGCGCCGACTCTCCCTCTCTCCCATGACCCTTCCCCACGACGTGGCGCGGCTGATCCTCCTGGAGCAGCTCTACCGGGCCGGCACGATCCGGCGAGGAGAGCCCTACCACAAGGGGCCCTGAGCCTCCGGACCTCGGGCCTTCCTGGAACTCACGGCCGATTCGGGAGATTATCACCCGGCCTCGGCGGTGGCGGCCGGAGCGGCTCGCGCCCCAGGATCGGGACCGGCTCCATGGCGGATGTCGGACGGCCGGCGAAGCGACGGAGAGATTCCAACGGACCCGGGAGGACACGCTGAACCTCGAGCTCGTGCGGAGGCCCCTCGGGGGCCCGACGCTGGTGCGGGAGTACGAGAGCGGCGAAGACGGTGCCCTTCGATTCTTCGCGGGGAACCCGCGCTCCCCGGACGCCTTTCGGAGGAAAGCCGCCGAGGTGGACGGCCGCTTCGACCGCACCGCCCGGGAGAGCGCTGCGGCCCTCGTCTCCTCCCCGACGGACGCGGCCGAGGAGCGGATGGGGCGGTTCGTGTCGGACGACGGCGTGCTCGTGACGACGGGGCAGCAGCCGGGCCTCTTCGGCGGTCCTCTCTACTCGATCTACAAGGGGCTCACCGCCGTTCGTCTGGCCGACGCCCTGGAGACCCTCCTGGACCGGCCGGTGGCGCCCCTCTTCTGGATCGCCTCGGACGACCACGATTGGGAAGAGGCCAACCACACCTGGGTGGTGGACCTGGAAAACGAGCTCCGACGGATCGCTCTCCCCGACGAGCCCCCGGTCCCCGGCGAGCCCCCCCTCCACCGGATCTCCCTGGAGGGCCTCGTGGACGGTTTGTACGATCAGCTCACACAAGCGCTGCCAGATACGGACTTTAGCCTGGATTATCTGGAGCTGATTCGAGATGCATACGGTGAAGAGGCCACGCTCCCCGGCGGCTTCCGGACCCTTCTCGAGGGGCTGCTCGGACCCTTCGGCCTCTCCTTCGTCCAGGCCCACGCTCCGGGGCTGAAGGAGGCCTCCCTCCCGGTTCTCCTCCGGGAGCTGAACGCCGCCGCGGACCACGAGGCGCTCCTCCGGGACCGAGCCCGGGCCCTCGAGGAAACGGGATACCGCGTCCAGGTACCGATCCTCGAGGGGGCCGTGAACCTCTTCCTGGAGGGCCCGGAAGGAAGGGAGCGCCTCTACCGGACCGAAGAGGGGCTTCGCCTCCACCGCTCCGACGAGGAATTCACCCGGGAAGAGCTCGCCGGGAGGGTGGAGACCGATCCCCGGATACTCAGCCCCAACGTCCTCCTCCGGCCCGTGGTCGAGAGCGTCGTCTTTCCCACGGTGGCCTACGTGGCCGGACCCGGAGAGATCGCCTACTTCGCCCAGCTCCCCGACCTCTTCGAGGCCCACGGGGCGTCGGCTCCCGTCGTGGTGCCCCGGCGCTCCCTCACGATCGTCGAGGGGAAGAACGGGAAGGTCCTGGAGAAGTTCGACCTCGAACTGGCCGACCTGGACCGCCCCTTCCACGAGCTCGCCTCGGAGGTGGCCCGGGAGGAGGTTCCCCCCGAAGTGCAGAGGGCCCTGGGCGAGCTCCGGGGGGCGATCGGGGAGAAGAGCGGTGCCCTCCTCCGGGTCGCCCGGGAGATCGATCCCACCCTGAAGGGGCCGATCAACCACGCACGCAACACCGCGTTCGGCGAGCTGGAGGAGGTGGAGAAGAAGATCACCCAGGCGCTCAAGCGGGAGAACGAGATCGCCCTGGCCCAGCTCGAGAAGGCCCAGGCCCACCTCTTCCCCCTGGGCAGGCCCCAGGAGCGGGTGCTCAACGTCTTCTACTACCTGGTCCGCTACGGTCCGGACTTCCTGCCCGCGGTAGCGGACCGCTGCTCCGTGGAATTCGGCCCCGATCCTGCATAGGTTCGTCCCATGTTCTGGCAGATCCTCTTCCTCCTCGTGCTCCTGATCCCCCTCCTGGCGATCATCCTGGACTCCCAGGTGGGGAAGGCGCTGGCCGCCCGACTGGAGCGCAGGAGCCTGGGAGAGGGGGACGAGTACCTCCTCGACCGGCTTCAATACCTGGAGGGGGAGGTGGAGCGGCTGACCGGCGAGGTGGAGCGGCTCGACGAGGAGAGCCGATTCCTCCACGAGCTCCTGGCCGAGCGCCCTCCCGCGGACGAACGCATCCTGGAGGCGGGTGAGAACGACGACTGATCGGACACCGTCTCCGGAAGAGACCGGTGCCCGTGCCGCCTTCCGGGTCGGCGCGGGCATTTTCACGAGCCGCCTCGCCGGCTTCGTCCGGGAGGCCGTCTTCGCCTATTACTTCGGCGCCACGGCCGTGGCCGACGTGTGGCGGGCCGCTCTGCGGACCCCGAACGTCATCCAGAACCTCCTCGGAGAGGGCACCCTCAGCGCCTCCTTCATCCCGGTCTACGCCGAGTTCCTGGAGGAGGGAAGGGAAGAGGAAGCTGGCCGCTTCGCCGGGGCCGCCCTGGGGATCCTGGCCACCGTAGCGTTCGGGCTGGCCCTCGCGGGCGTGCTTCTCGCGCCCTGGCTGATCCGTCTCCTCTTCTTCGACTGGCCCCCGTGGATGCAGGAGCTGGCGGTCCGGATCGTTCGGATCCTCTTCCCCATGACCGCCGTCCTCGTGGTCTCGGCGTGGGCGCTGGGCGTCTTGAACACCCACCGACGCTTCTTCGTCTCCTACGTGGCACCCGTCTTCTGGAACGCGGCGATGATCGCCGCGCTCGTGGCGTTCGGAAGCTGGCTGGGATGGGAGGCGGCCGGACGGGACGCGGAGCTGGCCGTGATCCTGGCGTGGGGAGCCCTGGCCGGAAGCGTGCTCCAGCTCGGGGCCCAGCTCCCCTGGGTCGTGGGCCACCTCCGCCACTTCCGCCTCTCCCTGGGGAGACGGGTCGAGGGAGTGAGGGAGGCGATCCGGAACTTCGTCCCGGTGGTGACCGCCCGGGGGGTGGTCAACGTGAGCGGGTGGATCGACGTGATCCTCGCCGCCCAGCTCGCGGTGGGGGCCGTGGCCGTCCTGGGCTACGCCCAACTCCTCTACACTCTCCCCATCTCCCTCTTCGCCATGTCGGTGGCGGCCTCGGAGCTCCCGGAGCTGAGCCGGAGACGGGAGGAGGCCCGGGCCGTCCTGGCGCCACGGGTCCGGGTTGCGCTGGAGCGGATCGCCTTCCTTCTGATTCCATCCGCCCTCGCCTACCTCTTTCTGGGCGACGTGCTCACGGCGGCCCTCTTCCAGCGCGGGGAGTTCGGCGAAGCCGACACCCTGGTGGTCTACGGGGTTCTGGCCGCCTACACCCTCGGTCTTCCGGCGTCCTCCGCGTCCCGAACGCTGTCGTCGGCGTACTACGCCCTCCGGGACACCCGCACCCCGGCCCGTATCGCGTACCTGCGCGTCGCGGTCTCGATCGCCCTGGGCGTGAGCCTGATGTTCCCCCTGGACCGGTTCGGGGTCGGGGAGCTTCGCTTCGGCGCCGCCGGCCTCGCCCTGGGCGCGTCGGCCGCCGCCTGGCTGGAATACGCCCTCCTCCGACGCCGTCTCGCCATGATGATCGGGGAGCACGGCCCTGGGAGGGACGCGCTGCTCCGGGTGGCTGCGGCGGGCATCGCGGCCACGGCCGTGGGGGTCGGAGCCCAGCTCCTCCTGCCCGAGCCGGCGGGCCTCGCCCGGATCCTCGGGGGCCTCCCGGGCCTGAGCGCGGAGGCTGTCGAGCCCCTGCTGCGGGCGCTGGAAACGGTGTTGCCCTACGGGGTAACCTACCTGGGAGTCGCCCGCGCCCTCGGCCCGGGCCCGGACGGGACCGGGCCCCGGCCCCCGTGACGCGCTTCGCCCGATCGGTCGGATAGGTTCGCTCGCCCCCACGTCCGCAGCCCCTTCGAGCCCTTGCTCCAGGAGAAGCTCGACAGCCTGCCCTCCCGGCCCGGGGTCTATCTCCTCGAGGACGCCGACGGGGAGATCCTCTATGTGGGCAAGGCCCGCTCCCTCCGGTCGCGGATCCGGAGCTACTTCCGGACCGACGGCGGCCGGTCCCTGAAGACCCGGGAGCTCGTGCGGCGGGTCGAGGGCTTCCGGACGATCGTGGTGGGGTCGGAGGCCGAGGCCCTCATCCTCGAGGCGAACCTCATCAAGGAGCACCGGCCCCGCTTCAACATCCAGCTCCGGGACGACAAGCGGTATCCCTACATCAAGGTGACCGTCCAGGAGCCCTTTCCCCGGGTCTTCGTAACCCGCCGGGTGATGGAGGACGGGGCGCGGTACTTCGGGCCCTACTCCTCGGTGGGCCCCATGCGCCGGGCGCTGAGCGTGATCAAGAAGCTCTACACGGTACGCTCGTGTCGGTACGACCTCCCGGAAGAGCGTCCCCAGCGCCCCTGCCTCGACTACCACATCGGCCGGTGCAAGGCCCCCTGCGTCGGACATCAGAGCCAGGAGGACTATCGGGAGATGATCGACGAGATCCTCCGGGTCCTGGAGGGCGACACCGCCCAGCTCCAGCGCGAGGTGGAGGAGAAGATGCGGGCCGCGTCCGAGGAGCTGGCGTTCGAGCGTGCCGCCCATCACCGGGACGTCCTGGAGGGGCTCGGAGCCCTCGCCCGGGAGCAGCGGGTCCACCAGGTGGGAGGGGGAGACCACGACGTGGCCGGCCTGGCCCGGGACGGAGAGCACGCGGCGGGCGTGATCCTGCGGGTCCGGGGCGGGGTGCTCCTGGATCGCTCGGTGCTGCGGTTCTCCCGGATCCTGAACGAGGAGGACGCCGCGCTCCTCTCCACCCTGGCCACCCGTGCCTTCCTGGGACGGGGAGATCGGGGGATCGCCGAGCTCCCGTCGGAGATCCTCCTGCCCGGGGAATTCGGGGATCGCGCCCTGCTGGAGGAGGCCCTGAGCGAGAAGGCCGGTCGCAGGGTGCGCCTCCACGTTCCCCAGCGCGGCCAGAAGGCCCGCCTGGTGGAGCTGGCGAACGCGAACGCTCGCCACGCGCTGGAGGACCGGGTCGTGGCCATGGCCTACGCCGCCGACCGGGCCGACGAGACGCTCTACGACCTCCAGGAGCGTCTCGACCTGAAGGTCGTGCCCCGGCTGATCGTCTGCTTCGACGTGTCCCACACCCAGGGCGCCGAAACGGTGGGGAGCGCCGTGGTCTTCGAGAGCGGAGAGCCGAAGAAGGCCGGCTACCGGCACATGCGGATCAAGGGGGGCTGGGGCAACGACGACTACCGTTCGATGGCAGAGGTCGTCACCCGCTACTTCCGGCGTCGGGTGGAGGAAGAGGAGCCCCTGCCGGACCTGGTCGTGGTGGACGGGGGAAAGGGACAGCTCTCCGCGGCCCGGGAGGCGCTCGGGGCCATGGAGCTCGATGACGTGACGACGCTCGCCCTCGCGAAGCGGGACGAGGAGGTCTTCCTCCCGGACCGGAGCGAGCCCGTCCGGCTGGGGAAGAGGGACCGGGCGCTCCACCTCCTCCAGCGCATCCGGGACGAGGCCCATCGCTTCGCGATCTCCTACAACCGGAAGCTCCGGAAGCGACGAACGATCCGGAGCGAGCTGGCCGAGATCCCCGGGATCGGCCCCCGACGCCAAAAGGCGCTCCTCACCCGGTTCGGTTCGGTGCGGGCCATCAGGGAGGCGTCCGAGGAGGAGATCGCCCGGGTCCCGGGATTCAGCGACGTGCTGGCCACCAGGGTCCTCACCTACCTGGGGCGATGATCCCCGCCCTCCCTTTACTCCCGGAGATCGATCCTTTAAGCTGACAAGCTGTGTTTTCGGGATTCCCACACTTCCCAGACCGACCCTGACCAGAGTCAACCTCACAGGAGGATAGAAGGATGCGCGTCCGCTTCGGACTGGTCCTGGCCGCATCGCTCACCCTCGTTGGAGGCGCGTGCGCGACCGGCGGCGGTGGCGGCGGCGGGGACCAGGGGATCGAACCTCGGGACAACGAGCACACGAACGCCGCGCAGCTCTTCCTCACCCAGGCCCAGACCGCGGATGACAGCGAAGCGGCCCAGGGCTACTACCGGCAGGCCCTCGAGCGGGCCCGGGTGTCGGTCCAGACCGACTCCCTGAACCCGAGGGGTTATTACCAGGCGGGCATCGCCGCCGTGCAGCTCGGCGAATACAGCCTGGCCGACTCGATGCTGACCGAGGCGGTGGAGCTCTACCCCGGCTATCAGGCGGACGTCAGTCAGGTTCGGGAGCAGGGCTGGATCAACCTCTACAACGCAGCGATCGAGCCCATGAACCGCGGGAACATGGAGGAGGCGCTCCGTCTGTTCGAGGCGGCCAACCAACTCTACGCCGGGCGCCCCGAGGCCTTCCTGAACGCGGGCTCGATCCACTCCCAGATGGGCAATCCCGACGAGGCGGCCGAGGCGTTCCGGGCCGCCCTCGACGTGATCCGCGGCGACCGGATCGAGCAGGTGGACTCGGCGACGGCGGCGAGCTGGCGGGAGAACGAGCAGATCGCGGTGTTCAACCTCGGTCAGGCCCTGGCCCAGGCCGGCCGGTACCAGGCGGCGATCGAAGCCTATGACGCCTACCTTGAGCGGAATCCCGAGGACGTCGCGGCGATCTCCAACCTCGCCGTCATCCTGGTCCAGGCCGAGATGCCGGACTCGGCGATGGCCATCTACGAAGATCTCCTCCAGCGGCCCGACCTCACGTCCCGGGAGTACTTCAGCGCCGGCGTCGGGCTCTACCAGGTCGAGCGCTACGACATGGCGGCCGACGCCTTCGACAGCGCCCTGGAGATGACGCCCCGGGCGCGGGATCCGCTCTTCAACCTGGTCCAGGCCCACTTCGCCGGGGAGAACTGGCAGCAGGTGGTCGAGACCACGGAGCGGCTGCTCGATCTCGATCCCTACAACGGCAACACCTACAAGATGAGGGCGAAGGCCCTGGTGGAGACGGGGGATCAGCAGGCCGCCGGACGAGTCATCGAGGACTACCAGGCGCTCCCCTTCGAGATCGGCGGGCTGCGCCTCACCGCGACGACCGGGGGTGGTCGGATCGAGGGCGTCCTCACCAACCGGAACCTCAGCCAAGGAACGCCGATCCAGATGCGAATCCACTTCCTGGGCGCCGACGGCACGGAGCTGGGGACCGAGAGTGTGACGGTCCAGGCCCCCGCCCAGGACGACACGACGTCCTTCGCGAGCCGGATCAGCTCGGATCAGGAGGTCAGCGGTTACTGGTACGAGGTGGTCTCTCCGTAGGAAGCCGCCACGGAGCGGATCGGGCGCCGAACGCGCGCCTCACCGGATCACGGTGCAGGAACGGGGTCGGACCTCGCAGCGCGAGGTCCGACCCCGCTTGATCTTCCGGGTCGCCCGTCTACATTTCGACACGCGGCGGAGGGATCCCGTGAGCGCGCGGGCGTAGCTCAGTCGGTAGAGCACCAGCCTCCCATGCTGGGGGTCGCCGGTTCGATTCCGGTCGCCCGCTCTTCTTCAAGGAAAGCCCCGGGGAGCACACCCGCTCTCTCGGGCTTTTCCGCGTTCGGGAAGGCTCCCTCCCTGGAGAGCGGCGCCCGGAGCGGTGAGCGACCCCGGATCCGGCCCCTCTTTGCGCTCCCCGCCGCGATCCCCCCATGATTCGCGACGTTCGCGAAGGGCGGGGCCGCTCCGACGACCTCCGCTCACCGCCGTCCGTCTGCTCCGCATCCGGGAGTCCCAATGACCCGCGCCCCGCTCGTACTCGTCCTCTTCGTCCCGGCTCTCCTCCTGGTCCCGCCCCCCGACGCCCTCCCCGCGCAGGAGGCCGATCCCCGCAACGTCGCCTACAGCCCCGCCCTCTTCGACGCCCTCCACTACCGCATGATCGGGCCGTACCGGGGCGGACGGTCCACGGCGGTGGCGGGGGTGCCGGGGCGGCGTCACACCTACCTCATGGGCGCGACGGGGGGCGGCGTCTGGCGAACGTCCGACGGAGGGGAGTCGTGGACGCCCCTCTCGGACGGCTACCTGCAGGTGGCCTCGATCGGGGCCGTCCGGGTGGCGCCGTCGGACCCGAACGTGATCTGGGTCGGCACCGGCTCGGCCTGCATCCGGGGCAACGTATCCACCGGAAGGGGGGTCTACCGCTCCGAGGACGGGGGAGGGACGTGGAGCTTCGCGGGCCTCCGTGACACGGGCCAGATCGGCCGGATCGCGGTCCACCCCGACGACCCGGCTCGGGCGTACGTTGCCGCTCTGGGGAGCGCCTTCGGCCCGAATCCCGAGCGGGGCGTGTACCGGACGACGGACGGGGGGGAGACGTGGGAGCGGATCCTCTTCGTCTCGGACTCCACGGGCGCGGTGGACCTGGCCATGAATCCCCGGAATCCCCGGGTGATCTACGCCGCCCTCTGGAGAGCCGAGCGGAAGCCGTGGACGATCGTCTCGGGGGCCAGGGAGGGAGGGATCTGGAAGACGACGGACGGAGGCGACACCTGGACCCGCCTCGAGGGGGGCCTTCCGCCCGACCTGATCGGCAAGGCGGGCGTCACCGTCTCTCCGGCCGACCCGGACCGCGTCTGGGCGATCGTCGAGGCCGAGGATCCGCACGGGGGCGTCTACCGGTCCGACGACGGGGGCCGGAGCTGGGTCCGGACGAACCGGAACCGGAAGCTCCGCCAGCGGGCCTGGTACTACACCCACATCCACGCCCATCCCACGGACCCGAACACCGTCTACGCGCTGAACACGGGCCTCTACGAGTCCACCGACGGCGGCCGGACGTTCGAGGAGATCGAGGTGCCCCACGGCGACGTCCACGACCTCTGGATCGATCGCGAGGATCCGAGCCACATGGTGGTGGGCGACGACGGAGGCGCCCAGGTCACGGTGAACGGAGGAGAGAGCTGGACCACGTACCTCAACCAGCCCACCGCGGAGCTCTACCGGGTCTTCGTCGACGAGCGCTTCCCCTACCGGGTGTACGCGCCCCAGCAGGACAACTCCACGATCTCGCTGCCCAGTCGGTCCGACGGAGGGCTGTCGCCGAAGCAGGAGTGGTATGGGGTCGGCGGCGGCGAGAGCGCCCACATCGGGGTCGATCCCAGAGGGCAGAACGTGGTCTGGGCCACCACCTACAACGGGGTCGTGGAGCGGACGAACCTCCGCACCGGCCAGCAGCGCAACGTGCAGGCCTACCCCGAGCTGCTGGTGGGCAAGGCTCCGGTGAGCCGCCGCTACCGCTTCCAGTGGCACGCGCCGGTTCGGATCTCGCCCCACGACCCGGACGTGGTCTATCACGGCGCCCAGGTGGTGCTCCGCACCGACGACGGGGGCCAGAGCTGGGAAAAGATCTCCCCGGACCTGACCCGGAACGACACGACGAAGCAGCGCCTCTCCGGGGGACCGATCACCTTCGAGGGCGCGGGAGCGGAGATCTACAACACGATCTTCGCCCTGGAGGAGTCGCCCCACGAGCCCGGGGTGATCTGGGTCGGCTCCGACGACGGCCTCGTCCACCTGACCCGGGACGGGGGCGGGAGCTGGGAAGACGTGACGCCCGACGATCTGCCGCCGTGGAGCACCGTCAACACGATCGAGATCTCCCCCCACGACCCGGGCCGGGTCTTCCTCTCCGTCTTCCGGTACCGGAGGGACGACTGGGCGCCCTACGTCTACCGAACCGACGACTACGGCGAGACGTGGCGGCGCCTGACCGACGGGACGAACGGGATCCCCGCCGATCATCCCGTCCGGGTCGTCAGGGAGGATCCGGACCGGAGGGGCCTCCTCTACGCCGGCACCGAGTTCGGGGTCTTCGTCTCATTCGACGACGGTCGGCGCTGGCAGCCCTTCCAACTCGACCTCCCCGTCTCTCCCGTGACCGACCTCCGGGTCCACCGCCAGGACCTGGTGGTGGCCACCCAGGGCCGCTCGATCTGGATCCTCGACGATCTGACTCCCCTCCACCAGCTCGGGGAGGAGGTCGCCGCGTCCGAGATCCACCTGTACGAGCCCCGTGAGGTGTACCGCATGAGCGTCAGCGGCCACCGGGGGGAGCGGGCCCCGGAGGCGCCGGCCCAGGGCGCCCTCTTCCGCTACTACTTCCGGGAGAAGCCCCCAGGGCCCGTAAGCCTGGAAATCCTGGACCGAGACGGCAACGTCGTGCGCACCTTCTCGCGCGAGGGGGAGGCCGCCGATCCCGGCGGGTTCGCCCCCTTCCAGGAGGGGCGGGTTCAGGCGGAAGAGGGAATGAACGCCTTCGTCTGGAACCTCCACCACCCGGCGGTGGACCAGCCCGACGACCTCTTCGTATGGGGCTACGTGGGGGGGCCGAAGGCCGTTCCGGGCACCTACCGGGTGCGCCTCACGGCGGGGGGGCGGAGCGTCACGCGCCCCTTCCAGGTCCGTATCGATCCGCGCCTCGAGGGGGTGGGCCTCCCGGACCTGGAGGAGCAGCTCGAGCTCGCCACGGCGGTCCGGGACACGATGAACTCGATCTACGACGCGGTCCGGACGCTCCGGGATCTGCGGAGGCAGGTCGAGGACGTATCCGCCCGCTTGAGGGAGCCACCGACGCGCCGGGGAGAGGGGACCGCCGGCGACCAGAGCGTCGCCACGGCCGCAGACTCCCTGGTCCAGGCCTTCACGGCCCTGGAGAAGGAGTTGGTCCAGCCCCGGATCGAGAGCTCCCAGGACGTGGACAACTTCTCTCCGCAGCTCGACAACGAGTACGCCCACCTCTACGGCGTCGTCGCCACCCCCGACGCTCGCCCCACCTCCGGCTCGTACGAGCGCTTCGACGATCTGAACCGGGAGTGGGCGGCGCTCCGGCGGAGATACCGTTCCCTCCTCCAGGAGGAAGTGCCCGCCTTCAACCGCACGCTCGAGGCCGCCGGCGTCCGGCCGGTATGGGCGAGGTGAAGCGGGGTCGTGGCCGGCGCGGACCCCGGGGACCCGTGAGGCCCGGCCTTCGGCCTTCGCCCGAGCGTCCTCAGGTCCGGGCTTCGGCCCCCGCTTCGCTGCCCCGGAGACGCGCGAGCAGGTAGGCCCCGAGGCCCAGCGCCGCGAGGCTCAGGAGCTGGGCGACCGTGAGTCCCAGGAATACACGGGGGTTCACCCGGACGAGCTCGATCACGAAGCGCTGGACTCCGTAGAGCGAGAGCCAGAGGGCGAAGAGCCATCCGGCCCGGTGCGGGTGGTCCCGGGCCAGGAAGACGACGACGAAGACGAGGAGGGAGATGCCCACCTCGTAGAGCTGTGCCGGGTGGACGGGGATCACTTCTCCGTAGCGCTCCACCAGCCCGGGATCGACGGTGAGGCCGAAGCGGCGCTCCAGGACCTCCACCGTGGTGGGCGGATGGCCCTCGGGAAAGGCAATCCCCAGGGCCGAGTCGGTGGGACCACCGTAGTCGTCGCCGGCGAGGAAGCAGCCCACCCGTCCCACGGCGATCGCGACCGGCAGGGCCAGCCCCAGGGCGTCCAGGCCCTCCCCCGCGGGGATCTCCATGCGCCGGAGGCAGAGCCAGTAGACGAACACGCCGAGGGCGAATCCCCCGTACCAGGTGAGGCCCTCACCGGAGAAGAGGGTGCCGGCGGGATCGGCCGCCAGGAGCGCGGGGTGGGCGAAGACCCAGTAGAGCTTCGCGCCCACGAGGCCCGCGATCAGCGTCCAGAAGACCAGGTCCCACGCCCGAGCCCCCTCATAGCCCCGACGGTTGAAGCCCACGTGGATGATCGCCCCGCCGGCCACGAAGGCGAGGTAGAGCATGACCCCGAAGGAGTTCACCGTGACCCCCCCGATGAGGGGGATCGCTTCGGGAAAGCGGAAGAGGACGGGATGCACGGGCGGTCACCTCTCGCGGGTCGGGCAGCAATGGATAGCTGGAGCCGATCGAGCGCTCCCGGAAGCTAACGCGTGGCCCGGGGCTTGTGCACCGCCCTGGAAGCTCGGGGGACCTGTCGATCCGGCGAGGGATTCCACAGATTCGTGGACGCCGCCGCCCTGGATCCGCAAGCGTGGAGGGAGATGGGTGGAGACGGAGAAGCCGAGCCGCAGCGCGCCCGCGATCGTCGTGGCCGGGATCGTAGGCCTCCTCGCCGCCGCCCCCCGCCCCGCGACGGCCCAGTGGCAGCCCCTGGGCCCCTTCCGCGCGGGGGAGCAGAACCCCCTCTATCGGCTGTTCCACGTCCCCCACGTCGACGGGGCCGACCTCGTCGGCCCGGGAACCTTCCGCGTGGAGTCCTCGGTCTTCTACTCCAACATCTTCGAGCAGAGCCAGAGCCCCGACCACTTCCAGCTCTTCGACATGGAGCGGATGACCACCGCCGTCGTGGTGCGCTACGGCCCAGCTCCCGGGTGGGAGGTGGGCGGCCGGTTGGGCGTGCACACGTCCTGGGGGGGCTTCCTCGATCCCTTCATCTCCGGGTTCCACGACTTCTTCGGATTCCCCAACGGCAACCGGGACGCCTTCCCCGAAGGGGAGTACGAGTTCCTCCTCCTGGAGAGCCGGCGCCGGCTCCGGCTCGAGGTGGCCTCCCACAGCCCCGGGCTGGAGGACCTGCGCCTCTTCGCCAAGCGCCGCCTCGGGAGAAGCGAGGACGGCTCGTCCGCCACCTCGGCGCGCGCCACCGTCCGCCTGGCGTCCGGAACCTTCGCGGGCAGCACGGGCCGCGCCGACGCAGCCGTCTCCCTCCTCCACCGCCGCTCGTGGGGCCGGACGCACCTCCACCTCCAGGGCGGGGTCACCACCGTCAACGCGCCGGAGGTCCTCGAAGCCGCCTCCCGGGACGTGGCGGGATTCGTCTCGGCGACGGGGGAGATCGGGATCGTGCCCTCCCTCTCCTTCCTGGCCCAGTTCGTCGGCGGCACGGCCTACGTGGACGGCTTCGGAACGACGACCCTCGACCGGGGGCCGATGAACCTGGTCCTGGGGTTCGCGGGGAGCGCGGGATCGGCCTGGCGGTGGTCGTTCAGCTTCGCTGAAGACGTCCCACCCAACTCGCCGTCCGCCGACTTCACGGTGGGGGTGGAGGCGTCCCGGACGTTCTAGCGTCCCGGCGGGATCCGTCGGATCGGGACGGGGGAGAGCGCGGCGAGAAGCGCCCTTTCGGGCTCACTCCTGGGCGACCGCCACGTCCGCGGACGCCACGCGCCGTGCCAGGAAGCCGTGGGAACCGTCGGGGAGGTGGACCCGGAACCACTCCCCGGTCACGCCCAGCACGCGGAGCGCCTGCTCGTCGTCGACGAAGGTGACGATCGACGCCGCCGCCGAAGGGGCGGCGCGGATCCGGACCCCGTCCCCCTGGGGCGTCACCCATCCTCCGGTCACGGCGGGGTCCGCCTGGATCGGCGCGGGCTCGGAGCCCACCACGCGGATGTAGGGAAGGGGATCGATCGGACCCCGTCCACGCCGGTAGATCCCGAAGTGGAGGTGGGGAGGCGTGGTGCGGGCGTTTCCGGTGTTCCCCACCCAGCCGATCGTGTCCCCCACATTCACCCGCTGCCCGGCCCGGACCCCCTGCCGATCCAGGTGGGCGTAGTAGAGCGCCTGGCTCCGCTCCCGATCCCGGAGCCAGATCACCCGGCCCCCGAGCGGGGTCTCGTTGGCCCGGCGCACCACGCCCGCGGACGCCGCCACCACCGGCGTCCCCCGGGGGGCGAAGATGTCCACGCCGTGATGCTCCCGCCGTCCTGCCTCCCTCGGCGCGCCGAAGACGCTGAGGACCGCCGACTGGTCCCGCCCCGCGACCGGGAACTCCAGGATCGCTCGCCTGCGCATCCGGATCCGATAGCGTCCCCCGGTGAAGAGGGGGGGCTGGAGGCGAACCACCAGCTGCTGGTCCGACTCCGCCTCCCAGACCAGGGGGTCGGGCCCTCCCACCGCGCTCGCCAGGCGCACGGGCAGATCCCCGGGAGCGGAGTCCGGGGGGATCCGGAAGAGGTCCAGGTAGAGGCGACCCTCCTTCCAGAGGCCCCCTCCCACGTCCACCTGCAGGCGCTGGCCCCGGGAGAGGGGCACGCGAAAGCCGAGGGCCGTGGCCCCTTCCTGCACGAAGCGGCCCTCCTCGAGGTGGGCCCAGGAGACGGGGAGCGGCGACTCGAGCGCCCGGCGGCCGCTCTCCAGCCAGGCCCGTCCCAGGCGGGTCTCGGCCAGGGGTCCTCCCCGAATCCGCTGGACGTGAGCCTCCCGGGCCGTGCGTTCCCGGTAGAACTCCGCCTCCACCGGCGGGACCCGCCACGCAGCGACGCCGACCACGGCGAGCGCCCCGAAGAGCGCCAGCGCGAGGGTGCGCGCCAGGCCGAGCTTCGAGCGGGGGAAGGGAGGTGGCACGGGTCGTCGGTCCGGGCGGTGGATGGATCGGTTCGGTGCGACCGCTACTCTAACCAAGATTCGGGGGTCCGGGTTCCGATGGGAAGGACTCCGATGCCGGCGGGCCTACGATCCCACCCCTCCCGGGGACCCTCTCCGGATTGATGACGGGGTGCGGAAAGCGTTACAATTCAAGGCTATTCAGATTCCCCGATTCGAGCGGATTCGACGTGGTACGCATCGCCGAGATCGAGGGCGGCAGCATCGCCGACGAGCTCGAGCTCGAGATCGGCAGCCGCATCGTCCGGATCAACGGACGGAGGGTGCGGGACGGGATCGACTTCACCTTCCTGGCGGCCGAAGACGACCTGGAGCTCGAGGCGGTCACCGACGACGGACGCCGCCGCACCTTCGAGGTACGCCGGGCCCCCGGTGAGAGCCTGGGCATCGTTCCCGAGCCCGACAAGGTGCGGGAGTGCGCCAACGAGTGCGTCTTCTGCTTCATCGACGGGAATCCGAAGGACGTTCGGGAGAGCCTCTGGCTCCGGGACGACGACTTCCGGCTCTCGTTCACCTACGGGAGCTACGTCACCCTGACGAACGTGGGACCCCGGGGGATGGAGCGCCTCGTCGAGCAGCGGATCTCCCCGCTCTACGTGAGCGTCCACGCCACCGAGCCCGACGTGCGGATCCGCCTCCTGAAGAACGACCGGGCCGGCCTGATCACGGACCAGCTCGAGTACCTCCTGGGTGGGGGCCTGGAGGTCCACACCCAGGTCGTCCTCTGCCCCGGCTGGAACGACGGCGCGCACCTGGACCGGACGATCGACGATCTCTGGAGCCTAGGCGAGGGGGTGCGCACCCTCACGCTGGTGCCCGTGGGGCTCACTCGATACAACCTGAACCGACCGGTCCGTCCCCTGCGCCCCGACGAGGCCGGCGCGGCGATCGAGCAGGTCGAGCGAGCCCGCCGGCGGGCCGCCCGGGAGCGGGGCCGGGGCTGGTGCTACGCCGCCGACGAGCTCTTCCTGGCCGCCGACCGCCCGCTCCCCGACGACTCCTATTACGACGACTGGTCGCTGGTGGAGAACGGGGTGGGAGCCGTGAACCGCTTCCTGAACGACTTCGAGGCGGGCCTGGAGCGAGTGCCCCGCCTCTCCGGAACCCGGGTGCGGATCCTGACGGGCCGCTCCATGGGACCCCTCCTGGAGGAGCGCGCGCGCCTGTTGGCCCGGGCCAGCAGGGCGACGGTGGAGGTGGTGGAGGTGGAGAACACCTTCTTCGGCGCGACCGTCACCGTGGCCGGGCTCCTCTCGGGACGGGACTTCCTCCGCGCCGCCCGGGGCTCGGGGGAGGGGGATCTCCTCCTGCTCCCGGCCGAGGCCCTGAACGCCGACGACCTCTTCATCGACTCCCTCTCCCTCCGGGACTTCCGGGACAGCGTCCGCCCCGCCCGGGTCGCCACCGGATACGAGGTCACCGAAGCCCTCCGCTCCCTGTGAGGCGACCCCTTCCCGTCGTGGCAGTCGTCGGCCGCCCCAACGTGGGAAAGTCGACCTTCTTCAACCGCGTGGTGGGGGGCCGCATCGCTATCGTGGACGAGGCCCCCGGGGTGACCCGGGACCGGAACTTCGCCGTGGCCGACTGGGCCGGCCACTCCTTCTACATCGTGGACACCGGAGGCGTGATCGAGGGCTCCGACGAGCCCCTGGACCGGGCCGTCCGGGAGCAGGCGTTGGCGGCGGTCCAGGAGGCCGACGTAATCGTCTTCATGGTGGACGGTAAGGACGGGATCCACCCCCTGGACGAGCGGCTGGCCGAGGTGCTCCGCACCAGCGAGAGGCCGATCCTCCTGGTGGTGAACAAGGTCGACAACCTCCCCCGGGAGATGGCTCACCACGACTTCTGGGCCCTGGGGATCGGCGAGCCCCATCCGGTGAGCGCGATCTCGGGCAAGGGCTCCGGGGACGTCCTGGACGCCCTGGTGGCCCTCCTTCCCGAGGAGCCGACGGTGGAGCCCGTGCCCGGCGAGATCCGGGTGGCGGTGGTGGGGAAGCCCAACGTCGGAAAGTCCAGCCTGGTGAACCGCCTTCTGGGCGAGGATCGGGTCGTGGTGAGCGCGGCGCCGGGGACGACGCGGGATCCTGTGGACACGCCCCTCACCTACCACGGCCGCACCCTGGTCTTCGTCGATACCGCGGGTCTCCGGCGTCAGTCGAAGATCTCCGAGGACGTGGAATACTACTCCTACCTCCGCACCGAGAAGGTGGTGCGACAGGCCGACGTGTGCCTCTGCCTGGTGGACGCCACCGAGGGGCTGGCGGTCCAGGATCTCCGGGTGGCCCGACGGGCGTGGGACTCGGGGGCCGCCGTCGTGCTGCTGATCAACAAGTGGGACCTGATCGAGAAGGACGTCCGCACCCATCCGGAGTACGAGCGGGCGCTGCGGGAGCGGGCGCCCTTCCTCCGCTGGGTGCCGATCCTCTTCGTCTCTGCCCTCACCGGTCAGCGCGTCCGCAAGGTCCTGGACCTGATCCTCGACGTCGACGAGCAGAGGAACCGGCGGATCCGGACCTCCGAGGTGAACCAGGGGCTGCGGGAGCTGGTGAGCCGACAGCCGCCGCCCCATCACCGGGGCAGGGAGGTGAAGCTCCGCTACGCCACACAGGTTTCGGTGGCTCCGCCCACCTTCCTCGTCTTCTCCAACTTCCCCGGGGCCGTTCCCGCGCACTACATTCGCTACATCGAGAACTCGTTCCGGGACCGGTGGGGCTTCTTCGGCACCCCGATCCGGATCCGCTTCAAGCAGAGCCGGGAGAAGCGTAGAGCGTGAACCCCCTCCTCCTCGTCGCCCTCGCCTACCTCCTGGGCGCCACGCCCACGAGCCACTGGGTCTCACGGGCACTGCACGGCGTCGACCTGAGGACGAGGGGGAGCGGAAACCTGGGCGCCACCAACGTCTTCCGGGTCCTCGGGTGGCAGGCGGCCCTGCCCGTGGTGCTCGTGGACGTGGGAAAGGGGTTCGTCCCGGTCTGGCTCTTTCCCCGCCTCGACGGGGAGGCGGCGTGGGCGTGGACCCTGGCCTACGGCGCCGCAACGATCGTGGGCCACGTCATCTCGGTCTGGGTGAAGTTCAAGGGCGGCAAGGGGGTGGCCACCAGCTCGGGCGTCTTCCTCGCCCTGGCCCCCTGGTCCCTCCTGGCGGGCTTCGGTGTCTGGGTCTTCCTGGTCCTGACCCTCCGGATCGTCTCGGTGGCCTCGATGAGCGCGGCGGTGACCGTGGCGGTGGTGACGTGGCTCGTGCCTCCCGAAGAGGGCGGCGACGCCCTCCTGGCGTTCACCGTCGTCCTCGCCCTCTTCGTGATCTGGGCCCACCGGTCCAACATCGGCCGGCTCCTCCGGGGCGAGGAGAACCGGTTCGCGAGCTCGGAGGGTGAGGGTCCCCCGCCCGATGCGGAGAGCGCGTGAGCGACGGCACCGTGAGGGTCGGGGTGGTGGGCGCCGGGGCGTGGGGAACGACCCTGGCCGCCCTCCTGGCCAAGAAGGGACACCGGGTCGTGCTCTGGGCCTACGAGCCCGAGGTGGTCGAGGAGATCGCCACGGGCTCGCAGAACCGGACCTACCTCCCGGGCGTGAGCCTCCCCGACGACCTCCGGGTGACGAACGGGATGGAGGAGGCGGTGGGCGAGGCCGAGATCGTGGTCTCGGTGACCCCCTCCCAGCACGTGGCCTCGGTCATGGCCCGGGCCGCCGAGCACATCCCCGACGAGACCCTGGTGGTGAGCGCCTCGAAGGGGGTCGAGATCTCGACCCTGCGTCGCATGGACGAAGTCCTGGCCGACCTCCTGAGCGAGGTCCAGATGGAGGGGTTCTCGGTCCTCTCCGGCCCCTCGTTCGCCGTCGAGGTGGCCCGGGAGATGCCCACGGCGGTGGCCGTGGCCAGCGCGTCCGAGGAGGCGCGGCGGCGGATCCAGAGTCTCTTCCAGACGCGCTATTTCCGGGTGTACACGAACCCCGACGTGGTGGGCGTCGAGCTGGGCGGCGCTCTCAAGAACGTGATCGCCCTTGCGGCGGGGGTAGTGGCCGGGCTCGGATTCGGACACAATACCCGGGCGGCCCTGATCACCCGGGGGCTCGCCGAGATGCGCCGGCTGGGCCAAGCCATGGGCGCCCGGCCCACCACCTTCGCTGGCCTGGCAGGGATGGGAGACCTGGTCCTCACCTGCACCGGAGACCTGAGCCGGAACCGGACCGTGGGCTACCGCCTCGGCTCCGGCGAGACACTGGAGGAGATCCTGGGCGAGATGAAGGCCGTGGCCGAGGGAGTGGAGACCGTCCGGGCGGTGCGCGAGCTCGCCTCGCGCCACGGCGTGGAGATGCCGATCACCCGGGAGGTGTACGCCCTCGTCCACGAGGGGCGGGCCCCGGAGGAGGCGGTGGAGAACCTGATGGAGAGGGAGCCGAAAGCGGAGGAATGGGGATGAGCGAGATCTTCGACGAGCCCGTGGCCCCGAAGGCGTACTATTCGATCGGCGAGGTCTGCGACCTCACCGGGCTCAAGCCCCACGTACTCCGCTACTGGGAAACCCAGTTCGACATCCTCAACCCCTCCAAGAACAGCGCCGGGAACCGGGTGTACCGGCCGAAGGAGATCGAGTTGATCCTCCTCGTGAAGCGCCTTCTCTACGAGGAGAAGTACACGATCGAGGGGGCGAACCAGCGGATCGGGGAGATGCGCTCGGATGGAGAGATGGACGACGAGCGACACGACGTGGTCGAGCCCGAGTTCCTCTCCGGGATGAAGCAGGAGCTGAGGGAGCTCCTCGAGATCCTCACCGTGCCCGACCCCGACGGGGAAGGCTGAGGATCGGGGCGACGAGCGAGTCCTTCTCCGCCCGAGCCCCACGCCATCGATGCTGATCCTCTGCACGAACGACGACGGCTATCTCGCCACGGGCCTTCAGGTTCTCGCCGACGCGGCCCACGCCCTGGGCGAGGTGACGATCGTGGCGCCGGACCGGGAGCAGAGCGCGACGAGCCACTCCCTCACGCTCCACCACCCGCTGCGGGCCCGGCGGGCCACCGACGGGGCCCTGGTCGTGGACGGGACTCCCACCGACTGCGTGATCATGGCGGTGAACGAGCTCCTCGATCGACGTCCCGACTTCTGCCTCTCGGGGGTGAACCACGGGCCCAACATGGGGGAGGACGTCCTCTACTCGGGCACCGTGGCCGCGGCGATGGAGGCCACGGTGATCGGAATCCCCGCGGTGGCCGTCTCCTACACCGGGGACGTGGTCGAGGAGATCGGCGCCTGGGGGGACGCCCTGACCTCCCTGCTGGGCCGGCTCTTGACCCGGGACTCCTTTCCGGAGAACACCCTCCTGAACGTGAACTTGCCGGCGGTTTCGCCCGACGAGCTGAAGGGCGTCCGGGTCACCTCCCTGGGACGCCGCCGATACTCGGACTCGATCACCCGGGACCGGGACCCCTCGGGCCGGGAGTACTTCTGGATCGGCGGCGGGGTGAGCAGCTGGCAGGGGAGCGAGGACTCCGACTTCCGGGCGGTGGACGACGGCTACGTGTCGGTGACCCCGCTGCATCTGGACCTCACGAACTACGAGCTCCTCGAGGAGATCCGCGAGTGGGACCTCTCGCTCTAGCCGGCCCGCGCCCCGGCTGCGGCGCCCCGCTCCCCCGGCGTCCCGTCCTCGCGCCGTGAATCCCGAATCGGAGTTCCGCTTCGTCGGCTCTCGTCGGCGGCTCATCGACGAGATCCGGGAGAAGGGGATCGACGATCTGGAGATCCTCCAGCTCTTCGACCGCGTCCCCCGCCACCTCTTCATCCCCCAGGGGATGTGGCACCGGGCCTACGAGGACACGCCCGTCCCCATCGGGTACGGCCAGACCGCCTCCCAGCCCTCCCTTCAAGCCCTGTACCTTTCGATCCTGCGTCCCGAGCCCGACGAGCGGGTCCTGGAGATCGGGACGGGAAGCGGGTTTCTCACCGCCCTCCTCGCCCTCTCGGCGGAGCGGGTGTACTCGGTGGAACGGGTCCGGGAGCTGTCGATTCGGGCCCGCCGCGCCCTGGACGGTCTGGAGATCCACAACGCGGCCCTCATGGTCGGGGACGGTACGATCGGATGGCGCCGCTACGCCCCTTACCAGGTGGCGGTGATCTCCGCGGCCTCGCCTTCGGTGCCCGCGGCGCTGGTGGACCAGCTGGCGGATCCGGGTAGGCTCCTGATCCCCGTGGGGAACCGGGAGGAGCAGGAGCTGATCCTGGTGCGCAAGGCGAAGGGGGAGATCGTGGAGGAGGAGGTCGGGGAACGGTGCACCTTCGTCCCGCTCCTGGGCCGGCACGGGTTCGAGGGGGAGGAAGGGGAGTGAGCGACACCGAGGAAAGCCGGGGAGCCCGGGAGGACCCACGTCCCCCGGCCGCCGGGGAGGGGGTCCTCGAGCCGCCACGGGTCGGACCCGTCCGCCGTCTCTACGACTGGGTCCTCCACTGGGCGTACACGCCCTACGGCGCCCTCGCCCTGGCTCTTCTGGCCGTGGCCGAGTCGTCGTTCTTCCCGATCCCGCCGGACCCGCTCCTGGTGGCCCTGTGTCTGGGAGCTCCGGGCCGATCCCTCCGCTTCGCCGGGATCGCCACGGGGGCCTCCGTCGTGGGAGGGATCGGAGGCTACGCCTTGGGGGCGGGCGCGTGGAGCGTCCTGGGAGACCTGTTCTTCCAGTACGTCCCCGGCGTGACGCCCGAGGCCTTCGGCGAGGTCCAGGCGCTCTACGACCGCTACGACTTCTGGGCGGTGTTCCTCGCCGGGCTCACGCCGATCCCCTACAAGGTCTTCACCCTCTCCTCGGGGGTCTTCGGCATCCACTTCGGCGTCTTCGTCCTGGCCAGCGCCATGAGCCGGGGGCTTCGCTTCTTCCTGGTCGGGGCGCTGGTCTACCAGTACGGCCCCCCCATCAGCCGCTTCATCGACCGCTGGTTCAACCTCCTGACGTGGGTCTTCGGAGCGCTGGTCCTCCTCGGCTTCCTCCTCCTCGAGTTCTTCCTCTGAGCGGGCTGGGCGAGAGCCGTCGAGATGGCTGAACGGCCCGTCGTTTCGCCACGTCGGGGGCCCGCCTATATTGCAGCGCGCGGGTCGGTCGTCCCGCGCGGCTCGACACCAGGGAGCTTGCCGATGTCCATCGACGACGTGAATCCAGGCCGGTCCTCGGCCAGCACGGAGAATCCCGGGGAAACCCAGGCCCCGGATGAGGAGGCCGGTCCGGGGCCCGAGATGGACCGGCTGCCGCCGCCCTTCTTCCCCCCGGAAGAGCCGCGCTCCGAGGGTCATTCCGGAGACCCGTCCCGGGAGGGCTCTTCCGGAGACACCTCCCCCGAGAGCCCGTCCCCGACCGCCGAGGCCGAGGACGAGGGAAGGGAGCCGGACGCGGAGATCGCCGTCGAGGGCTCCGAGGAGGCGTTCATCTCCCCGGACGAGCCGATCGAGACGCCGGAGGACGATCTCCCCGACGACGCCTTCATCTCCCCCGACGACCCCCTGGTTCCGGCGGACCGGGACGAGGAGGGAATGGTCACGAGCATCGGGGACGAGGAGCCGGCCGGACCCCCACCCCCCGGCCCTCCGCCGCGGAGCGAGCGGCCCTCGATCCACGAGCTCCCCTACCTCCTGGGCACCCTGGCCGAGAGGATCCACGATGCAGGAGAGCGGGCGATCCAGGCGAGCCCCGAGCGGGGACATTTCGAATCCGCCCTCTGCGCGTTCCTGCGGGACTACCTGAAGGGGTCCGAGGATTGAGGTGTCCGGGGACGGGTCCCACTCGCCTCCCCGGCCCGGGCGACGGCACCGGACCCCTGGATATTCAGCGGCGCGCCCGTACCTTTCGGGCGAAGTCGCCCTCGTAGCTCAGTCGGATAGAGCACCGGTTTCCTAAACCGGGGGTCGCAGGTTCGAATCCTGCCGGGGGCACTGATGCCTCCGCGCTCCCTGCGTCGCCCCGACCCGGGACCGCGGTGACCGAGGGTGGCGATCGGCCCTGGTGTGATCTCTCGCAGGTCCATCCAGTACAACATGATAGGCTTTCTGATATGATCGACCGCTTGAACTGTAGCCCCCTCGGTGTCGGCCCGGCGGGGGTCGTCGTGTTCGCCCTCACGGCGGCCGCCTGCGGCGGCGGGGGCGAGGACGCGGCCGGGGGCCGGGCCGGTGCGGCGGACGCCCTCCCTCCGGGCGCCGAGGCGATCTCCCTCCTGGGCGACACCCTCTACCGTCCGGATCGTGACTCGGCGTTCGTGGCCACCCAGGAAGCGAAGCTCGACTCGGCACGCCAGGCCCTGGCGACCGATCCCGGGGGGGCCGACGAGCTGATCTGGGTGGGCCGCCGCCTGGCCTATCTGGGCCGCTACGGGGACGCGATCGCCACGTACACCCGGGGGATCGAGCTCCACCCCGACGATCCTCGCTTATACCGGCACCGGGGCCACCGCTATATCACCGTCCGGCGTCTCGACGACGCGGTGGCGGATCTCTCCCGGGCCGGCGAGATGGTCGAGGGCACCGAGGACGTCGTGGAGCCCGACGGCTTGCCGAACGAGCGAGGGATCCCCACCAGCACGCTCCACTTCAACATCTGGTACCACCTGGGCCTGGCCCACTACCTGCGGGGAGACTTCGAATCGGCGGCCCGGGCGTACGAGGCCTGCCTCGCCGCGTCGAAGCACCCGGACAGCGTCGTGGCCACGACCTACTGGTACTTCCTGACCCTCCGGCGCCTTGGCCGACCCGAGGAGGCCCAGGCCCTCCTGGCACCGATCGAGGAGGGAATGGACCTGATCGAGGCCGGGCAGTACTTCGATCTGATCCAACTCTTCCGGGGCGAGACCCGCCCCGGCAACCTTTTGGGGCCCACGGGGGACGAGGCCACCCTGGCCAGCACGACCACGGCCTACGGGGTGGGGGCCTGGCATCTGGTGGGGGGGCGCCGCAACGAGGCCATTCTGGTCTTCCACGCCACTCTCCGTGGCAGGGACCAGTGGCCCGCGTTCGGGTACATCGCCGCCGAGGCCGATCTCTCCCGCATGCTTCCCTGACACCGAGGAGTCCCGTTCCATGAAGCTGATCACGACCCTCCTCCTGGCATCGCTCGTCCAGCAGGCGGCCGAGCCGACATCGGTGCGGGTCCGCCCCTCCTCGCTGGAGCTTCCCGTGGAGGAGAGCCGAACCGTCCAGTCCGTGGCCCTCGACGCCCAGGGGCACCCCATCGACGGGCTCACCGCGCGCTGGTACCTGGTGGAGGGAGACGCGGTGACGGTGGACACCGGCGGCCGGGTGACCGGGGTCCGCCCCGGCGAGGCCCGGATCGCGGCCGTCATGGGCCGGGCCGCGGGATTCCTCACCGTCACCGTCCCCCAGCTCCCGGCCTCCGAGATCGACGCGCGGGTGCCCGGGGGAGAGCTCCTGGCGGGGACCAGCGCGCCCCTCGTGGTCACGGCCCGGACGCGCCTGGGTGACATCCTCGACGACCCGGAGCTGCGCTACGAGAGCAACCGACCCGAGGTGGCGTCGGTGGACGCCACGGGCCGGGTCTACGCCCGCGGTCCCGGTGAGGCCACGATCCGGCTCTCCTCGGAGGTGGCGGCCGCCACCGCCCGGGTCCGGGTCGTGGCCACGGAGGGGCTCCGCTTCGAGCTCACGCCCGAAGCGCCCGCCGCCCGAACCGGGGACGTGCTCCGCTTCCGCGTGGAGACCCGGGGGGGCTCGGGGGGCTCGGGGACCGGGCCGCGCGCCCTTCGACCCGGGTGGAGCGTGAGCGGCTCCGGGGCGTCGATCGAGGGCGAGGGGTCCGACGGGGTGTTCGTGGCCGAGGAGCCCGGCCGGTACCGGGTGACGGCGCTGATCGGCGAGGGGGAGGTCCGGAGCACCGTGGTGGAGGTGACGCCCAGGACCCACCAGAGCGAGCTGGTGAAGGTGGGCCGGGGGCCGATCGACTCGCACCACTCGGGAGACACCTGGGCCTTCGAGGGGGCGGACGGGAGGGACTACGCGTACGTGGGCACCTTCATGCACGACTGGATGAAGGCGTGGGACATCACCGATCCGGCCCGCCCCGTCCTCACCGACTCGGTGCGCGTGGACGCCCGGCGAATCAACGACGTGAAGATCCACCCGAACAACCGGCTGGCGATCATCACCCGGGAGGGCGCCTCGGACCGGCGGAACGGGATCGTCCTCCTCGACCTCGCCGACCCGGCCCATCCCCGGATCCTGAGCGAATACGAGGAAACGGTCACCGGCGGGGTCCACAACGTCTGGATCGACGGGGACAACGATCTCGTCTACGCGTGTCACAACGGAACCTCGGACCTCCACATCATCGACATCTCCGATCCCAGCGCGCCCGCCGAGGTCGGCCGCTGGGGCCTGGAGAAGCGGAACAAGACCCTCCACGACGTGATCGTGCAGGACGGGTACGCCTACCTCTCGTACTGGGACGACGGGCTCGTCATCCTGGACGTGGGCGCGGGGAGCCACGGAGGCACGCCCACCGAGCCCGCGCCGGTGAGCCGGATCGCCTACCCCGAGGGCAACACCCACGTGGCGTGGCGCCACGGCGACTACGTCTTCGTCGGCGACGAGATCTTCCCGGACGACTGGAACGCCGACCGCCCGATCGAGGCCCGCGGCTTCATCCACGTCATCGACGTCGCCGACCTGGAGAACCCGAGGGAGGTGGCGAAATACGAGATACCCGAGGCCGGAGCCCACAACGTCTGGGTCGAGGGAGACCGGCTCTACATCGGATACTACCAGGCGGGGCTCCGCGTCGTGGACATCTCGGGGGAGCTGCGGGGAAACCTCTACGAGCAGGGCAGGGAAGTGGCCCGCTTCATCCCCATCGACGACCGGATGGCGGTACCGAACTGGCCGATGACCTGGGGAGCCCAGCTCCACAAGGGGAAGATCGTCTCCTCGGACCTGAACTCCGGGCTGTGGATCACGGAGCTCCGGGAGGACGAGAGCTCGGTCGTCTTCTAGGTGAGTCGTCCACGGATCAGCCCGTGAGCCGAATCCCCTGGGACGATCTCCCCCGCCTCGACCTGGAGACCGCCCGTCACGCCGTCGACTCGGTGGCGGTGCGGACGCCGCTCCTCCCCTGCCCGTCCACCGGCGACCGCCTGGGCCGTCCCGTCCACCTCAAGCTCGAGAGCCTCCAGGTCACCGGGTCGTTCAAGGTGCGGGGCGCGGCGGCCCGCATCGCCCGCCTCGGCCCCGACGAGCGGGCCCGGGGCGTGGTGGCGTGTTCCAGCGGCAACCACGGCCGCGCCGTCGCCCACGTGGCCGGTCGAGCCGGGATCCCGGCCACGATCTGTGTGCCCGACTGGGTGGATCCCGTGAAGCGGGAAGCGATCGAGGCCGAGGAAGCCCGGATCGTGCTCGCGGGCGCGACCTACGACGCGGCCGAGGAGAGGGCGGAGCGGTTCCGGGACGAGGAGGGCCTCACCGTCGTCCACCCCTTCGACGATCCCTGGGTCGTGGCGGGGCAAGCCACCGTGGGCCGGGAGATCGTGGCCGATCTCCCGGATCTCGGAGCCGTGGTGATCCCCCTCTCGGGGGGAGGGCTGGCCGGGGGTGTCGCCTACGCCGTGAAGGCCGCCCGCCCCGAAGTGACCACGGTGGCGGTGTCCGCCGAGCGGGCTCGGGTCATGGTCGAGAGCCTCCGGGCGGGGGCCCCCGTGGAGATGGAGGAGACCGACACCCTGGCCAGCGCCCTGGCGGGCGGAATCGGTCTGGACAACCGGGTCACCCTCCCCCTGATCCGCGCCCTGGTGGACGCCCACGTTCTCGTCGGCGAGGAGGAGATCGCCGGCACCATGCTCCACGCCCACCGCCATCTCCACCTGGTGGTGGAGGGGGGCGGGGCGGTGGGGCTGGCCGCGCTCCTCGGGGGACGGCTGGACGAAGCCCTGGCCGGGGCCCCGCGGGACGCCCCCGTGGTCGTGATCGTCTCGGGCGGCAACGTGGGCCTCGGGACCCTGGCCCGGATCGCCGAGGAGCGTGCCGGCCGGAACGACACGTCCTCCGGATAGAAGCCCGCGGAGAAGGGAGAAGGTCGCGGCTTCCGGGAGGCCCTCAGCGGAGCCGCGCCACCACGACCCTGCCGGGGGAGGGCATCTCCACGTTCACCTCGATCCCCTGGCCGGTCCCGTCGGACTCGAAGTCGTGGACCCGGAGGCCGCCCGCCCCGATCGAGCCAAGGAATTCGGCGGTCTCGAAGGGGGCGGCCATGGTGAAGCTCTCCTGGCCGAAGCCCCCCTCGGCGCATCCACCCCGGGACCGGCTCCCCTCCACGGTGATCGGCCACGGGAAGCGCCCCAGGGGATTCGGGCTGCAGAAGATCTCCGCCGCCGTGGCGAGCTCGTAGGAGGTCAGCGGCCTCGCGGGCGCGGGTGCCGACGCGCCGTTCAGGCTCAGGGCCAGGGCGTACTCCTCCAGGAGGAGCTGGAAGCTCTTCCCCAGCTCCTCCTCCAGAAACGTCACCCCCGACGCGGCGCTGGAGTCGTTCTGCTCCCGGAAGAACGCGCTGTCGGCCCGGGCTCCTCCGAAGTAGGCGTCTCCGAGCCAGCGGTGGAAGAGCCAGCCCGGGCCCCGGACGTTGAAGCTCGCCGGCGCGCCCATGGGCTCCTCGTCGGTCGTGAGGGCGTTGGGCTGAACGGAGAGAGACAACGCGACCCGCGCCATCCGGAGGACGACCCCCCAGTTCTCGGGCGTGACGCCCGTTCCCCCCGCGGCCTCGTCGAAGTCACTTCCCGTCACCTCCGCGTCCACCGCCGGTCCTCCCGTGGCCGCCCACGCCAGGCGGGAGGAGAGGTTCGCCGCGAGGTCCGCCGTCCCCTCTTCGAGCCAGAGCGGATGGGCCGAGGCGCCCGGGACGGCGCGGATCCTCTGGAGACGCTGGAAGAGGGAGCTCACGTGCTTCACCTCGTGGACCAGGGTGCTCAGGGCCTGATAGACGTCGTCGCTGATCTCCCGGATCACGTCGGCGTTGAAGTAGACGAGCTCCATCTCGTTGGAGGGCGCGCATTCGCTCTGGGCGAGGAAGTCCCCGCTCCAGACGAAGGCGGCCACGTCGTCGGGCACCTGGGGCGAGACCGCCACGACCACCCGGCCGTCGTCGTTGAGGTCCGGGACCCCGCCGAAGTAGGCGTCGAGGACCTGCTTTCCATAGTCCCGGTAGTAGTCGAGCATCCGCTGGACCTGGGTGGTGGTTACGGCCCTCGTCGAGCGCTGCGCGCTGTCCTGGTAGATCGCCAGCTCTTCGTTCTCGCCGACGAGCTCCACCGTCCTCTCGACCCGGTTCCGGGTGGAACAGCTGATCTCGGTGGGGTTGCGCAGGTCGAGACGGAGCGTCGAGGGAGCCGGAGCCCGGGCGAGCGGGAACGGCGTCCGCCGGGCCCGGTGGCCGATGACCGCGCCGGGGCCCACGCGCCGGAGGGTCTCCTCCTCGACGCGGCGGATCTCGGCGTGGTGGCGCTCGGTCCCCCGGGACCAGGAGAGCGCCCGCTGCAGCGCCCGGGCGTCGAGGGCCGAGAGGGGCTCGCGCCGGCTCGCGGCGGGCCCGGGTCGGGCCACCACGAGCGGCGCCCCCGGCCCGGCGAACGCCCTCGTCGACACGGTGACGCTCCGGGCCTCTTCGGTCGCCTCGGAGGCGGGCCAGAGCACCGTCACCCGGTAGAGGTCACCGCTTCCACCGGAGGGCAGGAAGATTCCGCAGCCTCCCCTCCCGGGGGGCGCCACCGCGGTGGAACCTCCGGGCGAGAGGCTCACGGGCGCTTCACAGACCGGGAGCTGGAACGACCGGGTCGCCGAATCGCCCCCCGTGAGGCTCATCTCCACGGTGAAGGGGGTGGGGTTCTCGTTCACGCTGGTGGGCGTGCCGGAGAAGCGCCCGTCCGAGGAGAGGCCGATTCCGGCGGGGGTGGCGCCGCTGACGACCGAAAAGGTCATGGAGCCCTCCACCCGCACCCCAGGCGTGAACTCCACGGCATCGAGACTCGCCGCCGTCGCCGTGACCGCTGCGCTCCGGAGCCCCTCGAGGATCTCCTCATAGGCGAGGGTGAGGCGGGCCCGGTCGAGGGAGGCGGGCCCCATATCGAGGTCCCCCTCGGCCTCCCCGGAGGTGGGGAGGGCGAAGGACGTCACAGCTCTTCCGTCGCGGTCGGTGGTCGCCTCGGCGGGGGAGACGCTGCCGGCCACCGCCGAGAACCGGACCCGCACGTCGGGAACGCCGTTCCCGTGCTCGTCGAGGACNNGGGATCGGGGAGGAGCTGGCCCTCGTCGCCCGACTGTCCCTCCCCGCCGGCCTTCAGCAGCTGGGCCGGCGCGCCCGGCTCGGCGTCGGCGGAGAAGGTGGCGCTCTCGTCCCCGGCCCGCGCTTCCAGACGGTGGCTGGCGGAGCTGGAAGTTCCCAGCGTCCAGGTAGCGGACGCCCGACCGTCGGCATCGGTGGTCTTCGTCGCCGGAGAGACCGTGCCTGCCCCCGACTCCACCGAGAAGCTCACCGAGACCCCGGAGATCGGCTCGCCGCGCCCGTTCCGGACCTCGACGGTGGGCTCCACGGGCAGGGGTCGGCCGACCTCGCCGGTCTGCCCGTCCCCGAGGACCTTCACGATCGACGCCGGGGGCTCGCCGGGGCCCGTGCCGTCGTCTCCCCCGCAGGTGACGAGAAGGGGAAGCAGGAGGACGAGTGCGCTAAGGCGCCCGGCGGCTCGGATCGTCATCGACGCTCGGGAAGATCTTCGTAGGGAGCTCGGCGCGGGAAGGTTCCCGCCTGCCCTCGCTCAACGCCCCTTCGCCCCCGAGGGTTCCCCCGGGGGCTCTACGCCCTCCCGCTCGAGTCGTCCAGCAGCCGGGGAAGAACGCGCCCCGCCGGCCCGCGGAGCGCCGCGGCGGCCAGGGAGGTCAGAGGGGTCTCGTCCGGATTCACCTCGAGCACGTCCCCTCCGGCCGCCGCCGTGGTCCGGGGCAGGGATGCCGCGGGCTGGACCACGGCGCTCGTGCCCACGACGAGGCAGAGGTCGGCCGTCTCCGCCCGGTGTCGGGCCGCCTCGATGACGCGGGGATCGAGGCTCTCGCCGAACCAGACGACGTCGGGCCGGAGGAGGCTCCCGCACGAGGAACAGCGGGGAAGGGTCTCCACCGCCGAGGCGTCGATCGGCCCCGAGTGCTCCCGCCGCTCGAAGCATCCGGTGCACCGGACCCGGAAGAGGGATCCGTGGAGCTCCAGGGGATGGGCCGGCTCCGGCGCGCGATCCCCCGCCTCCTCCCGGGCCGCCCGGGCGTGCAGGTCGTCGACGTTCTGGGTGACGAGGGTGACGCCCTCCCGCTCAAGGGCCAGACGCGCCAGCGCCCGGTGGCCCGGGTTCGGATCGCAGCCCCGCACCGTCTCGCGGCGCCAGGCGTACCACTCCCACACGAGACGGGGATCCCGGCGGAACGCCAGGGGGTTGGCCAGCTCCTCGGGACGGTACCGCTTCCACAGCCCCTCCTCGCCCCGAAAGGTGGGGACGCCGGACTCGGCGCTCACCCCGGCGCCGGTCAGGACCAGGATCCGATCCGAGCCCTCCACGAGCCCTCGGGCCCGAGCCAGGGCCTCGGGATCCACCCCGGTCATGCCGGGCGACGGCGAATCGGGCGGCTCGAACCCCTCACCCCCGAACCGCCCCCCAGAGGAGCGCGACCCAGCCGGCGAGGAAGGCGAGCCCTCCCAGGGGAGTGACGGCGCCTAGCCAGCGCGCGCCGGTGAGGACCAGGAGGTAGAGGCTGCCCGAGAAGACGACGACCCCGGCGGCGAAGAGCCAGCCCGCCGCCGAGGTCGCCGCCCCCGGCCACCGGCTCGCCATCCACGCGGCGGCCAGGAGCGCCAGGGCGTGATAGATCTGGTAGCGCACGCCGGTCTCGAAGATCTCCAGGTCGCCGGGGGGCACGCGCTCCCGGAGCACGTGGGCGCCGAACGCGCCCAGGGCGACGCCCAGGAAGGCGAAGACGCACCCGAGGACCACGAAGCTCTTCACCGCCCCCTCCCCCTCAGTAGGCAAGGGAGTAGCCCTCCCGACGGGGATCGGCGGCGACGATCAGCGTGCCCTCTTCCGGGTCCAGGCGGATCATGTGGGCGCCCCCGAAGGTGGCCGTCCACCCGTGGATCACCCGGACCTCGTGCCCCAGGGACTCGAGCTCGGCCCGGACCTCGGGGGAGATGCGGTCCTCCACGGCGACGCTCCGGCCCGGGTAGCTGCGGAAGCGCGGGGCCTCGATCGCCTCCTGGGGCGTCATGCCGAAGAGGAGGTGGCTGTTCATGATCTGGAGGAGCGACTGGGTCTGGCTGTCGCCGCCGGGGGTGCCCAGGGTGAATCCCAGGTTCCCCTCCCGGGTGGCGAGGAGGGGCGTCAGGGTGTGGTAGGGCCGCTTGCCCGGGGCCACCACGTTCGGGTGATCCGGCTCCAGGGTGAAGAGGGCGCCCCGGTTCTGGAAGAGGATCCCGGTCTCCGGGTCGAAGACGCCCGAGCCGAATCCGTGGAAGAGGCTCTGGATCCAGCTCACCGCGTTCCCCCAGCGGTCCACCGCGGTGATGTAGACGGTGTCGCCCCCGTCGTCCATCCCGGTCCCGGCCCCGTCGCCCTCGTCGGCGCTCCCGATCCCCGGGGGAACATCCCCGGCCGCCCGAGCGGGGTCCACCCGCTCCGCCCGCCCCGCCAGGTACGAGGGATCGAGGAGGCGGTCCAGGGGGATCTCGGCGTGGGTGGGATCCGCGACCCAGCGGTTCCGGTCCGCGAAGGCCAGCTTCTTCAGCTCGATCAGGGTATGGAGATAGGTCGAGGTATTGTGGCCCATCTCCCTCAGTTCAAATGAGTTGGCCATCTTCGCCAGCTGGAGCTGGGCGACCCCCTGGGTGTTGGGCGGGAGGACGTGGAGGCGGTGGCCCAGATAGTCCGCCGTCAGGGGATCGACCCAGGTGGAGGTGTGGGAGGCCAGGTCCCCGGCCCGGAGGTAGCCTCCGTTCTCCCGGAAGAAGGCGTCGAGGCGCCGGGCCACCGGCCCGCCGTAGAATCCGGCCACGCCTTCCCGGGCCACCCGCTCCAGGGTGGAGGCGAGGGCGGGATTGCGGAGAAGGCTTCCGGCCGGCGGGGGCTCACCCCCGGGCAGGTAGAGGGCCCGCCCCGCCTCGTCCAGCGCGCTGCTCTGGGCCTGGAAGTCGCGGCGGAGCCGGGACGAGACGGGGAACCCGCCCCGGGCGTAGCCCACGGCGTACTCCAGAACCTCCGCCCGCTCCATGGTGCCATGGCGCTCCAGGGCGTCGAGCCACGCGGCCACGGCGCCGGGCACGCTCACCGACAGGGGACCGGTCTCGGGGATCTCCTCGTGGCCCCGCTCCAGGAAGAACCTCCGGGTCGCGAGCTCGCCGGCCCGGCCGCTCCCGTTCAGCGCCGTGACCCCCCCGCTCTCGCCGTCGTAGAAGAGGGCGAAGGCGTCCCCGCCCACCCCGTTCATGTGGGGACGCACCACGGCCAGAACCCCCGCCATGGCCACCACCGCGTCGGTGGCGTTTCCGCCCCTTCGCAGCACGTCGTAGCCGGCAGCCACCGCCAGGGGATGTCCGGCCGAGACCGCGCCCGCGGTGCCGCGGACCTCGGGCCGATTCGTCGCCGGAGACTCGGGCAGCTCGGGAGGGGATCCACCGTCCCCCGGCGGCGCGCACGCCGGGGCGAAGAGGAGGAACGGCAGGAGGGAGGGGAGGCCGAGGAGTCGTGGCGCGGCGGTCATCGTCCGTCCCGGGTGGAGTTCGCGTCTCCGCCGTCCCGGGGACGGCGGCGGGGCTCCCTGAGCATGGGCGCGCCCCGCTCCCGACGCCAGGGGCGCCCGCCGGGGGCGGACCGTGGGATCTCGGGCGGGGCTCCCGGGTTAGTCCCCCACTCGTGAGGGGAGAGGAGCAAGCTCGAGGGCGAGGGCGACCGGAGCGTCATGGAGCGGACCGCGACGGCGGACGGCGCGGCGGGGCGAGAGGAGTCGGGCTCCCGGGGAGGCCTCTCGGCCGGGTCCGTCGCCCTCCTCGTGGCCGTGGCCCACGGCATCACCGACGCCTACGCGTCCTTTCTCCCGCCCCTCCTCCCCCGGCTCATGGGGAAGCTGGGACTCTCCATCGCCCTGGCGGCCACCCTCTCCATGGTGCTCTCCCTGGCGTCGTCCCTCGTCCAGCCCCTCCTGGGGTGGCTGGCGGACCGCTACGGTCGCCGCCTCTTCGTGATGGCCGGGCCCCTCCTGTCGGGCGTCTTCCTCTCCCTGATCGGCTGGGCCCCGGAGATCTCCGTCCTGGTCGTCCTCCTGATCGTGGGGGGTCTGGGGAGCGCGGCGTTCCACCCCCCCGGGGCCACTCTCGCGGCCCGGGTCTCGGAGGGAGGCCGGAGCGGCCTCCGCCTCTCCTTCTTCTCATTCGGGGGAACGATGGGCTTCGCCCTGGGTCCTCTGGCCGCCGTGGGGATCGTCTCCCTGGTCGGCCTGGAGGGGCTCTGGGTGGCGATGGTCCCCGGGATCCTCTGGGCCGGCCTTCTCCTCCTCCTCCTTCCCCGGGGCGCCCGGGACCGGTCCGCTCGCCCTCCCCCCCGGCCGGACGCGATCCTCGCCCAGCTTCGCGGCCCCCTGGGCCTGATCTTCGGGATCAGCGCCGTAGGAGCCTTCGTCCAGCGGGGATTCCTCACCATGGAGCCGATCGTCGTGGCCGAGGCGGGGGGGTCGGAGGCCGTGGGCGCCGTGACCCTCAGCGTCTACCTCGCGGCCCAGGCCGGGGGAACGCTCACGGGTGGCTACCTCGCAGACCGGGTGGACCGACGAAAGCTCCTGGCCGTTCTCACCCTCCTCGCGGTTCCGGCCCACCTCCTGGCCGTCGGCCTCGAGCCGGGCTCGGCCGGGGCCCTCTGCGCCGCGGCGGCCGCCGGCTTCGTGAACATGGCCACCCTTCCCCCGATCGTGGTCTGGGCCCAGGAGCTGGTGCCCCAGGGAGCGGCGGCCACCTCGGGGATCGTCATGGGCCTGGCGTGGGCCACGGGGTCGGTGGGCGTCCTGGGCACCGGGGTCCTGGGTGACCTCCTGGGCGCCCGCGCGGCCACCCTCCTGACCATGCCGGCGTTCCTGGTGGGGACGCTCCTCGCACTCCATCCTGCGCTCAGGACCACCTCCCGGCCCGGTAGCGCCTCCGCGCTCCGACGCTGAGCCGGTTCCCCCGGCCGCACCCGCTCCGGGGGCCGCCCGCCTCTCGTGGACACCGATGTTGCCGGGGCAACATCGAACCCGTATCCTGCGTCTCCGGAGCGCTTCGGGCCCCCCCCGACCCCGTCTGCCATGCCCCTTCGTCTCGTTCCCCAACGTGACCGGAAGCTGAACCGAATCTTCGCGGGCGGCGAGTCGGTCGCGCTCTCCCGAGGGGAGATCCTCTTCGAGGTTGGAGAGCCCGCGGACCGCCTCTGGGTCACCCGGGAAGGACATCTGCGCCTGGTCCTGCCGTGCCGTCGGGGCGGGGAGGGCCGCACGGTGGCGCTGGCGGGACCGGGGGAGATCTTCGGCGTGGAAGCCCTGGTCTCCGAGGCCTCTCGCCCCTATCGGGCCGTGGCCGGAGAGCCGGCCGGGGTCACGGGCGCGGACGGCGGCGCCGCCCTCCGGGGCCTCCGGGGCACCGTGCACACGCTCCCCCTCCTCCTCGACGCGGTGGAGGAGGATCTCCTCCGGTCCCGCTGGTCGCCGCCGGGAGCGGGGGGACCGAGCACCGCCGAGCGCCTGGCCGACCTCCTCCTGGAGCTCGCGTCCCGATTCGGGGAGCGGAACGGCAGGGAGGTTCGGGTGCCCCACTGGTTCACCCACGGAGTCCTGGGCGACCTGGCCGGTGCCCACCGCTCCACGGTGACCACGGTCCTGAACGACTGGATCTACGAGGGCGTTCTCGAGGAGGGCTCCGAGGCCCTGGTGATCGCGAGGACGTCGGAGCTGGAGGCCCGGAGCTCGGGCCGGGAAGGGTGGCTGGCGGGCCGTTGACCCTGAATTCGGCGTCCGGTAGCTTCCCCTGACCCATGACGAAGAAGCCCACATCCCCCGGTCGGCGGAAGGGCCGGGCGAGCGAGGACCCCGAAGACGCGTTCATCGCCCGCACCCTCGAGCTCTGGGCGTGGGCCAAGCAGAATCGGCAGGTCATCGTCGTCGCCGGGCTGGCCCTGGCCCTGGCGATCGGCGCGGGCCTGTATTACTACGACTACCGTCAGAACCTGCGCCTCCAGGCCGCCGAAGAGTTCGAGGCCCTCCAGCAGACCGTCTCGGCGGCGAGCCCGGAGAGCGCGCAGAACGAGATCCGGCGCTTCATCGACCGGTTCTCCGACACCCCCTTCGGCACCGAGGCGCGGCTCCTCCTCGCCCAGACCCATCTGGAGACCGGAGCCCCCGCCGAGGCGGTGACGGTCCTCGAGCCCGTGGCCCGGGACCTCTCCGAGCCCATGGGCGTCCAGGCGGCCTTCCTCCTGTGCGCGGCCTACGAGAACGCCGGCCGCCTCGACGACGCCGAGGCCACCTATCTCCGGATCGTCGACGCCCGCGTGATGACCTTCCAGCGTCGCCAGGCCCTGGCCGACGCGGCCCGGATCCGGGCCGCCCGGGAGGACTTCGCGGGAGCCGCGGATCTCTACGAGCGCCTCCTGGGCACCTACGAGGAGGATCAGGAAGGGGAAGAGGGTCAGCGGGCCTTCTACCGGGCCCGCCTCGCCGAGATGCGCTCGGCGATCGAGGGCTGAGCCGGCCGTCTTCCGGAGGGTTCCCCCCGGCTCCCCCGACGGCTCGGCGCCGACCCCGTCCACGGCCCCCGAGCCCCTCGCACGTCCCTCGCGACGGCACCCACGGGGAGGGGATCCACCCCCGGCGAGGTCGCCTGAGGCATTTCCGCATCAGCCCTGCCACGGAAAGCACAGCCCCGGTTTTCCACAATCTGTCTACACTGCGTATAATACATATTATGTTAAGTTAACCGGATTCGGGGGCGCGCCGGTAGAGGAGCTCCCGGGGGCCACACGGAGGATGATCGACGTCGGGGGGCGATTCCCTACCGCTTGCGGGCCAGCATGGCGATCCGGCGCCTCAGAAGGGGCACGAAGGACATGAAGCTCCGTTCCACGTCCTGGAGGACGGGAACGTGGGACTCGGCGTAGTAGGCCTTCTCGATCGAGAAGCCCCGATCGAGGAGGAGACGACGGAGGCGCTCCATCGACTTGTAGTCCACGTGGGTGGGATCGGCCGGAAGAAGCGAAGTCCGGTTCCGGAGGACCTCGAGGAAGTGCCCCCCGTGAGGCGTCCAGATCACGAGGCGGCCGCCCCGCTTCAGGAGCCGGGCGCATTCGTCCAGAACGGCCGCGGTCTGCTCCCGGGTCAGGTGCTCGAGGAAGTCCGCGGCGACGACGACGTCGAAGGACTCGCCGTCGAAGCCGGTGTCGGCGGCGTCGACTCGGTGGAAGGCCACGTTCCGCGCCCGCTCGTCCCCGGCGCGACGCTTGCACAGCTCGATCGCCTTTTCGCTGAAGTCGACACCCACCACCTCGCGGACCACGGGCGCGAAGGCGAAGGTGAACGTTCCCCACCCGCAGCCCAGGTCCAGGACCCGATCCTCCTTGCCGGGACGGTAGATCTCCCGGACCTTCCGGACCCGATACCGCTGGAAGGAGCTGTCGGGGTCGCGGAGATGGCGGGGAGCCTCCCCGAAGTAGTCGGATTCGTCGTAGTACTCGGGTCCGATCCGGCCCCTGGGTGTCTGGTCCACGGCGCTCAGCGCTCCATGTCGTCGAGAGCCCCCTCCCACTCCCCCTCCCCCTCGCCCACGCTCGCCTCCCGCACCCTCGCCGGCGCCGGAATCTCGGGCCCGACGGGCGCCTCGCTCAGCTCGGCCAGAGCGCGGCGCATCGCGTCCATGGTGCCCTCCAGGAGCTCTTCCCGGCGCTGGCGGTCGTGATGGGCGCCGAACTCCATGGGCTCGCCGAATCGGATCCGGACCGTGGCTCTCCGGAGCCGGCGGCTCCAGCGGGGCCAGACGTCGAAGCTGCCGGACACCCCGCAGGGGATCACCGGCACCCCGGCCCGGAGGAGGACCCGGATCGTCCCTCGCCGCAGGGGCTGCAGGGCCCCGTCCCAGGTGCGCTCACCCTCGGCGTAGATGCAGATTCCCTGGCCCGCTTCGAGTCGTCGGAGGACGACCCGCACCGCCTGGGGATCGACGCGGAAGCGACGCACGGGCACGCCGTGCACCCGGGGCAGGATCCAGCGGAAGAGGGCGCTTCCGAACTGCGTGCTCTTCGTCAGGGTATAGATGTCGTTCCGGGGCACGGAGATCTGCACGAAGATCGGGTCGAGGACGCTCTGGTGGTTCGGCACCAGGAGAAAGGGGCCCTCCGAGGGTAGGTTCTCTCGCCCCTCCACCACCACCCGCGCCACGGCGTGGCCGAAGACCATGCAGAGAAACTTGAAGAACGGATACCAGTTCACCGGATCACGATCCGTGGTTGGAATTCCAGGATTCGGCCTTTGCCCTCCCGCTCGTAGGCGTCCTGGAGGACCGCGTGGAGGAGGGCCTCCCAGCGGACCGGCGAGTCGTCCAGGAACCGGAAGTGGACGAGCTCGCCCGTGGCCGTGAAGATCTGCACAGACGAGGAGCTCGACTGCACCGCCCGCAGGTCGAGGAGATTCCACCGCGACCGGGTCGTCTCGGCGCCCTCGCTCTCCAGCTCGAGGGCGTCGTTCCGGGCCCGAAGGAGACCCCCCTCCGGCTCGCCGAGCCGCTCGTAGAAGCCCCAGACGTCCCCACCGTGGCGCACCGCCTCCTCACCCTCGCCCCGCCGCACCGCGACCCGGCTCTCGTAGCGGATCGCTCCGTCCTCTCCCCGGGCCGCCGTCAGAGGTCCTCCCCGGTCCGCGATCGCCTCCGTGAGTCGGCGCGCCGGCAGGTGCTTCGGGTTCTCTTCGGTGGCCTCCACGAGGATCCGCGCCCCCGAGGAAGCCCGGGAGAAGCGGCAGCCACACGCCGGACAACGGACCCGATCCCCCTTCCCTTCCGTGGGATCGTGGCCGCACCGGGGGCACCGGTAGAGAAGATCCCTCAGCGCCATCGGCCCGGGTTCGTCACGGCTCAGAGCCTCCCCACGAGCTCGAGAAAACGGAACTTCCAGAGCTTCCAGACTGCCTCCCACACGATCTTCTTCGACATCTTGGACTCCCCCGTGTCCCGCTCCGTGAACACGATGGGAATCTCTGCGATGCGGAAGCCTTTGCGCCAGGCCCGAAGCTTCAGCTCGATCTGGAACGCATAGCCGTTGGACTCGATGCGGTCCAGGTCCAGGGCCTCGAGCACCTCCCTCCGCCAGCAGTTGAACCCTCCCGTGGCGTCGGATACGGGAAGCCCCGTGACGACCCGGGCGTAGACGGTCCCGAAGTAGCTCAGGAGCACCCGACGGATCGGCCAGTTCACGACGCTGACCCGCCCGTTCACATACCGGGATCCGATCACCACGTCCGCCTCTCGGGACCGCTCGAGAAGCTCCGGGAGGTGCCGGGGGGGATGGGAGAGATCGGCGTCCATCTCCACGATCCGGGCGTAGTCCCGGTCCAGGCTCCACCGGAATCCCTCGATGTAGGCCGGGCCGAGACCCCGGGGTCCGATGCGGCGGAGTACGTGGAGCCGTGGCTCGGGCTCGGCCATCTCCTCCGCCAGCTCCCAGGTCCCGTCGGGAGAGTCGTCGTCCACGACGAGGATGTCGAGGCGGGGATCCTGTTCGAGAACCTCGGGCACGAGGCGAGGAAGATTCTCCCGCTCGTTGTAGGTGGGCACGACGACGACGCTCCGCACCTCGCTCATCCTCTCCGCCCCCTCCCCGCCCCCGCCAGGCCGGCGCCGGCGAAGGCGAGCGCCGGAACGAGCTCCAGGACGGTCATCCAGAACCGGGCCACCACGGCAAGGGCCGCGGCCGGGCCCGCCCCGGTCAACGGCAGGAGGAAGGCCACCAGGAATCCCTCCCGGACCCCGATCCCGGCGGGCGCGAAGACCATCAGGTATCCGAGAACGTAGGCGGCGGCGAACGACGCTCCCAGCTCCGCCGCGCCTCCCGGAACCCCGAAGGAGCGGGCCAGGAGGACGAAGGAGCCCGCGTAGAGGGTCCAGTTGCCGGCGAAGAGCAGGATCCATCGGAGCCCGAAGAGGGGCCCGGTCTCCACCTCGCCCGGCTCGGTCTCCCGACCCAGACGGAGCCAGAGCCCGATCGCGGGGCGGAAGATCGAGGGAACGGTCGCCACCAGCACGAGGACGGTGATCCCGCCGGCGAGCCACGGACCCCACCCTCCCAGGGGACGGGCGGTGCCCGCCAGGGCCCACGCGCCGAGGAGGGTCGCCCCCCCGATCGAGGACGCCTGTCCGAGGATCGCCGCCGCGGTGGCCCGGGAGGCACGGACCCCGGCCCGGCGCGCGAGGTAGGCGAGACCGGCCAGCTGCCAGACCTTGCCGGGGACGTAGCGGCCCAGGTTCGAGGTGAAGTAGATCCGGCTCGCCTCCAGGGGGCCGAGGCGGGGCCCGCCCAGCTCCCGCACCATCCGCTCCCAGAGGAGGGCGGAGACACCGAAACCCGCCACGAGGACGCCGGAGGCGCCGGCGAGGAATCCCCAGGAAGGGCGCAGCCAGCGACGATCGAGAGCCGCCAGGTCCTCTGTCGTGAGGCCGACCCGGTCCACGATGAACCCGGTGACCACCACGGTGAGGACGAGCTGGAGCAGGCGGATTCCCCAGCGGCGGAGCCGGCCCTCATCGCCGACGCCCACGGCGCCTCCGGACCAGGGTCGTGGCCGCCGCGCATGCGAGGATCAGGGCGCTGATCGCGCTGAGCCAGAGGCTGCGACGCAGGAGGTCCGACGAATAGAAGATCTCCACCCGGTGCTCCCCCGCCTCCACGGGCACGGCCCGCAGCGTATGGTAGGCCCTGAGCACCGGGGCCTCCACCCCGTCGACCCGGGCCCGCCATGCCGGAAACCAGTTCTCCGAGAGGACGAGGAGCGCGGGCGCTGCGGCCCGGACCCGGAGGACGATCCGGTTCGGCCCCCGCTCCTCCCAGCGCACCTCTCCCTCCACGGGCTCTCCCGGCAGCTCGAGGGGAGGGGGCTCGGCGAGGATGACCTCGTCCCCGGGCTCGAACTCTTCGCTCAGGATCCGGTCCACCGCCTCCGGCCCGGGGTCGACCCGGGCGGAGCCCACCAGTCGGGCACGGGGAAGGTCCGGGACACGATACAAGGACCGGTACCGTCGCCCGTCCGGGAGCGTCACCCCGCTCACCCGCTCCATCCCGTCCACGGGGCCGTACTCGAGGTCGGGCCAGAGGAGATAGCGGACGTTGAGGACCCGGAGCACGTTGGTGCTCCGGAGCAGGTTCCGGGGCGCGCCGCTCCCCTCCATCCCGATCAGCTCCCGGTAGCGGGCCAGATCGTTGGGGTGGTGGCCCGCAGCGAGCTCCAGCCCGTAGAGCCCGGGCTTCACGTCCTGTCCTCCCTGCACCATGGAGAGGACCCGGAACGGCGGCTCCTCGTCCCGGGCCTCCGTCAGAAAACGGATGTTTTCGTCGGGCGCCGCCCAGCGACCGAAGTCGAGGGTCTGGATGAAGGCGTCGTCCACCCGGACCGCGTCCACGAAGAGCAGGACGCCCAGGCCGGCCACGACCGCTCCAGCGCCCAGGTGGCCCTGGCGCATGGCCCAGAAGAGACCCGCCACCCCGGCGGCGAGCAGGGTGGCGAGGAAGCACCCCCGGACGATGAAGGGGCGGGCCGCGTCGAGCGCCTGGAGCTTCGGTCCGGAGAGCTCCGGCGAGAGGATCCCCGTCCACGCTCCGAGCAGCGCCCCGGAGGCGGCCAGGACGGTGAGCAGGCCGAGCGCGGCCACGGCCCCCCAGAGGACCCGGGAGGCACCGTGCCAGCCCTCGTCGTCGCCGCTCTCCGGCCGGGCCGCCTCCAGGCCCCGGTCCACGCCGAACGCCATGAGGGTGACCGCGGCGAAGCCGAAGAGGAAGGCCGCCATGGAGGGAGCCCGAAAGAGGCGCACCCCGGGAACCACCTCGTAGAGGAGGCGCCACACGGGGGTGTGGGCGCCCAGGGCGTGGAGGAGCGCCACCGCGCCGAGCCCCGCCAGGAACCAGCGCAGCCCCCGACGGGGCGCCCCCAGGAAGGAGAGAGCCGCCAGGACCAGGACGACGAGGCCCGCGTACTCGTGGTTCAGCTTGAAGGGGTTGCGGCCCCAGTAGGTGTTTCCGGCCCAGCCCTCCTCGGCCACGTCGCTCCCCACGAACTCCGGCACCACCAGGGAGACGATCTCCTCGGGATGGAGCGACCAGGAGCTGGAATAGGCCACGCTCCCCGCCTCGTCGGCCTGGACCGTGGTCGCGGTCCTCCTGGAGAACTCCGTGACGTACTCCAGCGCGGGGACGAGCTGGACGCCCGCCGCGCCCGCCCCGAGGAGGGCGGCCGCCAGGAAGAGGCCGATCCGGGAGAGGGCGCGCCGGGGACCCGCGGCTCCACCGCCGGGGCCCGAGCTCCCGGCCTCTCCCGCTCCCGCCTCGGCGGGTGCCGGGGCCTGCTCCCCTTCCCCGCCCACCGCGCCCCTCCCGAGCCAGAGCTGTCCGGTCCGGAAGAAGCCGTAGAGGCCCACGGCGCCGAAGAGGAAGTAGGCCATCTGGAAGTGGGTGGTCAGGATCACCAGCGCCACGACTCCACCCACCGACGCCCAGCGCGCCAGGCCGCCCCTCCGGAACGCCCCCTCCACCGCCCAGAAGAGGAGCGGGGTCAGGGCCGTCACGAAGAGCTTCCCGTCGTGACCCGGATAGACCAGGCTCACCAGGAACGGCGCCGTGCCGTAGGCCAGCCCCGCGAGGACGGCCGCGGCCCGGGACCGGTCCAGGGCCCGGATCCAGCCGTAGGTGAAGAGTCCCGCCAGGAAGACGTGGAGGATCAGCTTCCACCCCAAGGCCCGATGGGTCTCGGCCAGCAGGAGAAGGAGGACCGAGGGCGGATAGAGGGAATCCCCCCCGGCCAGGGACTCCAGGAACGGCGTCCCTCCAAGGATGATCGGGTTCCAGAGCGGAAAGACGCCCCGGGAGAGGGCGTCGGCGTAGAACTCCCGGGCCACGTATCCCAGGGAGAGGGTGTCGGTCCCGAAGAGCATCTCTCCGGAGACCACGAACTCCCGGAAGAGGATCAGGGTGACGACGGCGAAGAGGGCCCAGGGGACCCACGCGGGGACGGCGACCCGCGCCGCCCCGCCGGTCCCGGCGCTCATCTCCCCGCCCTCATCCGCCTTCGCCATCCGCTCCTCCAACTCGAGCCGGACCCCCCGCCTCCCGGGAGACGGGACCGCGTCCGGCGATCAGGGCCTCGTAGATCTCCACGTGCCGCGCCACCAGCCGGGCGTTGCTCCAGCGCTCCTCCACCCTGCGCCGCGCCCGGCGTCCCGCCTCCTCCAGGTCGTCCCTCCCCAGGAGCCCCGCCACCGCGCGGGCCAGGTCGTCGGGGTCGGCGGGCTCGAAGAGGGCGCCCACCTCCCGGTCCACGATCTCCGGGAGACCGCCCACCCGGGAGGCCGCCACCGGCACCTCGCACGCCATGCACTCCAGGGCGGCCACCGAGGTGGCCTCCATGAGCGACGGGAAGACCGCCACGTCCCCGGACGAGAGGAGGCCCGGCATCTCCCCGTGGGGCCGGGACCCCAGGAACCGGATCCGCTCCTCGACCCCGAGCCGCCGCGCCAGAGACTCGAGCCGCGGACCTTCCGGGCCGTCGCCGATCACCGCGGCCTCCACCCCGGGCACAACGTCCAGGAGGGCCGGCAGGGCTCGCACGAAGTACTCCACGCCGTTCTTGGCGAAGAGGCGCCGGGGGACCACGATCCTCGGACCGTCGGCGGGGGGGAGAGCCGGCTCCACGGGCCGGAAGAGAGAGGTATCCACGCCGTTCGTCAACGCCTCCACGCTCGCTCCGGGGGCGAGATTCCGGACCACCTGGGCGATCTCCCGGGAGGCGGCGAGTCGGTGGTCGGGCCACCGGACGAGGCGGCGGAGCACCGGGCGCCAGGGCCGGGACCCCGCCCGGACCAGGAAGTGGGAGGTGTGGAAGGAGGCCACCAGGGGGATCCGGAGGCCGAGGCGGGCCCAGTGGGCCGGCAGCACGCTGGAGAAGGCCTGGGCGTGGACGACGTCCGCGTTCCGCGCCAGACGCCGGGTCCGGGGGATCGAGCCCGCGGCGTAGGCCGCCCACCCCGGAGCCGAGCGGGCCGGCAGCCAGAGGCGCCGCACGTCGATCCCGTCGATCTCCTCCCGGAGCGGGAGGTCGGCCCGGGAACGCGACGTCACGACGTCGACCTCGTGTCCCCGCTCCACCAGGCCTCGGCAGAGGAAGTGGACGTGGCTCTCGAGGCCGCCCACCTCGGGCGGGAAGTAGACGCAGTGGACGAGCACCCTCACCGGGCTCGACCCCGACGGCGCCCGGGGCCGCCGGGAGCGCTCCCGGCGGCCGCCTCCCCGGCCCGAGGGCCCGTCGGGCCTCGGCCTCCCCTCACGGACCCTCCCACGGCCCGGTGGTCCGGGGCGCCCCGGTGAGGGCCGAGACCAGGACGTCGGCGATCCGCTCCCCCGCCCGGCCGTCGCCGTAGGGGTTTCGGGCCCCGGCCATGGCGCCGTGGGCCTCGTCGTCGGTCAGGAGGCGCACCGCCTCCTCCACGATCCGATCCCGGTCCGTCCCGACCAGGCGGGCCACCCCCGCCTCGATCCCCTCGGGGCGCTCGGTCACCCGGCGAAGCACCAGCACGGGCGTGCCGAAGGTCGGAGCCTCCTCCTGGATCCCCCCGGAGTCGGTGAGCACGAGACGAGCGGCCCGGAGCGCCGAGACCAGGTCGAGATAGCCCAGGGGATCGACCAGGTGGATCCTGGCGTGGGCGGAGAGGAGCTCCCGGGCCGGTTCCACCACGTTGGGGTTGGGGTGGACCGGGTAGAGGACCCGGAGCCCGTCGACGCGTTCGGCCACCTCCCGGACCGCCCGGAAGACTTCCCGCAGGGGCTCGCCGAACGACTCCCTCCGGTGGGCGGTCAGGAGGAGGAGGGAGTCCGGAGCCTCGAGGAGCCGGGCCAGCGTCTCGTCCTCGGGGGCGTGCTCCCGCTCCGAGGCGGCCAGGAGGGCGTCGACCACCGTGTTCCCGGTTCGGTGGATCCGCTCCTCCTCCACCCCCTCCCGACGGAGGTTCTCCACGGCCCCGGCGGTGGGGGCGAAGAGGAAGTCGGAGACGACGTCGGTGAGGCGGCGGAAGATCTCCTCGGGGAATGGCGACCACTTGTCGTGGCTCCGCAGCCCCGCCTCCACGTGGCCCACCCGGAGGCGCTCGAAGAACCCCACGAGCCCCCCGAAGAGCACGGTGGCGGTGTCCCCCTGGACCAGCACCACGTCGGGCCCGGCGTCGGCGACCACCTCCCGGAGCCCCTCCAGGCATCCCCCGGCCACGTCGTAGAGAGACTGATCCGGGCGCATGATCCCGAGATCGTAATCGGGCTCGAGGTCGAAGGCGGCCAGTGCCTGGTCCACCAGATCCGTGTGTTGACCCGTGAGCGCCAGCCGGACGTCGGCCTCCTCGCGCCTCCGCAGGGCGGCCACCACGGGCGCCATCTTGATCACCTCGGGCCGGGTGCCCACCACCGCCAGGACGCGGGCCGGG
>JABAHQ010001140.1_pt2 | contig 55728 bp, 51 predicted proteins | sample 7062091 | NCBI WGS metagenome assembly JABAHQ01 (sample SAMN14534359, study PRJNA622989) | marine sediment metagenome | biome: marine biome [ENVO:00000428]; feature: marine pelagic biome [ENVO:01000023]; material: deep marine sediment [ENVO:00002113] | place: India: Gulf of Kutch | collected...
TTTCTTGATTTTGATTTCATTTCTCTTTTTATTACTTTCCTCTTTGGCGAGAGTGGTTTGGGGATCCTAATCGGTGGTTTGCTTATATCTTACGTACCATTAAGAAAGAAAAAAAAGAAAAAAAGTAGGAAACGGGTCGAACTAGGGAAAGAAATGATAATTGGTGGGAGTTTCCTTCTTCTACTCGGTTTTTTACTGGATTTTTTAATCAAATTGTTTTAGAAAGAGAGCTTTCTTTAAGAAGCCCCTTGCCACTAGATTATAGTGGAGATTGTTCTCCCTTCTTGAATTTTAACCTTTAGGAGCTATGAGGACGGAAAATTGGATTTTTTACTAGGTTGAAACAACTGGTTTAACTTCAATCACCATATGATACCGCAAAAGGTATTTTTACCTCAACACCCTTATTATTGCTAGGACTAGTTATTTACACTACGGCGAAGAGACTAACAAGGGGGTAGTGGCTAAAAAACGCGAGTCTGCTGGGACTGGGTGTTTGTTATCCTTTCAACATTTCAACAATTTTGAGAATTTGCGGCTCTTCCACAATTTCCCTTTGTAAGTAGGTCCATCATACCTTCTGAATGTCCACATTCATAGATTTTGTCCGCACCTCACTGTTAACCACTGTTCCATATTAACAAACGTCCAATGCGGTGTTCACGTATTATTTTTGCACTAGAAATTCTGGAGGCTAAAGCAAGTTCTCAAAGAGTGGAAGATCCTGCTTACTTTATCTGGTAGGAGTTTCACATCCCGGCTCCGAAGACTATCGACCAAGATCAGCCAGACTTCGTCTAACAGAAGGGCAAGCACCAAAGCATCTTCGACCTCAAGGTTGTGGATTTAAAATGGTACTACAAACTTGAGGGTAACCAACTCGTTCAAGAGATTCAAAAAGAGATCATCGAAAGAACAGAACACCAAATACGTAAACAGTCGATCCTCTTTTTCCCCTCCTTGCGTCGATATTTCTCACTTGGGGGTACTCTATTGAATATGGTGAGGAAGTTGAAATCCAGTGAGAGGATCCTCAGGTTGGTGAACAAAGGAATGTCTCGCCACAATGTACGCTGATCCAGTAACTTCAGGCGTTATAATGGTGAGTCCTTTCTTTTTTTTCGCATCTACAATTCGTCCTTTGAAGCTAGTGCCAATAATACTTTCATAAGTGTAGGTATCTCCAACTTCGAGTTCTCCCTTATTGAACAATAACGTCATTTTAGCGCAAGTACCGGTTCCACAAGGCGAACGATCTACTGCACCGTCCCCAAATATCACCACATTTTTATCTGGTTTATTTTCGTTTGGTTGATAAAACTCAATTAAGCCAACCTTCTCTGTACGTTTAGTAAAAGGGTTAGTGAAACGTTTCTCGTTAATTTTTTCTCGAATCTGAAGACCATAGTTAATGAATTTCCCGACATTGTTAGGAGTAACAGGGACATCAAACTCAAAGTTTTGAACATTAACTAAACCAAAAAGATTCCCTGAGTAAACAACATCTACCGGAATAGAGATCTTCTTATGTTCAGCATCAAAGTTAATTTCAACCTTATCTACAACGAAAGAGTCAACATTCTGAACGGTCACGTGCTTAACTTGATCACGAACAATTTTGGGTCGAGCTTTTACGAATCCAGCAGGGGTCTCGATCTTAATAGATGACTTGAAGGGAAGCCCACCGTTTTCAATGAAAGCAGTGACAACTCCCATAGTTCCATGACCACACATATCAAGATACCCTTTATTATCCATAAAGAACACTCCAAGGTCCGCATCCCTATGTTTGGGAGCAACAGGTACGGCCCCAAACATATCATTATGACCTCGCGGCTCCAGCAATAAAAATTTTCGAATCCAATCATATTTTTTAGCGAATTGTCTTCTTTTCTCCTCTACGCTACCTCTACTAAATCGAAATTGTTCTAAACCTCCTATAATAATTCTAGTAGGTTCTCCTTCAGTATGGGTATCTAAAGCGTCAATTATAATTTTTTTAGGCATTTTTCAAAATCCCTCTTCGGAGATTACTTCAACCAGTGAGTTCAAAGAGGGTTATTATAAACCTTTTTTAAGATCTTAGCTTCATTGAAATGCCGTTGGCCTCAATGGCGACTTAAAAAGTACAACGTCAGCATAATTCTTCAGGATGAGTACTTCTCTATGTCTAGAGTCATCCACCTCCAAAATGGTCAATCACTTTTTAATTAAGTCTTCAAGAAAACGTAGTTATTCCCTTCATAATGGGGTAAGGACGTGAATAGAGGAGTGAATTAAGTTGCCAAGAATTCTCAAAGGAATAGCTATCAATTCCTCCTATACTTATGTTAATATATTCGAAACCAACCATTAGCACTTTTCAATAGCAATATCTGGAAAATTCACCGATTATTGAACTTCTTTGTTAAATCTATTCTTCAAGAAATTGAAAAGTACTTTAGTAAGCAACTTCTCTTACTCAGTTAGAGTTGGTGAAAAATGGAACGAGCTTTCCGAAGATTCATTATAAAACTTGTTATGCTCACAATGAGTTTTTTTATTATTACGTTTATAGGATTTCTCATTGATTATGGAATGGTTTTTTTGATTCTTTCGGTCATTCTCTGTATTTTCGGAGAAGATACATTTTAGGGAAAGAAAAGATGGAAGAAAAGCAAACCCATTAAAAAGGAGAGACAAGGGTAAACGTGAGGGATAACCTTCGTTACTATGGACAATTCCAAAACTCCAGTAAATTCAGATACTACCATAGAGGTTGTAAATATATATGGGGAATGTTAAATAATTTTGGCATGAAGGGTAATAAAATATAGAACGTCTTGGAGGACTTAAATGAAACTTCCCAAAAGGACGCTAAAATATATCTTCAAAAGAGTTGCGTACGCATCAATTTCCTTACTTCTCCTTTCAGTACTAATTTTCACAATGAGCAGAACATTACCTGGTGACCCTGCTCGTCTCGCCGTTGGCCCACGAGCTCCTGAAGAAACCGTTGAACGAGTAAGAAAAAAATTAAATTTAGATAAACCGTTATATGTTCAATATTTCCTCTGGTTTAAAGAAGTTCTTAGCGGAGATTTGGGCATTTCACTTTATACTGACCGTAGTGTAACTACAGACATTATTACCTATCTGCCAGTAACGCTGGAGTTAGTTTTTCTTGCAGCTTTTTTTGAAATTGTTGGTGGAATCACAATTGGAGTTTTCGCTGGAAGTTTTCCTAATAAGATTCCAGATCACATTGGAAGGTTTTTTGCCTATTTAGGTATAGCCGTTCCATCCTTTGCTTGGGCTATTATTTTTCAACAGCTTTTTACATGGGTTTGGCCTATATTTCCAACTACTGGAAGAATAAGTCCATTTATTAGTGTGCCACCTCGTATAACTGGTTTCATAGTGATTGATTCCATTATTGCAGGGTATCCTGGTACCGCTCTTAATGCCATCTGGCATATGGTATTGCCAGCGTTAGCTTTATCCTTAGGTAATATGGGGCAAGATGCTAGAATTATTCGGCAAGAAATGGTAGGAAATACGTATAAAGATTATGCAGCAATGGCTCGTTCATATGGTATGCCATCTACGTCATATCGATTTAGCTACCTTCTAAAACCATCCTTAATTCCCGCTATAACTGTAATGGGGATGGATGTTGCCTCTCTTTTGAGTTATTCCTTTATAGTTGAGATGGTGTTTGCTTATCCCGGTTTTTCCAAGTATGGCATTGAGGTTATGTTGCGGTCAGACTTTAATGCAATTATAGGTGTAGTGATTGTGATAGGGGTAATTTTCATTATAGCCAATATTGTGGTGGACACTCTTGTTCGCTCGGTGGATCCAAGAATTTTATTTGGTCAATAATAGACGAAGTGTTTAAAAAAATGAAGATTATAGAAAGAATTAGATCTCCATTAATTAAATTTAAGGAATCCCCAAGATGGGAATCATTCAAATTAGCATGGTATAGATTTCGAAGTGATCCGTTACCATTGGTGGGCTTAGCTATCGTCGTTTTTTCCATATTTACTGCAATATTCGCCTTATACGTTGCTCCCTACCCTGACCAAGCCTACCTTTATATAAATTATGATCAACAGTTTCAACCACCTTCTATTGCTCATCCCTTCGGCACAGATAAATATGGTCGCGATGTTCTTACTAGGATCTTCTTTGGTTTCAGGTTTTCATTAATGATGGTGGCTGTGGTTCAAACTCTTACATATCCCGTTGGTGTGTTACTTGGATTAACAGCTGCATATTATAGAGATTCTTGGATAGATAACACTATTATGAGGATAGCTGACGTATTTATTGCAGTCCCTCCCCTTATTTTAGCATTGAGTATTTGTTCACTCCTTACACCTAATATTTTTAACGCCATGATGGCTGTCTCCCTACTTTGGTGGCCATGGTCAGCTAGACTCACATACAACAAAGCATCGTCAGTTAGAACCGAATATTACGTTTTGGCATCGGAACTTATAGGGGCTGATCGATCCCATATCATGTTTAAGGAAATACTACCTAACTGTATGGGGGCAATTCTCACAAAGCTAACATTAGATTGTGGGTGGGTCATACTAATAGGTGCCACCTTAAGTTTTGTCGGATTGGGCGCACAACCTCCAACCCCAGATCTGGGAACCATGACTTCTCAGGGATTAACCTATATGCCTCAACATTGGTGGGTAAGCATCTTTCCCGCGCTAGCCATAGGATTCTTGGTATTAGGTTTTAATCTCCTAGGAGATGGAATTAACAAGATATTCTCTAGGGAAGAGTTGAAAAGGTAATAATAATGAATTCACTACTCGAAATTAAGAATTTGCATACGTATTATGAAACCTTCCAAGGAACCGCAAAAGTTTTGAAGGGCGTGAACTTGAATTTAAAGAAAGGAGAGAAGGTAGGACTTACAGGAGAATCTGGCTGTGGAAAAACCACTACCCTTAAATCCATCTTAAGAATTCTTCCTCCAAACTCTACCATACCCCAAGGAGAAATTCTCTATAAGGGAGAAAATCTGCTAAAAAGGCGTAGCATGAAAGAAATTAGAAGAGGCGCTATTTCCATGATCTTTCAAGATCCTACTGGAGCATTGAATCCTGTTTTTAAAGTAGGGAAACAACTAACTGGTGCCATTAAATATTCAAATTCGAAGCTCTCTGATAAAGAAGCTAAAACTTTGGCGGAAGAAAACCTTAAAAAGGTAGGCCTATCAAATACGAAAAGAATTATGGATAGTTTTCCATTTCAATTAAGTGGTGGGATGAAACAAAGAGTCTGTATAGCCATAGCTAACGCTACAGCGAGAGATATCATATTAGCGGATGAACCAACTACAAATCTGGATGTTACGATCACAGAACAGGTACTACGAGAGATTCACAAGTTGGTACAGCGGGAGAACTTGTCAGTGATACTAGTAAGTCAAGCTTTAGGTCTTCTCAAAAATATTACTGATAGAACCTTTATCTTATATGCTGGAACTGTGGTAGAAGTAGCTAAATCCGATGAAATCTTTACAGATCCTCTTCACCCATATACTAAAGGCTTAATTTCCTCGGTACCGAAATTAACTGGAGAGGGCATACCCAAGGGGGTTCCTGGAAGAATATCCGATTACGTTGATCCTCCAAGTGGCTGTAGGTTTCACCCACGTTGCGATGGTTGTAATAATATATGTGAAAAAGAGCCCCCCCAAGTCATAGATGTAGGTAATGACCACAAAGTGGCGTGTCATTTGTATTCCTAGAATTTAGTCTGGGAGAAATCTCTTTTCGTTATACTTCATAAGAGGTAAAACAATGAATAAAGAAGATGGTATTGTCTTAGAAGTAGAAAATTTAAAAAAATATTTCCGAATTCCTCAAGGTCTTGTTAAAGCTGTTGATGAAATAAGCTTTAGTGTGAAAGAAGGGGAAATGTTTGGGTTAGTAGGAGAATCTGGCTCAGGGAAAAGTACGACAGGATTTGCTATTGCAGGTGCGAGAGCGTATACTCCTACTTCTGGAAAGATTTTTTATAAGGGCCAAGATATAACGAAACCTGCTAGAGATAGACCAGCAAAAATGAGGAAAGAAATTTCAATGGTTTTTCAAGATCCTGCTTCTTCGTTGAATCCTAGCCAAACAGTAAAACAAATCGTTAGTCTACCCCTAAAGGTCCATCAATCTTATGAAGATGATGAGGAACTTAGAAAAAGAGTTGAAAACCTATCAAGAAGAGTAGGCCTACCCCCGGAAGATTATCTACATAGGGCTTCAGCCGAATTAGGGGGTGGTGATGCTCAGTTGGTTGCTATAGCTAGAGCTCTTGCAGTAGACCCCTCACTCATTATATTTGATGAGCCAACCTCAGCTCTGGACGTTTCCCTCCAAGCGAAAGTTTTAGCGGTAGTCAATGAAATTCATCAAGAATATGGCCTTTCTTCCATATTTATCACACATAACCTTGGACTAGTAAGGAACGTCACTACCAGAGTGGCAATTATGTATCTGGGCAAAATCTTTGAGAAAGGTCCAACGAAAAAAGTTTTTGAGGAACCCGTTCACCCTTATACCCAGATGTTATTTTCGTCTATCCCCGTAATTACGAAACAAGAAGAAGGATTAAAACCAAAAGCTGTAGAATCTACTGGAGAAATACCTTCACCAGTGAACCCGCCTTCTGGTTGCCGTTTTCATACGAGATGTCCTTTCGTAACTGATGTTTGTCGAAGCGAAAGTCCCGATTTTATTGAAATAGGAAAAAATCACAAAGTAGCATGTCATACGGTATAGCAGGTCTATCTGTTACTAGAGGTTGACTCTTTCCAGGAGAAGGATTGTTTACTGTTTCTGTAGTCTCTTCCTTCTACGTCTTTCCATATCTCACTCTATATACCGTTCTTTTTTTATAACTTTTTTTTATTACCTCAGGGAATAAAATGTCTGAAAAATCACACTTTACTATGGAAATCATAGAAAATGCATTTAACAGTCTCGCTAATGAGATGTTCTGGAATACTATACATACTTCTCAAAGTCCCATCTTTTATGAGACTTTTGATTTCGCCACGGGTATAACCGACCCCCAAGCAAATACTGTTTCGATTTCTATTGGTGTTCCTCTTTGGGCAGGTACAATGAGATGGATTGCTGGTTGGCCACTTGAAAACTATTCTGGTACAATAAAACCAGGAGACGTAATAATATGTAATGAACCGTATCACACTGGTACTCACAAGGTTGATATAGGCCTTGTTAAACCTATCTTTTACGATGAAGAGATAATTGCGCTTACTGCCGCTAAGGGGCATGTTGTTGATATTGGAGGTATGCATTCAGGAAGTTGGGGGCCGGGATCAGAAGATATTTACCAAGAAGGTCTTTATATTCCTCCTGTTAAATATTATAAAGAAGGTGAACCCAATAAAGATGTTATTAACCTGATTGGATCCAATTCTAGACTTCCTTCGAACTTAAAAGGTGATTTAGAAGCACTTGCTGCCTCACTCACGCTCGGAGGAAAACGTATAAAAAAACTAGTTAGAAAATATGGAGTTGAAACTGTAAAAGCGACTATCGATAAGGTATTAGCTGATGGTAGGCAGAGAGCTAAAAATCAGCTTAAGAAGCTGCCAAAAGGAAAGTTTTCAGCAAAAGCCCGATTACAAGGATTCAATTCTGACGAACCCCTTAAATTTTCGGCTGAAGTTGAAATAACCGACGAAAAATTCAGAGTGGACTTAAGCGATAACCCAGAACAGCTAGATGAATCCATAAATTGCCCGTATCCCTCCACCTATTCCGCTGCAGCAGTTACATTTATAGGTATAACCAATCCTCATGTTCCTTCCTTTTCTCAGGGACTTCTTGAGCCCCTAGAAGTTATCGCTCCGGAAGGTACAATCTTTAATCCTCAACCTCCTGCTCCTGTTAGTGTATATTGGGAAGTTATGGCGTATGCTTCAGATTTGATATGGAAAGCTTTAGCACCTCATATACCAGATAAATTATCCGCAGGACACTTCGTCTCTGTTTGCGCTGAAATTATTTCTGGAATTGACCCTCGAAATGACCAATTTTTCATTTTAGTGGAACCCAACCCGGGGGGGTGGGGAGGCTGTGCAGAGCAAGATGGTGAAAGTTGTTTGGTGGCGTTTGCTGATGGTGAAACGTATGTAAATCCCGCAGAAGTATTAGAGAGAGAATATCCCGTACTTCTTGAGAAACACAAATTGAATACCGAAGATAGAACAGGACCTGGGAAGTTCAGAGGGGGTTTCGGCATTAGAAAAGAATATAGAATTTTGACAGACAAAGCTAGATTGACTGCAGGAATTAACAGGACAAAATATCCTCCATGGGGCGTGGAAGGCGGAAAAAAAGGAACAGTGAATTATATTGCAGTAGAAAGAGATGGCGAAATTTTATACAAAGGAGGGCGAGTAGCTAACTTCAAGTTGAAAAAGGGTGATATTGTACGAATATGCTCTGGTGGGGGGGGAGGATGGGGTAATCCCTTAGATCGAGACCCAGAGTGGGCCCTTAATGATGTTAACAACAGGCTAATCTCGATTGAAGATGCAAAAAATGATTATGGAGTTGTCATAGATCCAGAGACCCTCACAATAGATGAAAAAGCCACAAGGAAAGTAAGACAGAAACGAGGACAGAATACTTAACCTAATCCTATCTTCATTTTCCATGGAAAAATAAGGAGGAGTCTTTAATGAATTTAGAAGTTAAACATATAGATGAAACGGTTTGGAATAATGCAGTAGAAAAAGCATTAACCCTTTTCTTTGATAAAGAACAAAAACACGTACAGATGGGAATTCTTGAGGTTCCACCCAATACAAGATTACCCAAAGAAGGGTATAGCCTTCATGAAAATTCCCACGAATTTTGCTATGTGTTGTCTGGTAAATGTTTGGTGGGAACGAAACAAGGTGAAAAAACCTTAAAAGCTGGTGATATCATGTATAACAAACCAGGAACCCCACATTATACGTATAATAAAAGTAAAGAGAAAGCTCGAATGTTCTGGATTGTCTCTCCGCCCTTAAATCATTGAGTAACTAGATTGTTTATGTTTGATAATTAAAAAACTACAAAAAATTAAGGTGAGAAGAGAGAAAATGACTTGGAAAATAGGAGTTGATATAGGAGGAGCTTTTACAGACCTTATTGCTCTTAACGAAGAAACAGGAGAATCAAGATGGATTAAAGTAGAATCTACTCCTCAGGATTACTCCGAAGGGGTAATTAATGCAGTAAAGCGAAGTGAGCTTGATCTTAAAGAAGCCAGCTATATAACCCATGGTCAAACAGTAGTTATAAATTCTATAATAACCCGAGATGGTTCAACCGTTGGTCTTCTATCGACAAAAGATTTTGATATTCTCCAAATAGGACGAGGGAACAGAAGAGATCTCTTTAATTTGAAATACCATAAACCCGAACCATTTGTGCCTAGATCCCGAACAATTGGAATCGACGAGCGCATTACTGTAGATGGAACAATAAGAACTCCTCTAAATGAGGATCAAGTACGACAAGGAGTAGATAGATTGTTACAGAAAGACGTGGAGTCTTTTGTGGTAAGCTTTATCAATGCATATAATACTCCTACTCATGAACGAAAAGCAGGTACAATTATTCGAGAAGAATTAAAAAATAGGGGAAAGAAACCATTTATCACCCTTTCCCATGAGATCACTAGTGAATGGCGAGAATATGAAAGAACTTCCACAGCAGTACTTAATGCATATACACAACCAATACTCCATGAATACCTTACTACTTTGGAGGACGCATTTCAAGGGATGGGATTTAATGAAACTTTTTACGTTATGTTAGCGAACGGAGGGATGGCTACTTCTGACTTCGCTAAAAATTATCCTATTACTACTGTTGAAGGGGGACCTACAGGAGGAATTATCGGAGCAACGGTCCTAGGTAACGTTCTTGATGAAGAAAACCTCCTAGTCTTAGATGGAGGAAGCACCACTACAAAAGCAGGACTTGTCAGAGGAAGAACACCTAAAACAAAAACTGATTATTATATTGAACGTGATAAGTATAACCCGGGCTATCCTGTAAGAGTGCCAGTCGTTGACATCGTGGAAATAGGAAATGGAGGCACCAGTATTGGATGGATTGATGAAGTAGGAGATCTGAAAGTAGGGCCCAAAGCTGCGGGAGCATATCCTGGTCCTGCTTGTTATGGTAAAGGAGGGAAGAAACCAACTCTAACAGATGCGTATGTGATTACTGGTTATCTTAACCCTGAATATCTTCTTGGGGGGGAAATTCAAGTTAATTTAGATCTTGCAGGATCCGCCATAAAACCTATTGCGGAACATTATAATATTTCCGTAGAAGAAGCTGCTTTCAATATGATGCGTATCGCTAACGACCAAGCGGGCCATGTTATTCGAGTAATTTCTATAAAAAGAGGTCTTGACCCGAGAGATTTCACTCTTATTGCACATGGGGGATCAGGCCCAATGTTTGCCCCGTTTATTGCTTCTGAACTACAAATACCTAAAATAGTTGTTCCAACTGTTCCTCCAGGAGTCTTTAATGCATGGGGAATGCTAGCAGCAGACATTAAACATAGCAAAATAAAAACCAATATACTTACATTAAAAGCTGAAGCAGGTAATTTAGAACAATTAAATGAGACTTTTAATACTTTAGAAGACAATATGATTCAGACGTTCAAGGACGAGGGAGTAGACCCGGAAAAAGTTACTTTAGTTAGGAAAGGTGAGGTAAGATACCTCGGACAAGAACATACTGTGAAGATTCCAATTATGGGCGATAAGATCGGAGAAGAACAACTAAATGAAATTAATCAGCGTTTTCATGATGCTCATAATACACAATATGGCTTTAAAATGGAAGAAAACCCTACAGAAATTGTTAATTTTCACATTACTGGTTATGCCGAAGAAAAAAAGCCTGAACTTGATGAAATCTCACGTAAAGGAACTAAAGAAGATGCACTGAAAGAAACGAGAGATGTATACTTCAAAAACGGATTCAGATCTGTTCCTATCTTCAAGAGAGAAACCTTACCTATGAACACTGAAATCAAAGGTCCAGCAATAATTGAGGGTAATACTACTACTATTGTAGTTACAGGTGATTTCACTTCTACAATAGACAAATATGGAAATGCTATACTAACACGCCGTAAATAGCAAGCAACTAGGTTTTATTTTTACTCATTTTTCTCTTATTACTTTTGCATTTTTTGTCTTCTGGGGAGTACTGTGAAGAATGTAAAAATGGAGAATATGACATGGGAAGAGATAAAGCAGGCGATTGATCAGGAAATTGATACAGTTATTGTAGTGATAGGTTCTGTTGAACAGCATGGCCCCCATTTACCTACTATAACTGACACCCTGATTGGGGAGATCCTTGGAGAGCGGATTGCTAGAGAGATTAATGCGCTTCTTGCTCCACTTATAAGTGTAGGATGTTCAAGCCATCATAAACATTTCCCAGGGACTATAACGTTACAACCCTCCACTCTTATGCAAGTAATACAGGAGTATTGCCAATCATTGTCTCAACATGGATTTAAGAATATCGTTTTACTTCCCATCCATGGGGGGAATTTTCCACCAGTAAATACTATCGCACCAGAGATAGCTAGAAACTTGAGAGATAAAGCATCTATAATACCAATAGCAAACTTAGGAAAACTCGTGGAAGTTTGGATTAATTCTGCAGAGGGATTTGGTGTTGCTTCCAAAGATATCTACCATGCAGGAGCTGCAGAGACAGCAATCTTACTTGCTGAGAAAGAAGAGTTAGTGAGGAAAGAAAGAATAAAAGAGGGATACCACGGACCAATACCCGGTAAGGTTTTACTTTCTAAGGGGTATAAAGCATTTTCTGATAACGGAACTTTTGGAAATCCTAAAAAAGCTTCGAAAGAACTCGGAAGAAAAATAATCGAGAAAACAGTTGAATACTATGTCAGAACGATAAAAGAAGAGCTTGAAGCAAAAGGTTAGACTAAAATTTGTACTCCTCTCTTCCCTTTTTGTTTTATAGTGATGTACAAAAAGTTTCGCTATCCTTGTTTACGTTTCTAAGATCTAAAATCCTGTGAAACTATATACCCCTCTCTTTTATAAAATAAAGACCTCCTTCAAAGAAAAAAAAGGATCGATTAGTATGGTTTCTAAAAAACTACTTGGAAGCGTAATTGCAGTCATTATCGTGGTCGCTGCAGTAGGAGTTTACTGGCAATTTATTATGAAACCAGCTGAACCTCCTACGCCCGAAAGTAAGATTACTGTTCAATTCAGTTGGCCTACTGAACCGGATCCAGCAATTGGAAATGATTGGTCAAGTAATTGGGCAATGTGTGCTCTCTATGATCCCCTGTTTTGGCCTGGTGAGGGTGGAACGACTAAAGGTATGGTTGCGAAATCCTATGATGTTTCGGATGAAGGTAGGGTTTGGACTATTAACATTAATGAGGGTATTGAATTCCATAGCGGTAATGAACTCACAGCTGAAGATGTATACTTTAGTATGAAAAGACTTTTAGATATCGGTCGGGGCTTTGCGTTTATGTTTTCAGAAATAAACATGACTGAATCGGAAGTAGTTGACGATGATACAGTAAAATTTGTTCTCGATAAGCCGTCTGGTGTCCTACACGCAAAGATGACGAAGTTCTTTATTGTAGATAAGGACACTGTTTTGGATCACACGGAAGCCGGGGACTTTGGAGAATATGGAGACTATGGTAAAGCTTGGCTCAAAGAGCACGATGCTGGTTCAGGCCCCTACCAAGCTGTAGAGGTAAAGCGGGAACAATCTATCAAAATGTCGAAATTTGACGATTATTGGCAAGGCCTACCAGAAAATGCAGCAGAAACTCTCATATATGAAGCAATGCCGAAAATCTCAACAATAGTTACACAACTACAAAAAAGAGAGCTTGAAATCTCTGCAGTAGGGTTACCTGCTAGCACATTAAGAACAGCAGATGATATCGAAGGAGTCGAAATAGCAGAAACTGCACCTATCATGCTTTATTGGGGATTACACACGAGAAAGACACCCACTGATGACATTTACGTGAGAAAAGCTTTAGCCTATGCTATGGACTATGAGGAATACGCTAACGCGATTTATCATGGTGAAGTCGCACACAGCACTGTTCATCCTTTCCTCCTTGGTTATAAAAATCTTACGGAAGCAGGAATACTACCTGATCGAGATAAGAACATTAGTATGGCTCAGAAAATGCTTGAGAAATCCAAATACTATCCCGATATCGTTGACAATCCCGAGGACTATACAATTACTATTGATTGGTGTAGTTTTATCCCATATGAAGAAGATGGTGCGTTGATCCTTAAACAATGTGCGGAAGAAGCCGGCTTAGATGTTGAGGTAGTTTCCACTCCTTGGTCCCAAATGATGGACGAATGTGCAAACCAAGAAGAAGCACCACACGCACAGATTATACTTTGTACGGCACGATACGGAGAGGCTATCGGGAAACTACAAGAGGAGTACCACTCTTCTTCAGCAGAAACGGTCTTTAACAACGCATGGTTGTACAACGATACCATTGATACTATGATAGAGGATGCTTTAGAGACGGTAGACAAAGAAGATAGAATTACCCAAACTAAAGAACTCCAGAGGATCATAATGCGCATGCAACCTGCTCAATGTGCAGCTCTTAAGCCAACAACTCATGCGTATCAAGCATCTTATGTAAAATGGCCTCAAGCTGAAGGAGATATACCACTTACAAATATGCTTGGCTACGATCTCGATCCACGCGTTCTTGAGGTATTCCCAGAAGAAAAACAAGCTCAAACGGCTAGCATGTCTGCACACGGTTCTAACGAAGCTCTATCTTGGATGTCCCAAGTACTCAATCAAGTATTTGCTACGACCATGAACAATATAAGGAGACTGCTTGTATAACCGTTCTCTTTCTTTTTTTTCCCTTTTTCTCGTGTCTAACATCGTTTTTGATCGTTTAAACCCGTAATACGTTCTCTTCCACTTGGTATACTGTGATGTCCTTGTTTCTCCGTGCCATCTTTGGGTGAAAGGAGATGTTTCCCTCACTTTTGCTGTTTATACAATGAGACGTATAATGAAGTATACCATCCCCAGTGTAGTCCAACCTCACGTAAACTGGTATAACTGATTAGGGGTCAATCAAAATACAAATGTTAATACTGTACCCATACTTCAACATTGAGACGAGAACACCGCTTCATCACCCGCGCGTTCCACCATGGAACTGGTTACTTGCTGCAATTTTTCATGTCCATTACCCTCTCGTACAGTATCTTGCAAGCATGCTGGACACGTCGTTTCCGACCGAGTTCCATCTGACAAAAACGCTCCTGTATAGTGTCATATAACTGTCCAAGCTTGCTTCCAACCCGCGCGTACCTTATGAGGGGGGTCTATTTACCTGAGTGGCTAAATATTTCTGATTTCTTTTCCAATTGTAGTAAGATTTTCAAATCCTTCACTAGTAACTACTATGTCATTTTCTAATCTAATACCAAAGTCTCCGGGAAGGTAAACTCCAGGTTCCACAGTAAAAACCATTCCTGGTTTGAGTCTTCGAGAGTTACCTTGTTTTATGTATGGAGGTTCATGTACTTCTAGCCCTAATCCATGACCTGTTCGATGAATGAATCGATCCTCAAATCCATTTTGCTTAATATATTCTCTAGCTTTTGAGTCGATTTCTTGTGCTTCGACTTTCGGTTTTACCCTTTCGATCGCTCTTTCTTGGGCTTTTGACACTACATCATGAATTTTCTTGATTTTCTCATTAATCTTTCCTACTACTCCAACCCTTGTAATATCTGAGAAATACCCTTTATATCTACATCCCATATCTATCAGGACTACATCTCCCTTTTTTACTTCTCGTTCTCCATAAGTATGGTGAGGTATAGCAGAGTTAGGCCCAAATTGCACAGAAAGAAAGGGGACTTCCCCTCCTTGATCCTCGATAGTATGTTTAATCACTCTAGCCACCTCTTTTTCTGTAATTCCTTTTGTTATAGCTTCGAAGCCAGCAGAAATACCCCTTTCTAAGATTCTAGACGAACGTTTTATTCTTTCGATCTCTGTCGTACTTTTTGTAAGACGGAGGCTTTGGAGAATAAAATCTATGTTACCTACTTCAATATTACTAGCATTCTCAAGTAATTGACAGGTAGAGAACGGCATTTGACCTTCCACACCAATTTTTCCTCCTTGCAGGTCTAATTCAGAAAAGGTAAAAGAGAGAACGTCCTTTAAATCATCCGAATCATCATAGGCGGTAATACGATCCACTACCGATCGAGTCCTTCCTCGTTCTTCTTCTAGTTTTGGGAGGAGGAGTAATGGTGCCTCATTTACTGGTAAAAACAAGCCCATAAATCTTTCAAAACTTTCTACAGTATAGCTGGTAAGATACTGAAAATTCGGCCCAGGAATAATTATCGCACCGTCAAAATGCTCTTTTTTAAGCTTTGCTTTACATTTTCCAATTCTTTTGGAATAGACATTCATGATATATCCCTAAGACGTATTTTATAAATATTATTTTAACATCTATTTAGTTTCTTTGTTCTTTGAGTACGCTCTGTTTTAACTTTTTTACCTTTATTCCTAGCAAAGCCGTTAGCTAGGATATTTGTTCCTAGATTACCTCATCAAAGACTCTTAGAAGATTTTTCCCCAAAATTTTCTCGATCTCATTATTAGTGTATCCACGTGAAACCAGCCCCCTCGTTACGTTGAACATCTGTGTGGTGTTTTTTAGCCCTTTTGGATATGTTAAAGAGTACTTTTCCTTGAATTGTGGAAATTCAAATAGATAGTCGATGAAGTCAGGACCTAGGCCAACATGGTCAATCCCTACCAAGTTGACCATAAATTCAATATGATCGAGTAATTTCTCAATAGTGTGGTTATTAGCTGAATGACTGATGAATGGACCATAGAAACAAGCGCCAACGATTCCACCTTTATCAGCAATGGCACGTATCTGTTCATCGTTTAAATTACGTTTATGATCACAAAGAGATCGCGCGTTACAGTGGGAGGCAATTACCGGATTTTCGGCTATTTGTATCACATCCCAAAACCCCTCCTTTGAAAGATGGGATACATCAATAACGATCCCTAAACGATCCATTTCATGAATAAGGTCCACGCCAAAATTGCTTAATCCAGAACCAGAACGTTCTTCTACACTGTCAGCAATTTCATTTCGATAGTTATGAGTAAGCCCCATCGATCTTAGACCCAAAGCATGGAAGGTTCGTAAGAACCCAAGATCATCATTTACGGGTTCTCCACCCTCAAAATGAATAATTACAGCAATTTTACCCTCTTCCTTCGCTCTAACAATATCATCAGCAGTTTTGACTAGCAATACAGCTTCGTTACAAAGTTTCATTTCTTCTTTGAGACTGTCAATCGACAAAAGGGCAGATAAAGATGGTGAATTTACAGTCCCCATATGACGAGTACAAAAACAGTTAGTTACACTGGCTGTTACGCCCCCCGCCTCCATCTTCGGGAGATGAATACTCTTAAGAGAGCCTTTTTTTCCATATCTCCGTTTTAAAAAGAGAGGGATCCCAATATCCGAGTGTCCGTCAATGACAATTGCCTTTGAGTGAAGGCTTTTAGCTCGTTCTTCTTGCTGAGGAGTTAAGTTCTTCAGTTCAATAACCTCTAACTAATGTATCAGAGAGACTGAAAGTCCTCTTTTAGAGGGAAAAATTTTTACTTATTAACAATACTTTTGCATTTTTCCTCATGTTCTACAATTTTCCCATTCCTTTACAAGAGGTGCGATCAGAACGACACCCTGTCTCTTCTCTTTTTAGGCTATGTCCAGTCTTTCAATATAGATCGCCAGTTCTTGCTTTGCTTGAAGGTATTATGGCACGATTGTTTTTCCTTTTCTCATCTACTTTGATAAGTCGACTTTCGAACTGATCTGTTAGAATGCAGTAAAAAGGACAAGAGAAAAGGAAAAACTTCAGTAAACGTGTCTATGAACCAAGTTTTTTTGAAGAGAGTGGAGGTACGGTACCAGGTGATTCTTGAATAAGTTGTTTCCTGCTCAGGTAGAAAGGTATAAATGTGAGAGTGAATAGCAACGTTCAGCAAAAAAATACTTTCAAACATTTGAGCTTTTGACACTTTGTGCATAACTCATTCTGAAGAAGCGGGGACTGAGGGAGCTTTCACACCGATTTCTCTAATCATTAGCTGAGTAATAGCAGGTAATGATAAAAGAAGACACGCAACGAAGAAAATTAATGTAAAATGAGGGTAAAACAATGGCACGATGATGAATGACGGTAAGAAGAACACACTGGCATTAAAGAAAGATATCACAAGTCCAGATGCCCCTGCTACGCTTTCTACACTATAGTCAGGATTCTCAAGGTACGGAATAGCAGCTGGGACTTCTAGGAGTAAGGGAGGTACTCCGCCTTCCAACATTCCACCAATGATCAAGAAAATCCAAATGTAGAACGTTGAAGCGAACATCCATCCAAGGAAGATGGCGAAGGCTCCTCCAATAGCGCAAAGTGTAACTACTGGGTTGACACGTCCTATCCGATCACTGAGCATTGGAAAGATGAAGTTACCGATGATTCCACTACCTGAGATAAGGGAGGCAAGGATTCCCGCGTTAGACTTGGGTATGCCATAAACAGATTGAAGTCCTGAGGGGAGGAGGGCAAGTAAAGTGACTAGACCAGCTAGCCACGCAGAACTCCCTATAGCAGTACCCCAAATGCTGCGAGAACGTATCGCTTTTTTCATACCTTCCACCAAGGTGTCTTTCGATAGTTCTTCTGCTGGGGAAGGCATTTTCCCTAATATAGTCCAGATAGTGGCACTGCCGAGGACGGTCCCCCCAATTAGGAGACTGGCAATGTTCCAACTCGAGAACAATCCTCCAAGGCCTAAACCAACAGCCGGACCGATAGCCATGCCAGAGACATAAATACCAGATGCTAAGCCATATTCCTCTGGAGGAAACCACAAACTCACTAACTTCGGCAAGTTTGCTACTAAGAAACCTAAGGAAATTCCCGTTAAGGCAACTAAAGTAAATAAATGGAGGAAGCCATGTACAAAAGTTCTTAATACTAAGAGTATTCCAGCTAAATAGGTAGCTATACTACAAACAACCCTAAACCCATAACGGTCTCCCAACATACCACCGGGAATAGCAAAAATGCCGGCTAACAGGTAGGGCGAGAAGAAGATACGAGTATACTCTTCTGGAGTGATCTTGTAGTACGTCAACATTTGGCTCTCCATTGATGGCATGATGTACCAAGCGGTGTAAAACAACGTGACGATGAGCCAAGACACACTTAGTACAACCCACCTATAGCTATCTTTCTTCCATATCCTCCTCACCTTACCCTTGCGATCAATTTCAAAGAAGCTATACTTGATTGGAATGGTGTTCATTTCAGAGATATAGAATATAAGCTAAAAAACATTCGAATAATTTGAATTGAAATTCCACTGAAGGGGCGTAAAAAAGAGGTTTTGATAAACGATGAAACGATGTCATTCCAAGTTAAAACTTGGGATAACTTCAGGCACTTGTTGACAAAGACTTACTATCGATAAGGCTTAACTAGTTAGAAGTTGAAGAAGGAAGTTTCTTTCTGATGATAGAACAAGGCAGATTTAATGAAATGCTGGTTGGAATTAACGATTCAAAGAGAGGTTACTCATGGGAAAGCGAGAAAAACTCTATGATTTCGCACTTGCGTCCTTAGACTTAAGGAATAAGACTATCTTAGATGCCGCTGTCGGGGCAGGTGAATCTACCTATTCCTGGGCGAAACGAATCCATGAACAGGGCGGGACCTCTGAAATACTCTCTGTTGATATTACATTATCGGAAGAGTGGAAAGAAAAAATCAAAACGAAACTTGGGAAATATAGCAAGTATGTTGAATTAAAGGAAGCAGATATCTTTAACCTGAGTTTTTTAGCGGATAAATCCGTGGATATCGTAAACTGTGATGATACCCTCATCTTCTTAAATTCAAAGCCATTACAGCTCCTTCCTGCACTGAAAGAGTTTGAAAGAGTATTGCGGCCTGGAGGACACTTGATCATTACCTCCGAGATGCCTATAGACAGTTTGGATGATCCCGACAACGAAGGTCAATGGCGAAGATGGAATCTTGCGAAGAGCATTCATAAGCTTAAAGGGGAAACTTGGGCATCTGAACCATTGCCTAACGAAGTTACATTTGCCCTCGAACTCCTCGGCTTCAAAGTATACGCTGAAAAGACGTTCCTTAAAAGCAAGAGCTTCAAATACCAGGAATGTATGCGTGAGTGGAAGGAGATCATGTTAAATGAGGTGGACGATCTTCCTTGGAGTAACCACCTTACGGATGCGTTACGAAAGGAGATTTACGAGACGTACAATAAGGTTATGGATGACGGCTTCTTAATGAATCCTGCTCACTACGTGCTGAAATGTAGAAAGAAAAGAAGGGATTGATACGGGATACGGAATGATACGAAGCTAGTGGCGGGGTAGAACTACAAATAAGGAGAAAGCTCCCCCCTCAACCGCTACGTTTAGGGGAAGAGTAGTTCACTGTTGGGTTCATACTTCTCATGCTGGAGAGTGAAGCGTGTCCCTTTTCGTTCGATACTTTTTATTGTATGGAAGAGAATCTCTTTTTCCTGCTTCCTGACGTTAAAGTCATAATGTGAAGCCTGATACTTCAGTTCCTGTCCTCCCTTTTTTTGTTTCTCTACAAATTCTATATGATGACGAATTCGTCTTGCATTTCTACGGTTTGTGATATCTTTGACGTCTTTGACATCTTTTTGGAAGCCCTCCCTAAAAGCAGGATCAATTTCGTACCCGATTGAGTTTCGTGCACACGCCATCGTTGCAAGGGTAGTTGTGCCCGTGCCCCAAAACGGATCCAACACCGTATCGCCATGGATCGAATACATGTTGATAAGGCGATAGGGGAGATCTAATGGGAATGCCGCAGCACGTTCCCGTAAATTACTAGTCTGAAGTTTTTGCGGTACGCCTTTGATATCCATCCACAAATCAGAAAACCACGTGTTTCTTTCCTCTCAAAAGTAGGCACTTTGGTATCGTTGCTTAGCCTTTGGCTCGAACCGTCGAGCCGCTATCTCTCCATTAAGCGAGGAAAAGACGGAATCCCACATCTCAATCATGGGGTAGGGAGGGGAGGTAAGCAGCATATCTACAGTGTCCGAAGCTACTTCATCCATGGTTCTCGCGTCTTTGAAATAAACTTCATGGGTGGTTTTCACTGTGTTCCTCTTCCTCGGTTAATTCTATTCTTTTTTAATGCTTTTCCTGCTTCCCGTAATTCGCCATGGTGGTTCCCCTTATTTCAATCATTCTCCTTGTGAGTTCATGCCTAGCGGGTATCTATCAACTACGGATCTGTGTTGGAAGGTCTAATAATCGTGGTTGCTGATGAACGACAACCTTCATTTCCTTATGGCATTAAGAGGGAAGAACGGGAGTAAGATGAGGGTTAGAACCTGCTTACACTTCAATTCCATCGATCTGTTGGTAATCTGTTTATTATATTTTAGATACAATAAAACATTCGTACTTAATATCCTTTTAACTTTAATCTATATTTTATTAAAAGTACTTCATAATCATTTTTTTGAGTGGAAAGTATGGAGGAAAACAAAAACCGTCGCACAGTAAAGTTTGTAGCACCTTTTCTCGTTCTACTACTTCTTGTTGTAGGAATCCTCCCGTTATTCAATCTGGGAAAACCCTCGGGTGAAACTGTTCGATTCAACCCTTGGTTTCACGGTGTGGTTACAGCTGAAGAATCTTATCATGTCGAACATCCTCTCGCACTTGTTGACTCGGAACTTGGTTTAACCCACCTCTTCAACCTTTCAGTTTACAACGATGATCAGTTCATCATTCACTCAGACATCATCTATAAGGGGGTCTCTGCCTCCCATACCTATACCTTTTCATGTATCGTTCACTTTGCATTCCCCCCTCTTCAGGTCTCTAATGGGACTGTCGTGACGTATTACGGTGATTTCAAACATGTGTATCAAGAGGGAAGCTTGTATCGGAACATTGGTGGGTGGTGGGTGCAGGTTGGTCATTTCCAGCGAGAATTCATTTCAGACTGGTACGTCCAAAGTTATCTGACTGAAAACTCTGCCGCTCTCTCCGAAACTCGAGAGGAATATTTAGGGAGTTGGCTAGATTCTCATGGAGGTAGTTTTGGGATGCCTTCCGATATCGGAAGACCACGTTCAGGTAGTGTACCTCTCAACGTTAAACGGGTGGATGTCTTTGGTCAGCAAGATATGTCACTAACATTTGAATATACGCCAAAACTGCATCATTCTTTCTATTACACGCAGCCCGAACCAAACCTTTATGTGGCATTTTATGCGGGACGTGTGTTTGATATTAACATGCATCAATATGCTGATACCGAGTAATCGTGTACTCTCCTAAATATAACACCTTTCCCAGCATATTATAGTTCTAAAACTCCAAGCTGCAAAATTCCCTGGAGGAGGAGTTGAGGTCAACCGTCGATAAAAACTATGTTTTGATTGCGAGCTTTGGATGCTCCATAATGATCAATTATGTAATTGGTGACTTCCCATTGTATAACGGGAATTTTAAAGCCTCTTCGCAATGGGATATTTTTTCTATAGTTTTAAGGCCTGGCACTTAAGGTTGTGGCTTTTAACCTATGAGCGAGTGGGTTTTCTCCTTTTGTCAAGTTGTTTCGGTCTTATCTTGATTAGTACCTTTTTGATGAGAAGGGAAATAAGGTGGATGAATGCAAGAGTCAGGCCAGTGAAAAGAATTGACACGGAAAGCAACAAAAAGGTCCCTTGCCACATCGGGTAGTGCCTTCCTTTGATGATCCAGTTAGCCAAGAAGGATAATAGCCCCCCACCAAAGATGAACGCGGATCGTTCAAACAATCGGAACTCCTCATTGGTTATACCCCTTCGTTCGGTCTTTTCCGTGTCATTCACGTTATCGGTTATATCTACATCGTTTTCTTTTTCCCCACGCTTCTTAAGGTACTGTTCACGGTATGTTTTACTGCGTAAACGTTTCTTCTCCCAACTCACAAGGTGTTCTGCCTCTTTTTTCTGTCCGATAGTTGCAATTTCCCAGAGGGTTATAGGCACAATGAAGAGACTCAGAAGGCCAGCGGCGATAGAAAGCACGTGGATCTCATCGGTACTTCGAAGCCCTCCAGAATGTTCAAGCACGGAGATGGTTGTAACTTGGGTGGGATCACCAGCAATTTCGATGTGAATGTACTCTGCCAGATGACTATCTGCATCAATGAGCCATTCTTCTTTCCGTACCATGGTACCATTCACGTATTTCGCAAACTTGAAGTACCACGTATCCCATCCCTTTTCCTCATCCAAGATCTTCCATTCCACTGCACCCCCCTCCTGCTCTCGAAAGTACTCCTTTGCGCTGGGAATGTTAATCGTGTAAGGAAAGATGTGAAATTGCTCCTCTGTATACATCTCGCTTCCGATAACCTCGACGACGGGATACGGAATCAACGGAGATCCCAGCATTTTTTGAATGACACCTACGGAAATCATTGTTGTCTCATTCGAATGGACGATCCAAAAGATCACTTCCTTTGAGGACATGGGCGGACCAGAGTTGATTTCCACTTTTAGGTACGCTCCCTGACGAAGATATCCCTGGGTCCACGATTCAATATCGTTTTTTGGTTCTTTGACAGGGAGATCTACCCGAGCAATTACCCACAACCCCCCAACTAGGCTTGCAAAGATTACTATCGTGAGTAAAAGGTATCCTTTTTTCTTAGGGGGCATTTCCGATGCGACCACTTCAAGACAATTAACTAAAAACAGAGGAATCCCTTTTAAATTAATCTCCCTCGGGGAGATTAGGCCAACAAAGTACTTGCCTGCAGATGCAGAAGTTTTTTACCTCGGCACCTGATGAACTAGTCAGAGCTTTCGTTGCATGACACTAACGTTTCAATGGTACCTGGTTAATAGGGTTGAAAACCTGCAAAAAAATGATCCTTTTCAAGGTGAAGGTCAGTGATCTCACGCCCTTATAACTTCAACAATTGCAGGTAGTTCGGTTAAGCAAACGGGGTCATCTGCTTCTTTGTAAGTCTGACCAAAAAGATTAATAATGAAAATTATCTTCCTTCAATCGGACTCTGAAAGCAAATCAGTTGTAGTGTGGAGGGAGTCGATGAGTTTAGTTTTTCAAAATGTTCGAAAAGCGTATAACGGCACGGAAGCTTTAAAAGGAGTGAGCTTTACTGCTGAGAAAGGGCAAGTCACAGTCCTTTTGGGTCCTAACGGGGCAGGAAAGACTACCTTGCTGAACATTGCGGTTGGTCTCTTGAAACCCGATTGGGGGGAAGTGCTGATTGATGGAATAAATGTCTGGGAAAGTTCTCGCAAAGCGAAGCAGATGATCGGCTTTGTGTCGGATTCGCCTCCTCTTTATGAAAGTTTGACTGGCTTGGAATGGCTTGAACTTACCGCGAACCTGTGGGGGATTCCGTTAAAAGAGAAAAAGGAGGACTTAGAACGACTTCAAGAAATTTTAGAGTTAGAAGCCCTCCCTTCGCTTACATCCACGTTCTCGGCTGGAATGAAGAGAAAATTGAATATCATGGGGGCGTTGATTCATGATCCTCAAGTGTTGATCGTGGATGAGGTGACCTCCAGTTTAGATCCTAAAGGTATAGCCTCGTTTGAGAGAATTTTACGAGGGATGAAGGAAGACGGAGTCACGATCTTTATTACGACGCACATTCTTCAAGTTGCAGAGGTTATCGCTGATAAGGTCGTCTTAATCGATGAAGGAAAGATCTTGTTTCAAGGCGGCGTGAAGGAGTTGAGGGAGGAAGGGAAGCGCCTGGAAGACCTTATGTTCACGCTTACGGGTGGACCGAAAACCGAAAAGATCATCGAGTACTTGGAGAAACGATAGGAGCGGATACCTTTCTTAGGAGGTGGGTGAAATTCGAGCCTTAACCATCCTTCGATTTGAATGGAAAGCCTTTCGAAATTACCTGAAAGAGAAGACCATGCGAACAGCGGGACTCGTCATTCTTTTAAGTCTTTGGGTGTTGTACCTCTTCGGTCTTATCGTATCCTATCCATTCCTTCTACGGTTACCTGTTTCACTATTAACTATGATTGCAGAAAGTTTGGGAATGGTGCTACCTATTATCTTTATTTTCTCCTTTCTTGTCGGTACCTCCTTAGTCAGTTCCGTGCGGGGAGGGATGAATAACCAGTTGAAACTCCTTTTTCAAGCTCCGATTAACCCCAAACTAGCTCTCTTTTTGAAGTTAGGTATCAACTCTCTCGGTCTTTCAACCATTTTTATTTTGGTCTTGATTCCCTTAACGGTTTGGATTATGCTGTTGATCAATTCCTCCCTGCTTTTAATCCTCCTCCAAGTAGCCTTCCTCTTGCTAGGACTCGTAGCTTTCTCGTTCCTAGGGGAGTATTTTGGTCTTTTTCTCCTACGATACGGACGGAAAGGGAAGATCATCTCTGGTCTTGCAGGTCTGATCCTTGGAGTGGCCGTGTATTACCTTTACTTTAGTATCTTGGGGGGAACTTTTGAAGTGATTCAGCGTATGTCTCTCCTTACCCATCCATACTCCCCCTTCCGATGGTTTGTCAACCCTCTGTTCTTCTCCCTTGAGTACCAACCACTCTCTCAATTTTTCCTCGCCTCCATCGGAGTTTTGGCTGCGTCCATCGGCATTATTTACGTTGTTACCTCACTAACCATTTCTTCGTTCCGTTCTGGGAGCTTTCAACCTGTTCAAGAGAAACGGAAACGAAAAACGATTCGATGGAAACAACGACGAATGCCCCATTTACTCGATGTGCAAACGTCCACCTTATTCCGAAAAGATCTCACTTTAATTAGACGTGAACCAGACCTTCTCATTTCTGCGCTCGCTCTAGTCTTCATCGGAGTTCTCTACTATTTCTTCATGAGTGCCCCACTTCCGCCTCTCTCTATCCTGTTTCTTTCCTTCTTCTTCGTTGGTTTGGTACCCATGGCACTTATTTCTACCATTTTTGCGGTAGAAGGGCGTGCTCTGTCCCACTTGATCTCATCTCCAGTCCTTCCCAGAAAGATCGTTGAAGGAAAAGCTCTCGCGTCTCTCTTGATCCAAATGATATTCTCGACTTTGCTAGTCCTGATCTCCTACTTCTTCTACGATTTCCGTGTGTGGGAGACCTGCTGGATAGCTCTAACCCTTTTTTCCCTCTCCATGGGAACGACAAGCGTTGCAAGTCCAGCCACGGTAAAATTCGTTGACTTTATGGCAGAAAACCCTCGAAAAGCGTTAAACACAGTGGGAGGATTGGTAATCATGATGTGTGTGGGTCTATTACAGGGCCCCTACATCATTCTCACCTATTTTGTCTTTCAAGGGTCCTTACTAGCCACCATTGTTGGATTGGTATTCATTCTCCTCGTTCCTCCACTTATCTGGAAGTATGGAATGAACTTGGCTGGAAAGATACTGAGTAACCGAAGAGTGCCCACGTGATTTTGTATCGTTTGGTCATTCTTTTGAGTAAGAGGTATTCTCGTACAGATCAGAGGTACTCTGGATACTCCAAATGAGGTAGCATCTTGCTTTACCAAGCAACATGAACTGACTCCAAGAAGGACAGTACGTGGATAGCATGGTCAGCAAAGAAAAAGAAAGAAAATTAGAGAGACTCAGCAATTTCGGTTAGAATTTTTTTCATGTCTCGTAACTCTTGGAGGATGGCCTCTTGGGGAAGTTTCTGGCCTACCTCTTCTTTTGCCTCCATCCTCCTCGTTTCTAGCTTTTCTATGCGACGAGTAATTTCCTTGTCAATTTCATCATATGCTTGCAAAGCTCGGAGAACTGCTTCGCTACCATATGCTTGAGAACGTCCCGCCGTTTGAATGTTTATGTTCGCGATTCCATACCTTCGCTTAAAAGGCCCCCGTCTAACCTCTGCATTGGTAATCTGCTTGAGCGGGATTCGCTTCTGTTTCTTAAATATCACGCCTTCCTCTACAGCCAAATGGGACTCTGCTAAGCTGTAGGAAAGAGAGGAGTAGAATTTGGGGATCCAGACAGCGATTCCCGCAAAAAGGACTAACAAGGGAATGTAAATCCACAGTAAGAAGAGATAAAACCCGACAAAGTATGAAAGCGGCAATACCAAGAAGAGGAGGATCACGATAGCAGGGAGGCTTAAGTAGGTAAAATAAAGCTTTTTCATCCTCGGATCTGGTTGGAACGATTCTGGTTTCCCTGTCACTTTTTTCACCTTACCACAGAGTAACTATTTACTATTTAAATAACGCGCTGGGTCTTGGTCTACTACCAGACAGTTATCCCTTCATCTACAATTGTTTTTCACATTGTTCGGGTGAAGTGTTCTTCTGAGGCACTCCCACTGGAACCACCAATCCATAACAATTGGTTACGGTAGCCTCGTAGGGTAAAGAAGGCCATGAACTTATATATGATGGCATTTTAAGTGGATAAACCCCTCATGGAAGCGTAATGAACCCCGAGATTCTTTCCCCTCAAGAGTTTTTTGGCTTCACGATTGGCACAGATAGGAACTTAGCTCGTGGGGATAAGATCATAGAGTACTTCGAGCACTTAGATGAACACTCCTCCCGGGTAAAAGTTACGGAGCTCGGTGAGTCTACAGAAGGAAATCCGTTCTTACTAGCCGTGATCACTTCCGCCGAAAACTTGAAGCGGATAGAGAGACTTCGAGAGATTAGTTTGCAGCTTTCCCATCCTCAAGGGCTGAGTGAAGAAGATGTAGAAGAATTAGTTGAGGAAGGCAAAGTGTTCGTCTCTAATACGAACAGTGTACACGCATCAGAGGTGGGAGGAACGCAAATGGCCTCCGAGTTAGCCTTTGAACTCGCGACCTCTGAAGACCACGCAATGGAGCACGTTCGACAAAATACGGTGTTTCTCCTAATTCCTAGTGCTAACCCCGATGGAAACCAAATGGTCGTAGATTGGTATAATGAATGGCGGGGGACAACCTATGAAGGGAGTAGCCTACCATACCTTTATCATAAGTACGTAGGACATGACAACAATAGGGCTCCCCCTCAGAATTCATAAAGAAATAGATAGTGCGAAGGAACTTGAGGAAGAGGTAGCGGAAGTTCTTAAAATGGTAGGCTTACCTCCAGAGGAATACATGCTTAGAACCAGTGGAGAATTAGGAGGAGGAGAAGCACAATTAGTTGCGATCGCTAGAGCTCTAGCTGTAGATCCGTCCCTCGTTATTTTTGATGAACCAACATCCGCCCTTGACGTCTCTATCCAGTCGAAGGTTTTAAGAATTCTTCTCGAAAGTCAAAAAGAGCTTAATCTCACAGGTATATTTATTACCCATGATCTTAGCGTTGTGAGAAATGTTTCAGATAGAGTTGCGATAATGTACCTTGGTAATCTCTATGAACTAGGGCCCACAGCTGAAGTCTTCAAAAATCCAGCTCATCCCTATACACAAATGTTATTCTCTTCAATTCCCGTAATAACCGAGGAAGAAGCGAAAATGAAGCCAAAACGTGTAAAATCTGTTGGAGAAATACCTTCACCAGTAAACCCCCCTTCTGGTTGTCGGTTTCATCCTAGGTGTCCTTTTGCAGGATCAGAATGCTCAAAAGAGGAGCCTAAATTTTGTGAGATAAGTGAAGGCCACTTTTGTGCCTGTCATCAATAATGTGGAAACAATGTCTTAAAGGCTTGGAATTGACGACCGCTTTAAAAATGTGAATTTCTCCAGTAACCTACCATAGCCGACTTGATACCCTTGCAAAAATTTAAAAAGAGAGCGATCAGGTAACTATCCAAGAGTCAAAATGGAAAAGATTGAATGTCCAGTTTGTGGAAGGGAGTTCGACAAAGAAGATGGTCTACGATGTGGGCATGAAGTGTTCGTGTGTGGCGAGGCCTGTAAGGATGATTTTGACGATCATCCAGCGAATTACGTGGAAACGAGATAGGATGACCATGGAACGATGAATTCTTCATTTTGGAACCCCAGCTACCCCTTTTTCTATGTTAGGAGCTATCGACATGAATAATGAGATGAAGGGCCCGAGAGCATTTCCCTTTTTCCACTGTGTTTCAGTACGTTCGTGGACAAATAGCCACAGTTCATTCTTTCCTTTGAATAGAAAGACTTCGGTCATTTTTCATCTAACGAATCTCGCAACCCTTTCAGTGCATTTGAATATGCTTTACGAAGGACTAAGTAATCTGAACTGATTGATACGAATCGAAATCCGTTTTCAATCCATACCTTTGCTTTTTTAGCACTTCTAGTGTAGATGCCTGGTGTCACACTCACCTCTTCGCATACATTGAGCACTCGCTGAATGGCATTTTTAAACTTGGGGTGTTCAAACTGTCCGAAGATTTTCAAGTTTGCGGAGAGATCGTAGGGACCTACAAAGGCTAACTCTATCCCTTCCACAGCGAGAATCTCATCAAGATTATTCAACGCTTTTTGCGTTTCTACCAGTACCCCCACGATTAAGTCTTCCTCTTCGAACTCGTGAAAATAATCCACTATATCCCTGCTTCCATACATCGTCGCCCTTCGAGGGCCAACGCCTCGCACACCATTTGGAGGGTACCGACACGCCTTGACAGCGTTCTTCGCTTCTTCCTTGGAATTCACGTAGGGCACAAGAATCCCTTCCAGTCCTATATCCAACACTCGCTTAATTCTTACCATAGCATTCCATGGAACCCTCACAAACGGAGTAATATTCGTACCCCTAATACCTGGGAGAAGTGTCTGAAGGGTACTGATATCGGCTGGTGAGTGTTCCCAATCGAACACAAACCAGTCGAAGGGAAGGGTGGAAAGTGCCTCTACGACATCACAATTTTGAATGGTTACCCATGTGCCTATTGCCGGTTTTTCTTTCTCAAACAGTTCCTTAACTCGACTCATCAAAGCCACCTACATTATGTCGGTTTGTTCCTTATGAACTTTGGTCTTTTTTAACTTGGTTTCCAACCCCTGGGCTTGACAATATCCCCTTAACGCAGGATAAACGGAAGGTCGGAAAGCAACCAAAGTACTCAACAGTACCAGAGCTCCTTTTTAAGATTTTTATCTGTAGGTAGATACGGGTGTAACTTACTAGGGAGGAGAATGGAAAGAAAAGAATTTGACTGCGTGATTATCGGGGGCGGACCGGCTGGCATGAAAGCTGCTTTATCAGCAACTTCTGAGGGAGTCTCAGTGGTCATCGTCTCAAAAAATAAAGTGGGAAAAAGTGGAAATGGAACGATAGCGGGGGGAGGCCATGCTGCTCCCGGGATACAGGACGATACGAAGTCGATTTTTATAGATGATGTGTTAAAGAGCGGAAGGGGTATTAACAATAAAAAATTAGTTAAGAAACTGGCGGAAGCGGGCCTCCATCGAGTTAAAGAGCTAGCACAGATCGGAGTCGAATTTGAAAGAGACAACGGAAACTTCCTTCTCCATCGGGATCCCGGACATTCCTCAGCTCGAACGTTATATCCTGAACGAGGAAAGGGTGCAATAGTCAATGAGAAACTGTTCAAAGAAGTACGAAGGCAAAATATCGCTATTCTAAATGATCTTGTCGTACTCGACTTGATCACTGAGAAAAACCACGTGTCTGGGATACTTGGACTCTCAAGGAAAACAGGAGAGTTCGTTTACCTTGCCACCTCCACTTGCATCCTTTGTACTGGAGGAGGAGGACAGATCTATAAATCCAACGATAATACAAGGGGATCAACTGGAGATGGCTATCGAATAGCACTCACGGCAGGTTTACGACTAATTGATATGGAGTTCGTCCAGTTCTACCCCGCCGTCATGGTACATCCCCTTTCGGGGGTGCTTATCTCTCCACCTATCTTTGAAAGGGGAGGACGCCTCTATAACGCAAAGGAAGAAAGATTTATAGAAAAATATGCCCCAGAACGGCTTGAACTTGCCACTAGAGATGTCAAGTCCAGAGCGATTTATCAAGAAATTAGAAAGGGAAATGACGTGAACGGCGGCGTTTTACTTGACCTTTCGCACGTTGAGAGAAAGGATATACAAAAGTATACTCCTGCTCTGTACGACGCGTTTCATGGGAGAGTAGAGGAACTTTATGAGACGGACCTCGTCATCAGACCATCTGCTCACTACTTTATGGGGGGGGTAGTTATTGATGAACACTGTCGTACGGGTATTAAGGGACTATACGCGGCTGGAGAAGTGGTGGGAGGGATCCACGGGGCAAATCGCCTTGCCAATAATGCACTTACTGCGTGTCACGTATTTGGACACATCGCAGGAAAAAATGCAAGGCAGCATGCTCGTCATGGGCAAAAGAATACTAACGATTTGAAGAAAGTGAGAGAACGTATTCGCGAATGGAAAGCTTGTCAGGGGGAGGAACAGAAAGGAAAAAAGGTGGCTCAGATCCAAAATGAGATCAAGGAGATCATGTGGGACAAAGTAGGAATCGTAAGGAGAGAGAAAAATTTAAGCGATGCTCTTACTGAACTCTTCAAGGTTAAGCAATCGTTAGAGAACATTAGTTGTAGAGAGAGAACAGATGTAATTCGACTAGCGGAGACGAAAAGCCTGTTACGAAGTGGATTAGCAATCACGAAGGTAGCGTTACTCAGACAAGAGAGCCGAGGTGCCCATTATCGAGAAGACTTCCCCCAGGAACGTACGATATGGAAGAAGCACATCTTCATTGAGGAAGAGAACGGAAAAATCTCCACTCAAATGACGTAAGGAGGTACCCTCGTTTCAGTACCGTCTCTAGGGCGCTCAGCAGCAACTATGAACTTTTCTTATGATGGCGTTAATGCTTGTCGATCCCGTAGGCTTGTGCGAGGGTGTCAAGAACTCTTTCTAGCATTGTTTCCTTTCCTCTTTCGAGAACTTGTTTTAGTTGGTAGGTGCCAAATTCGGTTTGAGTGAAAGTGATCTCTCCTTTGTTTGTGATCAAGAGAAAGGGTTCTGAGTGGGGATCTGATAATGCATTAAATTCTTTCTCTACTGGATACGAACGCTCTCCTTTCCCAGATGAGTCTATCAGCTCACCCCGTGAGACTTCCTTTCCCCTCTGAGGAGGTAATCTAGAATCTACCCGTAGTACTCTACACGTTATACAGAAATCTGGATCTATCTCCTTTATCTTTCTACATAAGTTGATTTTATCCTCATTTGACAAGGAGACGTTCCCACTTAGCGTGATGATGAATTTGGTTTGGTCACGAACAACTTGGTCAATAGATTCATACACTTCTCCGAATTTTTCCGTATCGCTTCCGTACAGCCAAGACATTCTCGTTGAAAAGATAATGAAGCCCTATTATAAGCCTTTAAGGCAATGGAAACTTAGTGAGTAAGATTGGAGAAACAAGAAAGCTGACTCATACAGTGAACATCTATGAAACATGGACGGTTTGAGGGGTCTAACCTACCTAGCTCTCTTTTATGAACTTAGCAGTTCCCTCGAAACCCAATGAGGGATTAATAATAACTTTTTTCCCAATGAACGAGATGGATCAATTCAAGGGATCGAGGGATTCCAATCCTAACTGACAAGGAAAAGACAATTTTAAAAACGATTGAAGCGGAGTCGGACGAAATTGTGGAATTTTTACGTAAGATTATATCATTTGAGAGTGTAACTGGTCAAGAGAAAGAGATTCAAAGCTTTCTATCGAGTGAACTCTCTAACTTGGGCCTTGAAATCGACGTCTGGGAACCTAACCTAGAAGAACTCAAGAAGCATCCTGGATACGTGGAGGTCGAGGAAGGATATGAGGATAGACCCAACGTAGTAGGAGTTTTGCGGGGAACTGGTAACGGTCGGTCAATACTACTCAATTCTCACGTTGACGTAATTCCCGTCGAACAGGAAGCTTGGTCTTACGATCCTTGGGGTGCAGAAATAAAGGATGGTAAAATTTACGGTCGGAGTGCTGCCGATATGAAAGGGGGACTTACGTCCCTGACCATGGCGTTGAAGATCTTGCTGGAGCTAGGGATGGAACCAGAGGGAGATGTTATAGCTGAGTACGTAGTGGACGAAGAGTTGAGTGGAAATGGTACACTCTCCTGTGTGATGAAGGGATATACTGCTGATGCCGCGATATGTGGGGAGACTAGTAGTATGCACATTCAACCTGCAGTAATTGGTAGGCTTTGGTTTGAGATAACGATTGAAGGGCGGGCCGTCTCGATTACACGGAGAAAAAAGGGAGTGAGTGCGATAAGGAAGGGCTGTAAGATAGCTAATGCAATATGGAATCTTGAAGATATTCGCGTAGCAGAGGTTTCGCATCCTTTATATCCCAATAACCGAGGAGCGCTACCATGTACCGTGGGAGAACTTAAGGCTGGTACGTATCCAAGTGCTATTGCGGATAGATGTGTAATTAAAGGTAGTATGGGCGTTTTACCTAATGAAACGCTGGAAAAAGTGAAAACACAGCTGAAGGATCATATTCAAACCGTTTCTCAAGCCGATCCGTGGCTGAGGACTCACCAACCTATGGTACGGTTTAAAGGATATAAGGCAGAACCGGCTGCGATCTCTCCAGACCATCCAATTTGCAAAAGGTTGAAAACCGCTTACCGTAAAGTGCTTTCGTCCGATCCCACTGTAGATGGTCGGATGGGATCATCAGATTCTCGTTTTCTAATACGATATGGTAACACTCCCACAGTGATATTTGGCCCCGGTCGAACCGAACAAATGCATGCCACTAATGAGTGGGTGAAACGAGAAGATCTTATTAATGCCACTAAGATCTCAGCTCTTGCCCTTGCCCATTGGTGTAACTTCAAGTGAACGATCGGTTTAATTGTCGGTCCGAGGGGAGATCTGCTAGACGGTTACTAAGTTGCTTGGTTTTACGTACTATCGATCCTATAAACAGCATCAAAAAGAGGAGAGCTCTTTTTGAGGAAGCAATGTTTACCATTTCGCTAAATCGAGCATTTCTTTATGTTCTTCGGTAGTCAGCCGTCTCCTCAGGAAAAGCCTTGTACTGAAGTATCTTGCTGCATAATCTGGCAGGACTGTCACTGCTTTTCTCTTAATATGGGGTAATTGTTCTGAAATTTTTAGAATACCAGCGATATTCGCCCCAGATGATATGCCTACGGCCAAACCTTCTTTTTGAGCTAGTGTCTCTGCCATTTTTATGGCCTCCTCACTTCCGACCAATACAAAATTGTCGATCAATTCTTTATGCTTCCGAATGATACTCGGTACGAACCCATCTCCGATGCCTTCTATTTCATGCCTCCCCCATGCTTCTTCTTTGTTCTCAAACCATTTTGCAGCTGTGGGGCATTCAGCGGGTTCTAATGCTACGATTTGAACATCTGGATGTATGTCTTTCATTCTTTTTGCGATCCCTATTAGTGTGCCACCTGTGCCGATACCAGCCACGATCAAGTCAATTTCTTCCCCGCTTTGTGCAAGAATTTCTTTACCCGTGGTCTCGTAATGCGCTTTGACGTTCGCTTCATCGTTCCATTGTTCTGCCACCCAATACGTTTGTGGATGTTCCTCGGCTAGTTCTCTGCAATGTTTGAGGGCTTCCATGGCATCACTCTCACCACCTGGAGTATATCTGAGTTTGGCACCAAAAAACTTATCGAGGAGCTTTCTCTCATAACTCATTTCTTCGGGCATCACGATGATAACCTCATATCCCAAATACTTCCCCAACCAGGCGAAGGATATACCCGTATTACCAGTGGTGGGTACAAGGATACGCATGTCGGGACGTAATTCTCCCCGTTCCTCCGCTTCTTTGATCATGTACAAAGCCATGCGGTCCTTAACACTTCCACTTGGGTTCATGAATTCGCATTTTGCCCAGATTTCAAAAGGGTAGGAGTTATCAATGGTGGATAACCGTAGCATGGGAGTTTTCCCAATCAAATCCGTCACGCTACTTACTGTCCTCATTTTTCTCCCTAGTCAACCTGAGTAGATAGCGTTTGGGGAGGTTAATCCTTCCTTATCGCCCTCCTACATGGACGAATTTCGCCCCTTTTTTGAGTTTCCTCAACACGGTAATTAATCTTTCCACTAAATATTCATGATATTCTTTACCTTTTTCTGCAGAAGCTGAAGAAGGTTTACCGACCACTGCATCTTCCGTTGTCTTCACGAGCCTTTTAGTATCTTCCTTGGTACTTGGAACGTAACAAAGAGTGTCTCGTGGATCCCTTGGGTCGGGATGGTAAAGCGTCTCTTCTTCTGCCTCAAAATCCTTTGCTTTGTCGAGATCGACTAACGCTGGGTATTTATGTAACATATGCGAGGTTTCAGTTTCATCTGCATGGCCGAGTGGGCCGAAACCCAACTCATCGACGATCTCTTTACTCATATATCCAGGATCAAAGATAACAACTTTCACATCAAGCGTTCGTTGGGCTTTTTCTACTGCAATTTGTATCCAAGGTATGTTAGCTAATCTGTGACCATTTAGCACGACGAAGTTTTCAAAACCATGGACTGAAAGTGAACGGATAATATCGTAAAGCATTTCTACTAAGATATCCGATCTTATGCTGATACTTCCTGGGAGAGGAAGATGGTGGGGACTCCACCCAAACCATAGGGGAGGGGCGACCATTACCCCTATTTCTTTGCTTACATCTTCGGCTACACTTATAGCAGCAAGAGAATCAGTACCTAACGGGGCATGTGCTCCATGTTGTTCCGTGCTTCCTACAGGGATGATAATTCGATCATCTTTCCTCAAATACTTCTCTACATCAGGCCATCTCTTTTCATGTAACCACATGTAGAACACCATATCGATGTTTCTTATTGGTTTAAAAACTCCTTCTATTCAACTTGTGGAGGAACGAGGTATGCTTCAGCCATGGCTATTGCTATTTTATGTGCGGGAATGTACCGTTCGTGGCTTTTGAGCGATTTGTATTGAAAGGCTGGGGAGCTTTTAAAAGGATGAATCTTCCTTTCTAGAGGATAGCTTACTGGCAAGTAGAAGGTGAAAAACTGTGAATAAGTACCGCGATTACCGACCAGAAGAAATATGGCCTTTAATGAGAAACGAAGAATTAGTCTCTCCAACAGCAGGAATGTGTGATGGATTCACGCAAGCAAACTTAGTGATACTCCCCAAAAAAGATGCCCTTGATTTTGCAATTTACGCCCAACGAAACCCTAAACCCCTCCCTTTATTGGATATTGCCGAACCTGGAGACTATGAACCTAAACTCATGGCACCCAATGCGGATCTCAGAACAGATCTCCCCAAATACCGGGTGTACAAAAAAGGGAACGTTACAGATGAACCCTTGAATATAAAAAAGTACTGGCAAGATGATTTCGTTGCGTTCTTAATTGGATGTAGCTTCACCTTTGAGAGGGCGTTAATCGATGCAGGCATCCCAATTAGACATAGAGAAGAAGGAAAAAATGTCCCACTATACAATACCAACAAGGACACTATTCCAGGAGGAACTTTTAAGGGGCCGATGGTGGTAAGCATGCGACCTATACATTACAAAAAGGTAGTAAAAGCCGTACAAGTTACGTCTCGGTTCCCCTCAGTGCATGGGGCTCCGATACACATTGGTGATCCTCCAAGAATAGGGATTACCGATCTCGATGATCCAGATTTCGGAGATGCAGTCACGATTCGAGAGGGCGAGATACCAGTATTCTGGGGATGCGGCGTGACAGCACAACTGGCGGCCATGAAAGCTAAACCTGAAATGATGATCACTCACTACCCTGGCCATATGTTCATTACGAGTAGAAAGGATAAAGAGTATTCGGTGTTATAAACAATAACAAGGAAGCTCTGTTCGTTGTTTTGAAACAGAGCGACGTTTTCACTTTTTTCGTGGCAGTGAGAAATCTCTTACTTTAGTATCTCCTTTAATATCCGCATGAGACTTGCATGGGTAGAGGTGGAGATTCCATCACACCATCCATTGGGGTATCCCGAAGTTCCATCCACCGATCCCGCTTTCGCTGCGTCCATGAGCATTTCTGCTTCGATCTCTGGTGAGTGTAAGAGATCTTTTTCAACGAGAAGAGATAAGGTAGCGATGATTGCATGAGCACCCCAGTTAGAAACTGTAGCAGGTACTAGAATATCCGTGGCAAAATCAGCAGCGATACCCTTTCCGCATTCACAGCGACACGTGTCTCCATAGGGGACTTCTTCTTTAATTAACTTCTTTATTTTCCCCATGCCAATTTCATTCCCTCCATCACCTATCCCTATCGTGGGAACTCCGTTATCCTCCGCTTGACGTAACAAGGGTTCGATCTTTGCAGCATACCTCGAAATATCATGTCCCCCCATGTTATGGTAGACACCCGCTTCATTTGCTCCTACTTTTTCTACAGCCAGTAAGAGACTAGGCGAGAACCTCTCAATAACCTCCTCTGCTTTTTTAAGAGCTTGCTTTTTCTCTTTTGGAAACCCAAGCAGAGCCACAGCATGGTTCGCTTTCTTAACCTCGTCTGGGTGAACCGCATTTAAACCTCCTGCAAGTGCAGTTGCCTTTATGATTGGTAGCGCTTCTTCTTCCGCCACAATGATGGGATTGACCTCGGAGATCTTCTCAATACCACGCGCAAGGCTGATAGCCCCAATTGGCCCGTCGGTCTCCTGGATAAAAAGTGGAGGTACGGGGAAACCAGTAGTAATGAATAGATAGTCACGCTGGTCAACCCTGTTCTTTATTTTCTTGGCAGCAAGTAGCGTAGGGAGTTCTTCCTGGACAGTAAACGATTCACGATAGATGGGAGTGATGATCCCTCTACCTCCGATGTCAACGGTGATCAGCCTCTCAATGTTTTTCACTTTTTCTCTCGTAGCCTCGGTAACGTCTTTCCTTTCCATTGAAACCCCTCATCGAAAGGATTTCTTAGTTCTCCATACGTTCAGCCTCACTTGTGAATAGCATCTTTGGATATTTTCGTGGCTCAAACCAAGCATCATTCTCTTCTAGTGTTCCTACGACCCCACTACTTGCGAAAAGCGCAAAGATTAGAGCAACCACTCCTTGAGTCATGACGTGGAAACCGACGAAGCGTTCACCCAATATGGGAGCCACGTACATTCTAAGCACTTCGAGTAAGGGAATAAAGATGAAAGAACCAATTACTGGACCGATGAAATAGTAAATGCCGCCAACAATACCCACCATCGCAATACGAACCGAAGACACCCGCTTGCCTATTAAGGTAAAGGATGAGAAGGGGTCGATATATTTAAAACGAAGAGCGTAGATACCGCCTGCTATCGCAGCGAAGAAGGCACTAACTACTAATGCCTTCATCTTATTGTTAAATGAGTTGATGCCCAACGCTTGAGCTGCCATTTCGTTATCACGAAGAGATCGGAGGTAAAATCCCAGCTTTCCATTCAACAAAATGTAGAGGACAAAAAACTCTAAAGCTAAAAACGCAAGAGTAACCCATACATAATTTATTGCACCAGGCCAATAGAGAAAGTAGAAATGCCGTTCAGTAGCAATATATTGACCATACAAGAGGCCTCTTTCCGCCCCCCACGCTCCAATTTCAGTGAAGGCATAATGCATTATTTCTCCAATTGCAATCGTGCCAAGTGAAAACCAGTGACTTCGTAATCTAAGAAGAGGATACCCCAGTAAAACCGCAAATAGAGCGGTGAGCCCTCCAGCTAGAAATAATCCGACCCACGGTGTGAGTTGAAAAGGAAAGGGTGGAAGTCCTGCGGCCGATGCAAAGGTAAAATACGCACCCAATCCAAAAAATGCCATATGGCCGAAACTTATTAAGCCAGTATACCCTCCTAAGATGTTCCATGCTAATCCAAGCATTGAGAAGATAAGGCAGAGAAAAATCACATCTAAAAAGGTCAGCTTACCAGTAAGTTGGAGAATGATTGTAAGGAAAGCAAGTATGATAAAACCTCCCATGAATGTTATCCCTTTAAAGCCCGTCAAATCGTCTTTCAAAAATTTAAGAACAGGTTTCAAGCCTAGGATACTCTGTTTAAGATCTCGAAGCTTTTTTTTCATTATCTTTCACCTCAATTAAGTTTCTCTACCAAAAAGACCGCTAGGCTTAACAACGAGAATTACCAAGAACACGATGAAGACCACCATTGTTTTTAAGTGTCCGGCTATACCAGCTAAGGCTGTACCGGCAACCGCTTCAGTCACTCCTATGATTAAACCACCGACAATCGTCCCCTTCATGCTACCGAAGCCTCCTAACACCACTATCACAAACATATACAGGCCGAATGGCCCCCCCATTACAGGTCTTATGGGGAAGAAGAGGGATAGAAAGCTTCCGCCAACAGCTGAAATTGCACAACCGAGAGCAAAAGCAATAGCACGCATCCTCTTTACAGGAATACCCATCAAATTGGCAGTTTCCATATCTTGAGCTGTAGCCCTAATGGCAATTCCCGTATAAGTCCTTTTCAAAAAGAGGAAGAACACGCCTGCAATTGCTAGTGCAACGAAGAAGGAGATGACTTTGATTAAGAGGGCACTATACCACCCCTTTCCGATAACTATATCCGAGTACCACGTAGTTACCGATCTAGTAGAAGCTCCGAATATCGTCTGCCCGCCATACCGAATAATGAGAAGAAGTGAGAAAGTAGTAAATATTTGAGTGACCATGGGGGCGTCCATGATCTTTTCAATCGCAGTTACTTCAGTAAAAGCGCCAGCTGCCCCTATGAGCAAAAAACTGAGAGGTATTGAAAGTAACGGATCGATACCAGCTAGATTAAGAGCAAAAAAGGTCACAAAACACCCTAACATCATGTAATCTCCTTGTGCAAAATTAACGACGTCTAACACCCCCCAGATGAGGGAGAGACCAAGAGCAATAAGCGCATAAAACCCGCCATTTAATAAACCGGTAATAATTGCCGAAAGGTACGGCTCTATAACTGGACTCAAAGTGATCCCTTTGGATTAGTAACCCCCAAAATTTTTCCTTTTTTAAAACAAATTCAAGTTTCCTCCTCCCATTGAGTAAGTTACTTTTCCTTTTTACAGGATCTCCCCCCCCCGATAATTTATAAGTCGAATATCGTAGCTGCCATTCAACAAACTTTAAAAAAAAGAATATCTTAACCTTGACAACCTCCCTAATTCAAGGATGAGGAGGGAGAGAAAATGGTAGATAAAATAAAAGCAGTCCATATGGGCGTCGGCGCAATTGGATCGCGCATTGTACGGCATATTGTGAACGAGCGAGAAGGAATTGAGTATGTTGGAGCTATTGATGTTCTTCCTGAAATCGTGGGAAAAGATCTTGGTGAAGTAGCAGATGTAGGGAAAAAGCTTGGCGTAAAAGTGTCAGACAAAACCAAAAAAGTCCTTAAAGAAACGAAACCGGATATTCTTGTACATACGACCACCTCGTTTATTAAAGATGTATTTCCTCAGATAGAGACGCCAATTAAACAGGGAGTTGATGTAATATCAACATGTGAACAACTCTCGTATCCCACCTTTGCAGATAAGGATCTCACCAAAAAGTATGACAAGCTAGCCAAAGAACATGATGTTACTGTGCTTGGCACGGGTATTAATCCTGGGTTTTTGATGGATGTTCGACCCTTCGTTCTTAGCACTGGTTGCACAAAAGTCAACAAAATAAAGGTAACAAGGAGAATGAATGCTTCTCCACGGAGAAAGCCATTCCAGAAGAAAATTGGTGCCACCATGACGCCTGATGAATTCAGAACAGCAATAAAAGAAGGTAAAATTACTGGGCACGTAGGCCTTGAGGAATCGGTCTCTCTCATAGCGGATAGTTTAGGATGGAAGTTAGACAAAATTAAAGTCGAAGATGTCGACCCCGTGATAGCAGATGAAGAAGTTTCAAGTAAGTTCTATTCGGTGAAACCAGATCATGTGAAAGGAACTAGTCAAAAAGCGTATGGTGTTGTCGGAGGCGAAAAGAAGATTTCGTTAATCTTTAAAGCATTCTTAGGAGCAGAGCCGTCCTACGATGAAGTTATAATTGATGGTACACCAGAGGTCAATGCTAAAATAAGTCCTTGTTGGCACGGAGACTATGGTACAGTGGCAATGGTAGTAAATAATATTCCTGTGGCTATAAATGCCCCTCCTGGCGTTCTTACTATGATGGATGTGGTTCCTATCTCCTTTAAATCGGGGAACTTGGCTAAATTTGTGTAGGAGTAATCCTCCTTCTTTCTAATTTCTCTTTTATTTTTGTTATAGCTCTGCCGTATACACTTCAGCTCTATTTGTTCCTTTAATCGTAAGTTTTGTAACTTCTCTTGCTTTAATACTAATCTGTGCGTATATTTTCCTATCTGTTTCATGTACCGTGTGCGTTTTAAGCCCTTCGATATGTTAAAGGGCCTTTAAACCCCGATAAAATGGGCTATCATTAAGGAAACCCAGTGGTCCCAAAGAGGGCATAACATAGACTTTTTATTCACAAACAGAGAGCATAGTAGATGTTGCTAAGGATCAACTGATCTCATAAAGAAAAACATGATTCCCCCATACTTTTGGATGATGCACAACTTCTCACAAAATGGTACATCGTTTCAAACAGCGATGGTTAAAATGGAAACAATGTGAAAGAGGCAAAAAACGAGAGTTAAGAAAAATAAAAGAAAAAAATAAAGTCTTGGACTGTAGCGTTGTTCTACCGTTCGTCCCAGCCTGGTAGCGGAACAATTGGGTCTCGAGTGGCGAACGCTGTGGGATAAACAGTGTGGTATAATCCATCATCGGGCATCATTTGACAAATCACGCCTGCAGCATATATGTTTTGGTGGGTCGTCTGATTGAACTTTACGCCTTCCCAAGGCATAGGAACGGCATCACTTGGGGCGTCGATATCCATGTTCAGCAATGCTTTTCTAACCTCGTCCCTAAAGGTCTCGAGGTCGGAAAGGTCTGCATGTTTACCCGCTTCTTCTATCGCAAGTGCAGCTACTTTAACCGCAGCATAGTCTCTTAACACGGCTCCTCCCGGTGTATATCCGTATAGCTTATTGAAATCGTCAACCACTCTGTCAAGGTGTGAGATGCTTTGATTTAAATCCCAATTGACGGTTTGACGAGTCATAAAGTAGTAACCATCTTCACCAACAGCATTAATGTATCCTGCAATGATGAAGCCAGCGTCTTGAGCGATAAAGACTGGAGGCATATAGGTTTTCGCTTTCATAGTGGAAACGAGAAGCTTAGCGTCTGACACATAGCTGGCATCAAATACGACATCTGGATCCCACGACTTTAATTGCTCAACCTCGGAGTCAAGAGTTGTCACTGTTTCGGCGTGATAGGAAATGGTACCTAAATGTTCCAAACCTGCAGCTGTTCCCTTCTCTTCCCAATCTTCAGCAGTTGCAGTACCGAATTCGGTATCTTCATGAATAATGGCAAAGGTATCTAACGGATCTTCGAAGTCATCGCTATAAGTTTCATCTAAATGCAGGACGAATTCAATCTGCTGGGTGTTGAACATTCCATCGTGAGGGCCGCTTCGGAAGAACCATTTTCTCTCAAGTTGTGTAAGGGTTGGTGAGCTGGATTCACCGTTTAGGTGAGGCACCTTGTAATCTTCAGCTACGCCTGCGGCAGTCTTGGTCACAGAGCTATGGTAGCATCCCATCATCAATACTGGATCGAAGTTTTCAATAATACGTCTAGCTTCCGTTGCCCCAGTAGAGGGATCGCCTGCGTGATCACCGTAGTGAAAAGTAATATTTTTCCCGCCCAGACTTTCTATGCCGCCATTGCTATTGATTTCATCCACTGCCATGCGTACACCTCTCCGAATGGAAGTACCTGTTTCAGCAAATGCTCCGGAAAGTGGCCATACACCACCAATATGAACAAGTTTCGGTTCTTCTTCAGCAGGTGGCCTGGTAAGTAAGTATCCTAACCCTGCACCCATGCCGATGATGATAACTACGAACACGGCTACTACGATTTTCATGTTTCTTTCCATTTTACCATTCACCCTTTTAGGGGTTTGAATTAGTTTGTAGGGATACTTCCTTTATAAAAGATAATCTATAAAACTATGAAAGTCAGCCTTGATCAGTAAAAGTAAACAAGGTAGTACCACGTTCCTTTTGAACGTCTCGTAGGAGATGGTGTTCCTCTGGGGGAGGCTGTAAACCTAGAAAGAACGCTTGTTGGAATAGGGTGTATGTCTTTATAGTTTCTTGCGTGTCATGCGAAAAACTCCTCGTTGAACCGAAATAGTCGTCTCGACAACCGTTAACGCCTTATTTCCTTCTCTCTTGTGGAACCTGGGACCGTTAATGGGTATCCGCACATTTCCTCCTACCGAGGGTACCCCTCACATACATGCGTCCTAAGGATTTGACATGAAAAGCTACTTTGTATATGGAGATTCTTTAAATAAGAATTTAGTAAGTAAAGAAAAAACGGTGGAAAAATGACTCAATCGCAAAATAACGTAATCTTACAAACAAAAGATCTCGTTAAACGCTTTGGTGGGCTAACTGCCGTCGATCATGTGAATTTCACTATTCGGGAAGGTGAGTACGTCGGATTAATTGGTCCGAATGGGGCAGGTAAAACGACGTTCTTCAATGTAATCACTGGGTTTTTGAAACCAGAGGCGGGACAAGTTTTCTTTGAGGGAAAAGACATCACCTTTCTCCCACCCCATAATGTTACGAGAGAAGGCATTGCAAGAACATTTCAAATTCCTCGTCCGCTTAGCAAGCTCACTATTTATGAGAATGTTCTTACTGCTGGTTTTTTAAGATATCGAGATTATGGGAAACTTTTAAGACGAGCGGATGAAGTTGTGGATTTGGTGGAATTAGACTATAAACGAGATCAGAAAGCAAGAACATTAAATCCAGTAGAGAGAAAGAAACTAGCTCTTGGCAGGGCGTTAATGACGAATCCTAAACTTCTTCTGATTGACGAGATCGTAGCAGGATTGAACCCCCGAGAAATTGAAGATATTCTAGATCTGCTTAGAGCAGTACATCAAGAAGTATCGAGTATTATTATGGTCGAACATGTGATGAGGGCAGTTATGCAAATCTCGGAACGGATCTTCGTTCTTGACTTCGGAAAGAAGATCGCGGAAGGGACACCAGAGGAAATTGCCCATAATGAAGAAGTAATTAAAGCCTATTTAGGTAGTAAAGGAGGGAAAACCTATGGTGCTACTTAAGGTAGATGGTATTGATGTAAGTTACGAAGAATTGCAAGTTATCTGGGATCTCTCCTTTGAAGTTCATGAGGGAGAGAGTTACGCTCTTCTTGGCCCTAACGGTGCTGGTAAAACCACTACGCTTAAAACCATTTCTGGCATACTCCATCCAGTCAGTGGAAGCATCGAGATGGAGGGGAATGACATTACTACTTTCGCTCCTCATGAAATTGTTAAAGAGGGGATTGCGCATATTCCAGAAGGCAGAAATGTTTTTCCAAAGCTAACGGTCTTGGAAAACTTAAAGGCGGCATCGTATATTAAGAAAGCTAGGCAACAGTTTGATAAATCTATAGAACGGGTATTTGATCTCTTCCCAAGATTGGAAGAGCGGCAAGATCAGCTAGCAGGAACGTTGAGTGGTGGTGAAAGGCAAATGCTTGCAATAGGCCGGGGCTTAATGACTGGACCAAAACTTCTCATGTTGGACGAGCCAAGCTTAGGACTAGCTCCAAACCTAGTAGATAAGGTTTTCGAACTGCTAAACAGGCTTAAAGAGGAAGGCTACACGATGTTAATAGTCGAGCAGAATGTGGCTCAAACCCTAGAGGTCATTGAGAGAGGGGGAGTGCTAGAGGAAGGCCGTATTACCTTATCGGGTTCTCAAGAAGATTTACAAGACAGTGAACATGTAAAGAAACGATACCTCAGCATTAGTTAGATGTTAGTTGATTTACAGATTCAAAAGTGAGCAGGTACAGATATAGTCATACAGAAAGAATATCTTTTTAATGAACGATTTTCTCTCTTTCTTTATCTTTATGACTGATATGGTGTGTCCCCTTTTCTTTGTGTTCGTACTTTCTGACTGCTGTGTTTTCTGAAGGTAGAGCGGAGTAGAGCATATATACCTCATCATTATTGGGTAATATATTTCCTATCAAGCAAGGGAACCAAAATGAAAATCGTGCGATTAAAAAATGCAGAATCAGTGGAACCTGAAGAGGGTTGGTTTAGAGCTGCGTTAGCAGGGAGTAATGCCATCTCTGTTGAATATTACGAAAAACCGCCTGGACATTCTTCTCCCATGCACCACCATGAGAATAAACAAGTATCAATTGTACTCAAAGGGAAAATGAAGGTGGCTACAGAAGAGCGTGAGCAAGTACTTGAAAAATATGATTCTGCATACTTCGAGGCAAATGAGGTACATAGAATTGAAAATGTTGGGGATGAACGGGCTATCGGCATCGATATTTTTGTACCAAAACGGTCTTTTGACTTCTGGTTGAAAAAAGTGAAGTAACTTTGTTTTTGGAACCTCGTGGAAGTATATGACTCGTGCTGGCATAAGCTTTCCTAGGAAACGCCCTTCTCACGACTTTCTTATACCATTTTTTTCCTCTCTCTCCTCTTTTTTCAATAGCACCGTCTAGGGTAATTTCAGTACGAAATAATGAGGTCCCTGAACGTAAACAGTTGTTCCCTTTAATGCTCGTGAACATGGGGAACGAAGGGACTTTAGAAGAGTTGATGCTTTCTAAACCAGCAATGTACGATAAAAGGAACGAACAAAATACCGGGTCAAGATATCGTTTTGTTTACTGCTATCGGTATGAAAAAGGAGTAAACGAGAACTACTTGGGAAAAAGGACTAACTTACCGTCTAGCTTTGACTCTCTCCACAACAGCTGAAGGGGAAAAACTTCATATAATGACTACTAAAAAGGCTGAAATTGTCAAAATTGAAAGTAATGTAGTGGTAGTAATATTAATCGAGGCAAATTCTGCATCAGCACCGAATTCTTTCGCATAAATGAAAGTGTACACTGCTGTGGGCATACTTAGCATTATTACTCCCGTCTTAAGGCTGAGACTCCCTACTTGAAGGAGGGAAAAAATAAGCCAACCAAAGAGGGGCATAAAAAGTAGCTTCAGACACGTGACTGAAGCAGAATACTTGAGAGATCCTGTTTGCTTTTTAAAATCGAGCGAGGCCCCCACTCCTAACAAGGTAACTGGAAGGGTCCCTCGTGCAAGAAGAGACACCACTCTTTCACCCAGTGTAGGGAGCAAGAGATGAAACTGGGAAAACAGGAGACCAACAAATAGGGATCCAACAATCGGGTTAAGGAATGCTCTCCTCAACTCATTTTTGATTCGGGATTCTGGGTTGTTCATATACACTAAAAACAGCATAGCGAAGGGAAATTGAATTATCGGTGCAATTCCACCAAGAAAACTGGCTTTTGCTAACGCTAACTTCCCTAAAACCGTGGATACAATTGGTAGTCCAATAAAGTTAATATTCCCCAAGGCCGATTGGATGATGGCTACGCTTTTTTTTGCATTACTTTGGATCCTTCGAAAAAAGAACCAACCAAGAATAAGCGTCAACGAAATAACGATGTAAAACCCAAGAACGAGTTTCAGTGAGAAAATTTCGCCAAAAGTACGTGCATGAGTGGAATTAAAGATCAGTGCGGGAACTAAAATGTTAAAAGCCAGCTTGTTTAAGAGGGAAACTCGAAGCGGAGTAAGGATTCCTCCTTTCTTACAAATTAACCCTGCTACGAGGAGTGGAAAGATGATCAATATAACGTTCCAAAACACGGAGGTTACCCAGTTATGTAGTGGTTATTGTCCTTCCTTTTTTTTGCTTTAGGGAACGGCCTATATATTTTATGTAGATCCTCCGTCCTTTCAAAATACTTCTAAAGAAGGGGAAATCCTCTTAAAGTAGCGTTCTCTCTGTTGAAGGATTTCTTTAGTTTTAGATCAACTTCAAATAACTAAAAATTAAACTGTACGTTTTAACGGCAAAATTTTGCTACCTCTCCTTCCTCCTTGTTAGGGGCATCGGGTTTAGGAACACCCTCCCTCTGTTTACTGTTAAAAAAGATCTTTTAACGAAGGTTGTATTCTTCTTCGGAAGTTACTACGAGAGTAACTAAGTGCTGATACTCATTCTTGATACGATAAAACGATAAACATTCAACTTCTTTGCTTAGTCCGTGTAAATTGGGGGAGGAACGGTTGTTAAAGAAAGCTGATCTCCCATCAGTAGGCGTTTCCTTTCGACCCTGGAATAAATTGAATTGATCTTCCCTAGCATGTTCTCTTTGTAACGGGGTGAGGGAAGATCAGGAGATGGGATGTTCACAGAACAAGACTGGGACATGGGATTTATGGTTCCACCCTAAAGGAAAAAAACTAAGGTGGAAGGGCCGCTGAGAAAGGAGGATTTACGAGTTAAAAAACCTCCTGTATATTCTCGAGTTTAACTGTTTCGGCCCCTTTCACACCTTTCACACCACTAAGAAACTTAAATCCTGCACCAGTAGCCAAAGCCACGACTTTTGAGTTCTTTTCCACTCCATGTTTTTCTCTTAAGTTTCTCAATGCAGCAACACCCACACATCCTGCAGGTTGAGCGAAAATACCATCTCTAGCCATCTCCCTTTGGACTTTTAGAATCTCATCATCAACGACGGCCACAACGAGTCCGCTGTGTTGTTTTACCTCCCGTAAGACTGCATTTCCGCTCGGGGGGTAGGGGTTCGCTATGGCATGGGCCACGGTATGAGGGTTATCGAAATGTGCAATCGTATCATTTCCTTCCTTAAACGCCCTGAATGTCGGAGAACAACCTTTCGCCTGAACAGCCACCAGAGTGGGCATCTCCTCAATGATCTCGTTCTTTACCAACTCTCTAAAACCTTTTGTAACCCCTCTAAAAAGTCCTCCAGAACTGTTTGGAATAAAAACATAGTCAGGAACCAACTTTTCAACGATCTCGAAGCTTATCGTCTTGTATCCTTCAATCCTGAACGGAGCATCAGAGTTTATGAAGTAGATGTTCTTCTCTTTCCCAAGCTCAAGAGTCTTAAAGTAGAGTTCGCCGTAATCGCCAATAACTTTTATCAAACGGGGACCATGGATGGCGATGGGGGTGATCTTCTCCTCCGTGATTAGATCCGCACCAACGAAAATGAGAGTATCCAAACCAAAGCGTTTTCCAAAAGTAGCAACACTTTCAGCCATGTTCCCGCTGGAAACAGTACCTATTTCATCAAATTCAAGTTCGATCGCCCGATGAATCCCAACAAACGTTCCCCTGTCCTTAAAGCTCCAGGTGGGGTTGGTCGTCTCATTTTTAATGTAGAGTTCTACATCGAGTTCCTCAGAGAGCGTATGTGCCTTAGAGAGCGGCGTGTTCCCTTCCCCAAGACTGAAATCAAGGTTAAAGTCAAAGGGATAGAAATCTCGAAAGCGTTCCCAAGTGGTTTCTCCTTTTTGGAATTTTCCTGACTGGAGCTCTAACTCGAGCGGCTCTCCACATTCACATCTTTGAACTTTTTTCTCTTGCGGATACGTCTTTCTACAGCTGGTACACTGAAGCATGACATACACCACCTACGGTGAGAGTTCAAGCTTTATAAAGGATTGTAGGTAGAAACTTGCGTATATAGCCCAGTGATCTCTTTCTAAGGCTCTTTCTAAAATACTGACTAGAAGGTCTTCATTCTTTTACCTTTCACGCTCCCTTTCCTTGGTAATATCCGAATCAAACTACTAATCCTCCGAAAAATCCGACTTCTATCTCCAGAGACGTACGATGAGGGATCAAGGACTGTATCACAAATGACTTCCAATGGCTACCGAATACAATACGTAAGCCATATTAAGACGCCGTAGAAGACGGAGAAAGATAAAAACAGGAATACTAGGCTAAATGAAAACTGTTTGGTAATCTCCTTCCTCTACAAAAGGGAGGGTGCTAGTATATATGTGATCGTTAAACAAAGAGATAGCCTTCTGATGAACAGGCAAGGTAACTACTGTCTTTCTACGGGATGGCATCTAACCTTAGATAGTGGTTAAGCATTTGAGAAGTTTTTGAAAGACGAATTGAAAACATGTAAACTTTTGGAAGCATTCATGATTGGAAAAAGGAGGTATACTCATCTTGAGAAAGAAGGACTACAAAAAAATCCGACGACAGGAACTCCTCTCTTTTATTACCGATCTTAATGAGAAGTATACCATTTATGCCCCTGCGAAGAATAGTGGGCCAGTTGAGGCCACCAATGAATTTACCTTTAGGGAGATGGAAACCGTGGAGGGGATCTCCTTAAAGCATCCTCCTACCATGATCCCACCTAAGAAGTATTTCTTCCCTAGCAAGGAAACTCTCTTTACGTTTGAAGATTCCCGCGTCAATGTACCCCCGACTGACGAGCCATTTGTGCTTCTGGGAGTCCACGCGTGTGATATTAATAGCTTCCTAATCTTGGATAAGATGTTCGCTCATGGGGAACATCGGGATCCGTACTATGAGCGGAGAAGGGAAAATGGTATTGTGATAGGGAGTGATTGCGAGCCGACGGAAACTTGCTTTTGTAAATCTATGGGGGCTGATAAAGCGGAAGAGGGCTTTGACCTTTTCATAACGGACATTCCTGATGAAGAGGCGTATATTGTAACTATTGGGAGTGCCACTGGTGAAGAATTAACTTCCACCGAAGCCTTTGAACACGTAGATAGGGAGGTTGCTGAAGATATCATAGATGGATCATTGGAATGGGAGGAAGAAGTCACTGTAGGGACCGAAAATCTGCAAAAAATGGTGTATCGTGCTTTTGATGATGATACTATTTGGGAGGAGTTAGGCAATCGCTGTTTAGGTTGTGGAAATTGTACTATGGTATGTCCCTGTTGTAACTGTTTTGATGTGAAAGATGAAGCAAGCCTTCAGGGGGAACACGTGAAACGTACTCGCACATGGAATGCTTGTACTTTACTGGAATTCGCAGAGGTTGCTGGGGGAAATTTTCGTTCTTCTATTGCATCACGCTATCGAAATTGGATTTACGATAAGTACCGCATTTTTCCCAAGGAAATTGAGGAATTTGGATGTGTAGGTTGTGGGCGGTGTATCACGTACTGCCCTGTGAGGATCGACCCTAGAGAAGTTATTCAGGAAGTGAGGGAGAAACATGGAAGATAATCCATATGTTCCGGCTCGTGCTGAAGTCTTGAATGTCTTTCAGGAAGTTACTGATGAGAAAAATATCAAAACCATCGAATTTCAGTTAATGAATGAAGCACGTCGTGAGACTTTTGATTTTACGCCCGGACAATTTGTTCAAGTGTCTATCGAGGGAGTTAGTGAAGCCCCTATTTCTCTCAATTCGTCACCCTTTAAGGAGAGTTCCTTCTCTTTATGTTTAGAAAAGAAAGGAAGAGTGACACAGGCGTTATTCGAGTTGGAAGAAGGGGACACCGTGTGGATCCGGGGACCGTATGGAAATGGATTCCCTCTTGAGGAGGTCAAAGGAAAGCATCTCTTATTCGTCGCTGGAGGGATCGGTTTAGCTCCCCTCCGATCTGCCATTGAATATGTCTATGAACGGAGAGACGATTATAGAGAAGTGCAAATCATGTATGGGGATAAATCAGCGAATTGTCTTCTTTTTCTCCGCCATTTTGATAAATGGGGGGAATATTTTGATATGCACACCATCTGTGAGGAGGCAGGGGAAGAATGGACTGGGGAAGAGGGTGTCGTGACTGACTTACTGGATAAAGTGTATATCAACCCCCGCCATGGTGTGACATTTACCTGTGGCCCCCCAATCATGTATAAGTTTGTGATCCCGGAACTCACGAAATTAGGTTTCGCTGATGAAGACATATTCCTTTCCTTGGAAAGACGCATGGAGTGTGGGATGGGGAAATGTCGGCGGTGTAATGTTGGGGAATATTTCGTGTGTCAAGATGGCCCTATCTTTTCATATGACGAAATTAAACCATATTTTGGGAAGGAAACGTGACTGAGGGTGAACCATGAGGAAGAAAAGACCAACAGTAGCATTTTTTGATTTGACTGGCTGTAATGGCTGTTTGTATACTGTCTTGAATCACCCAGCCATTTTAAGCGTCTCAGAGAATACAACAATTCAAAAGTTCCGCTTAGCAAGCAATGTCGATGTGAAAGGTACTTACGATGTGGCAGTTGTGGAAGGATATGCTGCCATTGACGAAGAAGTGGAAATGCTTGAAGATATACGTGCAGAAGCAGATTACGTCGTTGCTCTCGGATCCTGTGCGTGTTACGGCTCCATTCACTCGATACAGAATTTTATGGATGTAGAGGAAGCGAAGAAAGCGATATACCCCGATGGACCTCACCATATCGAAACGCCCAATGAAGCAGTTTCCATTGGGAAGTACATTGACGTAGATTTGAAGATTCCGGGGTGCCCTCCCAATGCCGACGAAGTGATGGAGTTACTTGGCGGGCTGGTCGTTGGAAATAAAAACCCTGAGCTTCGAGAGTGGCCGGTGTGTGTGGATTGCAAGATGCGGGGGAACGTTTGTGTGCTCATTCATGGGATCCCCTGTTTAGGCCCCGTCACACGGGGCGGCTGTGGTGCCCCCTGTCCTGCATCGTACACTTGTGATGGGTGTAGGGGCCCGCGGAAAGAACCGAATCTCTCGTCTGAGATTGAACGATTGAGAGAACTTATTGACGACGAGGAGATCGCTCGGTTTTTTAAGCGCTACGCGAGTTCCTCTGAGGATTTTAAGAAAGTTTTTAAGGAGGTCCTTCATGACAGAGAAGATTGACCTGATCGAAAGAGTGGAAGGGCACGTGGGAGTAAACGTCCAAATCAAAGCCAAAGGTAAGGTCCAACTTCAGTTTGGTATACAAGAAGGCCCCAGACTTTTTGAGAAGTTTTTGGAAGGGAGAACCTACCAAGAGGTTCCATTCTTTGTTGAAAGGATATGCGGATTCTGTCCGATTGTGCATAACTTATCGGCCCTTAAGGCGTTAGAGAACGCCCTCGGGATCACGCCTACCGATCAAGTTATTGAACTGAGGAGGGCCCTAAATGTAATGGAATTCATTCAGAGCCATTCCGCGCACCTCTACCTGTTAACCTTGCCCGATTTCGTTGATGGCAAAGACGACATCTTTTCGGTGGCTACGGTCTTTCCAGAGACGGTCAAACGGGCTGTCGAATTGCGAAAAAACATAAACGAGATGATAGAAACCCTAGGAGGACGCGCTGTTCACCCACTTTCTACCCGTATCGGAGGCTTTTCTATCCTGCCATCGAAGGATACTATAAAGCAAGACCTCAAACGGCTACAACGCATGAAACCAATGGCTGAGGAATCAGTCGATCTGATTGCCGACCTCGACTATCCTGAGTTGGACGTAGACACCCATTACCTTGCCCTAGGACGAGAAGATGAACGGTATCCGACGTATGACGGGTACATCATGACGAGCAAAGGGAAACAGTTCCCTGTCTCTAGCTATTCCGAGATCATTCACGAGAAGACAATTCCTTACTCTTCTGCCAAGTTTAGTTACATTGATGGTGAACCGTACCTCACTGGTGCTCTCTCTCGGGTGAATTTGAATAATGACCACCTGCATAGAGCGGCGAAACGAAAATTGGAAGAGATCACTGTGGACTTCCCCAGCGATAACCCGTACCATAACAACGTTGCCCAAGCAATTGAGATGCTTCATTGCGTAGAGGAACTCCAGCAGATTTACAACGATCTCCTAGATGAGGACTTACGCAAACTCCAACTTTTAGGAAGAGAGTTCGAGGATCGCACCCTCCCAGCGGAGAGCCCTAGACACGGTGCCGATGCCGTGGAAGCCCCCCGAGGCACCCTCTTTCATTACTATGAAATGGACGAAAACGGCATCATTCAAGACGCGGATATCCTCACCCCCACGGCACAGAGTGCAGCCAACATCGAACAGCATCTGAATGTGATGATCACCCAAATAGACGGGATGACGTACGAAGAGACAATTGAACGAATTAAAACACTTGTACGTGCGTACGATCCTTGTATTTCCTGTTCAGTCCACTAATTCCTTTACACTACTTCTTATTTTGGGGAGAGGGGAATTCCAAGTCGTGGCTAGCAAATGTTAGGCACGCGCTCCGTACTCCGTGGAAAGATAAATATGCAAAAGGGAACTTAGTCTGGGATCTTACCTTTGATTTTATGAAAACGGTTCCTCTCCACGTATAAATCGATTTTGCCTTCATCGGCCACGTCAAACTCAATGGGGAGCTTCTTTCCAGGTTCTTGAATGATATAGAATTTCAAATCGTCGAGCAGGTCACCCTCGGGGATCAACGGAACACTCATTTTTTGACCACCCAACTTGCCTTCAAGGTAAAGCATAGCCCCTTTCTGTACTACCGAGACAGTAACAATTCCTTTGTAGATTGCGTACTCACCTGTCAACAGATCCATTTTCTTCTGAATAGTGAAATCTGGAATCTCTCGTTCAGGATCTTTTCCCAAGAGCATCACGAGTGCTGCTTGAAGTACTGGTATGGGAACTTGGCCCACATTCGCGGTAGCTGCAAGTCCGATCTTTAGCTCAGGAAGGAACATCAATTGCGCACTTGACACTCCTGTGGAACCGCCATGCATCACCAGCTTATGACCATGAAAATCGCTCGCTACCATCCACCCATACCCGTAGCCCATCTTTCCGTAGTCACCTATGTAATGCCGAAAGAACTCTGTTTCAAATTGGATCTTATGCATCTCGTTCATGAGGGAAGCATCCAGAAGCTTTTCCTCCTCGAAGACTCCTCCTCCTATTTGAGTGGAAAGGTAGTTAGACAATTCAGTAACAGAGCTAAGTAATCCCCCAGGAGCAAAGATTAGCTTGTTGAATGGATGGTTTGTAGGCGTTAACTTCACTTCTCCATCCTTCTGCTGCGTGACGTAGGGGGTCATCCGATCTGTTTCCTGTTCTAATTGTTCTTGCAAAAACGTGGATCTTTTCATCCCGAGGGGGTCTAGGATCTTCTCTCTGATGTACCGTGCATACGGGAGTTTGGTTACCCGTGCAACAATTTCTCCTAAGAGGGTGTACCCTGAATTGAAATAGAAGCAGCGCTTTCCAGGATCCGTAGCAAGCTCATCCTTCGCACCATTCAGATGGACGAGCAAATCGTCAAAACTACTCATTGGAAACGTTTTTTCTGTGTCCTGGCCAGTGAGTCTTCCTATCAAAATGGATGCCACTCCTAAGTTGGGCATGCCAGAGGACATTGACAAGAGGTGATGGATGGTAATAGGATCGTCGTCATCGTTCCATCGCACGGGAAGGTATTTGGTTATGGGATCCGCTATAAGTAGCTTGTCGTCTTCCATTAGTTGCATGATTGCCGTTGCAGTGAATGATTTGGTACACGAACCGATCCCGTACAACGTCTCTGTCGTGGCAGGGAGATTTTCTTCTAAGTTCCTAGCCCCAAATCCACGTGCGTACAGTATTTCGCTATCCTCCACTAACGCGATACTCATTCCAGGGATATGCATGTCAGCCATAGCTGACGTAACCATTGACTCAAACTTTTCTTTTTCCCCTGCAGATAGCTTGTAAGACATCTCAGTTTCTCATCCATTACTTTAGATATAAAGGGCCTGAGTCACCTTGGAAAGTAGGCTCTAGAACCCATTATAAATAAAGATTATCGCGTGTACTGTTTTGGATATGAAGCTAAATTTTCCTTCATATATTGCAAATAAGGGCGATAAATGCCGTTTAAAGAAAAAGTCGTGATAATAACAGGAGCGAGTGGAGGGATTGGGAGTGAAACGGCTCGAATGTTTGCTAGAGAGGGGGCAACTATCGTTGTCAATTACCTTTCTTCTCCTAAGAAGGCAGACAAAACATTAGAAGCAGTTACACGTTTCGGAGTCGAAGCAATGAAAGTAAAGGCTGATGTGTCTAAACCAAATGAAGTACAAAGTATGATTGATTGTAGTATACAAGACTTCGGTAAAATTGATGTTTTAGTGAACAATGCTTCAAAACATCCTCCTCCCCTCTTTAACTTCCGGAAACCAGATTGGGAATTATGGAAAAAGATGGCTCATACGAACATGATGGGCATTCTTATATGTTCTCACTTTGCTTCTCCGTATTTACAAGAATCCAACGGGAATATTGTGAATGTGGTAATGGATCATGATCCGGGAGGAGTTGGTTATGTGCTAACGAAAACCGCAGGTACCCCACTAACTAGAGGATTAGCCAGAGAATTAGCACCAGTACGGGTAAATGCCGTTTCACCGGGAGTAATTGAAACTTGGGAGATAGATCAAGAGGAGAAACGTGAATGGTTAAAAACAACGATTATAAAAAGAATCGGTCAACCGTTGGATATCGCCAGTGCGATCCTATTTTTAGCATCGGAGGAGGCATCATACATTACTGGAGAAACCCTCCATGTTGATGGAGGTCGTCAATTATTGATATAATTGAATAAATCCCCAAAAGACTCATAGAGTCTCTTGATATCTTTAGAGTATTCAGGAAAAGTTCCTTTCTTTTTTTCAAGGGGTGTACCTCTTTTTTCGAAAGGGCCATATTAATATCTACAACCCCTATGAGGTTAAGGTGGGATCATGAATGAGATAGAGCTACTTCTTGAGGAAGATGATGGGATTGCATTGAGAACCCGAATTCATCTTCTCAATGATACAAGTTCGAAAGAGACAGAGAGGCTTGAGGAGAAGGTCATGGACTTATTTGAAAGTACTCAGCTACCCGATGGTTCGTGGGAGAGAACTATTTACAAGACACTACCACATCTCCATCTTCTCATCGATATATTAAAAGTGGACACTAAATTATTTCAGAACGGATTCAACTGGATTTTGTCGCTTAAAGGCCCCATGGGCTTCCATGAATACTGGGAAGAGGGAATGACAATTCATGGGAGAGATGTGAACTGCCCCTATGGGTGTAAACTTGGAACCCCTGAATTTTCTGGACGTGTTTTGTATCTTTTTGGGCGAAGTGGATACGATGATTCCATCGTGGAAGAAACAATAGAAAATGTCATGCAGTTTCACCGATACGATGGAGGATTCCACGGTCCCCGATTCTGGGAAGAAGATAAAAAAAGTTGCCCGGGTGCAACCCTTTGGGTCACGAGGGGGCTTCTCAGCCTGGGAAAAGAACAGGACATTGTGGAAGAGGCGGTAACATTCATAGAACAAGAAGACATTGCGGACACTCCGTATCAATCCTCTACATCTGCACTAGCACTAGAAACACTGTTCCTCCATACTCCCAAAGAAACAGCGTGTGTAGCAAAGCATATCAAGTATCTGCTCTCCCTTCGAGATGGGGAAAAATGGCGATTTAGGTCCTATAATGAGACGAAAAGGCAGATGAGGGCAAACATCTTCATGGTCCTCAATGCCATTCAGAAATTCCGGCCTCACATCTTGGGTACCCTTCAGTGACGGCCGAGTACTTTTCGTCTTAAGTACGAGTTAACTTTTGCACCAAGAGGTTCCTCTCCT
>JABAHQ010000263.1_pt1 | contig 55375 bp, 49 predicted proteins | sample 7062091 | NCBI WGS metagenome assembly JABAHQ01 (sample SAMN14534359, study PRJNA622989) | marine sediment metagenome | biome: marine biome [ENVO:00000428]; feature: marine pelagic biome [ENVO:01000023]; material: deep marine sediment [ENVO:00002113] | place: India: Gulf of Kutch | collected...
CGAAGAACTTCACGATGAGGATCATTGGCACCACCTTGCCGAGCCTGGCCTTGAGGTCGTCGAGGCTCTCGATGACCAGGACCTTGGAAGAGGTCTCCGCCTGTTGCGCCTTGTCGATCTTGCTGATGAACAGCTCGTAGAGACCCAGCGCGAAGATCAGCATTACCGTGGCCAGGAGGTATCCGTCGACGATCTCCACGACGTGGGCGATGGTGGCGCTGCGTATCGCGGCGCGGGCCTCCTGCCCGAGATCGGGGGGAGCGTAGTCGGCCAGGTGGGCGAGCATGTATATCGCATCGACCGTGGCTATGTAGAACAGTGCCAACCCCGAGAACAGACTGGCGATGACCGCGGCCAGAACGACCAGACGGCTCTCCCAAAGGAACTCCTCAAACCATCGCTCGAGTCTTCGCATCACGTATTACCGTGCAACCACCGCGGGCGCGGACAAAAAAAAGGGCCTCGAAAGGCCCTTTTCAGGAGATAAGGGGCAGTTGTCACCGGGCCAGATAGGCTCGGTCCGACTCCTCGACTACACCCAAGCTCCACGCACCGCGGGTCTTGGCATGCTGTATGGCCGCATCCACCTCGCCAGCGCTTGGTGCGAGATCGATGTCGAATTCCTGGCCAGGGTAGATCAGGTCTGCATCTCGGATCTTATCGCTGTTGGCCTTGTAGATCAGCGGCCACTGGAAGGGATCGCCGTAGATCTCCGATTTGCCCGAGATGTTCCAAAGGTTGTCGCCGCGCATCACCGTATAGATCGTCATGCCCTCGCCGCCTACCGGTTGCAGGCTGCGGTCCATATCCTGCTCTCGATAGTACTGCTCCACGGCGAGCTCGGCCTGGGCCTTGGCCTCGTTGGCCAGCTTGATCGCCTCCTCGTCCTTCCCTTCCTTGGCGAGCTCTTTGGCCTTCTTGAGCATCTTCTCGGTGTCGCGCCAGATCCAATCCAGCGCCTTGGCCTTGGCGATTGCCGCCTCCGCGTCGCTGATTGCCTGCTCAACCTCGCTAGGCCCGCCTGGCTCCGCGGTGGGGGCCTCCGCAGGCTCTTCCACTTGTTGCTGGGCGGCGCATCCCACCGCGAGCCCCAGCGACACCACAACGATTCCCAAAAGCTTAAGGTATGGCAGATTGTTCATTTTTGTTAACTCCCAAGGCCGGACAAAGGGGCTGAATTACTTCGCTACCTCGACGACCCGCTGACTGCGATCCATTTTCTGCTCCGTATAGTACTGCTCGACCGCGAGCTGGGCCTGAATCTTGGCTTCTTTGGCCAGCTTGATCGCCTGCTCGTCCTTACCGGCCTGTGCGGCCTTCTTGGCCTTTTTCAGGATTTTCCCGGTATCGCGCCAAACCCAGTCCAGCCTCTTGGCCTTGCCGATCGCCTTTTCGGCCTCGGCGATGGCGCTCGCGGCAGCCGGCGAAACCTCCGCCTCGGCCGACTTCTGGCCCATCTGCGCGCAGCCGACGCTCATCCCCGCGCTCAATGCGAGGATGCCGATGTATTTGAAACCATTGGATTTCTTCATGTCTTGCCCCCAGATCGCTTATATTTCTTGGAAAACCAATAGATTATGATGCTTAGTAGTCGCAGTGAACCTATCACCGGCCTCACGCCAGTGTCAAGGCTAAGAATAGCCGACGTTTCCCAAAATTCGAAGCAGTTCCGCTTGTGACAAGAACCCAGCGTGCACTTACGGAAGCGGCCCCGCCTCGAGGGCCTGCCCCCGTGCCTCCAGCGCCTTGGCCTTGGCGGCCACCGCTCGATTCCGGGCCTGGCGATACTCGCCCAGCTCCAGATCCTGCTGCGCCCGCTTGAGCAGCGCCTCGGCATCCTTCAGGATTGCCGTCGCCCGCTCGGCGGCCCCGGCGTCTCGGGCGGCTTGAATGGCTTGGCGGGCGTCGCTCATCTCCTGCACCGGGGCACCGGCACAGGCCCACAGCCAGACCACGGTCATCAGGGTCAATCCAAGCTTGGTTCGCCGACTGCCGTGTTTGTTGCTCATCGGAAGGGTCTACCCGCCCGCGCGGGCCCGTGCAAGAATACGCGGTCCGAAAGCGGTCAAAGGCGGAAGCCTAAACAGCAATCGGACGTGCGTCAACAAATCCCCCACCGATCGCGGACCTGGCGATGAGCGATATTCTTGTCCTGTACTACAGCCGTTATGGCGCGACCGCCGAGATGGCACGCCTGATCGCCCACGGCATTGACTCGGTCACCGGCGCGGCAGCGCGGGTGCGCACGGTTCCCGCGGTCTCCGCCGTATGCGAGGCCGCCGAGGATACCATCCCTGGCTCAGGGCCGCCGTATGTCACAGTGGATGACCTGCGCGAATGCGCGGGCCTCGCCCTGGGCAGCCCTACCCGCTTCGGCAACATGGCGGCGCCGCTGAAGTACCTGCTCGACAGCACCAGCGACCTGTGGGTGAGCGGGACGCTCAGCGGCAAACCCGCCACGGTGTTCACCTCCACCGCCAGTCTGCACGGCGGACAGGAGACCACCTTAATCAGCATGATGCTGCCGCTGCTGCACCACGGCATGCTGATCGTGGGGGTGCCCTACACGGAGCCGGATCTGCTGACCACCGCCAGCGGCGGCACGCCGTACGGGACCAGCCACCTGGCCGGGAAAGACAGCCGTAATCCGTTGACGGAGCAGGAAAAGCGCCTATGCCGCGCCCAGGGGCGGCGGCTGGCGCGGGCGGCCCAGGCGCTCGAGAACGCCGGCCTGGACCGACCGCCGCCGCCATGAGCAGGGCCGCGCGAGCCCGGGTCATCACCCTAGTCGGATACCTCGGGATCTGGGGCCTGCTGCCGGTCTGGCAGCTGTGGCTCGGCCCCTCCGAGCCCCTTCCCCCCTATATCATGGCCGCGCTCCTGGCGCCGCTCGTCTTCCCCCTCAAGGGCCTGCTCGCCGGAAGACCCTACACCTATGCCTGGAGCACCCTCGTCGCGTTGATCTACTTCGGCCACGGCGTCGGCGAGGCATGGACCTTGCCGCAGGAGCGGATCTGTGCCGGCATGGAGATCATTTTGAGCACGCTCTGGTTCGCCGGGGCCATCGCCTATGTGCGCGCAACGGCGCGCTGACAGGCTCCCGGAAGCCGGACATGCCACGGGCTGGTGCTCAATTGTCCTTTCGCGCCCTGTGAAGACATGGACGCTTTCGATGTCGCTTCCAGCCAGCTGATATGCGACCCGTAGCCGACTGGCGCCATGCCATATGCGGGCTAACCGCCCCGCTCCAATACCTCTTTCACGAACGGGATGGTGAGCCTGCGCTGGGCGGCCAGGGAGCTCGTGTCCAGGCGCTCGAGCAGCGCGAACAACGCCCTCATGTCCCGCGGGCAGTGACGAAGCAGATAGCGGGCCACCTCCCCGGGCATGTCCATTCCCCGCGCCCGGGCCCGCGCCATCAGCGCCGTGGACTTGGCGTTGTCGTCGAGCTCGTGCAGGTGAAACACCGCTCCCCAGGACAGTCGCGAGACCAGGTCGGGAAGCCGGAAGCCGGCGCGGGCCGGGGGTGCCGCGGCCGCCACGGCCAAATGGCCCCCCGCCTCGCGCACCCGATTGAACAGGGTGAACAGCGCCTCTTCCCAGCGGGGCTGTGCGGCGACGGCGTCCGCGTCGTCCAGACATACCAGCGCCTGCAGCTCCATCCCGTCCAGCAACTCGGGGGTGAGCTCGCCTGCATCGGCAAGCGGCGCATAGGCGGCCGCGCGGTCACAGCCTGCCGCATGATGACAGGCCGCCTGCAGCAGGTGGGTGCGGCCCGTGCCCGGCGCACCCCAGAGATACAACATCGGCGGCTCGCCGCCCTGGGCCAATGAGCGCAGGCTGTCTACTGCCGCGGCGCTGCCCCCGGGGACGAAGCCGTCGAACGTCGCACTGTCGCGCAGGCGCAGGCCGAGGGGGAGCTGCACGCTCATGGGGCGGCCATTGGCGATGCGGCGGCGGCCAACCCTATTTTCCCTCTTCGTAGAGGGTGCTGCCCAAATACCGCTCGTGGGCGTGGCGCGCCAGCACCGCCAGCACCGCGGCCGCCGGCAGCGCCAAGAGCACCCCGGTAAAGCCAAACAGCTGCCCCCCGGCCAGCACGGCGAAGATCACGGCGACCGGGTGCAGGCCGATGCGATCGCCCACCAGCCAGGGCGTGAGGACCATACCCTCCAGGAGCTGGCCCACCCCGAACACCGCAAGCACCGCCACCAGCTGAAACGGGTCGTGGGTCTGCACCACGATCGCCACGCCGGCGGCCACTATCCCGAGCACGGTCCCCAGATAGGGGACAAAGCTCACCAGCCCGGCCATGACGCCGATCAGCAGGGCCAGCTGCAGACCCACGACCCACAAGCCCAAGGTGTAGATCGCTGCAAGGGCGAGCATGACGAGAAACTGGCCGCGCAGGAACGCGGACAGCACGCCGTCGGACTCGCGGGCGAGGCGCGCGATGTCGCGCTCCATGCGCCGCGGCACCAGGCCGTGCAGGTGTGCCGCCAGGCGGTCCCAGTCTCGCAGCAGATAAAAGGTGACCACCGGGATGAGCACCAGATTGGCCAACCAAGCGAGCAAAGCCGCACCCGAGGTGGATACCGACCCCAGCAGCCGAACCGCTACCCCGCCGGCCTGCTGCCAATGCTCGCGCAGCGTGGCCGCCAGGGTCTGCGCATCGATGGCGACACCCTCGAGACCCAGATGCTCGGTGACCCACGGCAGCAGCCGATCTTGCAGCCACGCCATATAGGCCGGCAGCTGGCTGAGCAGGTAGGCGATCTGGCGCTCCACCAGCGGCACCAGAAGCAACAACAGCAGGGCGAGCACGACCAGCAGCAGCACGAACACCACGACCACGGCAAGCGTGCGCGAGAGACCCAGGCGCTGCAGGCGGTCTGCCAGCGGATCGCCCAGATAGGCGAGGAGCGCCGATACCAGAAACGGCGTGAACACCGGGGCGAGCAGATAAATCAACACCCCCGTGCCGGCCACGCCGGCCAGCAGCAGCCACTTCTGCGAATCGCTCACGCGCCGTTCCTCCTGAACCGCACGGCGCGGCGTCCCCAGGTCACCACGTAGCCCGAGCCCGAGAGCACGACCGTGCTCAGAACGGCATAGGTGAGCACGCGGATCGACTCCTCCGGCACGGCGATCACCTGATCGAACATGACCGCCATCACCAACAGGATCTGCAACACCGTGTTGGCCTTGCTGATCCAGCTCGGCTCGGCCTCGACCTTTTCCACCAGGTAGTAGTAGAGCATGCTGCCGGTGGCGATGACCGCGTCGCGGGCGACCACCGCGGCGAGCAGCCACAGCGGGATCAACCCCAGCCACGCCAACATAAGGTAGGTGGAAACCATCATCGTCTTGTCGGCGATGGGATCCAGCCACCCGCCCAGGCCGCTGGACCAGCCGAACCTCCGCGCCAGGTAGCCGTCCACCGCATCCGACGCGCCGGCGACGGCGAACAGCAGCAAAGCGCCGGCGAAGTGCCCATGCTCGAGCAGCACGAGCACCGGGAGGACCAGCAGGATGCGCAGGGCGCTGATGAGGTTGGGAAGATAACCGAGATTCACGGCACCAGGCGGTAGCTGAGCGCCTGCGGCAGCGAAACGGTGCCGCCCGGGCTATCGGCAGATCCTGCGAGCTCGTCCGACGGCGCCAATACACTGCCCAAGCCAAAGGAGCGGGTCAGCTGCGCGACGTCCCCAAGGACATCGAGCTCATAGAGCACACCGCCGCCCTGGACCCTCACCACCTGCAGGTGCTTGACCTGACTGCGGGCCGCAAGATACCGCTCCAGGCGCGCGAAATCCTGCAGGGTGTGCACACCTTCCACATTGAGGGTGATGCGCGTCTGTCCACCCTGGCCCGGGCGAAACGCGTAGCGCGATACCAGGATGTCCGCGGCGCCATCGATGGCTTGTGCAGCGGCGTCTCCCAATGGCCCCGGGGGATGCGACCAGTTTGTCTCGCGCGCGCGATTGAGCAGGGTCCAGCGACCCCGCCAGCTGCCGTCGCGCAGGCGGTAGAGCCGGCCGACGAGGACGGCCTCGGCCCCGTAGCGCCTCGACGCCTCGCGTATGCTGTCGAAGAAGCCGCCCCAGACATCGGCGAAGCGCACCCGGCTTTGGTCCTGCAGGTCCAGCAGCGGAAACACCAAGGGCAGGCCGCGCCGCACCGCCTCGGCCAGCACCTCCCGGTGCACCGCGCCGTCGCTGTCACCGCTCACCAGATAGCGCCGCGTGCCATCCTCCACTGCCAGCCACACCAGGGTAAGGGGCCGCTCCGCCCCCCACAACGGCAGCCCGCTATCGGTGACCAGCCCCTCCAGGGCCCGGGGATCGAAACGTGCCCACAGCGTCAGGGCCGGCCCCCCCTCCGCCCCTGCATCCTCGCCGCCCTGAGGCTGACGGTAGCGAAACTGTTGCACGTAGCGCGCCGGCGAGGCGACGGCCTGTGCCAACAGGTCGAGCTGCGCGAGGTCGCGCGCGCCCGTGAGACGCGTGAGCACTACCCGCAGGGCCTCGCCCAGCGCACGCTTGCGCTCACCGCCGCTCTGATCGACGACCGGCACTTCGGCCTCGTACAAATGCCCCACCTGTACGGCCGCTCGTCCGGGGACGGGCAGCAGTGCAGACAGGGACAGTACAACAAGCGCGGCTAGGAACGGCCGGGCCATCAACACACCTCTGCATGCGACCGCAGGCGACATTCGCTGCACGGAATCCGGACGGTGTACAATACCATAAATCGTCACGCGGGCCGCGTTCTCTCGGCACCATCGCCAGACATTACACAAAGGTATCCATCGTGAGCGACACATTCGAGCCCTCGCCGCCCGCCGGCCTGCGCTATCGCGACGCCGGCGTGGACATCGATGCCGGCAACCGGCTGGTGCGGCGCATCGGCCCGCTGGCTGCGCGCACGCGACGGCCGGAGGTACTGGCCGGGCTCGGGGGCTTCGGCGCCTTGTTCGAGCTGCCGGCGGGCCGGTTCCGGGAGCCTGTTTTGGTATCGGGGGCCGACGGTGTGGGCACCAAGCTCAGACTGGCCTTGACCCTGGGTCGGCATGACACCGTGGGCATCGACCTGGTCGCCATGTGCGTCAACGACCTGCTGGTGCAGGGCGCCGAGCCGCTCTTCTTCCTCGACTATTACGCCACCGGCCGGCTGGACGTGGAAGTGGCGGCCCAGGTGGTCGAGGGCATCGCCTGCGGCTGCGAGCAGGCCGGTGCGCCCTGATCGGCGGCGAGACCGCCGAGATGCCCGGCATGTACGCGCCGGGCGACTACGACCTCGCCGGCTTCGCCGTGGGCGTGGTGGAGAAGCGCCGCATCATCGACGGCAGCCGGGTGCGCGCCGGCGACCGCCTGATCGGGCTGGCCTCCTCCGGGGCGCACTCCAACGGCTATTCGCTGATCCGCAAGATCGTCCAGGCGAGCGAGGCCGATCTCAGCATGCCATTTGCCGGGCGCACGCTGGGCGAGGCCCTGCTGGAGCCGACCCGTATCTATGTAAGGCCCGTGCTCGCCCTGCTGAAGCAGGTACAGGCCCATGCGCTCGCCCACATCACCGGCGGCGGGATCACGGAGAACCTGCCGAGGGTGCTGCCCGAGGGCACCCGGGCGCTGATCGACGCCGTAGCCTGGACCCGCCCCTCCGTGTTCGACTGGCTGCAGCAGCAAGGGGGCATCGAAGACGCCGAGATGCACCGCACGTTTAACTGCGGTGTCGGCATGGTGGTGTGCGTGGCCGCCGATGACGTCGAGCGCACTCTCGATATCCTGCACGAACAGGGCGAACAGGCCTGGCCGATCGGCGAGGTCGCCAGCGGCGGGGCGCCGGGCGTGGAGATCCGCTGAGCGCCCGTGCGATGACCGCCCCGGACAAGCTCCCCATCGTCGTGCTGATCTCGGGCGGGGGCACCAACCTCCAGGCCCTCATCGACGCCGCTGCCCGCGGCGACCTGCCCGCAGACATTCGCGCCGTAATCAGCAACCGCGCCGAGGCCTACGGACTGGTGCGCGCCGCCCGCGCGGGTATTCCGACGGAGGTGGTGGACCACACGCGGTTCAGCGACCGGGATCGCTTCGACCGCGCCCTTCGAGAGCGCATCGACGCCTACCGTCCCGGCCTGGTGGTACTTGCCGGATTCATGCGCATCCTCACTCGCGCGTTCGTCAATTACTACCGCGGGCGCATCATGAACATTCACCCCTCGCTGCTGCCGGACCTGCGGGGACTGAACACCCACCAGCGCGCCCTCGCCGAGGGCAGAGAGAGCCACGGGGCGAGCGTGCACTTCGTGACCGACGAGCTGGACGGCGGACCCGTGATCGTGCAGGCGCCGGTACCGGTGCATCCCGGGGACACCGCCGATGTGCTGGCCGCACGGGTGCTGGAGCAGGAACACCGGATCTACCCCCTGGCCATACGCTGGTTCGCCGAGGGCCGGCTGCGTATGGAAGGCGGCACAATCCACCTCGACGGCCGACCGTTGACCGGTCCCTGTCGGTTCGACCCCGAAACCGGTACAGTGGACACATGCGGCTCCTGAGGCGCTCACTCTACTGGATATTGCTGTCCGCCGCCCCGGCGGTACTGGGGGCGCTCGTGGCGAACCCGCGCAGCGAAGCGCCTGCGCTGCCCGCGTTCAGCGCACACTACGTGCTACACAAGGGGAGCTTCAAGGTGGCCGAAGCGCGCGTGCAACTCCGGCGCCAAGACACGCGCTATGTGTACTCCAGTCGCACCGAGCCGGCGGGTCTGCTGGCGCTGTTTCGCAACGACCGCATCACCGAGCGCAGCGTATGGACCTGGGAGGGGGCCCGGATCCGGCCGCTGGAATACCGATACACCCACGTCGGCAGCAAGAAGAATCGTGATGCGCACCTGGTGTTCGACTGGGAGCGCAATCGGGTGGCCAACACGGTGCAGGGACACACATGGCACATGGAGATCCCGGAGGGGACCCTGGACAAGTTTTCGGTCCACCTAGCGGTGATGCTGGACCTGCAGCGCCAGCGCAAGGACATGCAATATTTCATCGCCGACGGAGGCAACCTCAAGACCTATCGGTTCAAGACTTTGGGCCGAGAGCGCATCGAGACGCAGGCCGGCACGTTCGAGACCATCAAGCTCGAACGGGTGCGCGACGACATGGACCGCCAGACCTATATCTGGTGTGCACCCGAGCTCAAGTATCTGCTCGTGCGCATCGAGCACATAGAGGACGGAGACCGGCTCCGCATGGAGGTGGACGAGGTGAAGCCCGGCAAGGAATTGAAACCTCAGGACACTGATACTCAAAGGCGCGGGGATGATCGGACATGAGCCTCGCCAATCATCGCGCTAATTCTATAATTGCGTAAACGACGGTGGTGAGCGCAACCAAGGGCTTGCAGCTCCCGGGTTTACGCTTCGTCAATCGCCAGGCGCTGGGGCGCACCGGCGGTGAGATCGAAAACCGAAGGTCTTGTTCCGCTCAGGCCTTCGGCAGGGTTACGCCGCGCTGGCCGAAGTATTTGCCGGCGCGGTCCTTGTAGGAGGTCTCACACGCCTCGTCGGATTCCAGGAACAGCACCTGGGCCACCCCCTCGTTGGCGTAGATCTTGGCCGGCAGGGGCGTGGTATTGGAAAACTCCAGGGTCACGTGCCCTTCCCACTCCGGCTCCAGCGGCGTCACGTTGACGATGATGCCGCAGCGGGCGTAGGTGGATTTGCCCAGGCAGACGGTGAGCACGTTGCGCGGGATGCGGAAGTATTCCACGGTGCGCGCCAGGGCGAAGGAGTTGGGCGGTATGATGCACACGTCCGACTGGACGTCCACGAAGCTGTCCTCGTCGAAGTTCTTGGGGTCGACGATCGCCGTGTTGATATTGGTAAAGATCTTGAACTCGCCAGCACAGCGGATGTCGTAGCCGTAGCTCGAGGTCCCGTAGGAGATGATGCGTCCGCTCTCGCCCTCGCGAACCTGACCGGCCTCGAAGGGCTCGATCATGCCGCGCTCCAGCGCCATGCGCCGGATCCATCTGTCGGACTTTATGGTCATCGATCGGCGGTCGCAGCATGCAAGCGCTAAAATCCCCAGAGCCAGATTCTATCCGGCTCTGGGCATCCTGACCACCGTGGACTGCGAACTACGTGGACTAGTTGTTCTGGATGACGATCTGCGGGAACTTGGCGGCGTAGTTCTTGGCCTGCAGCGAGAGCTTGGCGGCGGCACGCCGGGCGATCTCCCGGTAGATCTCGGCAATGCGGCTGTCCGGCTGGGCCACCACGGTGGGCTTGCCGCCGTCGGTCTCCTCGCGGATATGGATATCCAGTGGCAGCGCGCCCAAAAAGTCTACGTCGTACTCCTCGGACATGCGCTGGCCGCCGCCCTCGCCGAAGATGTGCTCCTCGTGGCCGCAGTTGCTGCAGATGTGGATGCTCATGTTCTCCACGATGCCCAGCACCGGCACCTCCACCTTCTCGAACATCTTCAGCCCCTTCTTTGCGTCCTGCAGGGCGATGTCCTGGGGGGTGGTGACGATGATCGCCCCGGACACCGGCACCTTCTGGGCCAGGGTGAGCTGGGTGTCGCCGGTGCCCGGCGGAAGATCGATGATCAAGTAGTCCAGGTTGTGCCAATTGGTGTCCTTGAGCAGCTGCTCCAGGGCCTGGGTCACCATGGGCCCGCGCCAGATCATTGGCGTATCCTCGTCGATGAGAAAACCGATGGACATGGCCTGCAGGTGATAGCTGGTCAGGGGCTCCAGGGTCTTGCCGTCGGCCGAGTTCGGCTTGCCGCGGATGCCGAGCATGCGCGGCTGGCTGGGCCCGTAGATGTCGGCGTCGAGGATGCCCACGTTGGCGCCCTCGGCCGCCAGCGCCAGCGCCAGGTTCACCGCCGTGGTGGATTTGCCCACCCCGCCCTTGCCGGAGGCGATGGCGATGATGTTCCTCACCCCCTCGATGGTCTTGAGATTCTTCTGAACCACGTGGGACTGGATCTTCCAGGATACCTCGACCGCGGCCGACTCCACTCCGTCCAGGGCCTCGATCCTTTGCGTGAGCTCGGAGGCCAGCCTCTCCCGAAAACCCTTGGCCGGATAGCCGAGCACCACCTTGACCGAGACCTTGGCGTCGTCGACGCTGACCTCCTTGACGGCCTTGCTGGTGATGAGGTCCTTGTCCAGGTGGGGATCGACATAGCCCTTCAGAGCCTCCTCCACCTGCGCTTGGGTCACGTTGGCCATACCACAAACCTCCTCGAACGCTCGCCGGCTCGCGCCGGCCCGGAAAGCCGGAGTGATTTGATCAGGTATTATACACGAGAATTTCTGGCCGCGTAGTATTTCATAAATTACCGATCAACTCTAAGATAACGGCGGTTTTCGCGGCCGTGCGCCCGGCGATCCTCGCCACGGGCGGGCGGAACCCCTTTGTTCTGATGAATCTTCAGGGATTTCCATAAGATACAAACTCATGAGCGGTCCCCCACGCAAGATCCTGGTCACCTCGGCCCTGCCATACGCCAATGGCAGCATTCACCTGGGCCATTTGGTGGAATACATCCAGACGGACATCTGGGCCCGATTCCAGCGCATGCGCGGCCACGAGTGCCACTACGTGTGCGCCGACGACACCCACGGCACCCCCATCATGCTGCGCGCCCAGCAGGAGGGGATCACCCCCGAGGCGCTCATCGAGCGCATGCACGCCGAGCACGGCGAGGACTTTGCAGCGTTTCACGTCGGCTTCGACAACTATTACTCCACCAACTCCGAGGAAAACCGCGAGCTTGCCCAGGGCATATACCGGCGCCTGCGCGAGGCGGGGCTGATCGAGACCCACACCATCGAGCAGTTCTACGACCCCGAGCGCGAGATGTTCCTGCCGGACCGCTTCATCAAGGGCGAGTGCCCCCGCTGTCATGCCGCCGATCAGTATGGTGACGGCTGCGAGGTGTGCGGCACCACCTACGCGCCCACCGACCTGCTCAATCCGGTGTCGGCCCTCTCCGGCGCCGCACCCGTGAGGCGCGAGTCGGAGCACTACTTCTTCAAGCTCAGCCAGTGCGAGGCCTTCCTGCGGGACTGGATGCGCCGGGGCGATCGGGGCGAGAGCCCCCTGCAGCCCGAGGCCGCCCACAAGCTGGAGGAGTGGTTCCAGGCGGGGCTGCGCGACTGGGACATCTCCCGCGACGCGCCCTACTTCGGCTTCGAGATCCCCGATGCCCCCGGCAAGTACCTCTACGTGTGGCTGGATGCGCCGGTCGGCTATATGGCGAGCTTCAAGAACCTGTGGGATCGCCGCGGCCTGGACTTCACCGAGTGGTGGAGTCCGCAGAACGATACCGAGCTCTATCACTTCATCGGCAAGGACATCCTGTACTTCCACGCCCTGTTCTGGCCGGCGGTGCTGCATCACGCCGGTTACCGGACCCCGGATCGCATCTGCGTGCACGGCTTCCTGACCGTCAACGGCCAGAAGATGTCCAAGTCGCGCGGCACGTTCATCAACGCGCGCACCTATCTCGAGCACCTCGAGCCCGAGTACCTGCGCTATTACTTTGCCGCCAAGCTCAACGACCGGGTGGAGGACATCGATCTCAACCTCGATGACTTTGTCGCGCGGGTCAACAGCAATCTGGTGGGCAAGTACGTCAATATCGCCTCGCGCTCGGCGGGGTTTCTCACCAAGCGCTTCGGCGGACGCCTGGCCGGCGGGCTGGGCGAGCACGACCGCGGGCTGCTCAACCGGCTGCAGGGGGAGGCCGAGCGCATCGCCGAGCTCTACGAGGCCCGCCAGTTCAGCGAGGCGGTGCGCCTGATCATGGCGCTCGCCGACGAGGCCAACGAGTACATCAACCAGACGCGTCCCTGGGAGGTGGCCAGGCAGGACGGCCAGGAGGAGAGACTGCACCGCCTGTGCACGACCAACATCAACCTCTTCCGCCTGCTCACCCTGTACCTCAAGCCCATCCTCCCGGTGCTGGCCGAGAAGGTAGAGGCCTTTCTCAACATCGCCCCGCTGGGCTGGGACGACAGCCACCATATCCTGCTCGATCACGAGATCAGGCCCTACCAGCACCTGGCCAAGCGCGTGGAGCCGAGCCAGATCGAGGCCATGCTGGCGCAAAACCGTGCGGCGGCCGAGACCGAGTCAAGGCCTGTGGAGCACCCGCCGGCCCGCCACGGCGAGCACCAGCAGCGCGAGCACCCGCCCATCGCCGAGACCGTGTCGTTCGACGACTTCGCCAAGATCGACTTGCGCGTGGCGCGCATCGTCACCGCCGAACCCGTCGAAGGGGCCGACAAGCTGCTCAGGCTGACCCTGGACGTCGGCGGCGAGACCCGCATGGTCTTCGCCGGCATCAAGTCCGCCTATGCGCCGGAGCAGGTCCAGGGGCGGCTGACGGTGGTGGTCGCCAATCTCGCTCCGCGGAAAATGCGCTTCGGAGTGTCCGAAGGCATGGTCTTGGCCGCCGGCCCCGGCGAAGAGGACATCTGGTTGATCGCTCCGGACAGCGGCGCGCGGCCCGGCATGAAAGTCACGTAACCTGCAGCCAATAGTCCTCACGATCGCGGGGGCTTTCGGCTGGCGCCTTCGCGACTCTCCGCCGAATCCTGTAAACTCGTCACTCACCTATGAGTGAATACGCCCTCATCCTGGTCAGCACCGTCCTGGTTAACAACTTCGTGCTCGTGAAGTTTCTGGGCCTGTGCCCGTTCATGGGGGTATCGCGCAAGCTGGAGACGGCCACCGGCATGTCCCTGGCCACCACCTTCGTGCTCACGCTGTCCTCGATCAGCAGTTATCTCATCAACGAATACCTGTTGATCCCGTTGGAGCTGGAGTACCTGCGCACCATCAGCTTCATCCTGGTGATCGCCGCGGTGGTGCAGTTCACCGAAATGGTCGTGCACAAGACCAGCCCGCTGCTCTACCAGGTGCTGGGCATCTTCTTGCCGCTGATCACCACCAACTGTGCGGTGCTCGGGGTGGCCCTGCTGAATACCCAGCAGCAGCACGGCTTCCTGCACTCGGCGGTGTACGGATTCGGGGCCGCGGTCGGGTTCTCGCTGGTATTGATCCTGTTTGCGGGAGTGCGCGAGCGCGTCGCGGCCGCGGACGTCCCCGAGGCGTTCAAGGGCAGCGCCATCGCCCTGATCACGGCGGGGCTGATGTCGCTGGCGTTCATGGGCTTCTCGGGCCTTGTAAGGCCCTGAGGGCGCGGGCACCGAACGGTGGATTTATAGCTGGTTTTTGCGGGGGCTATTGGAGCCTGACTTCATAACCTGTCGCCGGTGGAGGGGAAAGCGGACTGTAAATTTCTCTCGCAAAGGCGAAAAGCCCGCCAAGGAAGAGCGCGGCCAGGTCGGCACACAGTTTGCTGAGCTATGGTGAGACGCGCACGAAGCACGCAGTCGCCCGTACCGTCAAACCACGCCGAGAAGAACAACGTTTACTTTGCGCACTTGGCGTCTTGGCGAGAGCGATAGATACCCTATGGCGCCCACGAATTCCGACGAGGAGCACCTTGTGTGAGCACCTTGTGTCCGCCGCGCTCGGCGCATAGATCGATGCAACGGGAATGATCGCCGCGATACTGGCAATCGCTGGGCTGGCAGCCGTCTTCGGGCTGATCCTGGGCTATGCATCCATCCGCTTCCGGGTGGAGAGCGATCCGGTGGTGGATCGCATCGATGCCCTGCTGCCCCAGACGCAGTGCGGGCAGTGCGGCTACCCGGGCTGCCGCCCCTATGCGGAGGCCATCGCCAATGGGGAGGCCGACATCAACCGGTGCGCGCCCGGAGGCGAAAACACGGTCATCGCGCTGGCTGATCTGCTGGGCCGCGACCCCAAGCCCCTGGAGACCGAAGAGCAGGGAGAGATGGTCGCGGTCATCGACGAGGATCTGTGCATCGGATGCACGCTGTGCATACAGGCCTGCCCCGTGGACGCCATTGCGGGTGCGGCCAAACAGATGCACACCGTGATCGAGCAAGAGTGCACCGGGTGCAAGTTGTGCGTCGAACCGTGCCCCGTCGAGTGCATTCACATGGTGCCGGTCAAGCAGCACATCGGCACCTGGAAGTGGCCTTATCCCGAGGACACCGACGGCCGCGCCGAGGAGACCTCGGCCGCCGAATAGCGTACGTCGCGGGCTGGACATCGCAAGCGATGCTTTTCATGATTTATCGTTTCGGATCCGACTGGCACTCGTAACCATCCCTACACACATGGCGGTCGATCAATACAAGCTTAACAGCTTCTTCGGCGGGCTGCGGCTGCCCGGTCACAAGCAGCTGTCGAACGGCGAGCCCATCGCCCCTGCGCGATTGGCGGAGCGCCTGGTACTGCCCCTGCAGCAGCACATCGGTGAGCCCGCCGAGCCTCACGTGGCCGTGGGCGAGCGGGTGCGCAAGGGGCAGATGATCGCGCGCCCGTCCGGTTACGTGAGTGCAGCCCTTCACGCGCCCAGCTCCGGCACGGTCGTCGATATCGGGGAACATATGGTGCCCCATCCCTCCGGGCTGGCCGCACCGTGCGTCGTGATAGAGACGGACGGCGCCGACGAATGGATCGGGCGCCCCCGCGAGCCCGTAGCCTACGAGCAGCTGGACCCAGGCGCGCTGCGCAACCGTATCCGCGACGCCGGGATCGTCGGGCTGGGCGGGGCGGGTTTCCCGTCGTCCGTCAAGCTCAATCCCGGAAGACGCCGCGGCGTCGATTATCTCGTCCTAAACGGTGCCGAGTGCGAGCCGTACATCACCTGCGACGAGATGCTGATGCGCGAGCGCGCCAGGCAGATCGTCGGCGGTCTGCGAATCATGCGCCATGCGCTCCAGACTGCTCGGTGTGTGATCGGCATCGAGGACAACAAACCGCAGGCCTACGCCGCCCTCGTCGAGGCCGTGGGCGAGGACTGCGGGACCGACATACAGGTGGTGCAGGTGCCGACCATCTACCCCGCCGGCGGTGAAAGACAGCTGATCAAGGTGCTGACCGGACGCGAGGTCCCCAGCCACGGCCTGCCCCTGGACGTGGGCGTGGTCTGCCACAACGTGGGTACGGCGAGCGCCGTGTACGACGCCCTGCGACACTCCCAACCGCTGCTCTCGCGCGTGGTAACGGTGACCGGAGGCGGCGTGAGGGCGCCACGCAACCTCGAGGTGTTGATCGGCACGCCGCTGCGAGAGCTGATCGAGCAGTGCGGCGGCTATACCGAGCGGGCCAACCGGTTGATCATCGGGGGCCCCATGATGGGCTTTACGGTGACCTCTGACGAGCTGCCCGTGATCAAGACCACCAACTGCGTACTGGTCACCGACGCCCGCGAGACGCCCGACCCGGAGCCGGCGCTGCCCTGCATCCGCTGCGGCGCTTGCGCCGAGGTGTGTCCGGCGAGGCTGCTGCCGCAGCAGCTCTACTGGTACAGTCGCTGTAAAGATTTCGACAAGACCCAGGACTATCATCTGTTCGACTGCATCGAGTGCGGATGCTGCGCCTATGTGTGCCCCAGCCGCATCCCGCTGGTGCAGTATTTTCGATTTGCCAAGACCGAGATCTGGGCCCAGGAGCGGGAGAAGCAGAAGGCGGACCTGGCCCGCAGGCGGCACGAATTCCATATCGAGCGGCTCGAGCGCGAGAAGCGCGAACGTGAGGAGCGCATGCACAAGAAAAAGACCGCGCTCAAGGCTGCGGCGAGTCAAGCCGAGCAGGACCCCAAGAAGACGGCCATCGAGGCCGCCCTCAAGCGCGTGGAGGCGAAAAAGGCTCAGGCCAAGGTCACACCCAGGAACGTCGATAACCTGACCGAGGCGCAGAGAAGAGAAATCGCCGAGGTCGAGGAGCGCCGCAAACGGCGTATGCAGCAAGAGGGCGCCCCGGCCCGAATCGATTCCGATCGGAAAAACTGATGTGGCCGGCACCGACACAGATGCCGAAAACAAAGAACAACAATGCGATTCACTAATGTAAGCTCACCCCACCTGACGGCCGACAACAGCGTGGGCCTGATGATGCGCCGGGTCGTGCTGGCGCTGATTCCCGGCATCGGCGCCTGTTTCGTGTTCTTCGGCTGGGGCGTCCTGCTCAACGTGGGCATCGCCGCGGTCACCGCCGCGGCCGCCGAGGCGGCGGTGCTCTTCCTTTGCCGCCGGCCCATCACACTCTTTTTGCGCGACGGCAGTGCGCTGGTCACGGCGGTTCTGCTCGCCCTTTCGCTTCCCGGCGTGGCCCCATGGTGGGTGGTCGCCGTTTCCACCGCCTTCGCCATCGTGATCGCCAAACAGCTCTTCGGCGGCCTCGGCTACAACCCCTTCAACCCCGCCATGATCGGGTACGTGGTGGCGCTAATCTCCTTCCCGCGGCAGATGATCCAATGGCCGCACCCCAGCCCGGACGAGCGGCTGGGCCTGCTGGACGCGTTGCGCTTCAAGTTCACCGGCGAGCTTCCGGCCCAGGCCACACTGGATACCATCACCGCGGCGACGCCCCTGGATGCCATCAAGACCGAGCTGGGGCTGAACCAGACGCTGACCGAGCTGCAGCAGACCAGCCCGGTGTTCGGCACGGTCGGCGGCACCGGTTGGGAATGGATCGGGCTGGCGTTCCTGCTGGGTGGCCTGTGGCTGCTGCTCAAGGGAGTGATCCGCTGGCATATCCCGCTGGCCATGCTCGGCGGCCTGTTCGTTACGGCGCTGGTCTTTCACGCCGTCGACTCCGACACCTACCTGCCGCCGCTGTTTCACCTGTTTTCGGGCGGCGCCATGCTGGGCGCCTTCTTTATTGCCACCGACCCCGTCACCGCAAGCACCACGGTGCGGGGGCGCCTGGTGTTCGGCGCCGGCATCGGGGTGATCACCTACATCATCCGCACCTGGGGCGGGTATCCCGACGGGGTCGCCTTCGCGGTCCTGTTGATGAACATGGCTGTGCCGACCATCGACCACTATACACAGCCCAGGGTTTTCGGGGCGCATGATGAATAACCAGGCGGCGGTGCGCAACATATTGGGCTCCACCGTGTTGCTCGCCCTGTTCGCCGTCGTCGGCACCGCCCTGGTCGCCTTTACCTTCGAGCGCACCGAGGAGCGCATCCTGGAGAACGAGCGCCAGGCCCTACTGCGCAACCTGCACGAGATCATCCCGCCGGAAAAACACGACAACGAGATCTTCACCGACACCATCCATGTGACCTCACCCTATTTCCTCGGCACCGACGAGCCGACCGCGGTATACCGTGCGCGCAACGAAGGGCATCCGGTGGCCGCCGCCCTGACGCCGGTGGCCCCCGACGGCTACAGCGGGCCGATCAAGCTTCTGGTGGGGGTCTATTACGATGGCACCGTGGCCGGCGTGCGCGTCATCTCCCACCACGAGACACCCGGGCTGGGCGACGCCATCGAGGCGGAGCGCTCCGATTGGATCGACACCTTCGCCGGTAAATCCCTCGGCAACCCGCCCCCCCGGGATTGGCGCGTGGAGAAGGACGGCGGGGCGTTCGACCAGCTCACCGGGGCGACCATCACGCCGCGGGCGGTGGTCAAGGCGGTACGCAAGACTCTGGTATACTTTGCACGGCATCGCGACGAGCTCTTCCAACCCAAGACGGAGGACGAGAACGCCGAGGCGCGTGAGGAGGCGACCTACCCCGTCACCGGCGCCGCCGAACGATGAGCACGGGGGCGAGAGAACCATGACGAGATACGGCAGGATCGCGCTGGACGGATTCTGGTACAACAACCCGGCTCTGGTGCAGCTGTTGGGGCTGTGCCCGTTGCTGGCCGTCACCTCCACCGTGGTCAATGGCCTGGGGATGGGGCTCGCTACCACTGCCGTGCTGGTGGCATCGAACGTCACGGTATCGATGATCCGCAACCTGGTGCGCAGCGAGGTCCGCATCCCGGTGTTCGTGCTCGTGATCGCCTCCTTCGTCACCGCCGTGGAGCTGGCCATGAACGCCTTTTTTCATGACCTCTACAAGATCCTCGGCATCTTCATTCCCTTGATCGTCACCAACTGCTCCATCATAGGGCGCGCCGAGGCGTTCGCCTCCAAGAGCAACGCCTCGCACGCATTCGCCGACGGACTGACCATGGGGCTGGGCTTCACCCTGGTGCTCACCGTGCTCGGCGGCATGCGCGAGGCGATCGGCGCTGGCACGCTGCTCGACAAGGCCTACCTGATGTTCGGCGAGGGCGCGCGCGGGATGACGCTCACCCTCGTGGAGGACTACGACGGGTTCCTGCTGGCCGTCCTGCCGCCCGGCGCGTTTCTGGGCCTGGGGATGCTGATCGCGCTCAAGAACCTGATTGACAGGCGCATGCAGCGGCGCGCCGCACAGCCGACGCGTGCCCCCGCGCCCGCCGAGGCGACCTAACCATCCACAGGCGCCGGCCTGCAGCCGAGCTCGGGTTGCGGGGCCGCCGCTTGTACGCTGCCGCCGCGCCGAGCCGGGTCCAAGCGATGAATGACAAGAAACGCCGCGAGATCTTCAGACGCCTGCAACAAGCCAATCCCCGGCCCGCCACCGAGCTCGAGTACGGCAACCGCTATCAGCTCCTGGTCGCGGTCATCCTCTCGGCGCAGGCGACGGATGCGGGCGTCAACAAGGCCACCCAAGAGCTGTTTCGCAAGGTGAAGACCCCCCAGGACATGCTCGAGCTCGGCGAGGCCGGGCTCAAGCGGCACATCAGGAGTATCGGGCTGTTCAATACCAAGGCCAAAAACATCCTCCGGGCCTCGAAAACACTGGTGGAGCAGCACGGGAGTCGCCTGCCCGGCGATCGCGAGGCGCTCGAGGCCCTGCCCGGCGTCGGCCGCAAGACCGCCAACGTGGTGCTCAACACGGCCTTCGGCCAGCCCACCATCGCCGTGGACACGCATATCTTTCGGGTGGCCAACCGCACCGGCCTGGCTCCCGGCAAGACGATGCGCCGGGTCGAAGACGGGCTGATCGAGGCAGTGCCGCCGGAGTTTCTGCAACACGCCCACCACTGGCTGATACTGCACGGGCGCTATGTCTGCATTGCCCGCAGGCCTCGCTGCAGCGCCTGCATCATTTGCGATCTGTGCGAGTATCCGCACAAGAACTTGCACTGAGCGTCGGACACCGCCCTGCGTCTGCCTCGCACATTGCTGCAGCAAGAATACCAGTTATCATTCCGCATCGATCTCACGGCGTGTCGGGGCATGCCAACGGCGACCCGCTGAAACTTTCCCACGACCTTGCGGTCACAGTGCATGTGCCCGGCCGGCTCGATCTCGAAGGCAGATGGAGTCCGGTGCGCGGTCACATCGAGTCAGGACGCTTTTATCGACAACAACATCGGAGGGTAACCATCATGGCACGCAAGAGCGTCAAGTCGTCTGTAACCGCCGCCGTCGGCGCCGCCTTTGTCACCTCGCTGGCAGGCGTTCCCGCCCAAGCTACCGACAATCCGTTCACCATCACGGAGCTGTCCAGCGGTTACATGGTCGCCGACAAGCAGGGCGAGGGTAAGTGCGGCGAAGGCAAGTGCGGAGACAAGCGCCAAGAGAAACAGGCAAAGGAGGGCAAGTGCGGCGGAAGCACCAAGCAGGAGCAGGCGAAGGGCAAGGAAGGCAAAGGCGGTGAGGGAAGGTGCGGCGGCTCGCGCTGATCACCCATGACCATGAGTGAGGAACGCTACCCCGTTCATGGTGCCGGACTCGGTTTGCGGCGGGCCCTCATGGGTCCGCTGGCCGGGAGCCCGGACGCACCAGCGCGGTTCCCGGTGAGCTTCATGGAGGTGGCCCCGGAGAACTGGATTGGCGTCGGGGGCCGGCTGGGGCGCGAGTTTCGCGCCTTCACCGAACGCTTCCCCTTCATCTGCCACGGGCTGTCCCTTTCCATCGGCGGCCCGGCCCCGCTGGATACGCAGTTCGTCCAACGCATCGGGCGCTTCTTGGACGACCACGGGATCGGCTGCTACAGCGAGCATTTGAGCTACTGCACCGACGGCGGGCATCTGTACGACCTCATGCCCATCCCGTTCACCGAGGAGGCGGTGACATACGTCGCCGGGCGTATCCGCCAGGTGCAGGACATCCTGGGGCGGCGCATCGCCATGGAGAATGTGTCCTACTACGCCGCCCCGGCGAAGGCGATGGACGAGATCACGTTCATCAACGCCGTGCTCGAGGAGGCCGACTGTGATCTGCTCCTCGATGTCAACAACATTTACGTCAACAGCGTCAACCATGGCTACGACGCCGGAAAATTTCTCGAGGCGCTGCCGGGCGGGTGCATCGCCTACTGCCACATCGCAGGGCACTACAACGAGGCGGAGGACCTGATCGTGGACACCCACGGCGCCCCGGTGATCCGTACCGTCTGGGATCTGCTGGAGCGCGCCTATGCCCGCTTCGGCGTCATGCCCACGCTGCTGGAGCGCGACTTCAACATACCGCCGCTGCCGGAGCTGTTGGGGGAGGTGGACAGGATCGTGCAGCTGCAAGCCAAGTGGAGCTCGGGCCATGACCGCCGAATCGCCCGGTAACGCTCGCCGGCCCGAGTTCATCGGAAGGCAGCTGGAGTTCACCGCGCACGTGCGCGACCCAAAGCGCCATCCCTGCCCCGCGGACGTGGAGGAGCGGCGCATGGCCGTCTATCGCGAGCTGCTCTACAACAACGTGGAGGGCTTTGTCTCCGGCGCCTTCCCGGTGCTGCGCTCGCTGATGGACGACGGGCAGTGGCACGCCCTGGTGCGCGACTTCTTCGCGCGCCACCGCTGCACCTCGCCGCTGTTTCTGGAGATCCCGCGCGAGTTCCTGGACTACCTGCGCGAACAGCGCGCACCCGAGCCCGGCGACCCCCCGTTCCTGGACGAGCTGGCCCACTACGAGTGGGTGGAGCTGGCGCTGTCGGTGCTGGATGCGAAGCTGGACGAGCACGCCGTCGACCCCGAGGGCGACCTGCTGGCAGGCAGCCCCGTGCTCTCGCCGGCGGCCTGGTGCCTTCGCTACGCCTACCCGGTACACCGCATCGGACCGGGGTACCGGCCGGACGGTCCCGGCAAGGCGCCCACCCACCTGTTGGTCTATCGAGGCGGCGACGAGGAGGTGCACTTCATGGAGGTCAATGCCGTAACCGCCCGTCTGCTCGAGCTGCTGGGCGGCGAGCCCGCGCCCGGCGGGCGCCGGGCATTGGAGCGGATCGCCCGCGAGCTGCGGCATGCCGAGCCGCAGGCGGTGATCGACGCCGGCCGCGCCGTCCTCGAGGATCTGCGGGCACGGGGCGTCGTGCTCGGTGCGCGCACCCCCTGGCGGCGAGGACCGAAATGAATGCTATCGCATCACTTGGGCTGAGCACATTCACGTGGCTCGACCGACTGGGGCAGTTCGCACCTCAGCTCGGCCTGCGCCTGTTGCTGGCCTACGAGTACTGGGAGTCGGGCGTGATGAAATTCCAGGGACAGAATTGGTTTGCCGACATCCAGCAGGACTTCCCGTTTCCCTTCAACGTCGTCCCGGCGGGGGCGAGCTGGTTCCTCGCCACCTGGTCGGAGCTGCTGGGCTCGGTGGGCCTGGCGCTGGGACTGGGGACCCGCGTGTTCAGCCTCGCGCTGATCGTGCTGACCATCGTGGCCTGGGTGAGCGTGCATGCCGGCCACGGGTACAACGTGTGCGACAACGGCTTCAAGCTCCCTTTGATCTTTCTGATCATGTTCCTGGCGCTGCTGCTCGGCGGCCCCGGCAGGGCCAGCCTGGATCACCTCATTGCCCGGCGCCTTCAGGGCCGGTGACCTCACGGGCGCAGCGCCACGCCCCGAAGGGACCGGAACGGCTAGCCCGCATTTCTCACCGGGATCGCGGGAGCAGGCGCAGGGTGAGCGGCAGGATAGGAGCCGCGAACGCGAAGACAAGCCTGAACCGTGATAGGCCAACGGCGAAAACAGTGTGTCGTCGCTCGATTGCTCTGCATTGCGCTTCAGCACGTTGTGCCATAGCCGTTGGCCGCCCGGTGAGAAATGCGGGCTAGCCGTCGTGGCCTGCCCCGTAGGCCAGCTGGGCGGAAGGGGGTCGCAGGTCGGTGACATCGTGAAAGACCAGGACGGCACCGGTCACCTGTTCCTCGAAATCACGGATGGGGGTGAGGGTGAGCTCCACCGAATGCTGCTGACCATCCGGGCGCCGGATCACCGATTCGTGGGAAACATACGAGTGCCGGACCTCTCCGCTCAGACACGCGCCGAATTGGCGCTCCATGGGCTCGCGCGTGGCCGCATCCACCACATCGAAGACCTGGAATAGCTCCGCACCTTGGGCCTGCTCGCCGCGCCACCCGGTGAGCTCTTCGGCCATGGGGTTCATGTAGTCGATCACACCGGACACGTCGGTAGTAATCACCCCGTCTCCGATCGAGCGCAGGGTGATCTGCATGCGCTCCTTTTGCTTGTACAGGTCTTCCTCGACGTTCTTGAGCTTGGTGATATCCCGCACCGTGCCCTCGACGCCTGCGACATCCCCGTCGGCATCGAAGTAATAGTGGGCATTGAGCGACACCGGGATCGGCACACCCTTCGCATCGACGAGACGGGTCTCGAAGCTCTTCACGTAGCCGTCGCCCGCCTGAAGCTCCCGGATGAACCGAGAACGCTCGCCGCCGGTTTCCAGCACACACCCGATGGACTTACCTATCAGCTCATCGGGGCTATACCCCAAAAGCTGTCTCACCGAAGGCGATATGAACAAAAACGACCCGTACGTGCTGATGCGGAAAAAGGTGTCCTGCATGTTTCGCAGGATGGAGCCCATCTCCTGCTCCGATGTTCGAATGCGCTCCTCGGCCAGCTTGCGCTCGGTGATGTCCTGCACTGTCGCCGTCATGCGCACAGCGACCCCCTCATCGTTGAGCTCCACCTCGCCCTGTTCGTTTACTATTCGCACGGCGCCATCCGGCGTCAGGATACGGTGGTCGATATTGAACGGCTCGTTGTGATACAGCGCGTTGTTGATGGCCTCCTTGAGCGCCTCGCGATCGTCCGGATGGACGATCTCGATGAACAGCTCGAAGCTCGGCGTCGTGTCCCGAGACAACCCGAAGATATGGTAGGTCTGCCCGGACCATTTCACCGTGTTGCGCTGGACATCCCATTCCCAGTTCCCCAAATGCGCGATCTTCTGCGCCCTTGCCAGACTGGCCTCGCTGCGGCGCACCTTGCGGTCCAGCCTGAGGACGAATGCGGTCACCCCCGCCAGCAGCAGGACCACCGCGGCAACGAGCGCCAGGATGTACACATACTCGCGCGTGAAATCGCGCAGCGTATAGCCGCCCAGGTAGCGGTACGGGCCCAACTGCAGCCTCGCGTAGAGCTCCTGCACGGCCCCGTAGTCCATGGGCACGGTCCAGCCGCCGATGCCCGCCGCACGCGCGGCGGGGTGGTCACGGGAGAGCTGCAACAGCGCGACGGCCACCTTGTCGGACAGCTCGACCGGGGTGGTGCTCAGCCTCGCAAAGGGCCACTCCGGATAGAGGGCGGTGGTGTGGGGGTATGGAAAGGCGCCGGACGACTTTGGGTTAAGCATCCGGAGCTCGGACAGGTCGATCTCGCCCTCGCGGTGCATGCGCTGTAGCGTACGGGCACGTACCGTGCCGGCATCCACCTTGCCGTCTCGCACGGCGCGTACCACCTGATCTTGCGGAAACCCGCTGAAGCGGAGCTCGCTGAAGTCGCGAAACGGGTCGATGCCCTGCTCCTCAAGCTCGCCCCAAGCCATGCGGAACCCGCCGAACGCCCTGCGGGCCACCCCCATGAACGACTTGCCTCGCAGATCATCGAGCATGCTTATATCGGCACGGTCGTCACGCGTGAATACCACCGCCCCGAGCACCGTGTACGTCTCTCCCTCGTGGATACTCTTGAGCGTGGCGATACGGGAGACGCCGAATTCCGCCTCCAGCTCCACATATTGACCCGCGTTGGTCAGCACGAAGTCCACGTGGCGCCGCCGAACCGCATCGCGCAGCCCGCCGAGGTCGTAGGGGACCACTTCGAAACGGCGGCCGGGAACCTTATCGGAGAGGTAATACGCGGTGGGGGCCCAGGCCTGCGGGGCCCGCTCCTCGCCGCGGTAAGCGAGCACGCCGATGCGCACCGGGGCGTCGGCCGCGCTGAGCGGCGCCGCCCAGGCGATGAGCGCCGCTACGAGCAATCCCAACAATGGAACCTGCACCGACATTCCGTAAGGTCCATGCGCCGGAGGCGCGGCCGATGCCCGTCCCAGCGGGCCCTGACGGCGGACGCATCGCCCCGGAGCTAAGCTGATTCTAGCAATTCCCTTCCGAGAGCAACGAACGGCGAAAGCCTACCTCCGCTCGGGTTTTCCCCGGCCGCGCCGCCGCCCCGCGATGCGCATGCGCAGCGCGTTCAACCGGATGAATCCCTCCGCATCCCTCTGATCGTACGCGCCGCGATCGTCCTCGAACGTGGCCACCCCCGCATCGAACAGGCTGTCGCTGTCGGAGCGCCGGCCCACCACCTGGACACCGCCCTTGTACAGCTTCAGCCGCACGCGCCCATTCACACGCTCCTGGGAGGCGTCGATCATCTCCTGGAGCATCTCCCGCTCGGGGCTCCACCAATAGCCGTTGTAGATCAGGCTCGCATAGCGCGGCATGAGCTCGTCCTTCAAGTGCGCGACCTCGCGATCGAGGGTAATGGACTCGATGGCCCGGTGGGCCGCGAGCATCACACTGCCGGCGGGCGTCTCGTAGCAGCCGCGGGACTTCATACCCACATAGCGGTTCTCCACGATATCGGCGCGGCCGATACCGTTGCCCCCGGCGAGCCGGTTCAACGTCTCCATCACGCGGGCGGGGCTCATGGCCTCGCCGTCCACCGCCACCACGTCGCCGCGCTCATATGTGAGCTCCAGGTACGCGGGCTCCTGCGGTGCCTTCTCGGGCGACACCGTCCAGCGCCACATCTTCTCCTCGGGCTCCATCCACGGGTCCTCGAGAATTCCTCCCTCGTAGGAAACATGCAGCAGATTGGCGTCCATGGAATAGGGCGACTTTCGGCCGCGTTTCTGTTCGACGGCGATACCGTGGCGCTCGGCGTAGGCCAGCAGCTTCTCGCGCGATCCCAGGTCCCATTCGCGCCAGGGCGCGATAACGCGAATATCCGGCTGCAACGCGTAGGCGCCGAGCTCGAAGCGCACCTGGTCGTTACCCTTGCCGGTGGCCCCGTGGGCGATGGCGTCGGCGCCGGTAGCCCGCGCGATCTCCACCAGGCGCTTGGCGATCAGGGGGCGGGCGATCGAGGTCCCCAGCAGGTACTGGCCCTCGTAGACCGCATTGGCGCGAAACATTGGAAACACATAATCGCGAGCGAACTCCTCGCGCAGGTCCTCGATGCAGATCTCCCTCACCCCCATGGCCCCGGCCTTGGCGCGCGCCGGCTCCACCTCTTCGCCCTGACCGATGTCGGCGGTGAACGTGACCACCTCGCAGCCATACGTGTCCTCCAACCACTTGAGGATCACCGAGGTATCCAGCCCGCCCGAGTAGGCCAGGACGACTTTGTTTACTTGTGCTGCAGTCATACGAGCTCCGGCATGAACTGTGGTGGATCGCCGGGCGCCCGAGAATGCTGGAGCAGGGCGGCGCGCGAGCGATGGCGGGGTATTATACCGAAGCGGTATGGTTGTGGCGCGGTCGGCGAAGCGCGCTTCAACATCGGGATGCGGTCAGCCGGACGGCAGGAGCGGCCTGAGGACTCCAGGGCTCGGCCGGAGCTCTCGAGTGGGCGGTGCAGCGGCTCAGCGACGCGGACCGCCCAATGGCGCCGAGCACCGCCCGGTACACGTATCTACACGACTTCACTGCGACCGTCCGGTCCGGAAGAGAGGACGCTATTCTCTCTTACGGACCACGACGCTGAATCTTTAACCGGCCGATGCGGTCGCCTTCTTCTTTGTGCTGCGGCGCAGCCGGGCGAGCAGCCGGCGGGCGAGCTCTCCGAACAGCTCGGTCTGGGTGGGATGGGGGTGAATGGCGCGGGCCACCTGTTCCAGGGTCATCTGCCCGGCGACCATCATCACCGCCTCCCCGACGAGGGTATCGGCGTGGTCGGCCAGCAGGTGCACACCGACGATGCGCCCCGAGGCCTTGTCGGCCACCAGCTTGATCAACCCGTTGCGCTCGTCGGTGATCATGGCCTTGGCGTCGATGGCCATGGGCACCTTCACCTCCGCCGCCTCGATGCCCCGTTCCTTGGCCTGATCGACCGACAGACCCACGAAGGCCGCCTGCGGGCGGGTGAAGATCACCCCGCAGTCTGCGGCCGGGTCATAGGCCAGCTCCTCGCCCAGGAGGGCGGCGGCGGCGACCCGCCCCTGCTGCGCGGCGGTATGGGCCAGCATCAGCCCGCCGATCACGTCGCCCACGGCAAAGATATGGGGCGCGCTGGTGCGGCAGCGGGCATCGGCGCGGATGACGCCGCCGTCAGCGGCCACGCCGGCGGCATCCAGGTTCAGCGGTTCCAGCACGGGGCGCTTGCCGGTGGCCACCACCACGTAGTCGCATGAGAACGTGCGCGCCTTGCCTTCGGCGTCGCTCCAGGCGAGCTTCATGGCCCCGGGCTCGCCCCTGATGGACTTCACCTGGGCCGAGGTGTGGATGGAGAGGTTGGCCTCGCCCTCCAGCACCTGGGTGAGCCGCGCCGCGATCTCGGGCTCCACCTCGCCCAAGATGCGCTCGCGGGTCTCGAACAAGGCGACCCTGGCGCCGAAGTCCCGGAAGATCTGGGCCATCTCCAGGCCGATGGCCCCGCCGCCGGTGACCGCCAGGCGCTTGGGCGCCGCACCGAGCCCCCAAATCGTGTCCGAGGTGAGCACCCCGCCGCCGGCCAGGCCCTCTTGCGCGCCCGGGATGGGGGGCACGAACGGCGGCGCGCCGGTGGCGATCACCGCGGCCCCGAAGCGGATGTGCTCGCCCCGGGAGCCGTCGCCGGGCGCCGGGCGTGCGTGGGGGTCGTCCCGGTTGGCCGAGGTGTCCACGAAGACGCGGTGCTCGTCCTCGAAGCGGGCGAAGCCCTGGATGACCTTGATGCGCACCCCCTTGTCGGTCTTCAGCGCCATATCGCCGCGGGTTTCCAGGACCTTGCGGCGGGTGGCCTCCAGGGCGTCCCAGTCCAGCCGCGCCCGGGTGGTGCCCTCGATGCCCAGGTGTGCGTCGTGGGCACGGTCGCGGATTCGATCGGCCGCCGCGCGCCAGGCCTTGGAGGGGATGCAGCCGCGCCACAGGCACTCGCCGCCCGGCAGCGGCGCGTCGTTGACCATCGCCACCTTGAGCCCGTGGCCGGCCAGATCCCGGGCGCAGTCCTCGCCCCCGGGCCCGCCGCCGATGACCACCACGTCATAGTCCCAGTTCCCCTCGGGGATGGGCCGGGCGGGCTCGCCCATCCAGTCCCCCGGGCTCTCGATGAGCACCTTGAGGGTGTTCAGGAACATCGCCACCTGGGCGCCATTGACCACCCGATGGTCGGCAGTGACAGTAAGGGGCATGCCCTGATCACCGGCCGAGGCGATAGCCAGGATGGCCGCCGTGCCCGGCGTGGGGATGGCATCGAACTGGCTCACCCCCAGCATGCCCATGTTCGAGACCATGAAGGTGGGATTGGAGTATTCCCGGGGCGTCAGGCGGCGGGTGCGGGCCCGGTCCACCAGCCCCTTCCAGTCGGCGTTGAGCTCCTCCAGGGTGCGAGACTCGCAGCCGCGCAGCACCGGCACCACCAGTCCACCCCCGTCGGCGGCCACGGCCATGCCGACGTCCACGTGATCGCGCTCCACCAGCTTGTCCACCGGCTGGTAGGCCCAGTTGACGCTGGGGTGGCGGCCCAGGGCCAGGGCGCAAGCCTTGGCGATGGCCACGGTGACCGACACGCCGCGGTCCTTGGCGGCCCGGATCAGGCGCCCGGGGCGTGTATGCACCGTCACGCGGAAGGTCGGCATGGTGAGGGCCGCTGTCATGGAATGGGCCACGGCCCGCTCCATAGCGCTCATGGGCCGGCCCTCGCCGGGGACCTGCACCTCGGGCATGGCGTGGGCCGGCGGCGGGGGAACGAACTCCTGGGCCCGTGCCACGGGCCGGGCGCCTTGAACGTCCTCGGCCGTGATCTCGCCGCTGGGGCCAGTCCCGCGCAGGGTGTTCAGGTTGACCGCCAGCTCGGCCGCGAGCCTGCGCGCATAGGGCGTGGCCGACTTGTTTTGCGGCATCGGGACCACCGCGAGGGCCGGCGCGGCCGAAGACGCCCGCGGAGCCGCGGCCGGCTCGGCGCGCGGGGCACCCGGACCAGGGGCGGCCTGCTCGCGCACCACTTGCTCGGGCGCCTCCACCAGGAAGGCCAGGGCCGCACCCACCGGCACCACGCCGTCCACTGGGGCCAGGGGGCCTGACAGGTAGCCCTCGCGAAAGACCTCCACATCCATGACGGCCTTGTCGGTTTCCACCGTGGCCACCACGTCGCCGCGCTCGACCTTGTCGCCGAGCCCCTTCTCCCAGCTCACCACCGTGCCCTCGGTCATGGTGTCCGAGAGCTGGGGCATCTTGATGGTGTACGGTTCAGACATCGATGTCGATTCCAAACTGCAGGTGGCGAATTACCAAACTGTGTCCCCAATCATTGCACACGCCGATCGAGAACCGGGGGGCCTTGCGCCGCGTACGCTCGCTGCACTATCCCTGTTCCGGTCGCTGCGGGCAATCACGGCGAAACGTTATGTCCCGCCGCCTCCGGTTGCCTGCAACCGGTTGCGCGCCGCCGGTCACTTGCCGAACATGCGCTGGACGGCCTGGACCACGTCCTCGGCGCCGGGGATGGCGGCCTTTTCCAGGCCCCGGTTGTAGGGGACGGGCACGTTGCGCGCCGAGACGCGAACGGGCGGTGCATCCAGCTCGAAGAAGCACTCCTCGTTGAGCACAGCCATGACCTCGGCGCCCGCGCCGCAGGCGGGCTCGGCCTCCTCGACGATGAGCGCGCGATGGGTCTTGGCCACCGACGCGGCGATCCCCCCGCGGTCCAGCGGGCTGAGGGCGTAGAGGTCCACCACCTCGGCCTCGATGCCGTGCTCGGCCGACAGCCGCTCGGCCGCCTGCAGACACCAGTGCACCGAAATGTTGTAGCCGAACAGGGTGACGTCGCGGCCCGGGCGGGCGACCTCGGAGCCCTCCAGGGGGTGGAAGTACTCGGCGCCGGGGACCTCGCCCTTGAGGTTGTACATCAGCTCGTGCTCGTTGATGAACACAGGGTCGTTGCAGCGCACGGCCGACTTGATCAGCCCGTAGACCTGCTTGGGGCTGGAGGGGGTGACCACCCGCAGGCCGGCGATGCCCATGAACACCTTTTCCATGCGTGCCGAGTGCTGCGCGCCCAGCTGATGGGCGGCACCGCCCGGCGAGCGCACGACCACCGGCGCGGTCAGCTGCCCGCCGGACATGTAGCGCACCTTGGCCGCCGTGTTGAACAGCTGGTCCATGGCCAGCCAGGCGAAGTTCACCGACATGATCTCGATGATCGGACGAACGCCCAGGAACGACGCCCCGATCCCCAGCCCGGTGAAGCCGTTCTCGGAGATCGGCGTGTCGATCACCCGCTCCGGCCCGTACTTGTCGTGCAGTCCCTTGGTGGCCTTATAGGTCCCGCCCATTACCCCCACGTCCTCGCCCATGCAGATGACCATGGGGTCGCGGGCCATCTCCTCGTCGTGCGCGCGACGCACCGCCTCCCAGAACATCATTTCGGCCATCAGGAGGCGCCTCCCCGCACGTACGGATGGTTCTCGCCGAGCACGTACCGCTCGAGCTCCTCGACCTTGGGCTCGGGGGACTGCTCGGAGAACGGGATGATGTCGTCCTCGATCTCCTCCAGGATATCGGCGTCCAGGGCCTTGTACTCGTCCTCGGTGAGCGCGCCCTCGGCGATCAGGTCGTCGCGCAGCTTGATGATGGGATCACGCTTGCTCCAGATGCGCTCCTCTTCCTTTTCCCGGTAGGCATTGGAGTCGGACATGGAGTGACCGCGATAGCGATAGGTCAATAGCTCCAGGAAATACGGCCCCTTGCCCGAGCGCACGTGCTCGACGGCGGGCTTGGCCGCGGCGTACACCGCCTCGATGTCCTGACCGTCCGCCTGGGCCGATGGGATGTCGTATCCCGATACCCTCTTGTGCTGATCCACCACCGCCGTGGAACGATCGATGCGGGTGCCGATGCCATACAGATTGTTTTCACACACGTACAGCACGGGCAGGTTCCACAGTTTCGCCATGTTCAAGCTCTCGTGGAAAGTGCCCTGGTTGTTCGCTGCATCGCCGAGAAAGCAGATCGCGATGCGGTCCTCCCCCCTCATCTTGATGGCCTTGGCGATGCCGGCGGCCAGCGGGAACGGCCCGCCCACCAGGGCATAGCCGCCGTAAAAATTGTGCTTCACGTCGAAGACGTGCATGGACCCGCCGCGCCCCCGGCTCGACCCGGTCTCCTTGCCGAACAGCTCGGCCATCACCTCCTTGGGGTCGGACCCGCACTTGATGGCGTGTACGTGGTCCCGATAGCCGGTGATGACGCAGTCCCGGCCGGGGCGGGCCGCCTCCATCACCCCATGGACGCACGCCTCCTGGCCGGGATAGAGATGCAGGAAGCCGCCGATCTTGCGTTCCACGTAGGCCTCGTAACAGCGCTCCTCGAAGCGGCGCGCGAACAGCATCTCGCGCAGCAGCCGCCTGCGGGCCTCGACACCGAATTGGCTCTTGGAGCTGGAATCCATAGCGGTCCGTATCGTTGAATTATGCAATGGGCGCGCGGGACCGGCCGGGGGCGAGCGTGGCCGGTGCCGCCAAGACAAGCGCGATATGATCTGCATTTTGCCCACTTAGGTCAAGGAAACATCCCCCAACGGCGCGTCCCCAAAGCCCTTCGTAGGCACACCGGCGCGTCGAAACGTTCGCGCTCGCGGGCCGCGCCTCTATATAATGGGGCGGCACGCGCTAGACGATCGATTCTAATGATGTCCCCGGATTCCATCTCCCTGACCCGCCCCGACGATTGGCACCTGCACGTGCGCGACGGCGAGGTCCTGCATGCCGTGGTGCCGCACAGTGCGGAGCGCTTCGGGCGGGCCATCATCATGCCGAACCTCGAGCCCCCGGTGACCGCCACGCCCGCCGCCGAGTCCTACCGGGAGCGGATCCTGCAAGCCGTGCCCGCGGGGCGCAGGTTCACTCCGCTGATGACCCTCTACCTCACCCAGGACACCACGGTGCGGGAGATCGAGCGCGCGGCCCGATCGGAGCACGTCGCGGCGGTGAAGCTCTATCCGGCGGGGGCGACCACCCATTCGGAGGCCGGGGTACGCGACCTGCCGGCCCTCTATCCCGTGCTGGAGGCCATGGAGCAGCACGCACTGCCGCTGCTGGTACACGGCGAGGTGACCGACCCCGCGGTGGATGTCTTTGACCGGGAGCGGGTTTTCATCGAGCGGCACCTCGCGCCCTTGATCGAGCGGCTGCCGGAGCTGCGGGTCGTGCTGGAGCACGCGACCACCCGCGAGGCCGTGGACTTCGTGCGCGCGGGGGGCGAGAACATCGCCGCCACCATCACCCCCCACCACCTGCTCATGAACCGCAACCGCCTCTTCGACGGCGGGCTGCGGCCGCACCACTTCTGCCTGCCGGTGCTCAAGCGCGAGGCCCACCGCCAGGCCCTGCTGGAGGCGGCGACCTCCGGGGACCCGAGCTTTTTTCTGGGCACCGACAGCGCCCCCCACCCCCGACGGGCCAAGGAATGCGCCCGGGGCTGCGCCGGAATCTACAGCGCCCACGCCGCCCTGGAGCTCTACGCCGAGGCCTTCGAGGAGGCGGGCGTGCTGGCGCGGCTGGAGGCCTTCGCCAGCTTCCACGGCGCCGACTTCTATGGCCTGCCGCGCAATACCGAGAGGATCACGCTGCGGCGCGAGTCCTGGGAGGTGCCACAGGAATACGCGCTGGGCGAGGAGACGGTGGTCCCCCTTCGCGCCGGTGAGCCGGTGCGCTGGCGCCTGCAGCCCGACGCGGCAGCTCGACCGTAATCGATGACCTTTTCGTGCTTTTCGTGACTGCGATGATCTCAGTAAAGCGGGGTCACGGTGTAGCCGCGCTGCTCCAGCAGGCGAAGGATGCCGACCTCGCCGGGCAGGTGCAGGGCGCCCACGGCGAAGAACGCGCCGCCGCTGCGCAGATGGGGCTCCATGCGTGCAACCATTCTGCGATTGCGCTCCACGATCAAGACCTCGACCAGCTCGGCCGCGATATCCGGCCGGCTGGTCCAGGGCGTCGCGGCACTTGCGCGCACCATGCCGGCGAGGTCACGGGCCAGGTAGACCTGCAGCAGCTCCTCAAACGCCTCACGGACCTGGGGCAGGTGGGCGAGCGTCTCGCGCAGGGCGTGCACCTGCTTGTCCATGCTCAGGGCATCGAACACGGCCCCGTGCTCTTCAGCGGTTTCCAGCCCGCACACCGTCTTGCCCTGATCCAAGGCATCGGCGTAGAGCTGCATGTCCAAAACCATGCCGTCCTGCGAAGGCGGAAGGCTGAGCGTGTAGGCGACCGCCCAGGGCTTCATGTGGTTGAGCACTTCCTTGGGCACACCATACTCGGCCATGGCCTCGACGGTGCGTGCAAAGAGGGCGTCGCCGGCCACGGTACGCAGGGTGCGGCCGTCGCCGAAAAAGCTGGCCCGCATCTCCGCCGCCACTGTAGCGTAGTCCATGCGCACTTCCGTACACACGACGTCCGCCTCGCGAAACCGCGCGGATACCACGGCGGGCAATGTGGTCACCGCCGGGTCCGCGACGTGCATAGTGCCGAGCAGATAGCTGGGCGCGCGGCCCTCCCGCGAGATCTCCCAGAATACCCCGCGCGAGTGCGCGTGAGGCGCCACTTGTGCGAAGGGGTCGCTCTCCTCGACAGGCCCGCCGAGCGCCCCGCTCGGCGCAAGCAACCCCACCGCTGCAATCAGGAGTAGACCACGAACGAGGCTGCGCTCCATGACCATGCTAACGCACCCGAAAACCTGCCCCGGCCCGGCGCTTCGGCCGCTCCAGCAGGGCGCGCGCACCGGGCGGGCGCGGGGCGCCCGCGGCGATACCCGTCTCGAGCCGCAACTGCATACGCCCTATCCTGCGCCGCTTACGGCGGTGAATTCCATACGGCGGGAACATGTCTCCTGAGCTCGTCGATCGCCGCAGCACGAGCCACCATAGTACGCCAAACCGGCGCCAATGAGGACCTCCCGGCGAGACAGGATCGAAATCCACAAAGGCATTGGGTATCCTCCGGGCATGGCCTCTCCCGAGCACAAGCCGCCCATGGCGACCCGGTTTCGCGGCTTCCTTCCGGTGGTCGTGGACGTGGAGACCGCGGGATTCAACGCGGAGACCGACGCGCTCCTGGAGATCGCCGCCGTCATCCTGAGCCTGAACAAGCACGGGCGGATGCACGTCGCCGAGACCCACCATGCCCACGTGATCCCCTTCGAAGGCGCCAACCTCGATCCGCAGTCTTTGGCCTTCACCGGCATCGACCCCCACCACCCATTTCGCCTCGCCAAGCCGGAGCGCGAGGCCCTGCAGGGGATTTTCCAACCGGTGCGCCAGGCCGTGCGCAGCAACGACTGCAGCCGGGCCATCCTCGTCGGGCACAACGCCTACTTCGACCTGGGATTCGTCAATGCGGCAGTGAAACGCACCGGCCTAAAGCGCAATCCCTTTCACCCCTTCAGCACGCTCGATACCGTTTCGCTGGCCGGGCTCGCCTACGGGCAGACCGTGCTTGCGCGGGCCGTGCAGGCCGCCGATCTGGATTGGGACGAGGGGCGCGCGCACTCGGCGCTGTATGACGCCGAACGCACGGCGCAACTATTTTGCGGCATCTTCAACCGCTGGGAGGAGCTCACCGGTGGGGCTACGGACTGACCGTCCCTGTGCCGGGAACCGGACCGGCCGGTCCGGACGCGAAAGACCCCGCAGCCCAAGGGCCTGCGGGGTCTGAATGCGCCATGTAGAGTGCCTGGCTAGGCGCTTTCCACGGCCTCTTTGGTCATCTTCTGCAGCTCACCCTTTTCGAAGAGCTCCAGCGTGATGTCGCAGCCGCCGATCAGCTCACCGTTGATGTAGAGCTGGGGAAAGGTGGGCCAGTTGGCAAACCGGGGAAGGCTTTCGAAGATCTCCGGATCCGCCAACACGTTGACGTAGGCGAACTCCACCCCGCACTGCTGCAGGGCCTGGGCAGCCCGGCTGGAAAATCCGCACTGCGGCATCTGGGGGGTGCCCTTCATGTACAGCACCACCGCGTTGTTCTCGACCTGCTCTTTGATTCGCTCCAATGGATCCATTGTCGCACCTCGTCTCGCGTGATATCGCCGTTGCGGGCGCACCCGCAACCAATTCCGGACACTGCACGCAAGTCTAATGATTTGCGCGACAGGAAAAAAGTGTCAATTCATGGGGGGATTGCGACTTTCGAGCAAACGGGGGCGGCTATCCGGTGATTCAACCCTTGGCGGCAGCTGAATTCTAGGTTGCCGCGACCGGCCTGGACGGATGACGCCCATATAAATAATAAGGGACGTGCGCGCAGCCGCGCAGCGCCCAAACGCGAAAAAACCGGCGCCTAGGCGCCTAGGTCACAATCGATCGAGGACAGCGGGCCTTGCGAAGCGGCGTGCCCCGCAATCACTCCCTTTGCGTTCTTTGCGCCTTCGCGTCTTTGCGTTGAGCTCTTCTGGACTGGGCTGTGCCAGGCTGCGCCCACGCACCGTATGGCGCCGTCGGTTCAAGCTCCCCGGGGCACGTCCACGTTGAGCTGCAGCCAGTATTCGAGCAGCGCCAGATGCCACAGCTTGCTTCCCTGGATGCGCGTGAAGTGGCCCTCCGGCTCGGCCAGGAGCTTGTCCACATACTCGCGCCGGTACAGCCCGCGGCGGCGACAGGCCTGGGAATCCAGGACCCCGCGCATGAACTCCAGGAACTCACCGCGGACGTATTTCAAGGCGGGCACGGGGAAATACCCCTTGGGCCGGTCGATCACCGCTTCGGGCAGCCGCCCGCGGGCGATCGCCTTTAAAGGGTATTTTCCACCGTCCTTGAGCTTGAGCTCAGCGGGCATGGATGCCGCAAGCTCCACCAGCTCGTGATCAAGGAAGGGGACGCGGGCCTCCAGTCCCCAGGCCATCGTCATGTTGTCAACGCGCTTGACAGGATCGTCGACCACCAGGGTGGCCACGTCCATGCGCAGCACTCGGTCGAGGAAGGTGTCGGCACCGGGGGATTCCAGCAAGGACGCCACCAGCTTGGAGGTGTGGTCGGCGCCGTGATAGGCCGCATCCACCGTCTCGAGGTACTCCTCATGATCGCGATCGAAGTAGTGCAGCCGAAAGCGCTCCAGATCGGAGCCCTGCTCGGCCTCCATGCGCGGATACCAGAAATAGCCGGCGAACACCTCGTCCGCGCCCTGCCCGCTCTGCACCACCTTGGCGTGGCGCGAGACCTGCTCGGCCAATAGATAGAACGCCACCGCGTCCTGCCCGACCATCGGCTCGGCCATGCCGCGCACCGCCTCGGGCAGTCGTTTGAGCACCTCCTCGTTCGGGACGCGGAACTTGTGGTGGCGGGTCCCATAGCGCGCCGCCACTTGATCGGAGAACTCGAACTCCGAGCCACGCTCCTCGGGCATGTCCTCGAACCCCACCGAGAACGTCAGCAGGTCGTTGACCCCGGCTTCGGCGAGCAGCGCGACCAGCAGGCTGGAGTCCAGCCCCCCGGAGAGCAGCACCCCCACCGGCACGTCGGCGATGGTCTTGCGCCGGCGCACGGCCTCGCCCAGGGCCCCGTGCACGGCCTCGACCCATTCGCCCTCGCCGAGCGGGATCTGGGGACGGGTGGCGTTGAGCATCCAGTACCGCCGCTCGGTCACCGTCCCGCCCTCGTCGCACGCCAGCGTGGTGGCCGGGGCAACCTTGCGGACCCCGTTGAGGACGGTGCGCGGCGCCGGCACCACCGCGTGCAAAGTGAAATGGTGATGCAGAGCCACCGGATCGAAGGTGGTGTCGAGGCTCCCGCCCGCCAGCAGGGCCTGGATGTTGGAGGCGAAGCGCAGGCGCTGTCCGTTCGCGCTGTAGTAGAGCGGTTTGATCCCGAGCCGGTCGCGGGCGAGCAGGAGGCGGCGCTCGTGCACCTCCCACACGGCGAAGGCGAACATCCCGTGGAGGCGCTCGACACAGCGCTCGCCCCACGCCGCATAGGCCTTGAGGATGACCTCGCTGTCCCCGTCCGTGAAGAAATGATAGCCGCGCCGTGCGAGCTCGGCGCGAAGCTCCGGATAGTTGTAGATGGTGCCGTTGAACACCAGCACCAGGCCGAGCTCGGTATCCACCAGGGGCTGATGGGAACGTTCCGACAGATCGATGACGGACAGGCGCCGGTGACCCAAGGCAAGCGGGCCATCGGAGTAGCTGCCGCCATGGTCGGGCCCGCGGCGGCGCAGCACCTCCGCCATCCGAGCGATGCAACCCAGATCGGGTTGCGCCCCATCGAAACGCAGCTCGCCACAGATTCCGCACATGGCAGGCTATCCGTCGGGCGTCCGCTAGAACCGACGCCGTTTCACCGAGGCCCCTCCGTCCGATCCACCACGCGCCTGACACCCGGGGTGTCGCGGGCCAGCGACAGGGCCCGCGTCGCGACCTCGCGGCTGATCATCGATCCGCGCAGGGTCACCACGCCCTTGTAGACAGTGACGCGAATGTCCAGGGCCGGCACAAGCGGGTCGCTCACGTAGGCCGCGTTGATGCGGTTGGCAATCCTCACGTCCTGATCGATCTGGGCCGGGCTGCGCCCGTCGTCGGTCCCGGGCCGCTGCGCCGCGCCGCTGGTGACCAGGGACGCGCAACCCGTCGTGGCCAGCGCCGCGGCCAACGCGGGTGCAAGTAGCAATCGTCGCATGCGCTCGCTCCTGCGTGTTGGATGCCCGCCCAGTATGCCGGAAGCCGCCCGCCCATTCCTACTCCACTCCCGGCGCACATGCCACCCATCGGGCCCGGCGGGGCACCCGTCGCGTCGGGCTCAAGGATTTCAGGCTATATCAGACAGTTGTGTTATGGTAATTTCGTATATTGGAATCCCCAATGTCGGCAGGTGCCGCGTGCCGTCCAGCCCGCAAGACCACCGGTGCCCACCCATGCATCGGCCCCTTCCCGGGCCCGTTGCCGTTGCCCGCGCTGCTCGCCGGGCCTCGCAGCCGAAAAGCGCCGCTCCCCACAACCCGTAACCACGGGCCCCAAGACAGGCACATGGCTACCAAGGGACTCAAGCTTCGCTATCTCATGCTCCTGACAGTGGGCCTGCTCGCCCTCATCGCCCTCGGCTCGTCGGTCTGGAACATGCACGAGGCGAGGCGCCACCTCGCCACCACCCAGCTCGCGGAGCGCGCCAACCACCTGGCCGAGGTGATGATGCGCGCGTCCGTGCTCGCAGCGATGGAACGCGGCGCGACTGCCACCATCCTCGGTTCCCCCCGGGCCCCGGCACGGTCGCTGGTCGCAGAGATGCACGCGCTTCGCAAAGAGGACGATGTGATCTACGAGCAGGTGATGGACCGGACGCAGGCGCTGATGAACATCGAGCCCAGCGACATGGTGCGCCAGAGCCTGGGGGCCCTGGCCAGGCAGCGTTACCAGTTCCACGTGGCACGCCGAAACGTCGATCGCGTTTTGGGAGGAGAGGCCGAGTCGATCGATACCGACGAGTGGGTGGCGGCGGCGACCCGCTACGTACGCAGTCTGGCCGCGCTCCAGCGTGCGGCCATGAGCTCGATTTCGCGGGACGCCCGCACTCAGGCCTACAACCATCTCATCAAGGAAGTGATGTTCACACTGCTGGAGTACGCCGGCCTGGAGCGGGCCATGGTAGGCACGGCCGTATCGGCGGGTAGACCGTTATCGAAGGGCGAGCTGCTCACGCTCACCAACTACCGCACGATCGTCGACAAGTCCTCCGAGAAGCTCGAGCGTATCCTCCAGCGCATCCCTTCCAACGCCGGGATCAACGCCGCCCGGGACCACGCGCGCAACGAGTTTTGGGGCGGCTACCAGGATCTGCGCGAGTCCGTGTACGCGGCGGCCGAGTCGGGCGCCGCCTACCCCGTACCCGCCGACACCTGGTATCGAGAGGCCACCCGGGGCATCGATTCGTTGATCGGCCTGGGCCATGCATTGAACAACTTTATCAGCGACGAGCTCGCGGTGGCGGAGCGGGAGTGGAAGCACGCATTGACGATCATCGGTGCGGCGATCGGCGCCATCGTGCTGCTGGCCTTCATCGCGGTGCGCGCCATGTACGTTCGCGGATTCAAGCGGCTGCAGCAGCTCGAGAGCGCGGCGAATGCGATCGCCGCGGGGGACTTGAGCCAGCCGGTCGCGCTCCAAGGGGCCGACGAGCTCGGGGACCTCGGCCGCGCGTTCGAACAGATGCGCCTGTCCCTGCTGGCGGACGTCCTGGAGCGCGATGGAATCAGCCAGGAAATGCGCAAGCTGGACCAGGTGATCGAGCACAGCGTCAGCTGCATCGCGGTCACCGATGCCCAGGGCAGGGTCGAGTACGTCAATCCGGAGTTTACGCGCATCACGGGCTATGAGGCGGAAGAAATCGTCGGTGCCAAAATGAGCCTCGTCAGCTCCGGGAGAACGCCGGTCGAAAGGTATCGCGAGCTCTGGGATACGATCACCGCGGGCAAGGTCTGGCAAGGAGAGATCCAGAACCGGAAAAAGAACGGCGAGCTTTACTGGGTGCTCGCGTCAATCTCTCCCGTGAAGAATACCGCCGGAGAGACAACCCACTACGTCACCGTTCAGCACGACATCACGGACCGCAAGCAGATGGAGGAACGGATCAACTACCTCGCGTACTATGACGAGCTGACGCAACTGCCCAATCGAGCGCTGCTCAACGACCGGTTCGCCCGCGCGGCAGCCCGCGCCCGCCGGCTGTCGCGCCAGGTGGCGATACTCACGCTCGACCTGGACCGTTTCAAGCTGATCAACGACTCCATGGGGCACAGCGTGGGTGACGAGTTGCTGCGCCGGGTGGCACGGCGCCTCGGTGGCGCAGTGCGCGATGACGATACGGTCGCGCGCTACGGCGGCGACGAATTCGTCCTGCTCCTGCCGGACGTGGCGGAATCCACCGACATAGTCGATACCATCAGGCGGATCTTCGACACGGTATCCGAGCCGATCCATCTCGAGGAACGGGAACTGCGCATCTCCTGCAGCATCGGCGTCAGTGTCCACCCTCGCGACGGCAAGCGGCTGGACGAGCTGCTCGACCGTGCCGACGCGGCGATGTATCGGGCCAAGGAGCTGGGCTGCAACCGGTTTCTGTTCTACACCCAGGAGCTCAACGACAGGGCGCGTGAACGGCTGACGCTGGACGTGAGCCTGCGTCAGGCCATCGACGAGGGCCAGTTCGAGCTGTACTACCAGCCGCAGGTAGAGCTGAGCACCGGCCGGGTGCTCGCCGTTGAGAGCCTGGTGCGGTGGATCCATCCGGATCTCGGCCTCACCCCGCCGAGTGAGTTCATCCCGCTGGCCGAGGAGACGGGGTTGATCGTGGCGCTGGGCGAATGGGTGCTGCGCAGGTCCTGCCAGCAACTGCGTGATTGGCATCGGGCCGGACTGGCGGTACCCGCAGTGGCGGTGAATGTGTCGGCTCGTCAGCTGGAGCAGGACGAGTTCCCCGAGCTGATCGCAGACGTTCTGGATCACTACGGGCTGCGCCCCGGATCCTTGGAGCTGGAGCTCACCGAAAAGGCGCTCATGAGCCGGCCGGAGATGATGGACAAGCAGCTTCGCCGGCTCAGAAAGGCGGGGGTGCGTCTGGCGCTGGACGACTTCGGCACCGGGTACTCGAGCCTAGCGTATTTGCGCCGCTGCCCCTTCGACAAGCTCAAGATCGACCGTTCCTTCGTTCGCAACGTCATCGAGGACCCGGACGAGTCGGCCGTTGCCCTCACCATCATCGCGATGGCTCAGACGCTGCATCTCCAGACAATCGCCGAAGGAACCGAGACGCAGGCGCAGTGTCGCTACCTCGACCGCCACGGCTGTGGCGCGGGACAGGGGTTTTACTTCGCGCGGCCACTCCCGGCCGGCGAGATCGAGCCGTTGCTGGGCGGGGAACTGCCGTTCGCAGGCCGCACCGGCGTGGAACCGGGCCTCGCGCAGCCTGCGGTCTTGCTGGTAGCCGAGGACCCCGAGACCCTGACGTCCCTGCGAGAGACCCTGGCGACCCCGCACCGGGACGTGCCGTTGCTCCAAGCCGCCAGCATGGAGCAGGCGTTCGATATGCTGGCCGCCCATGAGGTGACCGCGGTCGTCGCATGCGAGCCCCTCTCGGGCGCAGGCGCGCCCGGCTTCCTGGGGCGCGTCAAAGACCTCTATCCTCAATGCAGGCGGGTCATGGTGAGCAGCTTCTCCCCCATGGAGACCGTGATCGGCTGCTTCAACGACGGCATCATCCATACATTCTTGACGAAGCCATGGCACGAGGCCGAGCTCGCCGCGGTTGTACGCGAGGCGGTTCGCCACAGCGGATCCGGCGCCCCCCAGACGGACGAAGCCGAAGACTATCGCGCCGGCGCGTCACCGTTAGACTGACCATCGCCCGATTCGGCGGGGCCATACCCCCCACCGCCCGCGCTCTCGATGGTCAGATGGTCGCCCGCCGCCAGCTCCAGGTTCACCTTCCCCGGCAGCTCCCGGCCGTTGAGCAGGTTGCGCCCCGGGGCGCCGGGGCCCCCGCCCTGCAGTCCCCATGGTGCGTGGCGCCGCCGCTCGCTGAGTATTGTCGCCCGGGCCGGGCGCAGCAGCTCGAGCTCCCGAATGAGCCCGTCCCCGCCCCGCCCTCGACCGGCCCCGCCGGACCCGCGGCGCAAGGCGTAGCGAACGACGCGCATCGGGAAGTGCATCTCGAGGGCCTCGACGGGCGTGTTCAACGTATTGGTCATGTGGGTCTGCACACCGCTCAGCCCCCCGCCGGCGGCCCCCGCGCCCATGCCGCCGCCGATAGTCTCGTAGTAGTCCCAGCTGCCCTGGGCCGCACGTACCCCTAGCGCGAGATTGTTCATGCTCCCGTGGCTGGCGGCGGGGATGCGCTCTGGCACCGCCTGCGCCAAGGCACCCAGCACCACGTCCACCACCCGGGTGCTGGTTTCCACGTTGCCCGCCGCCACCGCCGCGGGTCGGCAGGCGTTGATCAAGCAGCCGGACGGTGCGCGCAGCGAGATGGGGCGAAAGCTGCCCGCGCAGGCCGGCGTCTGGGGCGGCATGAGGCAGCGGAAGACGTAGAACACCGCCGCGGCGGCGACGGAAAGGGGGCAGTTGATGTTACCGTGCACCTGCCCCCCCGTGCCCTCGAAGTCCACGCATACATCGCTGCCGTGCACGCGCACCCGGGCCATCACGGGGATGTCCACCTGCCCCAGCCCGTCGTCGTCCATCCAGTCACCGAAGGAATACTCGCCGTCCGGGAGCTCTTTCAGGGCGCTGCGCGCCAAGGCCTCGGCATAGTCGTTGAGCTCGCCGAGCCCTTGCCGATAGCGCTGGACCCCCAGCACCGCCACCAGCTCCGCCAGCCGGCGTACCCCGCTGCGGCTGGCGCTGATCTGGGCGTTGAAGTCGCCGCGCGCCTCCCGAGGATTGCGGGTCGAATCGGTGATCGACGCGAACAACGCCTCGTCCAGCCGCCCGCCCCGAACCAACCGTGACGGCGGGATCAACAGGCCCTCCTCGTCCAGCCGCCTCGCCAACGGCATGGAGCCGGGCGACTGCGCACCGATGTCGGCGTGATGTGCCCGGTTGGCGGCGAATCCCAACAGGCGCGCCTCGTGGAACAGGGGCGCGATCAAGGTGACGTCGGGCAGGTGCGTGCCGCCCAGGAACGGATCGTTGAGGATCACCATGTCGCCGGGCCGCCATTCTATACGGCTCACGATATTGCCCATGGCGTAGGCCATGCTGCCCAAGTGCACGGGGATGTGGGCGGCCTGGGCGCACAGGGCGCCGGAGGCATCGAACACCGCGCATGAGAAGTCCATTCGATCCTTGATATTGGGCGAGAACGAGGCGCGGCGCAGCACCGCCCCCATCTCGTCGCACACCGCCGCGATGCGGCTGGCGAACAGGCTGAGCTCGACGGCGTCCATGGTTGGGCCAGTCTACCAGAGGCCTGCGCCGCGGCCAGATGCCGCCGCAGGGCCCTCCTTGCCACGGACCCCGGGGCCGAGTAACATTTTTTGTTTTCTCGCCTCGCGACAGTCTCGGCAGAGACTGCCTTCTGCGTTTCTTGCACGGGCGCAACACAAACGGTGGGCCATGTCTGACCGCCTGATGAACACCTATGGACGACTGCCAGTGACCTTCGAGCGCGGCGAGGGGGTGTGGCTGTGGGACACCGACGGCACACGTTATCTGGATGCCGTCGGCGGCATCGCTGTCTGCGGGCTGGGCCACGCTCACCCCGACGTGGCCCGGGCGCTGTGTGATCAGGCCGCGACCCTGGTGCACACCTCCAACCTCTACGGCATCGGCCTGCAGGAAGAGCTTGCGCGGCGATTGACGCAGCGCTCGGGCATGGAGAGCGCGTTCTTCTGCAACTCGGGCGCCGAGGCCAACGAGGCGGCCATCAAGCTGGCGCGGTTGCGGGGCCACCGGCGCGGCATCAAAGAGCCTGCGATCGCGGTCGTGCACGGTTCCTTCCACGGCCGCACCCTCGCCACGCTGAGCGCCACCGGCAATTACAAGATCCGGGCGGGCTTCGAGCCGCTCGTGCGCGGCTTCGTGCGCGTGGAGTACAATGACCTCGACATCTTGCGACGCGTGGCCGGTGAGCATAGTGACGTGGTGGCCATGCTGGTGGAGCCGGTGCTCGGCGAGGGCGGCGTTCGGGTGCCCGACCCGGGCTATCTTGCCGGCGTGCGCGCCGTCTGCGACGAGCACGACTGGCTGCTGATGGTGGATGAGGTCCAGACCGGCATGGGGCGCACGGGGGAATGGTTTGGCTTCCAGCACGGGGGCATCCAACCCGATGTGATCACCCTCGCGAAGGCGCTCGGAAACGGGGTGCCCATCGGCGCGTGCCTGGGGCGGGGCGAGGCGGCGGACCTGTTCCACCCGGGCGGCCACGCCTCCACCTTCGGTGGCAACCCCCTGGCCTGCCGCGCCGCCTTGACGGTGATCGACGTCCTCGAGCGCGAGCGCTTGGTGGAACACGCCGCGCACCTCGGCGCGCGCATGCTGGAAGCTTTGCGCACGGACCTGCAGGGCCTGCCTGGCGTGGTGGACATCCGCGGTCAGGGCCTCATGCTCGGAGTGGAGTTGGACCGGGAGTGCGCCGAGCTCACCCGCCTCGCCCTGGATGCAGGCGTGTTAATCACCGTCACCGCCGGGCGGGTCGTGCGCCTGCTGCCGCCCCTGGTCATGCAGCAGGCGGAGGCTGACCAGGTGGTCTCGATCGTGAGCGGTCTGATTCAGGAATTTCTCGCGCAGTAGATGGAGAGCCCGCCATGACGGTTCGCCATTTCTTGAAGTTGTTGGACATGAGTCGCGAGGAGCTGCACACGCTCCTGCGCCGCGCGTTGGAGCTCAAGGCCATGCAGCGCGCGGGCCATCTCTACGAACCGCTCAAGAACAAGACGCTGGCCATGGTGTTCGAGAAGTCCTCGACCCGGACCCGGGTGTCGTTCGAGACAGCGATGATCCAGTTCGGCGGCCAGGCGATCTTCCTCTCGCCGCGTGACACCCAGCTCGGCCGGGGCGAGCCGGTGGAGGACAGCGCGCGCGTACTCTCGCGCATGGTCGACGTGATCATGGTGCGCACGTATGAGCACGACAAGATCATGCGCTTTGCCGAGAACTCCTCGGTGCCGGTGATCAACGCGCTCACCGACCGCTATCACCCCTGCCAGCTGCTGGCGGACATGCAGACCTACCTGGAGCACCGCGGCGAGATCCAGGGTAAGACGGTGGCCTGGATCGGCGACGGCAACAACATGTGCCACTCCTACATCAACGCCGCGCGGCGCTTCGACTTCCAGCTGAATATCGCCTGCCCCGAGGGCTTCGAGCCCGACCCCGCCGAGCTCGAGGCCGCGGCGGGCCGGGCCCGCATCGTGAGCGATCCGCTCGCCGCCGCCGCCGGCGCGGATCTGGTCGTCACCGACGTATGGGCCAGCATGGGCCAGGAGGGCGAAAGCGCGGCCCGCAATCACGCCTTTCAGGGCTATATGGTCACCCCGGAAACCATGGCGGCGGCCGGCCCGGACGCCTTGTTCATGCACTGCCTTCCCGCCCACCGCGGCGAGGAGGTGACCGCCGAGGTGATCGACGGGCCCCAGAGCGTCGTCTGGGACGAGGCCGAGAACCGGCTGCACGCGCAGAAGGCGCTGCTGGAATTCCTGCTCGCCTGAATAGCGGCGTCGTGCGCGCGGCCAAACTCCTTGTGGTGCTGGCCTGCGCCTCGGCCTGGTCGGCGCCGGCCGCGGGCGAGGAGGTGCACGTGGCCGTGGCCTCCAATTTCCGCCATACCCTGCGTGTGCTGGCACGGGACTACGAGTCCCAAGGGGGCAGCGCCGTGAAGGTGAGCAGTGCCTCCACCGGCAAGCTGTACGCGCAGATCCGCAAGGGCGCGCCCTACGACCTCTTCCTCGCCGCCGACACCCGCCGACCGGCGCACCTCGAGGCGGACGGCCTGACCGTGCCGGGCGAGCGCTTCACCTATGCGCTGGGCCGCCTGGCTCTTTGGAGCCCCGACCCCAACCTACTCGATGACGGCGCCGGCGCGCTCAAGGGGACCCGTATCGAACGTCTGGCCATCGCCAACCCAAAGACCGCACCCTACGGCGAGGCGGCTCGCCAGGCGCTGGTGCGCCTGGAGCTGTGGCCGCGCTATCGCCGGCGCGTGGTGCGGGGCGAGAACGTGAGCCAGGCATTTCAGTTTGCCGCCGCCCGCACCGTGGACGCCGCCTTCGTGGCCCTGTCCCAGCTTTGCACCAGCCGCTATCGCGACCGGGGCAGCCTGTGGGAGGTACCGCCCGGGCTGTACGATCCCATTGAGCAGCAGGCGGCGCTGCTCAACCGTGCCGCCGCAAACCGCGACGCCCGGGAGTTTCTCGCTTTTCTGCGCAGCCCCGGCGCGCGCGAGATCCTGCGCGCGCACGGCTATCGCCTTCCGTGACCTGCTTTCGACACGCGAAAGAAGGAGAGAAGCGGTCAAGAGAAGAGCTCGGAACGGGTCAAGTCTTGCAGGAGAGGGACAGCTCGACTTGACCCCCGTGGTTGATCGCTGTCGCTCTGTGCCTGACCGCCCCCCTTTGCCTTGCGGCTCCTTTTCGTTTGCCCCGTTGTTTTGGGACCGACGCGGCCGGCACCGACACCGGCGGCGGAGCCAAGCCAGACGTCAACAGTATCACGGGCTTCGAGATCAGCGGCGCCTACCGCAACGCGGGGCTGTCGGTCGACGCCGAGTACAACGCCTTCAGCGCCGAGACCGTGGACTCCGCGGTGACCTCCGGCATCTACCGCGCGGGGAGACCGATCTGGAGAACTGGGCCATCGAGGGCGGCTACATGGTGGTGCCGGGCAAGTTCGAGATCGTGGCCGGCTATGAGAGCCAGGACGCCCACGGCTACGCCGAGGAATGGACCCTGGGCTCAGTGGGCGGCATCTGGTTCGTGCACAAGCACGATATCAAGGTGCAGCTCACCTACCGCCAGAACTCGGACATGAAGGGCGTCAAGGGCGATGACGAGGACGAAATCTTCCTCCAGGCCCAATACCTGTTCTGATCGAAAAACGCCCGCGGGACAGGGACGACCCGTGGGGCCGGGAAAGGGGCCTCCATTCGGGGTGCATCCGCGCCCCGTTTCTCTTCAGCCGAAAAGCGGACACCCATTAGCCGGCTCCCATTAGCCGGCTTTCCTCGGCCCGGCGGGGCGCTGATTCCGATGGAACAAGTAATCTGTCCCGTTCCGCTTTCCGGTCGCAGCTGAGCCGCTGTTTCGACCGCTATGAGGGGCCGATTGCGAAGCCCGGGCGCAGCCGGTCAGTAGACCTCCACCGATGCGGGACGCGCCGTCCCCGCGGCGCAGTAGCCGAAGTCGGTGCGGGTCTGCCCCGGCTGCATGAGACCGATCCAGGCCGGCAGGGTCACATCCACGTCCTCGCCGGTACGGCTGACCGTGCCATTCCAGCTATTGGTGATCTCGGTCCCGGAGGCCAGCCCAAAGCGGATGCCGCCGGGCTGCGCCTGGACCGAGCCGATGTTGGTGATGGCAAACTTGACGCAATACCCTTCGGCCCAGGAGTCATAGACATTGGTGTCCGCGGAAAAGCTGCCCGTGGATGACGCGCCGGGATCATCCTCCGGCGGCGGCAGCTCGGACTGGAGGATGCCCGGATCGGGCTCAACGCCCCATACCCGCTGCGCTCCGCCCGGCAGGTTGGCGTCATAGAGAACGATTCTGTCGGTCACCACCGGTGTGCCGGGCACCAGGCCTTCATAGGAAGGATCGTTGCCCGGCTCCCAGCCGCGTTCGGCCCAGGGCAGACGGATGATGAACTCGATGTTCTTCTGCTTCTTGTCCCGCCCCAGTGGGGTGATCAGGGTGCCCTCGAACGAACCCTCCACATAGAAGACGTAGGCGGAGTCCTGCCAGCGTTCGAGGCGGACACCGGCCCCCTCATCCCAGTAGGTCTCCAGGATCACGTCCTCCAGAGTGAAGCCCGCGGCGAAAAGCTCCGAGAGATCGACGAAATACCGGAAGTAAAGCCCGTCAGAGGCCCGGGGCGGATAGGCGCTCTCGTTGACCACGGTCACCCGCACCCCGGTCGCCAGGTCGGTGGGCTGCTGCGTCCGCAGAGTGGCCCTCACGTACAGCTCGTTGATCGGCTCGGCCGGCGGCGGGAAGTCGGGGTCGGGCTCGTTGCCGGCGACGCCGTAGGCGTCCACCAGCCCCGCAAAGACCCCGGTGATACCGGCGTTCATGTCCGTTGCAACCTCGGTCATCACGAAGGCCGAACGATCGTCCGTGTAGCTGTCATCGGACGCCGGGCCGCCGGCCAGACCCCCGTAGAGCACGTGCCGGGGCACTACCGGGTCGTGAATGTCATTGACGGTCGAGCCATGGGAGGCCCGGTGGTGCGCCACCTGGGAATGATTGTCGCCGTATCCGACCAGGTAGCTCATCCCCAACGGGTTGTCGCCCAGGACGTAGTTGACCTGCTCGGTGGCGAACTTCAGATAGTCCTCCTGCAGCTGCGGGGCGATCTGTTGCCCGAGCAGATGCTTGCGATAGACCAGCGCCAGGAAGGCGGTCATGGTGTTGTAGCGGGCCGAGCCCCAGCTGGTGAGCCAAGCCATGCCGCCGGGAGTGCGCGGCACGCCGCCGTCGCTCAGCCAGTGGTTGAGGAAATTCTGTGCATGCAGATTGTAGTCGAAGTAGCCGTCATGGCGTTCCTCGGCGGTGATCAGCGAATCGTTGGCATAAGCCGGGTCGGAGTAGATCTTGGCCATCAGCACGTAGACGCCGTATCGCACGTCGTCCCAGACCGCGGTCCAGCCCTGATGGCCCTCGCGGCCGGCGATGCGCGTATAGTCCGCTTCGGCATCGTGCAGGAAACGCGGCTCCTTGGTGGCCAGGTAGAGCCACGCTGCGGCAAAGGGCAGATCGTCCTTGGCGCCGGCCCGCGAGAGGTAATAGTTCTGCGCATCCACGATGGAATCAGAATAGCGCCCCAGGGACTCATCCTCGGTGCGCGTCGCCTGCGCAAAGTCGTAGAGCTCGATGGCCCGCTGCAGCAGCACGCCGGCATAAACCGGCTCGTCCTCGCGGAATACCAGGGAGATGGCGGTCATGGCCGCAGCCGTCTGCGCCGCCAGATCCGGACCGGGGGCATCCGGGTCGATCCTCCCAGCGGGGCGGAAGTGGGGCATGACCTCGGGTGCCCCCCAGATGCTGTGGTCCACTGCTCCCTCGCCCACCTGGCCGTACAGCACGTTGGGCGCGACATGGACGCGGATGAAATAGTCCGCCACCCAACGCAGGTTGTCCTTGGCCCTCTGCAGCTGGCCCGTGGCGCGCAGGGCCTCCTCGAACTCCAACACGCCCCAGGCCAGGAAGCTGGCGGAGAAGGCCATGGGCAGACCGAACTTCACGTGGTCGCCGGCGTCGTGCCAACCGCCCGTGAGGTCCAGGCCCAGATAGGCGCCGTCGACCACATCCGAAACCCCGCGCCAGGGAATGCGGTTGGCCAGAAAACCGTCGTGGAGCTTCTGACCCGTACGCGGATCATAAAAAGGCAGGTCGCCGTCGAATTCGGGCAGCGGGCCCGAACGCTGCGCCTCGTAAAAATACCAGCCCATCTGCAGCGCCGTGCCATAGTTGAAGATGGGGTCCAGCGACGGGCCATGCCCGATATAGGCCGGGGGACTGGTCACCGTGAGCTCCGGCTCATCGGAGCCCGTCCCGGCGGTATCGTCTTCTCCGGGAAGCGGACTGGCCGGATCGAGCAGCACCACTTGGGCAAGCTCCGAGGTGCCGTCCGCGGCAACGAAGCCGAGGGTGACCTGTCCCCCCGCCGGAACGGTCAGGCTCCACGGGACCGGCTCGAACTCGTAGCGCCCGCCTTCATGGGAGATGATCGAGGCACCCCAGATATTGTCGATCCTGGCCGCCAGATCAAAGCCCAGCGTCCAGCCGGAGACACTGCTGTTCCCCACGTTGCTGATGATCACCTCGGCCTGAAAGCCGGTGCTCCAGGCATTGACGACGCGATAGCTCAGGCTGAGGTCGGGATTGTTGGCGCCCGCAACGGTGAGGCTGTCCGCCTGGGCGGCCCGCAGGACAGCGAGAGCCAGGACAAACAACAGGGCAAGCGGCTTGGGAGCATAGTAGCTGGACACAGTCTTCACCTCACTTTCGTAGTGGAAATGATTGTACCGGCGCCGGAAGAGACAGTCAGCGCGCGCGGATCCGCGGGGCAAGAATCCGACAAGAGGCCGGCTTGCCCATCCCCTTGGCGCGCGCGCGTTCCAATGCCGGATACCGATATAATCGTGACCTGCGCCACCCATCGGACTCGCGAAATGACTGCGCCCATGCCCCTGGGCCCCGTGTGGCTCACCCTCCAGTTGGCGGCGGTCACCACCGCCATCCTGCTGCTGCTGGGCACGCCCCTGGCCTGGTGGCTGGCGCGCACGGGCTCACGGTTCAAGACCGTCCTGGAGGCCCTGGTGGCGATGCCGCTGGTGCTGCCGCCCACCGTGCTCGGCTTTTACCTGCTGATCGGCCTGGGGCCGAAGGGGATCCTGGGTGCCCCCTGGCACGCGGTCACCGGTGCCCCCCTCGCCTTCACCTTCGCCGGGCTGGTCGTCGGCTCGGTGCTCTATTCACTGCCCTTCGTGATTCAGCCCCTGCAGAACGCCTTTGAGGCGGCCGGCGAACGCTGGCTGGAGGCGGCGCGCACACTGCGGGCCGGTCCCTTCGACCGGTTCTTTACCGTGACCGTGCCCATGGCGCGCAGCGGCTTCATCACCGCGGCCACCCTGGGTTTCGCCCACACGGTGGGAGAGTTCGGCGTGGTCCTGATGATCGGCGGCAACATCCCCGGCGAGACCCGCGTGCTCTCCATCGCCATCTACGACCACGTGGAGACCCTGGAGTACGCCCAGGCCCACGCGCTGTCCGCCGCGCTGCTGGTCTTCTCTTTTCTGGTCCTGTTCCTCGTCTACCGCCTCAATCGCAAATGGCGCCTCTCGATCAGCCCCTAAATGCCCTGCGGGCACGCCTGTGCCTCGATCGCCCGGGCTTCGGCCTCGACGTGGAGCTGGAGGCCGCACCCCGCGGCGTCACCGCCGTGTTCGGGCCCTCGGGCAGCGGCAAGACCACCCTGCTGCGCTGCCTGGCCGGTCTCGAAGCGGGCGTGCGAGGCTACATTTGCGTGGGCGGCGAGCAATGGCAGGACGATGCCAGCGGCCTGTTCGTGCCGGCCCACCGCCGGCCCTTGGGGTACGTGTTCCAGGACGGGCGGCTGTTCCCCCACCTGACCGTGCACGACAACCTGTGCTACGGTGCCCGGCGCGCAAGCGTGCAGGCCGGCGCACCGAGCTTCAAGCGTACGGTGGAGATCCTCGGGCTGGCGCATCTCCTGCAGCGCCGGCCCCACCAGCTCTCCGGGGGCGAACAGCAGCGCGTGGCCGTGGGCCGGGCGCTGCTGGCGGCGCCGCGCCTGCTGCTCATGGACGAGCCCATGGCCTCGCTGGATACGACCCGGCGGCGCGAGATCATGCCCTTCCTCGAAGACCTGCACCGGGAGCTGGCGCTGCCGGTGCTGTACGTGACCCATGCCCTGGAGGAGCTCACCCGGCTCGCCGACCACGTGGTCCTGCTGGAGGGCGGTCGCGTGCAGGGCAGCGGCCCGGTCTCGACGGTGCTGTCGCGGCTGGATCTGCCCCTGGCCCGCGGTGAGGAGGCCGTCGCCCTGATCGATGCGCGGGTAGCCGAGCACGATGACGACTACGGGTTGACCCAGGTGGAGTTCAGCGGCGGCCGGCTGTTGCTCGCCCGGCAGTCCGCGGCCGTGGGCGATCCCCTGCGGGTGCTGATCCACGCCCGCGACGTCAGCCTCGCCCTGCGCCCGGCCACCGACTCCAGCATCCTCAACATCTTGCCGGGCACCGTGAGCGAGCTGGCCGAGGGGCCGGGATCTCAAGTCACCGCGCGGCTGCAGGCGGGCGATGCCGCCGTCCTCGCGCGCATTACCCGCAAGTCCCGGGACCGGCTCGGCCTGCGGCCGGGTATGCAAGTCTACGCGCAGATCAAGAGCGTCGCCCTGGCGCGCTAGGCCGGGCAGAACCAAGTGATATGATCGGTCCCTGCGTTCGGCACCGGGTAGCGCCGTGCCGGCCGAGTCGCAGTCTTCACCAACAGTACTGCCATGGGCCCCCTCCTACAGGTCAAGAAGATCGAATGCCATTACCGCGGCCACACCGCCGTACGGGACCTCACCTTCCACGTCAACACGGGTGAGCTGGCCTGTCTGCTGGGGCCGAGCGGCTGTGGCAAGACCACGGTATTGCGCGCCATCGCCGGCTTCGAGCCGCTGATCGACGGGGAGATCCACCTGCGCGGACACGTGGTATCGCGCCCCGGCCGCACCTTGGCCCCGGAGCGGCGGCACATCGGAATGGTGTTCCAGGACTACGCCCTGTTCCCCCACCTGGACGTGCAAGCGAACGTGGGCTTCGGGCTGCGCCGCCTGACCCCGCGGGCGCGCCGCAAGCTCGCAACCCGCATGCTGGAGCTGGTGGGTCTGGCGGGCTGCGCCCAGCGCTACCCCCATGAGCTCTCCGGCGGCCAGCAGCAGCGCGTGGCCCTGGCACGGGCGCTCGCCCCGAGGCCCGACCTCATCCTGATGGACGAGCCGTTCTCGAATCTGGACATCGAGCTTCGCGAGCGGCTGAGCGCCGAGGTGCGCGACATCCTCAAGGACCAGGGCACCACGGGGGTCATGGTCACCCACGACCAGCACGAGGCGTTCGCCCTCGGCGACCAGATCGGCGTGATGCGCGAGGGGCGCATCCTGCAATGGGACACGGCCTATAACCTCTACCACGAGCCGGCCGATCGTTTCGTGGCCGACTTCATCGGCCAGGGGCGTTTCCTGCGGGGCACACTCCTGACCCCCGACACCCTGGAGACCGAGGTGGGCATCATCCGGGGCAACCGCGCCTTTCTGTGGCCCGCGGGCACTGCAGTGGACGTGCTGTTGCGTCCCGATGACGTGATCCCCGACCCCGGCGGCGAGCTCTCGGCCCGCGTGATGCAGCGCGCGTTCAAGGGCGCCGAGATCCTCTACACCCTGCAGCTTCCCACCGGCAGCCGGCTGCTGTCCCTGTTTCCCAGCCACCACGACCACGCCATCGGGGACGAGGTGGGCATCCGTATCGCCCCCGACCATCTCGTGGCCTTCCCGCGGGAAGGCTGAGCGCCCCCTGTATCGGACCTAGCCCGCATATCTCACCGGGCGGCCAACGGCTGTGTCGCAACGCGCTAAAACGCAAATGGAAAGGGGATAATGCAGAGCAATCGAGCAACGACACACTGTCTGCGCCGTTGTCCTATCGCGGTTCAGGCTTGTCTTCGCGCCCGTAGGCTTGCTGTTCAGTTTCGTACAGGGCGTACTTATGCCGCGAAGCACAGGGATGTGCGTGAGCGGCCAAGTGGTGGCTACGGCTACCACTTTCCTTCCAGAGCGGCGCCTGCTCCCGCGACCCCGGTGAGATATGCGGGCTAGGGGTGATCTCCCAGCAGCGGCTGCAAATCCCGCGGCCGATAGAAAAACTGAAGGATGCCAGCCCCCGCCTGCAGCGGCCCGTCGAAGGCCAGCCCGAGCACCGCACTCTTGGGGAACTCCATGTGCACCGGCCCCAGGGCACACAGCAGCTCGCCCGCCCAGGTTCCAATGTCGGGCTGGTGGCCCACGCACAGCAGCCGCTGGTGCTCCGGATATCGGGCAAGGGTCCTGACCAGCTCGCCGGTGCCATAGCCCCCGTCCAGCACCTGCAGCTGCTCGGGCTCGGCGGCGCCCAGCATCTCGCTGAGTATCTCGGCCGTCTCCCAGGCCCGCAGCCGCGGGCTGCACAACAGGCGGTCGGGCCTCAGACCCATATCCGAAAGTGCGGCGGCCACCTGCTCCTGGATGCGACGGCCCCGGTGAGTAAGCGGGCGCAGGGCGTCCTCGGCATATGCCCCATTGGGCTCGGCGTCCGCATGGCGCACCAAGACCAGCTCCATCGTCTTCCCCCTTCCAGCCTGGCAAGGGACTGTCTCCCAAGAACGGAGGCATCGGTTCAATATCTATCATAAGCATTGCCGAAAACCGCGCACCTGCAAGGGGGAACATGGGAAAAACCGAACGGCATGAGGCATACTCGGGCTAGCCCGCATATCTCACCGGGGTCGCGGGAGCAGGCGCCGTATTCGGGTTCGTAGGCGCCGCTCTGCAACGAAAGTGGTAGCCGTAGCTACCGCTTGAGTGAAGAGCAAGCCTACGGAGGCGAAGACACGCCTGAACCGCGATAGGACAACGGCGGAATCAGTGTGTCACTACCCTACTCGCTTTGAATTGTGCCTTATTCCTGTTGCGTTTCAGGGCATTGCGCCATAGCCGTTGGCCGCCCGGTGAGATATGCGGGCTAGAGCCAACCTTCATCGATTCGCGAGGACCCCATGTGTCGCATGGCCGCCTATCTGGGACCGCCGATCCGTCTGGACCAGTTCCTGCTGCGCCCGCCCCACAACCTGGTGGAGCAATCCCACAACCCCCGTGAGCTCAACTATGCACGCCTGAACGCCGACGGCTACGGCATTGGCTGGTATCCCGCCGACGGGCTGCCCGCCGCGTACGTCAACCCCATGCCCATCTGGTCCGAGCCCAACCTGCCCCACCTGGCCCGCTCGCTCACCAGCGACCTGTGGGTGGCCAACATCCGCAGCGCCACCCCCGGCTTCCCTGTGGACTACAGCAACACCCAGCCGTTTCACGACGACACCCTGCTGTTCATGCACAACGGTTTCGTGCGCGGATTCCGGTCGCAGTTGCGCCCGATCCTGCAGGGATTCCTGAACCCCGGGGTGCACGCGGAGATCCGCGGCTGCACCGACTCGGAGTTTCTGTTCGCCCTGCTGCGCCATGCCCTGTCCGAGGAATCGCTGTCCCTGGAGGAGGCGATCGGGTTCGTGTTCGACCGCCTGGAGGACTGGGCGCCGGAGACCCCTGCCATGCTCAACTTGGTGGTGAGCAGCGGCCAAACGCTGTATGCGGCGCGCCACGCCATGAACGAGGCGTGTCCGTCGCTGTACTACACCGTGGACGACGAGGCCTTCCCCGGCGGGCAGCTGGTGGCCTCGGAGCGCCTCACCGACGCCGAGTACTGGTCCGCGGTACCCGAGCACAGCATCCTCATCCTCGGCCCCGAGCAACCCCCCGAGCTGCACAGCCTCTAGCCCGCACATCTCACCGGGATCGCGGGGAGCAGGCGCTGGGTGAGCGGCGGGATAGGAGCCGCGAACGCCCGGCCAGGGACGGCCGGGGCGGACTTCATCGCCACGCAGGACAGCGTGGCGATGAGGCGGGTTCGTGGGCGCCGCTCTGATAAGGAAAGTGGTAGCCGTAGCCACCACCTGGCCGCTCACGCACATCCCTGTGTTTCGCGGCATAAGTACGCCCTGTACGAAACTGAACAGCAAGCCTACGGGCGCGAAGACAAGC